>WBZU01000399.1_pt1 | contig 38355 bp, 36 predicted proteins | sample 5204311 | NCBI WGS metagenome assembly WBZU01 (sample SAMN12344359, study PRJNA552823) | activated sludge metagenome | biome: Activated sludge suspended growth; feature: Nitrification reactor; material: Wastewater; isolation source: activated sludge from nitrification reactor of wastewater...
CGCTGATTAGGCTGCACGATCGCTGGGAAGTCTCGGTGTGTCCGGAAGTCACTGCGGACAACCGGCTGAACCTCCACCCCCACCCGTGACGATTCTTCCGCTGACAACGTGATGCGCCCTGGCGTGGAAACGGCAGCCGGCGCTTTACTGGCCACCACATCACTTGGGGTCCCATCGCAACCTGCATCCAGTATCATCACGCTGAACAACACACTCCATAGTCCTCGATTGAGATACGACGACCGAGGTTGGATAGCATGAAACCGAGCGTTCACAACGTTCCCCCTACAGCTTGTTCCAGCCTGGCCAACGAGACGGAAAGGTCATGCCGCGCCAGGGCATAGTCGAGTAAAATTTGTCGCTGAACCCGCTGAGCGTCAAGCACTTCCAAGAGACTTGAGGCCCCCTGTTGAAAACTAAACCGTGCGAGCCGCAAGGCTTCCTGTGCTTGCTTCAAGAGGCCCTTATCAAACACATCGATCAACTCGGCCGTCGTTTGGACATCTTGATAATGCTGATAGACGGCTCGCCCGAGCTCATTGCGCGTCCGAAGCAGCTCTGCCTCATCCCGACGTTTCGCTCCTAATGACGCGGCAATCTCTCCCTGACGCCGATACCACAGCGGCATCGGAATCGAGAGACCTCCTTGAAACGCTTCCCGGCCGATTTCACGCCAATAGCTCCCATTGACCGTGATGGTTGGTACCCGTGCCTGCCGTTCAAATTGAATCTTCCAATCCGATTGCTCGACAGACTTCAACAAGCGCTGGATCGTGGGATGTTGATCCATCATTCGAGTCATGAGACCTTCAATCTGCAACTCTCGAGGAATGTTTCTGAACTCGCCATGGACCGAATACACCGGGCCGAGCACACCGCCGGTCAAGGTATCGAGAGCAACCCGGCTGATCCGAATGAAATTGTCAGCACGAACGAGTTGTTGACGGGCCTTTAGGACTTCAACTTCTGCTTTGATGGATTCAAACTGTGGAGCTTCGCCGGACTTGACGCGTGCCTTGACGATTCGGGCCACCCCTTCGACGGTATCGAGATTCTGCCGCGCCAGATCGGCACCCTGTTGAGCCAACAACAAATCATAAAATGCCACCTTCACCTGCGAGGCTAAATTCAAAAGGGTCTCCAGCATACCGACGTTGGCTGTGGCCAATCCAAGATCCGCCACTTGCTGCCGCGCGGCTCTCAAACCCGGCCACTCGATCGGTTGTCCGACCGTCACGTTATACTCAGTGAGCGATTGAATATTCTCCGGGGGTCCCACGGTCGTGTCTCTAAGCCTCCCACGACCGCTATGGCCGGACACAGTCGGATTGGGATAAGCGCCGGCAGCCATCTGCTGACCTTTTTGCTGTTCAATCGTACCTTCCGCGAAGGAGACCACCGGATTCTTCGTCAAAGCCAGATCGACAATTGTCTCAAGACCATACACCTGGTTCCCGGATTCCGCAGACACGGCAGTCTCGGCGAATCCGACATTCACCGCACACAGAATCATGAGAGTAAGCGCGACTGCTATTCTCGTTCCTTGTCTCAACATCCTCGACCTTCCCTCAGCTATCCTAGGCCTACTGTATCTAATTTTCAAATCGCTATGCCAACTATGGCGGCCTTCCTCTCTATGCTTTGGAGTCGATCGACAATCCACTGAAGTAGAAGGCCGAGATCGCCACGGTCGCCGCCACGTTCAATGACTCGACCCCCTCGGCCAATGGAATAAAAAACCTGACCTGAGATGTCTTGATGACGTCCAATGACAGTCCCGCGCCCTCGTTGCCGACCGCGATCATGAGCCGGTTGGGTATGGTCTGTATATCTCTAATGGAGACCCTATCACCTGCCGACAAAACCGCCGAGTAGATTGCACATTCAGACGACACCACCGGCCGAAGATCTGACGTCCGAAAAATTGGCAGATTGAGGAGAGTACCCGCCGTGGCACGGACAACCTTGGGGCTGAAATGATCGGCGGAGTCGTTGGTCAACCAGACGCCAGACAAATTCAGCGCGGCTGCGGTCCGAATTATCGCTCCGACGTTTGCCGGATCTCGTAACCGGTCTCCGTAAATCCCTAAGACTCTCGATCGTCCGAGTACTTGGCCTTCATCCCATTGTGGTTGTTGAACGACGGCCAAAATCCCTTGTGGAGTTTCCACATCGGTGACTTGTTCGAAAACGAGATCCGAACAGAGAAACTGTCGCGTCAGAAGTTCCGATCGTATCGCCCGATTGGCATCGGTTTCAACGCGGAGATAGCTGTGTGAGACAAGCAGACTCTGTATCGCCTGCGGATGGTGAGAGATGAGATCGAGACAGTGGGCAGCCCCTTCAACAACGAAGGCTCCCTCCTTCGACCTCACTATCTTCTCACGAAGTAGTTGTCGAATCAGGAAGCCCTGCGCGCGAGTCAGGGTCTGGAGCTGCTGCGTTGCTCCCACCTAACCGTCCAATTTCGTACCTAGAGGAAAGGGAACAACGACAGGACTGTCGCTCATCGACGCCTTCGTTCAGACGCCGCTTCCGCCGCACGAATACGCTGAGCCCTCGCCTTGGCACGCTTCAGAGCCGTGAGTTTTCCTCTGGTCCGAGTCTGCTCAAACTGAAGCTGTTCAAGCTGAGACTTCAGGTGTGCCTTCTCTTGTTTATGCAGGCTCGCGCATTCTGGTTTTGACAACTGTGTCCAATCCCCACTGTTCCTGGCTCGCTTGATTCGATCATCTAACGATTCTCGAAGCTGCCTGGCTCTCATCGTCATGAGTGATTTGAGCGCCTCTTGACGACGCTGCACCTCTTCCTCCTCAGCCATGATCCCGCGAATATCAGTTCCTAACATGGATCCAACCTCCTTACAGATACTCTGGAACTAGAGCGCGCATTATACCCGATCTCATAGCCAATCTGGAATGCCTTATAAATCATTGTTTTTAAACGCTAATCAATCCGTATCCTGAGCGCTTCCTTGAAGCGATTTGCTCGGTTGTGTATTATCACCCCATGCCGATTGGGCCATGCATTCAGGGTTGGAGGCTCGAACGAAAGCTGTCGATCGAATCTCTCGCAGACGCGGCCGGCATTTCTCCCAGCCTTCTGGAACAGATCGAAGCAGACCAAGCGGACCCGACGACCTGTACGATCGAAGCACTCGCCTGTGCCCTCCGTGTTCCCCCGTCCTGGCTATTTGACAGTCCCAGATCCTTTGAACACCTATTCACAGACCACGATGAGGGAGAGGAACCTGACCGTAGTCAGCGTGATCCGGTGACAGACCGAATCCTGTGTGGTTCACGAGCAGACCGGTCACTCTATGTTCTCCTCACGACGCTCATGCAATCAGGCGATCCCAAATTGTTGCGGGCAGCCGAGATGAGCCTCCGGAGTCTCGTCAAACAATCGCGGCAAGCTACCGTCCCCTGGCAACAACGCCCCTCGGGCCACTTTGAACCACCGAGCGACTAATCCGATTGGTCGGACAGATCAAGCCATCCCCACTCCACTCAGAGCCCAAGACGACACCGACTCTCAGACCTCGAAAAGAAATCCGATAGCCGAACCAGGCTCCATATCCATTTCGTGAAACAAACTGTTCCTATGCAATCCGTATTGATACACTTCAGCCATGACAGCATTGGTTAAACTTAGACATGATCCGGCATGAATGATTTGAGGCGTGGACTTTTCATACTGATCCTGCCGCTCTTCATGGTCGGATGCAGCAGCAGTAATCAGGTCTCCTCTTCTCTCTTTTCCCTGTCCACCTCCTCACCCGCCATCAGAGAGCCGGTGATTGATCGAGTTGGTCCGGTTGTCCAAGACCTCCTCCAATCCACATCTCGTGAGGCTCACCACACCATCACTGCCTCCCATCAAACGGTGGACGCACGATCAGCCAAGTACAAGCAGCAGGCGGTCACGGGCACGTTGAAAAACCCCTGGGAAGGCATGAGGCTCCTGGAACGCCATGGACTCCTCGTCGCGGAACTTGCAGCCACTAGTCCGCTTGACCTTCCAGTCCTCCTCGATAGGCTCGCGACCGGCATGAGTCAGCCCTCTGCACCTATGACACCGCTCTCCATCCCTACCGGCTCACATCGTCGCGACACAATGGAATTCATCCTGGAAACCTTTCACCAAGCCGCACTCCATCGGGAGCTTGCACTGGTTGAGCTTTCCGATCCGGAACGTGCCTTCCTCTTCGAGCACGGACGAACACTGGCAGAATCCTATACGCCGCAAATCTCTGTACTCTCTAACATCACTATGCCTCAAGTCCTCGCGAACACTCGGTTTGCAGAGCTTTTGAAAGAGCGAGTGAAGTCCGAGCACCTCCTTGCCGCAGGCCAAATACTGGCACAGTTGACCAATGCGCGGTGGCTCGAACAACTGGCGGCAGCATTCTCGGAGCCGGTCTCTCCGACAGAGATTCCCCCTGGCATCACCGGCGACGTCAGATTGGTGCAGGATACATCCGAAGGGCTCATCGTCATTGGAGGCCCAGGTCCAAACAGCTATCAATTGGAGGGGCCCGTTGCGCTCATTGTTGATCTTGGCGGGGACGATTCATATCGCGGTGTCATCGGTGCATCGTACGACGTCCGCTATGGAAATGCCGTGGTCATCGATCTTGCAGGCAATGACCGTTACACCGGATCTCCGTTGGGAATAGCCACAGGCCGACTCGGTGTCGGACTTCTATTCGACCAATCCGGTGACGACCGCTATGAACTTTCCCTAGGATCAGGTGGAGTGGGCTTGGGCGGACTAGGCATCTTGGTCGATATTAAGGGACATGACCAGTACCACGGCAACCGATTGACGCAGGGCGCAGCGATTGGGGGATTGGGACTCTTGATCGATACGGCAGGCAACGATCACTATAGAAGCCATGGGTTTGCCATCGGGTTTGGCGGGCCTCTTGGGCTCGGCGCCGTCATTGATACTGAAGGAGATGATCAGTACCAATGCGGTGACGCCATCCCTAGCGCCTACAACGCCCACGAGGCTCCGGAGTCGAAACCCGGCGATCCAGAGTTCCAATATGACTGCTTTGGCCTTGGTGCAGGCGCCGGCTTGCGCGTTCTGACGGCACACCCTCAATGGGTCGACCAAAGCCTAGCCGGTGGCATGGGTCTGTTGATGGATCTAACCGGGCATGATCGATATCAAAGCGCAAACTTTTCACAAGGAATGGGATATTTTTTTGGCGCAGGAATCTTGCTCGACCTCAATGGCGAGGACGAGTATCAGGCCGCCCGCTACGGCCATGGTGCCTCTGCCCATTATGGTGTGGCATTGTTCATCGACCAGCAGGGGAATGATCGATATGGATCCACAGGGCCCTATTACAATGCGGGAGTGGCCTGGGACCATGGCATCAGTCTGACCATCGACGCGGGAACCACTCATGACGTCTATGCCTTCGATCGTACAAGCGGTCTTGGGAAAGCTGATCACAGCGGCTGGGCAGTATTTGTGGACGAAGGCGGGCGTGACACCTATAGAGTCACGTCAGGACTTGGTGAGGCCTCGGAACGAAGCCTTGCTGGTTTCATCGATCTCACTGGTGAGGACCAGTATAGCCTCCTGTCACCATTGTCCCATTTCCGTCCCACAAACAGCTTTTTTTTCTCTCATGGACCAGGCAGTCTTTTCCAGGACCAGTAGGACATCAGTAGACTCACCATCCACATCATCTCTGAACACCACAGATGGTTTCCCTATCTCCACCAAACCTTCGGACCTAGCCGAGAGGAAGGGGGTTGTTTTTTCTCTTGCAGACGTGGAGAATACTGCCACTCTATCACTATAGGCCTAACCATCCACATTACTTATTAGAGAGGCATAACCGTGACTCTGCGTAATCTTGTACAGTTCGTGTTGGTCGTAAGTCTCAGTGGTATTGGGAGCCAGGTCTTCGCGTACGATGCCAGTCCGAATATCGGCACCGCAGAGGGCTCCTGTGCGGATGTGATCTTTTCTGCCTTTACGCCCGCCCCATACTCCTATGAGAAGGGTAACGAGACGGCGCCAAATTCAGAGTTTTCATTCCTGGCCTCGAAGGCAACTCGTATTGACAGCCTGAAGGTCACCGTCAAGGACGAAAAAGTCCCAATCAAAATCACACCGCAAGGGAATGGATATCTGGTCAAAGGCAAACTGCCGGCCAGCGCAACGGGATCCTATGTCAGGGTCGACATTTATGCTGAGGGACTTACCCTCTGTCAGCGCGCGGACGGGTGGCTCTTAAAAGTTGGGAAGTAGTCTGACTGGGGGACGGTGGGGAGGAAGTTGCCCCGCACCGTCACTCTGGGTAGCTCTCTCTACGAACAACCTTACGGTTCCTCCTCTTCGACGGACTCGATCGCCTCCTGCAACTTCCCCACAAAGACCTCCGGCTGACTGAGAGCACTCTCCGTCAATTGAAATTCACTGACGAGCACACCGTCTTTATCGACTAGAACGAGACGATACCCCTGTTTCATGGAACACCTTTCTTCTGAATGGGTCAGATCAAAAGGACTTCTGGCAGAGAGCCGCCGACTTAGGGCTGGATCAAAATGGAAAGCGAATGCCGAGGTGGACTTCGTTTGGGACGAGGTGCGGCCCAAACAGGCTTCTCACGCCTATAGCGGTCGAGCTGGAGAGTGATGAGGCCGACGGTACGGTATGGAGCACGCGATCACGCTCCGTGACATAGCCGCCGCCAAACCCTGCTGCGACATAGGGAACCAGCGTCAGACCACTTACCGAAATTTCTGTCGAAAGGGCCGGGGTTGTTCGCAAGGCCATGCCACTCTCCGCTACCAGTGAAACGGATGGTGCCTGCCTCAATTCGACTTCTCCTGTCTTTGCAGGAGCAGATGGTCCCTCTAGACCAGCGTGCGCTGGTCCTATTGGAGTGGATCCGTGTTTCGTGGTGCCTGCATAGGAGAGCGCCCCCCACAGACTCAATGCGATCATGATGCTCACTCCGGAAGCCCCTTTGATCAAATGAACCGGCAACATAAGCTTCACCATACAATCTGCCAGACCTTCATGCAAGAGGTCGCAAGTCACAATGCAAGACCATGGATTGAGGCACCATCCCACCTGTTCATGATTACGGATCGCACCAATTGGGACAAAGGTACCCCTGTCGCGAAACCTATTCTACTCCGTCTCGCAATCAGCCGATGGTGTTTCATCAACACCCTTCGCTCCCTCCCAGACACCCGCTAAAACCGTCAACGGCCTCTTGGGTTAACTTCGTAAAGCGGTCGTTCAGGGACAGGATTCATGCATCTTCTTTATTTTCTTGGCGGGAACAAGCGTCCACGATATCGTATCTGCAACAGCCTTACGGAACTGATGCAGGTCCCTCTCTATGCGTTTCTATGACATGCTGGTCGTCGGCAGTGGACCAGCAGGCCAGAAAGCGGCAGTCCAGGCGGCAAAACTCTCCAAGCGCGTGGCCATCATTGAGAAGGCCCGGCAACTTGGTGGCGCCTCGCTCAATACCGGCACGTTACCCAGCAAAACCCTCAAAGATACCATTGAGTACATCCATGGCCTACATCGGCGAGGGCTGGCCCAGTTGGGCACAGCACTCACCAGGCAACTGACCCTCCCCGACCTGATAACCCGCAAAGATCAGGTCATCGAGACCGAAGTCGTTGTGATCACTCATCAATTACAGCGCAACCATATCGACATCATTCCAGGCACAGCTGCTTTTCTCGACCCACATACCCTGAATGTGACGCGATCGGATGGATCTGTCGATCAGGTCCAGGCCTCTGCTATCGTACTGGCCACAGGCTCACGACCCCGTCGTCCTTTGGAAATTCCGTTTGACGATCTGATCATTTGCGACTCTGACTCCTTCCTCCGCACGACCATGAACCCAACCAGCATCATCGTGATCGGGGGGGGTGTCATCGGAACGGAGTACGCCTCAATGTTGGCTGCATTCGGGATCAACGTCACCCTGATCGATCGGCGGACGCAGATGTTGCGGTTCTTGGACCTGGAAATCACGCAGGTACTTGAGGCTCAGATGCAGCACAACGGGGTGACAATGCGACTCGGGCAGGAATACCTGGACATATCCGTCAACGCCAGCGGCAGCCCGACCGTCCACCTTCAAAATGAAGAGACCGTAACCGCCGACATGCTGCTTTACACGATGGGGCGGATCGGGAACACCGAAGCCCTGAATTTAGCAGCAATCGGCCTGATGACAGACCAACAGGGGCAGCTATCCGTGAACACCCATTACCAAACAGCCATTCCGCACATCTATGCCGTGGGTGATGTCATTGGGTTCCCCGCCCTTGCCGCAACCGCAATGGAACAGGGGCGACTCGCAGCCTGCCATGCGTTTCAGCTCCCCGACACGCATAAACCCAAAGTGATTCCGTACGGCATCTACAGCATTCCTGAGGTTTCGATGGTGGGCCTGAATGAAGAAGAGCTCGCCACTGCCCATGTTCCGTACGCCACCGGGAGAGCCTTTTTCCGAGAAATGGCGCGTGGCCATATCAGCGGCGACCTCCATGGGCTCTTAAAAGTGATCTTTCACCGCGAGACGCATGCATTGCTGGGCGTCCACATCATTGGAGCCGGGGCGACAGAGTTGATTCACATCGGGCAATCAGTCATGACCTATGGCGGTACGGTCGAGTACTTTGTCCATAACGTCTTCAATTACCCCACCATGGCCGAGTGCTATCGTACCGCAGCCTTGGACGGGCTCAACCAACTGCACCACCCACCATCTCATTAGAATTCGAAGCAGGGCCGGAGACAATGGTATCCCACGAGACGGAATCGCCTGAGGAGAAGTTGGCGTAATCGGCCTACAGAGGATTTACTAAAAACGTTAAAAAGACTATACTCAGCTTATACCTACCGGTCGTCATGAGCTACGTGGAGTCGTAGTCATGAAAATGATCCCGACTATCAGTTTTTCTCTTCCTGCAGTTTCCTCGTCCGTATTGTCTTGTCCACCAGCCGATTTCCTTCTGGAAATCGGCCACCACAGGAGGTATGGCCATGCCTATTCCACGCACCGTGAAGTCACGCCTTGATCGCGAACATGTCCATTACGATATCTTGGCTCACTCTCACACAAATCGCGCGCGCGCAGTTGCCGAAAGCCTTCATCTCCCGGAACACTCCATGGCCAAGGTGGTCATCGTGAAAGTACAGGAGCGATTCGTCACCATGGTTCTGCCGGCCACGACGAAGATCGATTTTCAACGCCTGCGCGGGATTTTCGGAACCCACCGCGTCCGACTTGCGACTGAGGAAGAACTCGCCCAACTCTTTCCTGACTGCGAAGTCGGGGCCATGCCGCCGCTCGGGACACTCTATGGCCTTCCCGTCTATGTCGACCAATCGCTCATAGGGGACGAAGAAATTCTCTTCGAGGGAGGAACTCACTCCGAAGCGATCCGAATGCGCTACTGGGATTTTGCGGCACTTGTGTTTCCTACCGTCGCCGAGTTCCACCGGACGCCGACACCGAGTTGCTGAGATCCGGCGATCCCGAGATCGGGCGACTCACGAGCTGAATATCCGGTTTTCTTCTCGGAAAACTGCTAGGATAGGATCGTGTCTCTCAGCACGTGCCACCTTCTTGCGAAAGGATATCTATGCAAACCAGTTCAAAGCTTATCGCAGCCTGCATCATCGCCTCGCTTATCGGCTTACCGACCCTGTCATTTGCCAAGGCGCGAGGGGGAGGTGGAGGCTTTTCGAGCGGATCGCGTGGTGGAAATTCATCAATGGGTTTCGGAAGCCGTGGATCACGAACCTATCAGGAGAACGGCGCCAAGCCCATTGAGCAATCCACCGCCCCCAGACCTTCAGCGACACCGCCACCACAGACCGCGAACAGTCCGATGGCTCAACCCACCCCGGCTACATCCCCTTCGTGGTTCCAACGCAATCCCTTGCTTGCCGGGATCGCCGGAGGGCTAGCTGGAACCTGGCTCGGCCATATGCTCTTCGGCGCGACGGAGAGCAGCGCCAAGACCACGGATGCGGAATCAGGATCAGCATCAGCACCCACATCAGGGAACTCCTTTGGGTTCATCCTCCTCCTGATGGCTCTTGGCGCAGGCGCATTCTATTTCTTCAGACGGTCCAAACAGACACCGGCACCGGTCTTTACCGGACTCTCACGTAGCACATCAGCCCGAGGGAGCCTCCTCGACGTTTCGGCCAACAGCACGACGAACGAGCCAGACACGAAGGCCTACAGCGTGACTACAGACGATAAGTCCACCTTTCAGCAACTCCTCACCAATATTCAATCCGCCTGGAGCTCACACGATTTGGCAGGGCTAGAGCAGCGTGTGACGCCTGAAATGTTCAGCTATTTCAGCGAGGCACTGGCCGAGGATAATCGTCAAGGGGTCCGGAACCATGTGGAAGACGTCGTGTTACTCAAGGGAGACGTACGCGAAGCCTGGTCGGAAGACACGACCGACTATGCCACGGTGGACCTCCGCTGGAATGCCCGTGACTACACCGTCTCCACAACAATCCCACGTGGGGAACCCGGCTATCTGGTTGAAGGGAGTGAAGACCGCGCGACGGAATCCGTCGAAGTCTGGACCTTCATGCGTGTGCATGATGGCCAGTGGCTCTTGTCGGCCATTCAGCAGCAATAATCCGCTCAAGAAGGCGGCTGACTCGATGAGTCAGCCGCCGATCCACTTCCAGAGACACGGTGTCAGGACATAGGCTGCGGCAGAAACCAACACCCCGATCACCACACCCAGCAGCCCCGCCACATAGAGTCCCGCAAACGGCGCCGCCAACACGACTAAGAGCATGAACAAGGCGATCGAGGGATGGGCTTCATAAAACGCCCGGCGGGATTCGGCTGAAAACAGATTGGGACCTCCGGCGTTTGAACGGTCAACCATACACTCCTCACCCACTGTTTACTGATGGGATTTATGTACCGGGGAGTCTTCGCGGATCAAGCGTCTGTCCCGTTATTGCCTCTTCGACGCTTACGAGGTAGGCTTGCGCCACACGCGCAGCGGGCATGCCTTGTGTCGGATCCATTTTTCGCACAACAAGCGTTTCCGTCACCCATGGTGGACTCACGACATTGACTCGTATCCCACGCGGCAGCTCCAACGCGGCCGCTCGAACAAAGCCTTCCAGGCCAGCATTTACCATGCTGATAGAGGCACTCCCCCTAATTGGCTCCTGACTCAACACACCGGTCGTCAGTGTAAACGACCCGCCGTCGGCAATGAACTGTCGGCCGATCCGCACGAGATTGGCTTGTCCCATCAATTTGTTCGAGAAGCTGAACTGATAGTCAGCATCCGTCAGCTCATCAAGACTTCCAAACTTCGCCTGCCCCGCTGCACTGATTACCGCATCGAATATTCCCACCGACTGAAACATCGCGCGAATCGACTCCGGCGAGGATAGATCCACATGCACAGTTCCTGATTTCCGCCCAACGACGACCACCTCATGCCGAGCCGACAACGCGGCCACCACGGCTGATCCAATCGTGCCGGCTCCTCCGACCACAATCACTCGCATCGCTCGTTCTCCGCCACCCAGCACTGAACCATTCGTATCCATCCTAAAGAGACCTTCTCCCCGCTTGCAAAGAAATGCGTGGTCCCGCAACCATGCTCCATATATATATGAATCTATCCTCAAGGCATTGCAACGGGAAGAGAGTCTCGCCCGTTTCACGCGTTCCAATCACCTCTACTCTATCACTCCATCCCCGAGGATCTGCGCATAGTTAATGATCGAATGATCAAAGAGCCGATTGTCGTCAGCTTTCTTCGAATCTGAAATGCACCGTTCTTCACCATGATGTTCAAAGGAGAAAGGAGCCTGGGTCGGTACAATTGCCGTCACAGGATCACGGCCATTGACATAGCGAATGTGGGGGGTTGAGGCGGCGAGGCTATTCTTGCCGATGTGTCTTCCCACACGCGGCTCGCCAAAAGTCACAATACGGTTAAATTGGTGGGTCATCCCTGCAATAAGAGCCATGGCCGCCCCCAAGCTATGCCCCGTAACATAGAATTCCGCACAATCTGCGACTGGCGATGAACTCAGATCGGCTTCAATCTTCGGCCACAACTCTGTCGTCGCAGCAAGAAAGCCTCGGTGAACCTCGGCTCCCTTGTACGGAACTTGAGGGAAGTTCAGATCGTCAAGAATGTCCGTCGCCAAAAACGTATTGAACTTGTCTGGGAGTTGGATACCGACAGCATCAGCCACTCTTCGCAAAAACTCCGGAGTTCGAACGGCGAGCTGTTCCGACCCTTCTGTTCCACGAAATGACAAGACCGCAACCTTATCCCAATGTACCAATATCGCCTGTCGGCCTCTGATGATGCCGAAAGAATTTGGCCCACTTGCGTAGGACTTAACTGCCACCCCTAATTTTGCGAACCGTACCTGATTACCATCATCATCGACATATGCGGCATGCGCCATGTTCGCAAAGACATAATCGGGATGGTTTCGCCACACCGCTCGAAACTTGTCAGCATCACCAATACCAGGAAACGGCGCGTAGTGTTTTGGATTGAATAAGGCGTCGAAGGTTCGGCCTCGTTTTTCAATCTGGCTCATGTTCGGTCCCTTTTGAAAGATGAGGTGCGTGATCGAAACCCTATCGCAGAACCCTGAAAAATGGTACCCCTACTCCCTCCTGCAAGGAAATACCGTTCAGCTTCACCATCCACCACCTTACTCATGCCTGTTCCCCCAACGACAATGCGTTGCTGAATGATTCCTCCCAACAATAGCCGAGCTGGAATCTACCCCATCGCGTCTTCGTCACAATCCTCCTCAAACAGAAACGGGCAGAGGACTGCTCCCCTGCCCGTTCATCTCAACTCACCCTCACCGAATCGCGTGGAGGCTTACTTCGCCTCGTTCAAATGCGTCAGAGCTGCTTCGGCATGCTGCGTGGCAACGTCGGCATGACCAGCCTTTCCATGTTCGATGGCTTCACTCAGATGCTTGATCCCTTCGCCCAAATGGGGATTTTTCCCTCCCCGCTCGGCATGATTCCGTGACTTTTCTGCATGGGCCACTACGGCATCAGCGTGCCCCTGTTTGCCATGCTCCACCGCCTCCTTCGCGTGCGCAATGGAATCTAACACGTTCCCGGCTGGGGATGGCTGCGCATTGAGCACCGGAACACTCACCAACATCCCAAGCGCACCGAGCATAAGGACACCACGAGAGATTTTGCTGATCATCATCGTTCCCCCTCCTATAAGTTAGGCCTGCGTGACCGGAAATGGCTGTAACAAGTCATTCACCTTACCACAGCATTTCGGCAGACTGTCAAGAATGGATAGAACTGTGAGCCCCGTGAGCAGAAGACCGGGGCTGAAACCCCTTTCCTCTACCCTGACACAATATTTCTACATGCTTTCCAAGAAGTCCTCGCTGAAGTATCGGTCCACATCACGAAGGTGAGCTCGTCCTGGATATCGGGATAGCTGCCCTGCTAAAAGATAAGAGTGATCGGACTGTTGCTGAACCGTCCTGAAAGGAATGTCGCACAATGATGTCAACCCTCAGCACAATCGGAATCCGCCGCGCATGTTTGGTACTGGCATTACTGCTGACGATCGTGGTCGTGGCGCCGGCGGTGCACGCTGCGGATGGAAACCAGACGAAGTTCAAGCGAATACCGACACAGTACATCGCCGCATTGGGAAACCCGAGTGCGACCTCCGGAAACGATGCGCAATTGTGGGGTCTGTGGCCACTGGACCCAGGTCCTCGAGGCGTCAAGCTGAACCGTTATCACTCGTTGAAGGAGACCGGTGGCGTTGCCCCGGCTCGTTGGAAGTTCGATGAGACAGACTGGTGGCTTGAGGAACACGGCTTGATCATGGAGCAACCGACCGTTCCGCTCCCTTCCGGGAAATATGTGGTCACAGGTGCCCGCAAGGTGACAGCCGTGCTGACGATTCATCCCGCCGACAGCCATGGCGACCGGCGCTGGGAGCTCAATCAAGGCGCGACACTCTATGATGTCACCCACCTCGCCTGTCGTTCCGCGCGCTATACACCGGAAGCAGCAGGTGGCTCCTGCTCCCCGGCCAGTGCGAAGCAGTCGGCCTTTCCCGTCGCGCCAGGAGGCGCCATGCCTCCGGTCGAGAGCTGCACAAAGCAAGACTATGCAGTCCTCATCGTGATCGGCATGGGCGTGGAAAACTGAACTGCGGTGGCGCGGCGACAGCTTGCGCGGCGACTGCAATAAAAGACTCCCGCTATATTTATCCATCTGAAGCTACAGGTCGCATCCTCTGGCACGGCTTCATTCGCCAGCAGCTTGGCCACCGTCGGGGCTTGGTTCGAGGGAAACAGTCAGCCAGACCCGCGATGCTCCCGTCAGCCACGTGCGAGGTCTCCACCACAACGAGCAAGCCGCTCACCCTGGTCCTTGCGAGTCATCAGAGGTTTGCTTTTTGTCTCTCCGGGACTACACAATAGGTCATACTCCTTGGCCTCCGCCATCCCGGCCACTATCAACAATCAACAACGAGGTGTCATCGTGAATATTCGATATGCCCTAGCGATCGTTATGGTACTGAGTGCCTTCGGCAACATCGGCGAGGTCGGGGCCGGCTATGATTCACCCCCTCCCGGCTCCAGCAGCTCGGGTGGTTGCGGCGTTGTATCGTTTTCCACATTCATGCCGAAGCCCTACTCACAAACAGACAATACTACAGAAGTCGCGCCGCAATCGGCATTTTCGTTTGTGGCATCCAAGGGGACGTTTCCCAAAACCATTACAGTGATGATCAAGGACGAAATCGTCCCGGTCACTGTGACGCCTCACTTCGATGGGTTTTTAGTCAGCGGCAAGATCCCCGCCTCGGCCAAAGACACCTTCATCAGAGTTGCTATTACGGCAAAAGGCCCCAATCTCTGTGAGCGCGGCGACGGATGGCTCTTGAAAGTAGGAAAATGATTAAGGGCAGGATAGAGATGGCTCCGGTTAGTTGGCCAGTGTAGGCCATTACTAACGTGGCGCCTGGTAGATTGCTGACGACACGGCGGTGCGCCGTGTCGTCAGCGTGCCATATCCGTAATTGGAGAAGTTGAATCAAAGGAGTCGGGAGTCTTTCTTTATTGCCAACACGCTATACTCTACGACGTGACCCATCTGGCCTGCCGTTCCGGTTGCACCAAGCGGAGCCAGGCCTCCGGTGGAAGGCTGCGGAATCAGGAGTATACGGTGCTCATTGTGATCGGGAGGGGGGCGTGGAAGACTGAACCACGGGGGTGCACCGACTGGTCATAACTGCTCTTACAAAACGCCTCACGACCTCTTCATATGCTTGATACCTTTTTACCTCAGACCAGCCTCCGCCCATACTGGCTCGCTGGCTTGGGAAGCATTACGAAGTCAGTTGTTTATTAATAGACCTTTTCAACTTTTCTATTTCTCGTTCTGGATCGTTCCACCAATCCGTAGACCATACCCGATGCAACGTCCACCCTAGACCCTCCAAAACCACTTGGCGTAAGCGATCCCGGTCACGTGCAGTGGGCAGAGAGTGATACGCCGCCCCATCGCACTCGATACCGATAAGATATTTCCCCGGCTCGCTAGGATGCACTACGGCCATATCGATCCGATAGCCTGAACAGCCAACCTGGGGATGGACGGTCCAACCTTTTGCCCGCAGGGCACGAATAATTTCGATCTCTAGCGGGCTCTCAGGTTCCAGACCAGTCGGTACGGCCTGCTCTACTATAGCGCGGGGACCCCTCACGGCAAATTCGAGATAATTTTTCAGGTCTGAAACGCCTGCTGATCTAGTTTTTGAAAGATCGATATCGTCGGGGCGGATGGAACTGAAAATCGTCACACCAGCCCGAGCCCTGGTAATAGCCACATTCAGCCTTCGCTGTCCACCTTCCTGGTTGATCGGGCCGAAATTCATGGCCATTTTCCCCGCAGAATCCTTGCCATACGTAACTGAAAACAGAATAAGATCCCGTTCGTCACCCTGCACGTTTTCAAGATTCTTGATGAACAGCCGCTCCAATCCATGTGCCGCGATGCGCTGTTCAAGATCAGGATATTTGCGCAATTCCTCATCTAACAGCGTTTCGATGAGTCTCTGTTGAGGCTGATTGAACGTCACCACGCCCATTGTCAATTTGCATCTCGACTCGTCCGAAAAGTGCGCCACAATCTCTTGCACAATGGCATCGGCTTCGGCTCGATTTGTGCGAGTGGCACCGCGATCATAAATACCGCCCACAGTGTTAAGTTTTACTGCCAGATCGTTCGTCACAGGAGATGGGAAGGTGATCAATCTGGAATCGTAGTACCTGTGGTTTGAAAACGTGATCAGGCTTTCATGGCGGCTCCGGTAGTGCCATTCCAAGCGTAGGGTAGGCAATCCGGCTCCAAGACACTCATCAAGTATACTTTCCAGATCTTGGACCGGTGCGTCTTCCTCGTTATATAGAGTAGTATCGTCAGCGTCGTCCGCACGATTGAAGAAATTGGTGGGAGGAAGCTGCTTGGGATCGCCCACCACGATGAACTGCTTGCCGCGCGCGATGGCACCGACTGCATCCCAGACGGGGATCTGGGATGCCTCGTCAAAGACCACCACGTCAAAGTTTGAATGCGCAGCGTCTAGGTATTGTGCCACCGAAAGCGGCGACATGAGCAGGCAAGGTTTGAGTTTGGGAAGCAGGTTGGGAATGCGTTGAACCAGTTGCCGAACCGGCAGGTGTGCCCGTTGCTTTGCAAGCTCGCGCAGCACCAGTGCCATTTCCTGATCAGGTTTCTGTCCCGCCTGCTGTCGCGGAACTTTTCCTGCTAATACAGCCACAATATATTGCTCGGTAAGCTTCTGAAATCGTTCGTCGACCTGCCGGAATTCCAGGATTTTCCGCCCGTGGTCAGCACTCACGAAATTGCGTAGGGCCGGTTCACGATCACTGACGGACTTTAACCACCAGTTCTGATAGGAGTACTCGGTATAGGCATCAAGGTCCTCCACAGATACCTGTTCTTCTTCCAATGCACGAACGATCGACTCTAGTCCCTCTTCCATGCCCTGCCGACGTAACTGCTGCCATCGACACCACAACCTGAGCCAGCGCCGAGATGAGGCCCATCCACCAATAATTGCTCTCACTCGGCTGGGCAACCCACCGACGGTTGGTTCTCCAGACAAGGCTTGCCCTGCACCTGAAAGCTCGGCAACAGTTGCGATCTTATTCTGGAACGCATGCCAGGCATCACGGAACGAGACCAGTTTGCTACTAGCTGCACCGGCGGGAAGAAGCAGGCTGCGCTGCTCGCTCACAAGCTCTCGTAACGTCTGGGTCATGGCAGCAGTGACAGACTCGTCACACGCGCACGCAACTCGCGCGACTGCTTCTTCAAAGCGCTTTCCCCATTGCTCGTAGCGCTGCACCGCTGCCCACTCTGTGTCCGGGCCTTTGTATTCAGCCCCCAGCAATTCAAGACAATGGGCCTCGAAATCCTTGAGTGCACGATCTTCTACATTCAGGCCACACAGAACATCCAATAGAGCAGGAACTTCTTCTACAGTGGGTCGCTTCCGGTCGATGCTATAAAGCTCCAGGCAACCCGTTACTGCCCGCTGCGAGAACCAGCGCTTGGGCCACCAGGTAGTGGCTGCTGAACTCCAGTCTTGCATCAACTGCCCACCGTCGACCGTTGAGATCTCCGGCTTGAATTTTCCGGCCAACTGTCTCCAGTGCGCCTGTCGCTGTTCCCCATGCCTACGAATGATTTGCATGCGGGCACGAATGGCTTCGTCCCTACCATGAACGGCAAATCCCTGAGGCACCTGCGGTGCCTGCAGCAGAATATCGATAAGTCCATCAACAGCATTTAACAGTGCGGCTGATGGAGCATGCAGATTCAGACCCAGCACCGGTGCAATGGCGACGACGGTTTCCTGAAGCTGGGAGGCCGCTACCTCTAGTGCTGCCACTTCTTTGAACAGGCGCTCTTCCCAGGCATTTGTCCAATCAGTGTGCCGCACAAGAGACAACGAATTTTCCTTCAGCTTACCGAGTTGGCCAACAACCGATTGAATCGTGCGTGTCGTCTCCCGCAGCCGATCTAGTGCCTCTTCGTCATGAGTGTCGGGATCAGGCCACAACATGGGAGCGGGGATCCAACTGCGATGCCTAATTGCGGTATCGGTGGCTACGCGCACTGTCAAACCGTTGCGATGCTGCTTGTGCAGCGCCCTTACAAAATCGTTCAGGTCGGTGCGCAGTCTGCCAAGGCGTTCTGCTTCGCGCTTCCAATTTTCCGCCGTAATCCCGCGTGTAATGTCCATTACCTCCCGTAATTGAGTAAGGACCTCAGTCTTGCGCGCCTTAGCCGAATGCAGCTCTAGGCAAAAAGGCCCCAGGCCGATCGTTTTTAGGCGGCGCTCAACCACATCGAGGGCCGCCATCTTTTCCGAGACAAACAGCACGGTCTTGCCATGCCCAAGAAAATGCGCAATTAGATTGGTGATGGTCTGCGACTTCCCGGTGCCAGGCGGTCCTTCCAGCGCGAAGTCGTGCCCCGCACCAGCGCGACTGAGCGCATTCAGTTGCGAAGAATCAGCGAGAAGTGGCGCGAGCAGACTCCCCGGCGCATGACGTTCATCAAGATCTTCCCGCGGAGACAAGTCTTCACTTCCCCCGATTGGTTCCCGCGACCGTTCGATTAAATGCTCCACCACCCGGTTCTGCTTCAGCTGCACCGTACGGTCCTGCAGATCCTTCCACATCAGGTACTTTGTGAACGAGAAGATACCAATGTAAACGTCCTCGATCACTTCCCAGCGAGGAATTTCATTTACCGCGCGGCGAAAGCTCTGCCAGATTTTCTTCACATCCACGCCGTTTCCATCGGTCGGCAGTGGATCAAGACCTTTCAATATCACTTGAAAATTCTCGCGCAGCAGTTGCACCAAAGTTGGATTGACGATAGTTTCATCGTCGTGTCGTTTGACCGCATAACCGGTGCGTACAGACTGACGAGTCAATGTGATGGGCACTAGCAGAATTGGGGCAAGATGAGTCTTCTCCGCCCGTTCGTCCTCTGCCCAGCGCAGGAACCCGAGCGCGAGGTAAAGCGTATTAGCACCACCTTCCTCCAACCCGAGGCGCGCAGCGCTGTAAATTTCGTAGAGCCGAGCATCGAGGACCTTCGACTCAACATCAGCGAGCAACTCCTTCTGCCCCATCGCCTGCTTCGCGGCGGCCTCGATAGGGTCTTCTCCGGTACGACGGGTGGCAACAGCAGCAACACGCGGATCATCGCCCTGCATGATTTGAGGCAACGGACGGAATTTCCACTCCTGCCCATCAGCCAACGCATCTTCAAGGTGAGCCGGGTCCGGCACCCGCAGAGGTAGCATGCTCTTTGTCGATTTGAAATTGATCAGACGATTGCGCAGCGTCAGGTCAAGCAGCTTTGACTTCCAGCGAGCAAGCCGTCCTTCTGGTGTTTCTGGGTGTACGGTCTCATCGATTAGAATCGCTTCACCATCCAACGGCGGCAATATGGGTGGTGGTTCGATTTCGCAAAAGCCGTCCTGCTCTTCAGGCTTTTCCGCTGTCGCTGTAGGTTCGCCCCGGCTAGGCAACGGACGTATCTGCTCGATACGTGCACGCTTGACATCAATCGCGAATAGGAATTCATCCAGCTGCTGTAGATGTTCCACCCCAAGTTCACAAGAGGCCCGTAGTGACGCTGGCGGCCTGTGGGTCAACGCCACGGTCTCTAGCGCAATTAGTTCCCCACTTGCGATACGCTTACGCACGGCCTGACCATCGTCAAAGGTGGGTGTCGAGAACGTCGTATTGATCAACCAGCAGCCAATCCATGCATGCCCCTTCTTGACAAGGACGACCGGGTTGAGGCCTGCTTGTTCAAGACAGGACGCAAGCATCATTGTGAGATCCAAGCAAGTCGCAATGCCCCCAGAACACACTCGGTCTGGCGTGCGAATCTTCTGCCCTTCGTTTGTAAACGAAGCCGGCGGCTGGCTGTAATGCAATCCGCGAGTCCTTATTGTGCTGTAGAGGGAGGAAACCTGTGCCCACACATCCTCTCGGTTTTTCGACTGATAGCCGTTCATGAGACGACCATCTCCAGCTTTAGCCAACAACTCACTGGCCTGAAAGATCAGGCGATCTACAGCTGGGTTGTTAGGGAGAGAAAATGCGGCCAGCAATTCCGGCAATGCACGAACACCGCCCCATTGATCGTAAGCCAGCACGTCTACAGAGTGATCGGTGATGACCAGCTCCGACCCAGCGGAACTAACAAGAATGATCACTCGCCCGCGCTCTGCCTCATTCAGTTCTGCGAGATACCGATGCCTAAACTTCAAATCTAGTGCATCGATACGTCGGGTCTCCTTGGGGTCAAGACGTTCAAACTGTAGGCGCATCGGGTCTGCAAATTCAGGCTCGCAGCGGACAGAGACTTCGAGATCGCACAAAGGTTCGTCAGTAGCATTGGTAATACTCAGCCCACGAAGAAGAGGTAGGTTGTTCTGATAGGAAGCATAGCTGACAGTAGGGTCAGCAAGAATGTGGACGACGACACCGGCTTGCCCAGGCTCACTCCCGTCAACTGTCCAGTTGGTCATGCGTCTCCATTTTGCTGGCCCCCTCTACTTCAAATTCTTATTTGCCCATCTGGCTCCAGCAGGAACTAGCACAAATTAAAAACTTACTTCGTTTCTCTGCCCTGTCAAATCTATTTCCCTTAGTTTCACCTCAAGCTTGCTCTTGCGAGCCCAAGAAATAACACACTCATCAGTTACCCAACGGATTGATTTCGGCATGGCGTGTACTATCTGTGCAAAAACTTTCCGCGAGTTCACTCAAAAGACACAAAGTCAGGGGAACGCTTTTACGCCTATTTAGCGACCTACGCAATAGAAACAAGATGGGCCTGTCAGCACTGGGATGAATCGGGGAAAGGAGCCTTAGATTCAGTCACTCGACTCCTCTGGTAGACCGGTTACAGCACCTGCACGATAAAGCACTTTAGATACCTGGTCTCCGGCATACTGGCGAAGATGGGATGGTCAGGGCTCTGGCCTCGCTGTTCGATGAGTCGAATATCGCGTTTTGCGTCGCGGGCGGCAAGGCGAATGCTCTTCCAGAGATCTTCTTCCGAGACGGGATGGGAGCAGGAACTGGTGACGAGAAACCCTTCTGGCTTGAGCAGCTTCAAACCCAAGAGATTCACATCCTTATATCCAGTCAAGGCACCAGCGAGAGCTTGTTGACTGCGCGCAAAGGCCGGAGGATCGAGAATCACGAGATCGTACCGTCGCCCCGCCTTGACCAGCTTACGCATCTCCTCGAAGGCATCCGCTTGGCGATAGCTACAGCGATCCTCCACCTTGTTCATTGCGGCATGTGTTCGGGCCATGGCCAGTGTGTCTTGACTGACATCGAGGCCCTCCACTGATACCGCTCCGGCGAGCGCGGCATGAATACCAAATGCGCCGGTATGACAGAACACCTCCAGCACATCGGCCCCTGCCGCGAGCTTGGCTGCTGCCAGCCGGTTCTCTCGTTGATCGCAAAACCAACCGGTCTTCTGCCCCTTCTCCACATCGACGAGAAACTTCGCGCCCCCCTCCTGAATCTCAACTTGCGTCGGGCCACTGCCTCGAAGAAATCCTCGTTCGAGTGGCAACCCTTCAAGTTGGCGACTTTTGGCTTCGTTCCGTAAATAGGCTCGTGTCAGACCCAATTCCTTCATCAGCACGTCCGCTATGAGTTCCTTGCGGCTATCCATCCCAAACGAGAGACACTGCATCACCAGCAGCTGATCGTACCGATCCACGATCAACCCGGGCAGTCGATCGCCTTCGGCATAAATAAGCCGATAGGCATTGGACTGCGAGACGACTCGCTGCCGCAGGCGGACGGCTTGCTGGATTCTTCCTCGCCAGAACGTCTCATCGATAGATTCATCCTCGAATGTCAGGAGGCGGACACGAATTTTGGACGCAGGATTATAGAGGCCACGTCCGTAGAATTGTCCGCTGGGGGTCAGGACATCGACCAAATCCCCGGCGATTGCCTCACCGACAAGCGGTCCGACATGCCCGGCATAGAGCCACAGATGCCGACTCTCTGAACCGCGTGCAGGCGTGAGGCGAACGTGAGCCGTCGGTGTCATATCATTTTTCATAACGATGGTTACCTCTAAGCTGGGACGTGGGTGGTCACACACCGACCACAATGCATCACTGGTCGTCCGGTTGTTCTTGACGAATGGACATCAGTATGTTTTCTTGAATAAGGAGCCTGTCCGACATTGACCTTTCTACTGCGGCAAATGATCGACGGTCATCTGCAACGTTCTCGGCCTCGAAAAATCCTCAATGTATTCCAGCGAATACACTTCCGGTTTTTCATGGCCTGCGGCCTTGCAGCTCGCCGTCTCTCCTTCGCCTCGCGACGAAGGCAATGTCGAACAGGCTCCTAGCTCTTTCAACTCTCTATAGAAAGCGACTTTATGGGCCACAAACCAACGATTGGATCAGCTGTCTTAGATCGATTACATCATCTTGGTGTCCGGCATATCTTCGGCATTCCCGGCGACTACGTGCTCTCGCTCTACCAACTGATCGAAGCCTCGCCCATCAAACACGTCGGCACCACGCGGGAAGACTGCGCCGGCTTTGCGGCAGACGCCTACGCCCGCATCAACGGGATCGGAGCCGTCTGTGTCACCTATTGCGTCGGCGGTCTCAATACCGTCAATGCCATTGCCTGCGCCTATGCGGAACGGTCGCCGGTGGTGCTCCTGACCGGCTCGCCCGGTCTCTCCGAACGTACCCGTACCCCCTATCTGCATCATATGGTCCGCGACTTCGGAACGCAACGAGAGGTCTTTGAGCGGATGACCGTTGCCGCGGTCACCCTGGATGATCCCTTGACTGCCGAGCGCGAAATGGACCGGGCCTTCGCCGCCCTCCTACGCTATCGCCGTCCCATTTATATCGAGATTCCCAGGGACATGGTCCATTGTCCACTGGCCGGCGGCATGAGACCGATGTGTATCGAGGATACACCAAGTGACCCCGCCGCGCTGGAGGAAGCGCTCAGCGAAGTCCGGATCATGTTGGCATCGGCCAAACGCCCGGCCATGCTCGTGGGGGCAGAAGTCGGTCGGTTCGGACTTCAGGATGATCTCATTCGGCTCGTCGAGCAACTGAATATTCCCATTGCCTCAACGCTGCTCGGGAAATCAGTCATTCGCGAAGACCATCCGCTCTACGTCGGCGTGTATGGCGGGCTCATCGCTCGCGAAGATGTCCAGCAGTTCATTAACGATTCTGACTGTCTGCTGATCCTGGGATCCATCCTCTCCGATGTGGAAGATCTGGATGCGACATCGCCGCTGTTATCCGAAGGCCGGACTATCCATGCGACTGCCGATCGAGTCGCCATCAAACACCATCGGTATGACTCCATCAAGTTCCAGGACTTCGTTCAAGGGCTGGTGCGATCGCCGCTGCCCTCCTTTTCACGCTCCCAACGCACCCTCCCGGTCAAGACCGTTCCGGTACTCACGGCCCCTGACCTCGATGCTTCGGTGACCCTGGAAGGACTCTTCATGCACCTGGATACCGTGCTCACCGAGAAGACCGTCGTGATTGCAGACGTTGGAGAATCGCTCTTTGCTGCGGCTGACCTGCATGTCCGCCATCGGTTCGAGTTCCTGTCACCGGCCTACTATACGTCAATGGGGTTCGCCGTCCCGGCAGCATTAGGCGCCTCGTTCGCCGACCCCAGCCTGCGTCCGATCGTATTAGTGGGAGACGGTGCCTTTCAGATGACCGGAACAGAACTGGCCAGCTGTGTCCGGTATGGGCAAGCCCCGATTGTGATCCTTTTGAATAACCGTGGTTATTCAACGGAACGGGAGATTTTGGAAGGTCCCTTTAACGATGTGCATGAATGGCAATACGACAAAATCTGTGATCTGGTTGGAGGCGGGAAAGGCGTACGCGTGAGTACCCAGCGGGAGTTCCAACAACATCTCTCCGCTGCGTTTGCCGACCAAGCTCACCTGCATGTGCTCAACGTGCTCCTCAGCCCCAATGACCGCAGCCCCGGTATGGTCCGCCTGGCTAGGCGGCTTGGGAAAAAGCTGTCCACCGATAAGCCATAGGGAAAACCATCCAATCTGTCTGCTTTCTCCTACACCTCTGATTGCTTGTAGAGAGAATCACCTCTCAATTTCGCCAGAAAGCCCCCATAGGCTCGTTCTTCCATCAAAATCAGCAATGGCACGCCCCCTGCAAATTTGTTTATTTGCTTTATGACAGGGCGGCTGGGCAGAATAGGCCTTCCCCTGCTTCACCGCCTTTACGCCGAATCAGTTTTCAGCAATAATCCGGTACTGGCCGAGAGGATACCTTGTCAGATTTTTATCAAAATGGCGTCGTCACCGTCCTACACCGGCTCGGTCAACCCAATACCGAGCAATTGGAGCAGGAACTGGAGCGGTATGCAAAAACGACTCCGATCGCGCTGGTCCTCCCGTCGCTCTATGCGGAACTTGAACGACCAGCCCTCAAGCGCATCGTCGATATCCTGAGTGACGTTCGTTACATCAACGAAATCGTCATCTCGTTGGATCACGCCTCCGCCTTAGAATTCAGGCTGGCCAAGCAATTCTTTTCCCACCTCCCTCAACGAGTCCGCGTTATCTGGAACGACGGCGCTCGCATCCAAGCGATCCTGAATGTGCTGGTCTCACATGAGATCGACATCGGACACCAAGGCAAGGGGCGCGGGTGTTGGACGGCCTACGGCTATGTCCTGGCTCGGGGCCAAAGCCAGGTCATCGCGCTCCATGACTGCGACATTGTGAGTTACGATCGCCAGTATCTGGCTCGCCTCTGCTATCCCATCGCCAATCCGAACCTTGCCTACGAATTTTGTAAAGGCTACTACAGCCGTGTGACGGACCGGATGCATGGGCGTGTGACACGTCTCTTCATCACGCCGCTGATCCGCAGTCTGCAAATGCTGGTCGGGCCGCACTCTCTCCTCTCATTTCTCGACAGTTTTCGGTACCCGCTGGCCGGTGAGTTTGCAATGGTGCGTGATCTGGCCTGGATCAATCGTATTCCAGGCGATTGGGGGCTCGAAGTCGGGATGTTGGCCGAAGTCTACCGAAATTGCGCGCTGCGCCGGATCTGCCAAGCCGATATCGCCGACGCCTATGAGCATAAGCATCAAACCCTCTCCAGTCACAATCCGGACGCCGGTTTGTTGAAAATGTGCGTGGACATCACGAAATCGCTGTTCCGCAATCTGGCAAGCGAAGGGTTGGTGCTCTCAGAAAGTACGCTCAAAACCTTGCGCGCAACGTACCTGCAGGCCGCGCAGGAAGCCATCAGTCGATACGAAAATGATGCGGCGATCAACAGCCTGCTGTTCGACCGCCATGAAGAGCGACGTGCGGTCGAGGTGTTTCTCCGCGGGATGACGCTCGCAACCGATAGCTTTCTTGAAGACCCCCTTGGGGTCCCCATGATTTCGAACTGGAGCCGCGTGACTCACGCCGTCCCCGATATTTTCCATCGGCTCATGGATGCGGTCGAGCAAGATCATGCCTGGGATCCTGCAGCGGAAACACGACAACCGGTCTCATGATGAACAACGGCCTGATTCCACTCACTGCTGAAACGGAGGATCTGCTGGAGGCAGTCCACCATGCCGACATTCTGGTCGGCATTCCCAGCTTTAACAATGCAAAGACGATCGGCCATGTCGTTCGCGCGGTCGGCGCAGGCCTGGCGAAGTATTTCCATGGGTATCGCGCCGTCCTCGTCAACTCAGACGGAGGCTCCACCGACGAAACACCGGCCATTGTGGCCCATACCATGGTTGATCTTGAACCGCTCTTCATCAGCGATCGGCAAAGTACCCTGCACCGAATCGTGACCCCGTATCATGGAATCCCCGGCAAGGGGAGTGCGTTCCGCACCATTTTCGAGATCGCCCGACGGCTCAAAGTGAAAGCCTGTGCCGTGGTCGATTCGGATGTGCGAAGCATCACGCCTGAGTGGATGGAGCTGCTCCTTCGCCCCATCATCAAGGAAGGATACGATTACGTGGCGCCCTACTATCGACGCCACAAGTACGACGGCACCATCACAAACAGCATCGCCTATCCCTTGACTCGCGCCCTCTACGGGCAAGAAGTTCGTCAGCCGATCGGAGGAGACTTCGGATTCACCGGAGAACTCGCTCAACACTATCTTGAAAAACACGTGTGGGAGTCCGATGTCGCGCGGTTTGGCATCGACATTTGGATGACGACTGAAGCCATCACGAGCGGCGCCAAGGTCTGCCAGAGTTTTCTCGGTGCCAAGATTCATGACCCGAAAGACCCGGCCGCAGACCTTTCCTCCATGTTGCGACAGGTCGTAGGAGCCTTGTTCGCCCTGATGGAAGCGCATGCCCCGACCTGGCTCTCTGTGACTGAATCGCGAAAGGTGCCGCTCTTCGGCTTCCAATATGAGGTGGGCGTCGAGCCCGTGAATGTGAACGTCGAACGGATGATCGATTTATTTCATCTCGGCCTGACCGATTTACACGACATTTGGGTGCGCATACTCTCCGAAGAGGTACTCGACCAGCTGTCTCGACTTCAGGAGGTCCCTGCACGAGATTTCCGTATCCCCGATTCCTTGTGGGCACACATCATTTACGACGCGGCACTGGCACACCATCGCAATGTGCTGCCTCAAGAGCATCTCCTCAAGGCGTTGACTCCACTCTATTTAGGGAAAACCGCCTCGTTCGTACTGGATAGTCAAGGACTGACGACGGCGGAAGCCGAACACCTCATCGAAACACTCTGTCGAACGTTTGAAAAAGAGAAAGAGTATCTTGTGACTCGTTGGCCTCAGTCCCATGATGCGAGGGATGTCGTCAGCACGACCCCCGTGAGGTCTGAAAGGAGCCAGCCATGACATCAACCTGGGAACAGACGTTACTCGGACCCGTGACCACACTCGGCGAACATGTGCTTGCCATCCTTCCCAAAGTTCTGGCTATGATGATCCTCCTGCTGGTCGGTTTGGTTGTGGCTTGGGGAGCCGGACATTTTACGGAGCGGCTGCTTCGGATGATCGGCCTGGACCGACTCTGTGATCGGATCGGGATTGCCGCGGCTCTTCTTCGGGGAGGCATCAAGAGTGACCCTTCCTACATCATCGGCCGAATCACCTACTGGCTGATCGTCATGTTCTCCACCACCGCCTCGCTGGGTGCGCTCAATGTGGCCCCGATCAACGAAGCCGCCCATTCGCTGTTATCCTATATTCCGCATCTGGTCACAGCCGCCGTCATCGGCATCATCGGCTACCTCGTCTCGAATTTCGTGTCCCAGGCCGTCCTGATTGCCGCCGTCAATGCGGGGTTACCGCCGGCTCGCTGGATTGCCGCCGGCACACGCTGGGGCATTCAACTGCTGACGGTCGCCATGGCGCTTGAACAGCTCGGCATCGCCCAACATATCGTGGTGGTTGGATTCGGGATTACCTGGGGCGGCCTCGTCCTGGCTGCGGCGCTGGCGTTGGGGTTGGGAGGAAAGGATCTGGCCAAAGATTTCTTGGAGCGACGTCTGGTCGGCCACTCCCGTTCACAGGTCAACGAGGATTTACGACACCTCTAACCACTATGCCACGCTATCTACTACTCACAGACTTGGATGGCTGTCTACTGGACAGCGAGACCTATTCCTTCGACGAAGCGCGACCGGCGTTGAACGCCCTTCGTGCTGAGCACATTCCCATCATCCTCGTGTCCGGAAAGACTCGTGCGGAAATTGAACCACTACGGGAACGCCTGGACCATCAACACCCGTTCATCGTCGAGAACGGGGCAGCGGTGTATGTCCCGCTTGAAACCTTTGGCTTCCAGCCGGAACGATCACGCCGCCGTGCCTCTTATCATGTCATTGAGCTCGGCACCCCCTATGCGCTCCTCCGCGATGTGCTCCGGCAAATCGAGGAAGCTGTAGGAACCCCACTACAAGGATTCGGCGACCTCTCGGTCGACGAGATTATGACGACGACCGGGCTGATGCGGGAGGATGCGCTGCGGGCCAAACTTCGGGAGTTTGATGAACCCTTCCTCGTCAACGGTCCGCCCAAGTTGATTGAAGAGATTTGTCGGCAGATCGTCACACGAGGCCTGAACTGGACCAGAGGGGGACGATTCTTTCACCTGACCGGCAATAACGACAAAGGACGAGCCACAGAAGTCCTGCTCCGCTGCTATAGACGACAGGAGCAGGGGCAAGACCGACCCGAAGAGATCGAGACGATCGGCATCGGCGATAGCTTGAACGACCTTCCGCTTCTCTTGACGGTCGATCATCCGGTGTTGGTGCAACGACCTGATGGCTCCTATGATCCGGACATCAATCTGCCGAACCTCATCCGAGCCCCAGGTATTGGTCCTGCCGGATGGAACCAGATTGTCCTCGAACTCATTCGTCAGACCACTCGCGAAGCATCCCGTGAACGGGCGAGTAATATCAGAGTGACCTAACGTTCACGGGACGACCACGTTCCTCCCCTATCAATCTTCAGCCGGATTAATGATGTGCAGCCCGGCGGACTTCGATGCGGCCAACAGTTGCGTATCCGTGCTGACGACCGTCAATCGTAACGGCTTCAGCTCCAACGCCAAAGCCAAATGCATCACTTGCGCCGAGCGAAGAAAGGGATACTCCAAGACCAACTCCTTCGTGGTCAAGTAGGTCTCCATCTGAGGAGCAATGAACTGATACAGCCCCTGCTTGGATTCAATTTCAAACTTGTACAACACAGAATAACAATCATCTCGTGTGATCTGCCCTTCGTGAGCACGGGCGCAGAGGATGGAATAGAAGTCCGTCACGGTCCAGGTCGGGACGATGGCGACTCTGCCACGCTTCACCATCAACTTGTTGACGATGCGGGTTCCCCGCTCCATGCTGTAGCGTTTCACCAATGCGGTCGAGTCGTAGTAGTAGTACGGCATTCGGTTACCCCCTCCCTTTCAGAATGATGTCGGCAAGCGGCCCTTGAAGCTTGGACAATCGATCTTGGAGTTCATCGAGCGGAGCTTCCTCATATCCTTCTTTTCGCAAGGTATCGGCAAGATTCCCTGTGTTAAAGGACGCCGTGTCCCCCTTCAGCCGCTCGTTCAATCGCCGTTTGGCCAGGCGGCTTGATACTTTTTGCCCGGACTTGGTCAACCCCCGCCCTCTGCTACGCGGAGCCCGACTGACGGATAGTTCGTCTGTTTTCTTCACGATTCACGCCTCCTCATCATGAGTGTTGGTTTACCGCTTCCCTGCAGACGCTTCCCGTGGACAACCGGCAGGCATCGCCGCGGTGGCCGACAATGTACCCTCGCCGAAAATATGTGCGGCGATCGCCTGTGCCACATCCGATGAAAACTCTTGCTGGATCACGCGAAGAACCTTCGCCGTCGCCTCGCGCTCGGTCAGATGTCCTTCCTTTCCGCCACGTGCGACGGCTCCGACAACCCGCTGCGTGGCAAGCTCCACAATCTCCAAGTCGCTGCACCATCGGACATACTTGAAGTTGGGATCCTGCACTTCGACCGGAATCAGGCGAGTCATGCCACGAACTAGGAGCTCCGAGGACTCCCCATCAGCACCTCCTGAATCAGCCCTGACATGAAACCCTTCATGAACCAACCCTTGGGCAAGTGCCCGTTGTATCGGCTCCGCCTGGTCTCCTGATATCTGTAGAGCCACTCCCAGATTCGACGAGAGGAACTGCGATAACTCGCCGGATAGCTCCCCGACTCGATACACAGAAGGAATACCCTGTCCGCTGGAGCGGATCACCCGCAAATCGGTATTGTAGGCTTCCCGTAGCACCAGATTCCGACCGGCCCGCCTGAGCGCACGTACCTTCGCCAGTTTGTCGGTCGTCTGCCGAGCCTCTCCCACATCCGCTTCGATCTCACGATCGAATCTCACCACCTTGTCCGTCACCGACGCCTCGGCCTGGGAGCGATTTACAACAGCCAATGCGTAGTGCACTCCCGTCCCTGCGTCATGCCACGCATCGGCGATATTCACATTTTCGAGCACCTTGTCAGTGGAGACCTTTGTTACATGGTCGATCGTCAGCCGCCGCTCCGCACTCGAGACCTCATCATGTTCAGTAACGAGGTAGGCCTCCCAGTCCTTAGCCTGAGCTGCGACTTCCGCCTTAAAGATACGCGCAACCGCCGCATAGGCTTGATTCTCAGCCGTGCTCCTATTCTCACCTTGGCCAACCCCGGTCAAATACTGAGACGATGGATAGCTTGAGGCTCGACCATCGACCCACTCAGGCTTGTCCTGTCCACCCAACCATGCACACCCACTCGCTCCGATCACGCAGAAGAGACAAAACACCGCCACCGCCCACCGCCTCAACGCACCCCCAAGACTCCATCTCACTGCATCACCCGCTGGAGAATGAAGAGGGTCTGACCCGCAGCTAATGGAACAGATTGTCCGTCCTTCGCCATCGACATCCCTTGCCCTGACGGCCGAACGGAGACTTGGTACTGACCGGCCGGTACCCAGGCCCGCGCGACGTGGATCTCGTCCGGTAAGGTCTGCCAACTTCGCTTGTCGGCTTCTTCTGAGGCCACCGCGATGCCCTTGGCAAATAACTCCACCAGCAAACCAACCCAGGGCGCGGCATCCTTACCGACGGCACGCCGTGCTCCAAAACTCACGCCCTCAGCCATCGCGAATTTCGTGGCGGCTCGCGCAACGGCTTTCGTGGCCATCCCCGGCATCCGTTCCGAAAGCCCCTTCTCCGCAAGAGCCGTCACGTTCTGCGCCCGTTCCGATCGAGCCGAGAACGAACGGCCCCGCGCATCAGTCAATGTCAGATCTTCGAACGCGACACGTGTTTTTTGCGGCACCAACCGCGGAAGCGCCACTCGAACTACCCGCCCATTCAGCCCGTACAACAGACTGTCCGCCACCCGATCCCTCTGATACGGTCCCTGGAAAAATCCTCTATTTAGCAAAACTAACTGTGCGGCATCAAGACTGATCGGTAAGTCTAAAAACATGTCTTCCTTTCTTGGAGCGCGGCCATTATAGCTGATCATGACCACGTGGGCGAGTGCTTCTCCCGAGGAGGACGAAATAGGCGACCACGTCACACCCGGAAAGGTTTGTCGATAGCTCTCTAACTCAGTGTTCAGGCCAAGCGCTTCGGCAGTCCGTAACAGATCGGCCTGTAAGGAGGGAGGAGGCGACATCCTTGACCAGCCTGTCATGGTGCGATAGGCCTCATACGCGTTCCGATAGGCGATGAACGCGTTATTCAGGTCTCCTGCAGCTTCATACAAGATGCCGCTCAGATACCGCGCAAACCCGTCATTTCGGTATTTGTCCAGGTCCTTGACTCTGTCGCCCAACACATTCAGTCGATGATCGATCCGTCTAACCTCGACCAGAGCCTCCTGGATTTGCCCTTGCACCGCATAGTTCAACGCCTTGACCACGTTGATCATCACGTGCTCATAGGCATCCCCTTCGTAGGGCAACATATTGTCGTTGGTCAAAAAGGCAGCAGTCTCTGTGCGGATGCTTCTTGTGTAAAGCCGCTCGACATCCTCTTCGGCTTGCTCCAATACGGCACTACTTTGTTGATATTCTCCCGCCACCTGCAGGACCAACCCACGGTCCATCCCATAGAGCAATCGACCCTTTGCCCCATACTCGTCCTTCGTCTGCTCCACGATCGCCGCAGCTTGTTGTGGATGACCGGCAAGCAGGCTCTGTTCAATCAGCAGATAACGATTGACGGAAGGGCTGCATCCCGTCGAGAGGAATGCGAGACAGCTGGCCAGGATTACCGAGATGGGAAAGATCCCCCTCCACCGCACAGCCCCCCCATGGGCAAAGCGTGAGAGGAATGGTTTCAACGAATTCCGGGAGGCATACTGGATACTGAAAAAAGCGGCCAACGGCGTTCTCGCCTCGCTCAGAGGCTCAACGTGCAGGAAGGGCACTGGAAGCAATGAACCTATCCGTTCGCATGTGACCGAAGCGAGTGAATCAAACGAAGCTTGGCATCTCCCTCCTCGCCCCTTCGCTGACTGCGGCCTTGCTGGAGAGCCATTTTGACCATGCTGCTAAAAGACTGTCCGCTTCTTTTCAACCACCTTCTTGATCTTCTTTTGCCCGTACCACACCTTCGCATTGCTCTCCAGATCGATCATCTGAAGATCCACCTGGTAGAACACCGCTTTCGCCCCGTCTGCTTCGTCAAGAATGGTGGCAATCGTCCCCTTCATCATGAAATCGGCCCCGGTTTCTTTCCCGGGAGCCTTTTGCGTCTCTTCACGCGCATAGATCGCCTGTTCTTTTCGTTCAGTTCTCACCTCATCGCGCTCGCTCTTGCCGGCCACAAAGGTGACCTTTTGAGAATTGGTGAGCTCTCGCTCTAAATCCGTGATAAAGGTCTGAACGCTGATATGTTCGTGGCTGCTATTCAGGACGGTCCCCACGACGACGACAGGCTGACGCTGAGTGGCCTTTTCAAAATTCCCAAGCCAAGGATATTGGAGCGCATCCTTGACCATCGCCTCGGCAACCATCCGGGAGTCCGTATCATTCCATCTCCCGCTCAGATCGGTCACCACCCCGGCATCGACACGAGTCACCTTGGTCTCATGACCGCATCCGCTGAGAACAAAGGCAACACCCAGCGTCGCAAGAAGAGAAAGACGAATTCTCTGGATCACGATGAACCTCCGAAAGGAAGCAGCGGCTTGATGATGTTAAGACTACTGAATCCCTCGCTTTTCCTCTTCCTTTTCCAAACGCTCGAACATTTTATCGGCGTTCTTCCGCACAAAGTCCCGGACCTGAGCATTGAGTTCTTTGGCCTGCTCCAGATTGTTCTTCATATCTTCTAAACTCAGCTTGGTCAAGACATAATATGTGTTGGTCTTGGGATCCATATACTGATCAATCTTCCGGACCCCACTGAGTGTCGCGGTCGTGATCGTTTTTTGAGCCCGCTCGACATTCTGCTCTTCCGTATTCCGCGTAAAATCTCCTGCCGTGGTTGATGCGGCATAATCTCGCATCAGATAGCCCGTATAGGTTTCAAAGGTCTTGGCGATCTCGGCCCTTCCACGATTCTCTGCCGTCTCCCAAGCAAGCGGCGCATTCCGTACTCCGGATACCGCCCCCACTCCATAGAAGGCTTTGCTGTCTTTCTCATTGAAGACGCCCGACCCCTTCTGGACCCATTTGGGCGGTCCTCCACAAGCGGCGAGTCCCATGACAAAAAGGACAGCAAGACCGAGGCCGGCCAGTCTTGAGTACGTCGCTTGTGACCTGATCATACAACCCTCCTTAAGGAAAATAGGTAGATACGCCGTACGTAGAACATCCCGAGAAAAAATGTTGGATTCATGCTAACATGCGTTTTTTTATCAGTCAATGCAAGGCACATTTCATTCAGATTCCTCAACGCTACCAAGGAGACACTGTGGCAGACATCCAAATTGACGATGGCATCATCAGAATTCTCACGCTCGACATCCAGGACCCCAAAGCGGCTGCGGTGCTCTCAGCATACCCGCAGGCTCGCTGGGCAGAAATCACTCGCCGAGCGATCAAGATCGGCCTGGGATACCTCAAGGGGGGAGAACAGGGATAGTTACCAGGCCGTTGACGGCCACAACGGCTGTTTCTGCTTGCAGGAGCTCGGTCGACTCAGGAGGGTCATTTCACAGCCGACCCTCTGGAGGTCTTGCCTTCAACCAACACCATATCTCCATCACCATCGATGCGAAGACTCGATGGATGTTGCAGACCGCCAGACGTCACCTCGACCTGCCGTACGAGATAGCTCCCCAGTTCGGAAGCCGTAAGCCAACCGTTTCCATCCAGATCTGCCGTACCAGACAGTCCTTCGAGAAAAGCCTCGACAAAGCGACTGCCCTGGTCTGAACGGCTGACCGTCTCTCCCCGACTTGCCGCACTCACGACTTGCACCGCCCGCCGCTCCGTATCGGACTCTGGCGCCATCCGTCCTTCCAGTGAAAGCCCAGGGGCTTCGGTCGTCTCCCAGCCAAATACCGGTGCATCCAGAATAAGGAGCGTGTGCGTTGAAGCAGACCGGCGCGCAAATTCTTTCAACTGTTCGACCGTGATGGATTTCGTGGAGCTATTAACCGGTGCATCAAACGGAACAAGGTAGCCACGGTCCTGTCCCTCTGAATCTTGCATCACCCCGGCATGGCCCACATACACAAGAACAAGCCGGTCCCTCCTGCCAACTTTTCTCGGCAGCATGTCGTTCAGCAGCTGCTGCAGGCGTCGGGAACTGGCATCCTGATCGTAGAGTTCGATCACTTCATCAAATCCCAGCCGCCGAAACGCCTCCGCTACTTTCTTTGCATCCTGAATAGCTCCCGGAATCGAGGGGGCTACGACATATTTCTCGATCCCAATCACGATCGCCCAGGACTTGTAATAGAGCCCTTCCGGCTTGCCTAATTGAGCCTCCGCAGGTGGCAAAGCCGCGAGTGACAGTATGGCAAACAGGGAAGCAGTCAGCACCAACGGTTTCACCAGCATCATCTGAGTAGATCTCCTCGTCAACCTCTGCAGAACGTTCATCCTTGGGCTCGTGAGCCTATCTCCAGTCATGGCAGGAGTCAAGAAACGGACGTGACGCCCTGCCACGGCGAGCTGGCTTTTTGCCCGATGTATAGTTGCAGGTGTCTATGACTTTCTCCATAATGCCCCCTCTGCACTGAACTGCCTTGAAGAAGGAGACGCTCCCGCCATGAGTGAACAGATTGAGACCTTGCTCAAAGAAAGTCGGACCTATCAGCCGACGGCCAAGACGATCGCCGCAGCTTACATCAAAGAGTATGAGGCCGAATACAACAAATCCATCGCAGATCCGGAAACCTTCTGGAGTAATGCGGCCAAGGAACTCGAGTGGTTTGCGCCTTGGAACAAGGTCTTGGAGTGGGACTATCCATGGGCGAAATGGTTCGTCGATGCGCGATGCAACATCGCCTACAACTGCCTCGACCGTCACGTCAAAACCTGGCGGAAGAATAAAGTTGCACTGATCTGGGTTGGAGAGAACGACCAGGAACGCATCTTCACGTACGGTGAGCTCTATCGACAGGTCAATCGCTGCGCCAACGCCCTGAAGAAGCTTGGAATTCAGAAAGGTGACCGCGTCACCATTTATCTTCCGAAGGTTCCCGAACAAGTTATTGCCATGCTGGCTTGCGCCAGGATCGGCGCGATCCACAGTGTGGTCTACTCAGGCTTCAGCGCGCCGGCCCTCGCGAGTCGCCTGAACGATGCTGAGGCAAAAGTCGTGATCACCGCCGATGTCGGCTTCGATCGTGGCAAAGTCATCAACCTAAAGCCCGTGGTGGATGAGGCACTCAAAAGCTGCCCCACCGTTGGCCATGTGGTGGTCGTCCGTCGTCAAGTGCCTGGGCCAGAGCTTTCAGCCCCAAAGGAAATTGACTGGAACGAATGGGTCACGCAGGAAAGCGCGGTGTGTGAAGCGGAACAACTCGATGCAGAAACCCCGCTCTATATCCTCTACACGTCCGGAACAACCGGCAAACCCAAGGGCGTCGTCCATGTCCATGGCGGCTACATGGTCGGCACCTATCTGACGACGAAATATGTGTTCGACTTGAAAGATGAGGACGTCTATTTCTGCGTGGCCGATCCTGGCTGGGTCACAGGCCACAGCTACATCGTCTATGGACCGCTGCTGAATGGCGCCACAATTCTGACGGCAGAAGGCAAACCCGATTACCCCACTCCAGGGCGCTGGTGGGATCTGATCGAACGATACGGCGTCTCCATTTTCTATACGACTCCGACTGCCATCCGCTTGTTGATGCGCTACGGCGAAGACTGGCCCAAGAAATCCGATCTTTCGACACTCAGAATCCTTGGTAGCGTGGGCGAGCCCATCAACCCCGAAGCGTGGGAGTGGTATCACCGCGTGACAGGCGGGGACAAACCAATCATGGACACGTGGTGGCAAACCGAAACGGGATCGATTCTGATTACTCCGCTTCCCACCGTCCCTCTCAAGCCAGGCTCGGCCACCAGACCGTTTCTCGGCATCGAGGCTGACGTCGTGGATCGTGCAGGCAACAGCCTCCCAGCCAACTCTGGTGGGTTTGCTGTCATCAAGAAACCGTGGCCATCCATGATGCGCACGATCTATAAGGATCCCGATCGGTATAAGACCTACTGGAACACGATCCCCAATTGCTACACCGCCGGCGATGTCTGCCATAAAGACGCAGATGGCTACATGTGGTTCATGGGCCGTGCCGATGACGTGATTAAAGTCGCCGGCAATCGGCTCGGCACGGCTGAAGTGGAAAGCGCCTTGGTCAGTCATCCCGCCGTCGCGGAAGCTGCCGTCATCGGCAAGCCTCATAAGACCGTCGGGGAATCCATCAAGGCCTTCATCATCTTAAAACAGGGAGAGCAAGAAAGTCCGGCCTTGATCAAGTCGATCAAGGATCAGGTCTTGAAAGAGTTAGGCAAGATCGGTGTGCCGGCTGAGATCGATATCGTCTCGTCCCTGCCGAAAACACGGTCCGGGAAAATCATGCGTCGCGTGCTCAAAGCGAAAGAACTTGGCCAGGACCCTGGAGATATCTCAACGATTGAGGAGTAACCGACGTGGGACGAGGTGGACGAAAACCCGGCGAGCCGATCTATCTGCGACGACACATGATCGCACTTGCCCTGGCTGTGGGGCTGCCGATTATCCTATTACAACTATATAAGGTCTATGTCGGTCCGGTGAGTTTCGATGCCCAAATGGGATTTGGGATTCTCGTCTCCATCCTAGCCGGTCTCATCCTCTACTACTCCTACCGATCGTCCGCGCAGAATCAGCCGTAAGAAACGTGGCTGTCGCTCGCCCCTCGGAATGCCAAGAAAACATGATTACTTGATTCAAGTTCTGGCCTCATAGAGATCTTAACCTTGTGATTGCGCATAATTGTGCGTTACATTATGCGCAATCACTTACACATTGAGGTAACCCATGGCCGTGGCATACAAGAAGGACGAAATCCTCAGTGCATCTCGAGTCGCAAGATCCTTTGGAAAAGTGCTGACCGATCTGAAAGCCAGGCATCGGCGCCGGGTCGTCGTCCTCAAAAATAATCAGGTAGAAGCTGTCATTGTGCCGGTCGATGATTATGAAACGATGGCGGAGGCGCTCGACCTCTTGGAGCACATGGAGATCCATCGCCTAGTTACACAGCGGGGGCGCAAGAAAGTGAAGAAAACCGTCCCACTGGAGGCGCTGCTGAAGGAGCAACGTCTTGCGGTATAGCGTCGTCCTCACTGTCGCAGCTGCCGAGGACTTTCGACAGCTTGATGGATCACTGAAAGAACCGGTCTCAAAGCAACTCAGAAAACTCGAAACTGCTCCACGGCTCGGTGAACATCTTGGCAATCGAGCAGGTCTCGACCTCACCGGCTACTACAAACTCTACGTAGCAAAGCAATCAATCCGTATCGTGTACCGGATTATCGACCACGAGATCCTGGTCGAAGTCGTTGCGATCGGAAGGCGAGAAGATCTCGCGGTCTATCAGGAAGCCCTCAAGCGGTTAAAACACAAGAATCGATAGAAGAACTGTTCATCGGCATCTCCCAAACCTGTCATAAAGGTATTCGCCCCCTAACTTAGGCTGTGCTGTTACAACTGTAGAAGATCGATGTTGATCCGGTGAGTTTCGATGCACAGATAGGATTTGGGTTGCTCGTCTCCATCCTGGCCGGTCTCATCCTCTGCTACTCCTACCGATCATCTGCGCAGAACCAGCCTTAGAAACACCACAGATCCAACGGTCTTTGCTGAATGAAGAGAGAACGACCTACGCGACTTCCTGTTGCAGTCTGTCGTGACGCAATCCACTCCGCTCTCCTATTCTCTGGAACGATTACCCCTAACTGATACCCCCACAATCACCTTTGGCCAAAACATTGACAGATTAATTCCTCCAGCCGTCAACGTTTTGTAACTATATAACGTATATTTAGCTAGGTATTTAGTAACTCCTTGAAAACCGCACTACATCACTATGGCGCGGCTCTTGCTTACGTATATCAGCAGTTGTGAGCCTAACCACCCAAGGAGGAATCGATGGAATGTCCGAAGTGTCAGGGGATGATGATGTTGGAGCGGTTCTCTGATTTCTTTA
>WBZU01000400.1_pt1 | contig 38275 bp, 40 predicted proteins | sample 5204311 | NCBI WGS metagenome assembly WBZU01 (sample SAMN12344359, study PRJNA552823) | activated sludge metagenome | biome: Activated sludge suspended growth; feature: Nitrification reactor; material: Wastewater; isolation source: activated sludge from nitrification reactor of wastewater...
ATCCGAAGCCCGATGTACGCCAAGAGATAGCACCAAGGCAAGGCTCCGACAAAGGTGAAGACGACGAAGCGTGGGAAATTCATCCTCGCGATGCCGGCCGGGAGGGAAATGAAGGTGCGCACCACGGGAAGCATTCTTCCGAAAAACACGGCCGCCTCTCCATATTTGGCAAACCACCGATCGGCGACATCGAGATCATGGTGAGAGACCAAGAAATAGGGACCAAAGCGTTCCGCGAATGGTCGCCCTCCCCACACTCCCACGTAGTAGGCGACAACCGAGCCAAGTACGTTGCCGACTGCACCAGCCAGGGTCACACCCCATATCGTAAACTCCCCGGTCATCACGAGGTACCCGGAGAAAGGCATGATGATTTCGCTCGGGAGGGGAATGCAGGCACTCTCAACCGCCATCGTGAAGAGAATCCCTCCATACCCAAACCTCGAAATGCAGGCGATGATAAATCGGCTCAGTTCACCAATAATCGACTCAATCAAATTTCCGATCATCTCCCCACCGCCTTAGCCGAACGGCGGAAGGAGGGTGAAACAGCCCCCTTGTCGGTACTTCGCGCAATAACGGGTTCCCATCCTCTGAAGTGATCCACCACTGCATGGTTGGTAGTATCCAAGAGAATTGGTGTAATGGACACGTATCCGGCTTCAAGCGCCTCGTGGTCCGCATTCTTACTACGACTCCACGAGATCCGCTTCCCGGCAATCCAATAGTAGGCTCGACCATGAGGATCGACTTTTTCGATGATTGGATTGTGGAACCGTCGTCGACTCAGACAGGTAATCCGTACTCCTCGAATCTTGGACCGAGCCCGATCCGGGATGTTGACGTTCAAGAGGGTTTCATCAGGGAGACCTTGGTCCAGCACAAGCCTGGCAACCCGAGTGGCATAGGTTGCGCCAATATTGAAGCGAAATGCCCCCTGCCCTTCCTGCGAAACGGCAAGAGAAGGTACACCAAGAATGGTGCCTTCCATCGCCGCTGATACAGTCCCCGAGTACATGACATCGTCGCCAAGGTTGACACCTTTGTTGATGCCAGAGACGACGATGGCCGGAGGTTTGGGCATGACCTTGAGCAGGGCCAGATTCACACAGTCGACCGGCGTCCCGTTGACCGTATAGGTTCGAGGCGCTACGCGGTGAACACGCAATGGTTTATGTAAGGTCACGGCATGAGCGACGGCTGTGCGCTCCCGATCCGGAGCCACAACCCACACTTCCCCGACGGCAGCCAGTGCTTGTGCCAAGGCTGTAAGCCCAGGGGACTGGATGCCGTCGTCGTTGGTCACTAGGATACGCATGGAAGGACTACAATAAAAAAGCTGCCCGAGGCAGCTTCGACGGAACTACGAGATCCGTTTTCTTCCCTCATCCCTTCAAGATTCTGCAAACTGGTCGGGGCGGCGGGATTTGAACCCACGACCACTCGCACCCCAAGCGAGTGCGCTACCGGGCTGCGCTACGCCCCGACATGTTCTCGACTCTTGAGCCGGTTATTGTCGCAGATTCTCTCGTGATTGTCTCCGGTGAAATGCACCGTCTCTTTTGGTTTATGATGAATGCGAATCGATGATCTTCAGAATGACTTGGAGATCGCCTCTCAGCTTTTTGGCGATCTCCCTCGGCCTCAGACGGCGGGTAGTAGCCCTCCCACGACGGACCCAATATCGCTTCACGCCCTCAAGCGTATGCCCTTCTTCATACAGCATGCGCTTGATGTGCAAGACGGTTTCGATATCGCGTTGAACGTACAGTCGTTGATTACCTCGACTCTTCTTGGGTTTTAAAAATGTAAATTGAGATTCCCAGAAACGGAGTACGTACGAGGGAAGCCTTGTCAGCCGACTCACCTCGCCGATCTTATAGAAAACCTTGCTGCCCAGCCTGGGCTCAGTTCCCATGACCGGCCTCACGGTTCGGTCGACAATGTGGGTGAAGTCGCCTTACGAATTGACGTACTTCTTGAATACCTGGCTTGGACGAAATGTAACGACTCGCCGGGGAGTAATCCCAATCTCTTCTCCGGTCCGTGGGTTGCGCCCCTTCCGGGCGCCTTTGCTCCGCACGACAAAATTGCCAAACCCTGCGATTTTAACCGATTCTCCCTTCTGCAGTACCGACTTGAGGAGATTCAGCACGAACTCGACGATATCAGCCGCTTCATTTTTTGAAATCCCAACCTGTTTAAAAATTTCCTCAGCGATATCCGCCTTTCTCATGCCATCCCCCCCCTACATGACGACGACTCCCCGCACTCCCTGTCAGAACCATCCACCGAGTGCGGTAAGTTTGTCTTAAGTTACGTGAGGTTATGACACCTGTCAAGAATAAATTGGAGAATGCTTACGAAAATACTCTAGTTTTTTGACAGCAGTTTATATTCGATACTATCGACGAGAGCCTGCCACGTCGCTTCAATGATATTTTCAGAGACCCCCACCGTTCCCCATTTGTCTTTGTGATCGCCCGACTCGATTAAGACACGCACTTTTGATTCGGTCCCCCGATTCGCCGCCAACACCCGGACCTTATAGTCGAGCAGTTTCACCTCTCGAAGCTGCGGATAGAACTTTTCCAGGGCTTTGCGCAACGCATGATCCAACGCATTGACCGGCCCCGCCCCGACCGCCGCCGTGTGCTCAACCACGTCCCCAACCTTGACCATCACCGTCGCCTCCGAAAGCAGGGAACCATCCTCCTGCTTCTTCTCGACGATCACGCGAAACCCAAGCAATCGAAATGATGACTTGTGACTCCCCATCGCCTTTCGCATCAGCAATTCAAAGGACCCTTCAGCCCCTTCGAATTGATAGCCCTCGCTTTCTCGTTCCTTTAACGTCTGGACCAGCTCGTCAACTTTTGCGTGATCCTTTGAGAGCCTGATCCCATAGGCCTCGATTTTGTCGAGCAGGCCGCTCCGTCCTCCATAGTCGGAAATCAACATCCGCTGCCGATTGCCGACGCGAGCCGGATCGATATGTTCATAGGTCGCCGAGTTCTTCAACACTGCGTGAATGTGCACCCCGCCTTTATGGGCGAACGCGGAATCTCCGACATAGGGCTGATGCTTATTGGGCATCAGATTGGCGATCTCCGTGACGAATCCGGATACATCCTTGAGATGGCTCAGGGTATTGCTCAGGGCCTGGCGTTTCATTTTCAGCTCGAGATTCGGAATAATGGAGCAGAGGTTGGCATTTCCACAGCGTTCCCCAATGCCATTGATTGTCCCTTGTACTTGGAGAATCCCCATCTCGATGGCGACCAGAGAGTTCGCCACGGCCATTTCACAATCGTTATGCGCATGGATACCGAGCGGCACCCCGCATTCCCGCTGCACGACGCCACAGATCTCACGGATTTCCCAGGGCATCGTGCCCCCGTTGGTATCACAAAGAATCACTCGCTCCGCACCGGCCTGTACCGCTTTCCTGATCGTATTCAACGCATAGTCCGGATTGGTCTTATAGCCATCGAAGAAATGCTCCGCATCGTAGAAGACACGGCGACCTTTTCCTCGGAGATAGCCGATGGAGTCACCGATCAACTCAAGGTTTTTGTGCAGCGAGATACCGAGCGCGTCGGTCACATGGAGCGACCAGGTCTTCCCAAAGAGCGTAATAATCTTGGTGTCCGCACCGAGTAACGCCTGCAGATTCGGATCCTTGCGAACCGTATTGCTGGCTTTCCTAGTCGACCCGAACGCAATGACGTCCGCATGCTTCAGGGGAATTGTCTTAATCATCCTGAAGAATTCAATATCTTTCGGATTCGCGCCGGGCCATCCGCCTTCAATAAAATGCACGCCCAAACTATCCAACTTCTGCGCAATCAACACCTTATCTGCGGCTGAAAAACTGACATCCTCCGCCTGCGCGCCATCACGCAACGTGGTGTCATAGATTTCTAATTTCGCTGTCTGTTCGGCAGACGGACTTTTAACAGCAACCGGAGCCTGTTCACGAACGATGCGAGCAGTACGTGATTGTTTGGTATGTCTAGCCATGGGGGAAAGGGTATCAGGAGAGGGGCTCCCCTGTCGAGACGTCATGCCTGAGCGACTTGCACCATCACACGGTCAATTTCTGAATGAGTTGATCAGAACTTACGACGCGCATCTGGCAACCGTTACGGCTTTGAACATCACGTAATGGCCGCCTACTATGGGCTTGCAATACCCTCCGGCATGTTTACTATCACAACCAGAATCGCGAGATTCGAATCCATCCAGTTCTAATAGTACTGCTCGATGACTCTCCCAGTTTCTGAGGTGCATAGACCTCCCTTAGTCTCAGGAACAAATCATGTAGCAGTCCAAGAATTCCTCGAAAGGAACACTGTTGATTTCATTAGTTGGCAACAGGAAGCAGGTTTATCGTGAGGCAGCTGAGTCCGACCAAAGCCGATCCAAGTGGTGATGGTCGTGTACTGGTCTTATTCCGGCTGGTATCAGGACCGCACTTGGTCAAGACCGAATGCTGAATGGAGCGAGCGCATGGCCAGTTCGAGGTACTTCTCATCGATCACGCAAGAGATTTTGATCTCCGACGTGCTGATCATCATGATGTTGACCCCCTCGTGCGACAACACGTTGAACATCTTGGCTGCTACGCCGGAATGCGACCGCATGCCGACACCGATGAGCGAAACTTTTGCAATGGCTTCGGTGACGGAGACCGATTTGGCCTCGATGTCCTTCGCCACGCCTTGGATGAGGGGCACGGCTTTCTTGAGGTCCGCCCGGGGGACGGTAAAGGAGAGGTCCGTCAGAGCCGCTTGGCTGATGTTCTGAATGATCATGTCGACATTGATGTTGGCCTCGGCCACAGGTCCGAAGATCCGAGCGGCAATGCCCGGCTTATCCGGGACACCAATAATCGTGATCTTTGCCTGGTTCCGGTCACCCGTGACTCCAGCAACCGCCGCCGCTTCCATATCCGTATCTTCCTTCGTCACGAGGGTTCCCTTTCCTTCTTTGAAGCTGGAATTCACTTCGACCGGCACATTGAACTTCGCCGCGAATTCCACCGATCGAGTCTGCAGCACTTTGGCGCCAAGACTCGCCATTTCGAGCATCTCTTCATAGGAAATCTTGTCGATGCGCTTCGCTGCCGGGACAATATTGGGATCCGCGGTGTAGACCCCGTCGACATCGGTAAAGATAATGCAGCGATCAGCTTTCAGCGCTGCCGCCACCGCAACTGCGGAAAGATCGGACCCGCCTCGCCCCAGCGTCGTCACATCCGACCGTTCGTTGATGCCTTGAAACCCCGCCACAACCGGCACCACCCCTTGATCCAGGGCCTCGCGGAGCCGTCCGGACGTCACGCGTGCGATACGCGCCTTCGTATGGGCGCTGTCGGTCATGATGCCCACCTGCCGGCCTGTAAACGAGCGCGCATCAACGCCTCGCCCACGTAACTCCATCGCCAACAGAGCGATGGTGACGCGCTCGCCGGTGGAGAGCAGCATGTCCATCTCCCGATCATCCGGAGTCGCGGTCACTTCATGGGCGAGTTTAATGAGGCGATCTGTTTCACCGCTCATCGCGGAGAGCACGACGACGACTTGATGGCCGTCTCGCTGTGTTTTCTCGACACGATCGGCTACCCGTTGGATACGCTCGATTGTCCCGACCGACGTGCCGCCGTATTTCTGGACGATAAGTGCCACGATGGTCAGTTTTTAGAAAAAAACTTATTCGCGAACTTCGTGGCATCGCGAGCAGGCATGTCGGCGGCCTGAGCATCTGTCTCAGTGAATCGACGGCCGGCTGATCCAGCAACTTGCTTGCCTCCCTCGCCGAACGCATAAAAGGGTTGACCGTTGACCCCTCGTCCGTGCTCGCACACGACCAGGAACCGAAAGGGCCCCTGTTTGGCCAGCCCCTCAACAAGCGGACCAACCAAATGACGGTCGAACTCTTCAATGCCACGCACCTTCGCTTTGATATCAGTGCCATGGATGATCTCGTCCGTCAATCGAGCGTGGACATACACAAAATCTTTCTTGGCAAATTCGGCGAGCGCCACAGTGGCCCTGGTGCGCAGATCGCCGTCGGCCAGTCGTTCCGGATCGACTGCCTCAAGGCCGGCACAAATCCCGACACCGCGGTAGACATCGCTGGTCGCCACGACGGCCCCGGCAATGTCGTACTTTTCAGTCAGGCTCGGCCACATGACCGCTCGTCCCTCACCCCACAGCCACACACAATTTGCCGCTTTCTTTCCCTCGGCAATCCGTTCGTCGTTGACCGGATGATCGCGCATGATCACATGCGCCGCATCCATGAGCTTGCGGAGAATGTCTGCACCATCGCCCGTGGGCAGGGCATCGACAATGGATTGACCAAGGAAGGACTGCGGATCGTGACAGAGCGCTCGCGACTTGCCATTGACCCAGACCATGAGATGGCGGTGACCGGCGCCCGGATAGAACTGAATGGTTTCGGAACCGAGTTGCTCGTTGATCGCCTCGAGCAATTCACGGGCCTCTTCAGTCTCGATTAAGCCGGCTGTCGCATCGTCCATGATCACATTCGGCCCTAACTTCTTAATCTCTGCGCCCTTTCCGCCCTCCGCTCGCAGCGTGACCATCGTGCAGCGATAGACCACGTCGTGTTCCGTCACCGAGACACCCAGGCTTGCCGCTTCCAGCGGCCCGGGACCTTGATAGTATTTCTTCGGGTCATAGCCGAGAATTGTCGCCCCGAGCAATCCACCTCCATGCCGAATTCCCTCGCTTGGAATGATCAGCTGACCGAGCTCTCCCGTTTGAGCGAGCTGATCAAGATGGGGAGTGGCGGCCGCCTGCAGTGGTGTTCGCCCATTGAGTTCTGCTTGTGGATGGTCCGCCATCCCACCAGCATGCACGATCACATATTTCATTGAATCTACACGCCTTTCACACGTTCAATAATCGAGCGACATCCTCGCGCGTCGCCTTAACAGTCAGTGGTTGTTTGGACACAGAAATGGCGGTATCGGCATCCTTCAGCCCATGTCCTGTCAGAGTACATACCACCGTGTCACCTTCCCGCAGAGCCTTGTGACGATGAAGCTTGGCCACCCCAGCCACGGAGGCAGCCGAGGCCGGCTCGCAAAAGACCCCTTCCGTGGCAGCGACCACTGTATAGGCCTGAAGAATTTCGTCGTCTGTCACCATATCGATCGCACCGGATGACTCTTGCACCGCGTTCAAAGCCGAGGACCAACTCGCAGGGTTGCCGATCCGAATGGCGGTCGCAACAGTTTGTGGTTGTTCGACGACCTTCCCCAATACGATAGGGGCCGCACCTGCCGCTTGAAACCCCATCATGCGGGGCAGCCGTGTGATCTGGCTGGCGGCACGATACTCCGTGTAGCCCTTCCAATACGCTGTGATATTTCCAGCATTTCCCACCGGCAAGACGTGGAGGGCCGGAGCATCGCCGAGCTGATCACAGACCTCAAACGCTGCGGTTTTCTGCCCTTCAATCCTGTACGGATTCACGGAGTTCACGAGTTCGATATGAAGTGAGGTCGATAGGTCTTTGACGAGGGTGAGGGCCTGATCAAAGTTTCCTTCTATCTGAATGACCGTCGCCTGATGCATCATGGCTTGAGACAATTTGCCCATCGCGATCTTGCCGGCTGGAATCAACACGTACACCGACAATCCGGCTCGAGCTCCATAGGCAGCGGCGGACGCTGACGTATTTCCCGTTGACGCGCACATGACCGCCCGCACACCACTCTCCACCGCTTTCGAAATGGCAAAGGTCATCCCCCGGTCTTTAAATGAACCGGTAGGATTGACCCCTTCGAACTTGAGATAGAGTTCAATTCCCGGCGCAATCGCCTTGGCTAATCGTGCAGCACGAATCAGTGGAGTATTTCCCTCGCCCAAGCTGATGACTGGAGTCTTCTCGGTAACAGGAAGGAATTTACGGTATTCCTCTATAATCCCTCGCCAGCGATTCATCGGTTACTCGTCTCTACCTTCCACACGGATCAATCTCGTCGGTTCAGCTACGAATGCGTGCCGGTTGATTTCGCGAAGTGCGGTTTGTACGTCGCGTTCTTTGGCCATGTGGGTCTTAATGACAACCGGGACAGTCTGCCCCTCTCGTCGCCCCTGTTGAACCATCGAGGAGATGCTGATCCCGCAACGCCCGAGTTCACCCGCGATCTGGGCCAAGACTCCAGGGCGATCCACCACGGTAAACCGAAGATAGTAGAGCGAACTAATCTCCTCCATGGCCCGAAGCCGTAACGGTCGCCGATGGTCCTGTTGGAATGAGGCAACCGGCACCCGGCCGATCGCACCTTTGAGAATATTGCGTCCGATGGCGATCACATCGCTGACCACCGCACTCCCGGTCGGCATGGACCCGGCCCCGCGCCCATAGAGCACTACATCACCGACGGCATCCCCAACGAGCTGGATGGCATTGTACACATCTTCGACTTGTGCAATGGGAGAGGTAGACGGAAGCATCGTGGGATGCACCCGCGCTTCGATTTCTCCATTCACACACTTCGCGATACCCAAGAGCTTGATCGTGCAGCCAAACTGTTTGGCGTACGCGATATCAGTCGGCGTGATGTTCGTGATCCCTTCCGTATAAATTTCCTTGAAGTTGACGGGAGTCCCGTAGGCGAGATTCACGAGAATGGCCAGTTTGTGCGCAGAATCGACCCCGGCGACATCAAATGTGGGATCCGCCTCCGCATAGCCCGCCTGCTGCGCGTCTGCGAGTACCGCCTGAAAGTCGTGGCCCTCTTGGGTCATTCTCGACAAGATATAGTTGGATGTTCCATTGATGATTCCGTAAATGGACTCGATCGTATTGCCGGCCAGCCCTTCCGTCAATGCTCGAAGTACAGGGATTCCACCACCCACGCTGGCCTCGAACCCCAACTCCACTCCCTTCCGGGTGGCGGCAGCAAAGATTTCTTCGCCGTGCAAGGCCAAGAGCGCCTTGTTCGCCGTAACGACATGCTTCCCGGCAGCGATCGATTCCAATATGATTCGCTTCGCCGTGTCGTACCCGCCGATCAGTTCAATCACGATATCGATGTCGGGATCCGCCAGGACTTGCTTCGCATCGGTCGTGAGGACCCCTGGAGCCACGGTCACTCCACGGTCCTTGACAATGTCCAGGTCTGCCACGCGAACCAATTCGATCGGCACGCCGACCCGGCGGCGGATAAGATCGGCATTGCTGAGGAGGGTCTTCGCAACCCCGATGCCGACTGTCCCAAATCCAATGATTCCGACTCCGATCCGAGACTTCATTCCTCATCTCCCTCAAGCTTGAGGGTTTTGCGGATCCCGCGCACCGCTTGCCGCGTACGGTGTTCGTTCTCGACGAGTCCAAATCGCACGTACTCATCGCCTCCTTCACCGAATCCGATCCCTGGCGACACCGCCACCTTGGCGTCTTTGAGCAGGAGCTTCGAAAACTCCAATGAGCCCATGTGGCGATAGGGTAAGGGGATGCGCGCCCACACGAACATCGTGGCCAACGGCTTCGCGACTTGCCACCCGATTCGGTTCAGCCCACCGACCAGCACATCGCGACGTTTCTGATATCGATGCACGGTTTCTTTGACACAGTCTTGTGGGCCGTTCAGTGCGATCACGCTCGCAATTTGAAGAGGCTGGAAAATACCATAGTCGAGGTAGCTCTTGATCTTCGCCAACGCACCGACGACCTCTCGATTGCCGACACAGAAGCCGACGCGCCAGCCGGGCATATTATAGGCTTTCGACAGAGTATAAAATTCCACCCCGCAGTCCTTTGCTCCTGGAACTTGGAGAAAACTCGGGGCCTTATAGCCGTCAAAGACCAGATCTGCATAGGCCAGATCATGGATGACGATGACATTGTGTTCCTTGGCAAACGCCACGATCTTCTTGAAAAAGCCAAGATCAGCCACCGCGGTCGTGGGATTGTGCGGGAAATTGATAACCAAAATCTTGGGCCGCGGGAACGTCTGCCGATAGACACGGGTGAGATCTTCAAAAAAATCGCTGTCCTGGCGAAGCTCTATGCCGCAGACTTCCCCGCCGGCAATGATGAAGCTGTACATATGGATAGGATAGGTCGGCGTAGGAGTCATGACCACGTCGCCGGGACCGATGATGGCCAGAGCGAGGTGCGCGAGGCCTTCCTTTGATCCGATCGTGACGATCGCTTCGGTCTCCGGGTCGAGATCGACATTATAGTTCCGCTTGTACCACCCGCAAATGGCGTGCCGAAGCTTGGTGATCCCACGTGATGCAGAGTAACGATGATTCTTCCCCTTACGTACGGCTTCGATCATCTTCTCGACAATGTGCGTAGGGGTAGGTTGATCCGGATTCCCCATGCCAAAGTCGATGATGTCTTCACCCCGTTGCCGTGCTTCCAGCTTCAGTGCTTGAACCTGCGCGAAGACATACGGAGGCAATCGCTTGATTCGATAAAACCCGTCGCCCAACCCCATGAAGTTCCTTTGACTGTTCGTGCGGGAGAATGCTCACCCGACGCGCCGTAGTAAATGAGCCTAGAAGTTTACGAAGCGCCTATTTTAATGGAGCAGTCCAGCCCAGTCAATTTCCCAAGTTTTTAAAAGACTTCCCGTCGGGGGACGAGGATCTGACACAGAGGATTTTCAGTCTAGGCCGTTCTTGCCCCTTTTCCCTCCTTTCTGCTACTAATAGTATTGGGTTTATCTCGCTCGTCTGTCTCTTGTCTTTAATTTTACCAAGTAGCATCGCTGTTGAAGGAGGGTGAATGGCTCGGCTCGGCGTGAATATCGACCATGTTGCGACCTTGAGACAGGCTCGTGGGGGGACCGATCCTGATCCGTTGGCAGCCGCCGTTCTCGTTGAGCTGGCGGGGGCTGATGGTTTAGTCGTTCATCTTCGAGAAGACCGACGCCACATTCAGGACCGAGATCTACATCTTCTTCGCGAACTGTCCCGAACAAAGCTCGACCTTGAAATGGCCACGGACGTCGAGATGGCAAAGATCGCACTCAATATCAAACCAGACCTTGTCACCCTGGTACCGGAAAAGCGTCAGGAACTCACCACGGAGGGCGGCCTCGATGTCGTGGGTGAACGAGAGCGCATTCAACACATCGTGAACTTACTCCGTAACGGCGGCATCCCGGTCTGCGTCTTTATTGAGCCGGACTTGAACCACATTAAAGCCGCCCATAAAATCGGGGTGGATTTCGTGGAGCTGCACACTGGTCGCTATGCCAATGCGACGCGATCGAAGGAAGCCGACACCGAATTCGAGGCCATTACCCTCGCTGCAAAACTCGCGTACAAACTTGGAATCGGTGTGAACGCGGGACATGGGCTGAACTACCGTAATATCAAACGGCTGACGCATGTTCCTGAAATCGTGGAATACAACATCGGGCATAGCATTATTGCCCGTGCGGTCCTTGTGGGCCTGGTGCAAGCCGTCAAAGAAATGAAGGCGCTGCTGGACTAGAGGAACGTCCTCTCCTGCCAGCCTTCGTCATTATTCTCGCGACCAACAGTTTTTCATGATCAAGATCATTACTGCTGCACAAATGCAGGAGCTTGAGCGCCGAACCATCGGAGAAGCTCGCATTCCTGCGACCACGTTGATGGAGCGAGCGGGGTCAGGCGTGGCCACATGCATCGAGCAGTGGATCGGGACTGTCAGCGGTAAGACGATTACCGTGGTCTGTGGGAAAGGGAATAATGGCGGCGACGGGTTCGTGGTGGCTCGGCTGCTTCGGCGACGCCGTGCCAATGTTCGTGTCCTGACGATGGCCTCCCTCTCCGAGTTAAGCCGAGACGCTGCGCTGATGTACAAGCAGTTTGTAAAAGTTTCCGGCAAGTCTGCTGTTATTCCCTACAGATCCAAGGAGGTGTCGCACTCGCTGTTCCAGGAAAGCGACCTGCTTGTAGATGCGCTGCTTGGGACGGGACTGTCTTCGGCCGTCACCGGTCGCTACGGCGAAGTGATTCAGAGCATGAATGAGGTGAGCCGTCCCGTCGTGGCTATTGATTTACCCTCGGGCCTTCACGCCGATACCGGAACCGCGTTTGGATCGGCTGTTCATGCCGCGCTCACAGTCACCTTTGGCCTGCCTAAGATAGGTCTGTACCAGAATCAAGGGATCGACTTAGCTGGGAACATCCATCTTGTCGATATTGGGATACCACCGTCCTATATCGATGCCATAGAAAGTCGAGTGGCCTTACTCACACCTCAGTGGGTTCACGAGCATCTTCCACGACGTGAGCGATCGGGACACAAGGGAACCTACGGACACGCCGGGGTCATTGCAGGGTCTGTTGGAAAGACCGGCGCGGCCGCGATGGCTGCCCAAGCGGCACTGCGTGTAGGGGCCGGCCTCGTCACCGTTGCAACTCCTTCAAGTGTCAACGACGTATTGGAAGCCAAACTCTTGGAAGTCATGACCCTCCCGATGCCGGAAACAAAGGCCAGGACGTTTTCCCGTGCCGCACTAGATCGTCTCCTCGCCTTCATGGCAACCAGAGATGCGGTAGCGATTGGCCCAGGATTATCAACTCATCATGAGACAGTTGAACTCATCCAGGCATTGACTGCACGACTCGACCGACCAGCGGTGCTTGATGCTGATGCACTGAATGCCCTGACTGGACGTACCGCGATCCTCGCGTCATGCAAAACACCTCCGATCATCACTCCCCATCCAGGGGAAATGGCTCGGTTGGAGGCTGAGGCTACTCCTCAGACCGTTAATCGTGATCGAATTGGTACCGCCACTCGATTTGCCCGAGAGCGTGGCTTGTTCGTCATCTTGAAGGGAGCACGAACGGTTATTGCACGACCAGATGGCGCCGTTGCGATCTGTCCAACCGGCAACCCTGGGATGGCAACCGCCGGTACGGGAGATGTGCTGACGGGGATGGTCGTTGGTCTGCTAGCGCAAGGCCTGCCGTCATGGGAAGCTGCCTGCACGGCAACCTACCTGCACGGGGCAGCCGGCGATCTAGCTGCAGCCATGAAGGGGGAAATGGGCATGATCGCGGGGGACCTGCTTGAGCACATTCCCACTGCGCTGAACAAGATTCTGGCCCCCCCCACGAACCAGGTCCGGTCGGCAACTTAACGGTCTGGCAGAACGGCATTTCTTATGGCCCGAGCAGTTAGCTCCCGTGGTCTTGTCCTGAACTCTCGACGTGAGACGGAGTTAATCGGAAGATCCATCGGGCGGGTCCTTCGCGAAGGAGATGTCATTGCATTGATCGGTGATCTGGGAGCTGGAAAGACGGCATTAGTCCACGGGATCGTCTCTGGTCTTGACGCTCCCCCCAGCGTAGTCACCAGTCCGACATTCATGTTGATGCACCGATACCACGGGCGAGTCCCCTTGATTCATATGGATCTATACCGATTGAGCAGTCTTGAAGAGGCCGAGGCCGTCGGCCTCGCTGAAGTCTTTACCGACGACGCGGTGACAGCCGTTGAGTGGGCTGACCGATTTCCAACCCTACTCCCTTCCGACCGCCTCGAATTGCGGTTGAGTCACAGAACCTTCACTAGTCGATCGATTCAGTTTATGGCACAGGGGACACGATCCCGTTCACTGTTGGCACGCATCAGGAAAGCCTTGCCATCGATGCAGAAGCAAGGTCAACCGCCACGTCCAGGACCTAGTGAAAAGAGAAAGGCCTCTCTTCGATGACGCGCCTCATTCTTGTCGGCATCCTCTTGCTCCTTTCACTAGCGTTTGTCCTACAAAACCAGGAGCAGGAAGTCACGCTGCGGTATTTCTTCGGCTTACTTGAGGCCTCCACACCAATTTATAAACCCGTTATGGCCGGGTTCGTCGTGGGGCTCCTGGTTTCCGCCATCCTACTCTGCCCTCCTTGGGTGCGCAGCCGTATTCAGCTACGCCGTAAGACGAAGGCCCTGCAACAGGCCGAGGTAGACCTAGAGCGGCTTCGACAATCGCTCGAGAAGGTATCCGGACGGACTCCCGCCCCGGCAGACATAGAACCCGTGAGACATTTCGCTGATGAGTGAGACAACGCTCAGCCCTCTCATGCGTCAGTTCCGTGACATCAAGCAGGGATACCCGGACGCGATTTTATTTTTTCGTGTCGGAGATTTTTATGAGATGTTCTATGAAGACGCGCTGGAAGCGTCTCGACTCCTCTCCATTGCATTAACGTCCCGAGACAAGAATAGTCCTCACCCAATTCCGCTGTGCGGTGTCCCATACCATTCGGCCACCGGTTACATTGCAAAATTACTCAACGCTGGTCGCTTGGTCGCCCTGTGTGAGCAAGTAGAGGACCCGAAGTCTGCCAAAGGCCTGGTCAGACGCGAGGTCGTTCGCCTATACACACCTGGTACGCTGGTGGACCCCGAGTTCCTGATTCCTGGAGAGCTCAACTATCTGGCCGCTCTCGCCGTTCATCCGGATGCCGATTTCGGTGAGCGGATTGGGCTTGCCAGCCTCGAAGTGTCGACCGGGGAGTTCTGGTTGATAGAGTTTCGCGGCTCACAGGCGGTGAGCCAGGTTCTGAATGAATTGTCTCGACTCGATCCCCGAGAGCTGATCTTCCCAACGGGCCTCGATAGCCGGAGCTTGCAATGGGTCAGACAGATCACGGGACCACGCTTGTGTGAACGTCCGGCGGCTCTATTTGAGACCCTACGTGCGACCCATCTGCTGACAAGTCATTTCCACGTCACGTCGCTTGAAAGCCTGGGATGTCAGGGACTCCCAGCTGCCGTCGGCGCAGCCGGCGCGGTGTTGGACTATTTCCGCGAGACCCAGCCCGCCGTGCCATTGGATCACATCCGCCGATTATCCGTTCGGGGGAATGACGAAGTCATGCATCTCGATGGGACGACTATTCGAAATCTGGAACTCCTGAAGCCGTTGTCCGCTAAGGAACAAACGGATGCAACCGGCCCTTTAACACTGTTGTCCGTGCTGGACCACACGGTCACTGCAATGGGATGTCGGCTGTTACGTCAGTGGGTGGTTATGCCTCTGTTGCGTTGCAAGCTCATCCAAGCACGTCTTGATGCCGTGGAAGAACTCAAGGAGTCTCTCTTCGTACGAACGTCCTTACGCAGAGCATTGCGTGAGGTCCAGGACATTGCGCGGCTCGGGACACGTATCACGCTCGGTTTGGCCAACCCTCGTGAATTGCTGGCATTGAAACAGTCGCTTGCCGCCATGCCTGGAATCTCCGCCCAACTGACTTCCCTTCAGAGCGAATTATTAGTCCAGTCCTTCGCAACATGGGATGGCGCGGAAGATCTGTACGATCTGATCGAACGAGCCATCCGCCCAGATGCCCCACTTTCTTTACGTGACGGGAATATCATTCGAGAAGGCTATGCCCCAGACATTGATGAACTTCGAAAAGCCAGTAAGGAAGGGAAGGAATGGATCGCTGCCCTGGAAGGTCGAGAACGCGAACGAACCGGAATTGAGTCGTTGAAGGTTCGTTACAATCAGGTATTCGGTTATTACATTGAGATTACAAAAGCCAATCTGGGCCGTGTCCCACCGGACTACATTCGGAAGCAAACTCTCGTCAACGCAGAGCGGTTTACCACTGCGGAGTTACAAGAACTAGAAGAACGAGTGATTGGTGCCGATGTGAAACTCCTCGCCTCCGAACAGGAAGCCTTCACGGCTCTTCGTTCCCGGCTCGCTACCGAAACCCATCGGTTGGACCGAATGGCGACACTGTTGGCTCTGGTTGATGTGCTCGCCGGTTTAGCCGAAACGGCGGCCCTCTATCGGTACTCAAAACCGACCGTGACAGACGCTGGTGGGATTACGATCAGGGAAGGTCGACACCCCGTCGTCGAACGGATTTGTCAGGATTCAGTTTTTGTACCGAACGACACGACGCTGGACCTTGGCACTGAAAGGCTGCTCATCATCACTGGCCCCAATATGGCCGGAAAGAGCACCTACCTTCGGCAGGTTGCGTTGATTGTACTCATGGCCCAGGTAGGAAGTTTTGTCCCGGCTACGGAAGCACACATCGGTTTGGCCGACCGGATTTTCACCAGAGTTGGCGCATCCGACAATTTGGCTGGAGGGCAAAGTACGTTCATGGTTGAAATGGTTGAAACTTCGACTATTCTCCGTCACGCTACGCAAAGGAGTTTGCTCTTACTGGATGAAATCGGCCGCGGAACCAGCACCTATGATGGTCTCAGCCTTGCGTGGGCCATTGCCGAGTATATCCATGATTGCACACGGCTTGGTGCTCGTACCCTCTTTGCCACCCACTATCACGAGATGACTCAATTGGAGTCTCAACGTATCGGAATTAAGAACTATCGCGTGGCCGTTCAGGAGTCCGATGGAGACATCGTGTTTCTGAGAAAGATCATCGCCGGTAAGGCCGATCGCAGTTATGGCATTCACGTGGCCAAACTTGCAGGGCTTCCCCCGGAGGTGGTTGGTCGCGCTCAAGCAGTCTTATCGCAACTCGAACGACCCGAGACTACCCCTACCGTCTCGGCTTCAGGTCCATCACAACAACCTGCCCACCCTCTTCCTCAACCCCATCCATTGATAGAAGAAATGAAGCAGATCGATCTGTTCTCGATAACTCCACTCGATGCCATGAATCGCCTTGCTGACCTGCAGCGGATGGCTAAAACAGAGATCACCGAATCATCCGTTAGTCAGTAATTCTGAGAATTCTACATCCCTAATTGAGAATCCGCATTGAAAGAGGCGGGCCACTGTGCGTCTTGCTGAAATTCATTCCGACAATTGATCTGTTCACAGCCTCTCTGCAAGATTCTTTCATGGTGACTGAGGTTATCGGCTGTGCCATTGATGACAAGAGGGGGAGTCCAGTCTCAAAATACAAGGGGGCGGCATCCCTGAAGGAATGCCGCCCCCTCTACGCTTTGATAACTTCTTCAGTGACTCAGATTATACTGCGCAGTCCAAGGAATCAACCCGCCGAGGACCTTCCCACCAGGAAGCATGACATCGTATTGCATGCCGACGTTGCTCCCATCCGGTGTAACCGGAGACGTGTTGAGCCCGGTCTTAGCTTTGTTGCAAGATGACTCGAATTCATTTTTCCCGGTGCATTCCTTGAGTCGCAGTGCGGACATGCTTACGGGCTTGCCCATTGCACCAGATACATCAGGAATCCTCTTCACGGCAGAAATCACCCGATGGTTCTGTTCTGTTTCTGTAACGACGAACTCAATCAGGTCCGTCGTGCTACCGGGGGGAACTTCCTTCGCAGCAGCCGGTCCCGCATGGGGTCTCCCCATTTTCTGTAATTCTTGCCAGGCAGACTTTTCAGCATAGAACTTCAGATTCTTACCAGGGTGAACTTTCTGCCAGTATAAACCACTCTCGGCATTTCCACCGAACACGGCCACATTGATCCATACGGCTTCGTCATAGGGATCGAGAACAATCACTCGCCCCTGTAACGTGGTAGGTTTACTCATATCGCCCCATTCGAATCGCTCTTGAAATGACTCAATAGCCGAGGCGCTCGACACTAGACCCACTACGAGGGCAACGGCTGCCAGAATGGCTGCACCTTGCTTCTGAAACATCATGATCGCGTCCTCCTTCACAACAACGTGCTGGACTAAAGAAGTGGCTAGTCTTTCAGTATTTTGAAGCCGGTGATGGTTCGTCCGTCGAGGGTGACCTCCATGGCGACCAATTCCTGTGAGGCTTTGATGATTTTATCCATCAGAGCCTTATCCTTCACGGCAAGGCGAACCGTCGTGGCTGCATGGTACCATCCGGAATACGCCGAGTTCTTTTCCGTTCCTCCGACAAAGCCCCATGCACAGCAAGTAAAGAGAGGGTCCGGCGGTTTCACATCGAGCATGGTTGATGATCGGCCTCCCCCCTCTCCAGATCCTTGATCTCCAGAATTCCAGTACTGAATCCCGAACAACAGTTCTCCATCGGGATTATCCGCCCACTGAGACCAAACACGGCCTTGCAGAGTCTTGACTGCGGCCGAAGCCTTCAGCGGCTTCCCTCCTACGACGTCATCCGCAAGACCAAGGTGCTCAATGCCAGCAGCGAATGAAAATTCGGCCGCTAGCAAGCTGAAACTTGCACATACTATGGCGGTAGCTAGAACGACAGCCTTTTTCATACCTCGTCCCTCCTTCATCAGATTGATTACCAGTATCTTCGTAAGTCATTGATCACATTCAGTTGATCATCGTAAATGCAGCAAACTATTTCCTTGTAGACTCACTTGCGCCGTAACTTGTTCAGTGCCCAAGGGATAAATCCTAAACCAGGACAATAGAGTTGGAACGGTACTGAAACTACACTGTCCTGTCAAGGGTATGTTTTTCACGCATAGCCTTGGCTTCGAAAATACTACGACGAGCAATAGGAAAACAATAGCTTAGATGGTTTTATGCTTTCGTATTTTCTCGCGGTCAGGCCATCGATAGAGAGAACCGTTTCCCTAACACCTTGGTCTGTTGTGATGAAAGTGGTCCCAAACCTGTCACGGCCATATGCTCGGTTGTAAACAGCGTACGTGCCACTCGGTTGACCTGCTGTTCCGTCACGGCGTCAATATCTGAGATCATTTCCTCTAAGGAGGTATGAGTGCCGGCAATGAGTTCGTCCTTGGCAAGTTTGTTCATGCGGCTGTGTGAACTCTCCAAACTCAACATCAGGCCGCCTTTCATTTGCTCCTTGGTCCGTTTGAGTTCCTCACTAGTCATTCCCCGGCGAGCCATTTTCTCAATTTCTCGATGAATCAGGTCCAGCACCCGTGCAACTTCGCTGGCTCGGGTTCCGGCATACACTGTGACGGTCCCCGTATCTGAATACCCCGATAAGAATGAATAAACCGAGTAGGATAACCCACGCTTCTCTCTGATCTCTTGAAAGAGTCGTGAACTGACACTCCCTCCTAAGACGCTGTTGAGCGCATAGATCACATATCGGTCCTTATGGCCGGCCGCGATTCCTTGAAGCCCCACGCAGAGATGGACCTGCTCCAAGGGCTTCTGCTTCAGGGTCACACCGCCGTGCAGTTCAGCCGGCCAACGCGTTCCCGAATCGGTGGCCTTTGAGGCCTGGTAGGGTCCAAAGAGCCTGGTCATCATTTTCTCAAGCTTCTGTTGATCGAAGTTCCCAGCAAGGGCCACAACGATGCCTTCCGGGCGATAATGTCGATCCATGTACTCGAGCAGATCTTGGCGCCGAATGTGACCAATGGTGGACGCTTTCCCAAGGATAGGACGACTCAACGGATGCGTGCCCATCACCAATTTGGCGTGTAACTCTTGAATGAGATCCTCGGGATCGTCTTGCACCATGCGAATTTCTTCGAGTACGACCTGCTTCTCTTTTTCGATTTCTTTCTGCGCGAGCCGAGAACGAAAGAAGAGGTCCGAGAGAAGGTCTAAGGCTTGAGGCAGATGCTGATCCAGGACTTTGACATAGAAGGTCGTCGTTTCGCGCGTGGTAAACGCATTCATCTCTCCACCGAGTGCGTCTATTTCACGGGAGATGTCCGTCGCGGAGCGTGATGTCGTTCCTTTGAACAACATATGCTCGATAAAGTGAGAATATCCGGCTTCTTCGGGACGTTCGTCCCGAGAGCCGGCATTCACCCAAATACCTATGGTGACGGATTTGACGGTCGGGATCCGCTCGGTGACCAAGCGAATCCCGTTGTTGAGGATGACCTTGCGATACAAGTGTTACCCACCCGCTGGATCAGGCGCGCCGCCGGTGGTCGGTGCCGGAATAGTTTCTTTTCGACTGAGGCGGATTTTCCCCTGCTTATCGATTTCAAGCACTTTGACCAAAATTTGGTCCCCTTCGGCCACTTCATCAGAAACCGATTTTACGCGATGATGGGCGAGCTGAGAGATGTGCACGAGTCCATCCGTGCCCGGCAGGACCTCGACGAAGGCGCCGAAGTCCATGATTTTTCTTACCGTCCCGGAATAGACCTTCCCGACTTCGACTTCTTCGGTCAAGCGGTTGATAATGTCCTTGGCTTTCTGGAGAGATTCTCCGTCCGAGGATGCGATCGTGACAATACCGCTGTCTTCAACGCTGATCTTGACGCCACAATCGGCTTGAATCCCGCGGATCGTCTTCCCTCCCTGCCCGATGATATCCCGTATTTTGTCCTGCTTGACCTTCATCGTGTGGATGCGGGGGGCAAAGGCTGAGAGTTCGGTGCGTGGACCCTGGAGTGCGTTCGCCATGCGGCCCAGAATGTGGAGACGTCCCGATCGAGCTTGTTCTAACGCTTGCTGCATCAAGGTGGTGGTAATCCCACCGATCTTGATGTCCATTTGAAGTGCGGTCACCCCGTTCTTCGTCCCGCACACTTTGAAGTCCATATCACCCAAGTGATCTTCAAGGCCGAGAATGTCGGACAAGATAATCACATCGTTTCCTTCCTTAATGAGCCCCATCGCAATACCGGCAACCGGCTCCTTGATTGGAACACCCGCGTCCATCATTGCCAACGTTCCGCCACAGACCGTGGCCATCGAGGAGGACCCATTGGATTCCAGAATCTCGGAAACAATGCGCAGAGTGTATGGAAACACATCCTTAGCGGGGATGACAGGCTTCAACGCCCGCTCCGCCAATGCGCCGTGGCCGACTTCACGTCTACCTGGTGAGCGAAGCGGTCGCGCTTCACCGACGCTGAAGGGCGGGAAGTTGTAATGCAGCATGAATGTACGGGTATACTCCCCTTCTAACGCATCAATTCGCTGCTCATCGTCCGTCGTCCCCAAGGTCACAACGGCGAGACTCTGGGTTTCTCCGCGGGTAAAGATGGCTGAACCATGCGCGCGCGGCAAGGCGCCGACTTCACAGGTAATCGGTCGGATATCGGATGGCCCACGGCCGTCCGCCCGCGACTGTTTCTCCAGAATCATCTTCCGGACTTCCGTGTATTCCAGTTGATGAAAGACGATCTTGACATGCCGCTCACGTGAAGCGTCTTCGGGTTTCTGGAGCTTTTGAACGGTCTCTGCAAGGATTTGGTCCAATCGCTCCTGCCGCGCGCTCTTGTTGGAAATCATAATGGCGTCCCGAATCGGCTGGGCCACCAGAGACTTAATCTCCGCCTGCAGCGTGGGATCAATCGACTCCTGTACGACCTTTCGCTTGACGCATCCCACCTTCTTCGCTAATTCATCGATCTTCTGAACAATCTTCTTGATTTCGCTGTGAGCTAATTCCAGCGCCTGCAGCATGGTTTGTTCGGAAAGTTCATTGGCACCTGCCTCCACCATCATAACCGCATCGGCCGTTCCGGCCACCACGAGATGGAGGTCGCTTTGTTCCATGGCTTCGAGGTCTGGATTGACGACGAGCTGGCCCTTGATATAGCCGATCTTCACTCCGGCGACTGGCCCATTGAATGGGATATTGGATATGGCCAGTGCCGCCGAGGCCGCGGTTATTCCGACCACGTCGGCCGAGCCCGTCTTGTCGGCTGAGAGGACCGAGGCGATGACCTGGGTCTCGAAATAGAATCCTTCGGGGAAGAGCGGACGGAGGGGACGATCAATCAACCGGCTGGTCAAGACCTCCTTCTCAGCCGGTCGGCCTTCCCGTTTAAAATAGCCTCCAGGAATCTTGCCTGCCGCATAAGCTTTTTCCTGGTAGTCGACCGTCAAGGGAAGAAAGTCGATCCCAGGCTTGGCGGTTTGGGCTGAAACAGCCGTGGCAAGCACGACGGTATCCCCGTAGGATGCCCAAATTGATCCGTCGGCTTGTTTCGCGACGCGACCGGTTTCAAGCCGGAGCGTACGACCGGCAACTTCTACCTCTACAACATGTATCATCTATGGTCTCCTCTGGTTAGGTCCACAGATGCCCACTGACATGCGCTCTGGTCGACGTTCCTCGCTGCTCAGTCGAGCAGGCGAAGGGCAAGCGTCTACCAGCCATGGCCGGAAGATTTCCCCCGGCAGTGGAGGAACAGAGCGCATGTCGGTGTTCATCTGTGGGACATGCGACTAATGCGATGGCGCCGGTCCACGCCGTTCTGGGAACGACCGGTTACTTGCGTATACCGAGGCGATCGATAATGGCCCGGTAACGAGCGTCACTCACTCCGCGAAGATAGTCCAACAACCGACGCCGCCGGCCGACCAGTTGTAACAACCCACGCCGCGAGTGATGGTCTTTCTTGTGAGTCTTAAAATGCTCGGTCAGATAGGTAATGCGATTCGTCAATACGGCTATTTGGACTTCCGGAGAGCCGGAATCTTTGTCGTGCTGCTGATATTCTTGAATCAGTGCTGCTTTTGCTTCCTTCAATAACGCCATAACCACTCCTTCTCCATTAATGACTCGAGAGACTTAATACTTTACGCACTTTAATCGCTCCCAGACCCGTCCGGTCATGAGTTCCAATTGCCAACAGTCGCCCAGCTTCATCCTTCAGTCGCACATTGCCGGCCGCCAGGGAAGAGAGAGACTGACCAATTCCGATCTGGGACACGGGTGTCCCGTGTAACACCCGCTCTGCCTGTTCCTCGTTGACGACCACAGCAGGAAGCTCGAAAAGAAGTTCGTCCAGGGAAAGAAATTGCGATGCGAGAGTGCTCGCCGCAAGGTGAGAGGCAACTTGTTCGACCGTCAATGCACGCTCAATCGAAAGTGGCCCCACACGACGCCGTTCCAACGAAAACAGGTGCCCCCCGACACCTAAGGCCTGGCCAATATCGGCACAGAGCGTACGCACATACGTGCCCTTCGAACAAACAATGCGCAATGTTGCATCTCGGCCATCAAAGGACATGAGTTCCAGCGTATGAATTACAATAGAGCGTTCAGCCCGGTCGATCGTCTTGCCAGCCCTGGCGGCCTTATACAGTCGTTGTCCTCCGACCTTGACCGCCGAGTACATTGGCGGCAGTTGTCGTTGGATGCCACGGAATCCGGTGAGCACTGCTTGTAGATTGATTTCTGTAACTCCACTTGGATCAATACTCGTCAACAGCCGACCGGTTGCATCCTGCGTATCCGTCGTTTCTCCGAGCCGTAACTGAGCTCGGTACTCCTTATCCCAATCAACCAGATATTCGGCAATTCTTGTGGCTCGCCCCACAAGAATCGGCAAAACCCCTGTAGCACTTGGATCTAATGTGCCGGCGTGCCCAACTTTGCTTTCTTTCAAAAGCGCGCGAACTTTGGCAACAACATCGTGCGACGTCCAACCGCTTTCTTTGTGAACAATAAGCACGCCGTCTTGGGACACCCTCTGTTCAAGCATCGTGGTAGCGCTGGTCACAGCGTCAAGACTCTGAAACACTCGATTCCTCAGTGGAGTCTTTGAGGGCTTGCGGTTCTCCGGTAGAACCCTGCAATCCTGCCAATAACTGGTCGATTCGATTACCCCTTATGCCACTCACATCCTTCTTGAAAATAACATCAGGGAGATAACGGAGCGACAGACGACGTCCTAATTCAGCACGCACAAACCCACTCGCTTTTGACAGTCCGGCAAAGACTTCGCGCTCAGCCGCATCCCGCTCCATGGTCGTAACGAAGACATGGGCAATACGCAGATCTCCTGTGAGTTCGACATCGGTCACGGTGACACCATGCACCCGAGGATCTTTGATTTTGCGCATGAGAATATCGGCCACTTCCATGCGAATCTGATCGGCCACTCGATCAGCCCGTTTGTAGGTTGCCTTAGACATCGTAAGGTGATGGTCCTTAGGAACGGCGACATGTGGCTGAAGACTAGAGCAACTCCTGTTGAGTACGGACCACTTCGAGAACCGGCGTACTCTTGATCAGGTTCAGCGCCTGCTCCAAAACTTGGCTCACAAAACGTCCCTCGCTGGCCACACAGGCCATCGCGAGAACGGCCTTCTGCCAGAGATCCTGCCCATCGACTTCTGCCACCGAGAGGTTAAATTTACTTCGCAGTCGCTCTTTGAGTCCATGCAGGACCTGACGCTTATCTTTCAACGATTGGCTTTCTGAGATGAACAACTCGACCGTACAGAGCCCCACCACCATAATGACCGCCTAACAACGTGCCTTTTATATGAGCCGGTCTCCGTGAGAGCGTCTTACCGCACGGCGCCATGATCGGGATCGACATCTAAAGCTTGGTGGCGATTTTGTCGATCGTATACGCTTCGACAATATCTCCCACTTTCACATCATTGAAATTCTCTATACTGAATCCACACTCATATCCCTGCTGAACCTCACGCACATCGTCTTTGAACCGCTTCAACGAGCCAAATTTACCCTGATAGACCACCACATTGTCACGAATCACACGGACCCCAGCACTGGTTCGCGAGATGAGGCCATCAACCACATAGGCACCTGCCACGGCGCCAACCTTTGGGATCATAAAGACCTGGCGTACCTCTGCACGTCCCAGAACTCGCTCCTTGAGCGTCGGTTCAAGCAAGCCTTCCATGGCAGCTTTAATATCGGCAATGGCGTCATAGATGATCGTATAGAGCCGGACATCGACACCTTGCTGCTCAGCCAATGCCGTGGCCTTTGGCTCAGGTCTAATATTAAACCCAATGACGATCGCCCGTGATGCTGCCGCAAGCAGGACATCGGATTCCATAATTCCGCCGACGGCGTTATGAATGACCCGAAGCTTGACCGCGTCGGTCGATAACTTTTCAACCGCCCCGGCCAACGCCTCAGACGATCCCTGCACATCGGCCTTGATGACGATGGCCAACTCCTTCACTGACCCTTCTTGGATTTTTGCAAAAAGGTCATCAAGCGAAACCTTCGTCGGACTGGTCAATTCGGCTGCCCGACGTTTTTGAGCTCGCTCTTCGGCAATCTCTCTGGCTACCCGCTCATTCGAGACGACATGGAAGACATCTCCTGCCGACGGAACACCCGGCAAGCCAATGACTTCGACGGGAATGGACGGCCCTGCCTGCTGTACTTTTTCACCACGATCATTGATGAGCGCCCGTACACGGCCACTGAACGTACCCACGACATACGCATCACCAACCCGCAAGGTCCCACCCTGCACCAGGACCGTCGCGACTGGCCCTCGCCCTCGTTCAATTTTCGCTTCGACGACCGTACCTCTAGCCTGCCGGTGTGGATCCGCCTTGAGCTCAAGCACTTCGGCCTGCAAAAGAATCATTTCCAAAAGCGTATCCAGACCAGTTTTTTGCTTGGCCGACACTTCCACCATGATCGTATCGCCACCCCAAGCTTCAGAAATGAGTCCATGTTCTGAGAGCGCATTCTTGACCCGATCCGGATTGGCTGTGGGCTTATCGATCTTGTTCATCGCGACGATGAGCGGAACGCCTGCGGCCTTCGCATGGTGGATGGCCTCAATAGTTTGAGGCATGACCCCATCGTCTGCCGCAACGACGAGAATGACGACATCCGTGACTTTAGCCCCACGGGCCCTCATGGCCGTGAAAGCCTCATGGCCTGGCGTATCCAAGAAAGTCACCTGCTTGCCTCGTACCGAAACCGTATAGGCCCCAATATGCTGCGTGATACCGCCAGCCTCTCCCTCTGCAACATTGGTTTGACGAATGGCGTCGAGGAGTGATGTTTTCCCATGATCGACATGACCCATGATCGTCACGACAGGTGGGCGCGGTTCAGGCCGCTCCTCACCGCCAGTCTCCAGCACATCTTGCAACAAGTCGTCCCCTACTTTTTCAATTACGATATCGATCTTGACACCACTCTCTTCAGCTAACATCGCCGCTGCGTCCAGATTCATAGGCTGGTGATAGGTCAGCATTTGCCCCATCTCCATAAGCTTACGAACAATGTCTGCGGGACGCTGGCCGATCAACTCCGCAAATTCTTTGACTGTCGTTCTGGGAGTGACCTTGACACTCTTTCGACGCGGCTTCGTCACCTCTGATGGAGCACTATGGTGCAAATGCTTGGAGCGATCGTCACGACGTTGGACCGGAATGGCTCGGAGATCCTGCCAACGTGCGGCATCCTCTCTGAGCTTCACATCCTGCTGCTCATCTTTCGGCCGACCTGGCTTTTTGGCTTTCTTGAGTTTATCCTTCTGTCCTTCGGCTTCAATGGCCTCGAACGCCATGCTCTTCTTCTTACCGAGGACGGATTCAACCGTCGTGGTTACAGCGCCTGGCGGTGCAACAACCGGCTTGGGCTGAACGGCCTCCTGCGTGGGAACCACCGCTGAAGGTATCACCGCGGCAGGAGGTGCGACTAAACTTTCCGGTCGAACGTCCTCCACGCGTGGGCTGAGCGCGACAGGCTCCTCAATACCTGACTGCTCTGCAGGGGGTGATGGGGCGGTGCTTGCTGCAGCTACTAGTTCAGGCTGAGCTGAATGTTCGATTTCCACGGCCGAGGATGACGAGAGAATCTCCGCCGGCTCTTCTTCTTTCTTACGCTTAATCAGAATGCGCCGCTTGTCCGGCTTGGCAGACTCTTCTGTCGGCTGACCCTTGCTCGCCAAAGCCCTGCTCTGCGCCGCGCCGGAAATGGACTTGGATGGAGAGTCTGCTTCAGTCGCAGCTCCCTGCCCCTTGGATTGCGGAGCGAGCTTTCCCAACACCTTCTCCACGATCTCATCATCCAGTGCGCTACTATGGGATGTCACTGACACACCCATTTTCTTGAGCTCTGGGATGAGCACCCGATTTTCCATGCCTAGCTTCTTTGCCAGTTCGTATACACGCATTGCCATCAGACGATTCCGTATCCTACTCTGATCCGTTCAGTGCCTCTTCCGCCCTCGCAGCTTGACGAGCCTCTTCCTGCAGTCGTTGCGCCTCTGTCTCTTCCGCCAGTGCCGCTTTGATTTCCTTGTCGCGCTCCACTTTTTCCTTTTCGTACTCCGTGGCGCTGATAATGTCGATCTTCCATCCCGTCAAACGCGCCGCAAGTCTGACATTTTGGCCATTCTTGCCGATCGCCAAAGACAGTTGGGAATCGGCGGCCACCACCAGTGCCGACTTCTTCTCCTCGTCGATACCGACCTTCTCGATCGTGGCAGGATTTAAGGCTTCGGCGATGAATACCCGCGGATCTTGCGTCCAAGTAATGATGTCGATCTTCTCACCACGCAACTCACGGACAACGGCTTGCACGCGAGAACCTTTAATACCGACACAAGCACCCACCGGATCCACCGCCTTTTCCCGTGATGTCACAGCAATCTTTGTCCGATCCCCAGGCTCTCGAACAACCGACTTGATTTCGATAATCTTCTCCATGATCTCAGGCACTTCGAGCTCAAAGAGTTTCGACACAAATTGGGGATGACTTCGCGACAAAATCACCTGTACATCCTTAGGGGTCCGACGAACTTCCAACAACATGGCTTTCACACGATCACCACGACGGTACGTTTCACGCGGGATCTGCTCTTGTATCGGGAGAATCGCCTCTGTCTTCCCGAGATCTACCAAGTAATTGCGACGCTCCATACCAAGAATGATGCCGGTGACCAAATCACCCTGCCTCGTGGAGTATTCCTTCTGCACCGCCTCCCATTCTGCTTCACGAACCTTCTGAAAAATGACTTGCTTGGCGGTCTGCGCGGCAATTCTCCCCAATTCATTCATCTCAATCAGGGAACCGATTTCGTCTCCAACTTCGGCTTCGCTGTCATACTGACGGGCTTCTTGTAGGGAAATTTCGGCTTTAGGATTGCTGACCGTTTCGACGATCGTCTTCTTGGAGACAACTGAAATTTCTCCGGTTTTTGGATCTATCTCAACCTGAATGTTCTCAGCCTGGCCAAAGCGCTTTTTTGCGGCAGTCTGCAGAGCGGATTCAATGGCTCCGATTACGCGCGCTTTGTCGATTCCCTTTTGGCGCCCGATTTCGTCAATTACTGAAATCAGTTCTCGGTTCATACCTCACGCTCCTGCATCCGGTTTCCATCCACGGCGCCCCTACCCCACAATTTAGATTTTCACGACCAGTTTCGCTTCTGCAATGCTCTCACGGCTGAGCTGGATCGCCAAAGGAGCTCGATGCGTACCGACCTCCAACACGACGAGCGCCTCGTCTACTTGCATCAGTTCTCCGGTAATCCGCCACTGACCTTCGAGAGGCTGTCGAAGCTTGAGATTCACCTGTTTTCCAATCGCCCGTTGATAGTCCTGAGTTCTCTGGAACGGGCGATCCAAACCTGGAGATGAGACTTCAAGCGTATAGGCGTGAGGGAACGGATCGGCGACATCGAGTGCCGGCCCTAGAGCCTTATGTGCTTGCTCACAGTCGGTGATGGTCACTCCACCCGGTTTGTCGACCAACACACGAACAACAGACCGCGGACCACGTCCAACGCAAACAACATCGATCAATTCGAGTCCGAGCGTCCATAGAATCGGCGAAATAACTTCCTTCAATCGGTCGATAACCGGCTGCACACTACTCCCCGGCGTCCTCAACCTTCATGTCCTCTTAGACACGTGACCAAACAAAAAAGTGGGCGTGCGCCCACTTACAGAGGCGGTACCATAGCACGCACCCCTAAGCAATGCAAGGGGACTAGCCCGTCAGTATCGCCCATCGAGCTGCCAATGCCTGAGTCACTGGACCGGGGCGACCGTTGCCAACGGATTTCCCGTCGATCTGAACGACTCCGAGTACTTCGAGCGTGGTCCCGGTAAGAAAAACCTCGTCTGCCTGGTAGAGGGAGTCGATCGACATGAATCGTTCCTCGACGACGACCTCTTCCCTTCTTGCTAATTGCAGGACGACGGTCCTGGTCACCCCGGACAGAATACGCGGGCTTTCTGGAGCCGTCACGAGTACGCCTCCCTGAACGGCCATCACATTGCTCACGGCGCCCTCCATGACCAAGCCGTCACGAACCAAGATGGCCTCAAATACACCCGCTTTTCTTGCCTCCTCACGAGCCAGGACGTTGGCCAGCAAATTCACGCTTTTGATATCGCATCGGCCCCATCGCAGATCCTCGCACGTACAGGCCGTCACGCCGGTGTGGCGCATTTCAACGCTGAGCGGGTGGATGGCTCGAATCGTCATGACGACAGTTGGCCGACTCTCTGAAGGAAAGCCATGCTCGCGGGGAGCCACTCCTCGCGTTACCTGAATATAGATCTTGGCATCCTGATAACCAGCCAGGCTCAGTCCCTGGTGAATCCATTGCGTCCATTGCCTTCTGGTATAAGGTTGGGAAATGGACAGTTGCGTTGCGCTTCGATCAAGCCTGTCAAGATGTGCGCTCATTTCAAACGGGGCCCCTCGATAGGTTCGAATCACTTCATAGACCGCATCGCCGAATTGGAATCCGCGGTCATCGATGGATACCGTCGCATCTTGCCATGGCAGGAAACGCCCATTGATAAATGCAATGTCTGGCATGGACTCAATCCCCCGTCGTGACCGGCTGCGCCTCAATCGTGAAGAGCCGGCGATCTTCTGAGGTGAATTTCCACCCCATGCGTTTTTCAAACACGATGTGATAGACACCTGGCTGCACGGCCTTAAACTCAAAGATTCGCTGTCCGTTGTCGACCGCGTTATTACTGGCGATGCGGAGAAATTCGTCGCCGAGCAAAGCAAGTCCCTTGGTGTCATAGGACGCGACCCACTGCTCACCCCTTGTCCGGTCTTCCCATAACTGAAGGACAAAGGGTCGATCAACCACGACCTTGCGGGAATCTCCGGTCTCCCCTATCGATAGAGGTTCGACACCAACGGTATTCACACCGACATCCTCTGTGCGTTCATCACGATTACGCACGCTTCTTTGAAAATCTTCATGATTTTTTTCGCGGGCCGATCATGATCTCGCCTCCCTCCACTCGCACCTCGTAACTTCCCACGCAATACCCGCCCCCATCCGTACCTTGTCCATTTCGGATGTCGAACGCAAGGTCATGCCACGGACAGGCAATGACGTACCCCTTGAGCCGACCTTCGATAAGAGGCCCCCCTTCGTGCGGGCAGCTATTATGGATGGCATAAAATTTCCCATCGATATTGAACAGGGCGATCGGTCGATCATTGACCTTGACGATCTTCGACTGCCCCGGAGGTACGTCCTCAACCTGACCGACCTTTTGAAACCCATCCATCATGTGTATTCCCTTGGTATGCCGCAAGGCGTATATGCAGGATACTGAAAAAGCCCACCGCGGCGTTACCGCATCGCCTATTAAGGTTCAACGTGCTGACGCGTACGCCTTATCCCTTCGCTCGCTGCGGCCCTGGTGGACAACCTTTTTGACTGTCCTGATGTTATCGTCATGAATGGTGATTGGAACACCCCTCTACAATTTATTCGCAATGACTTATTCGCAATGACCGATTTAACTTCTACTTGGCTAAAGGCGCAGGGCGTATTTGACCTCGTCGTTTTTGACCACGCCTGATTTTTTAATGAACCCAGATTCCGCCTGTATCACATAGCGAGCCGACTCGGGTGGCGGCCCAAACAATGGGCATGGATCCTTCGCGCAGGGCTCTGCCTGTTCAAGCAGATGTACCACATGATGACTCTCGTCGACCCACAGTATGTCGATGGGAAATCGGTACTCCCGCGTCGTGACACGATGAAGACCATTTTCTTCAAAAATATACAGCATGCCCCCATTTGCTGGTAACCCCTCTCGAAAGGCAAGTCCAAAGAGGAGCTTCTCAGGCGTATCGGCCACTTCGGCCTCCAATTCGACGCCACTGGGAAACGTCACCACAATCACGCTGGATTCTTTGCGTTCAACGAGAAACACTGAGGCGCTCATCAACAGCACCGCCAGCAAGATCATCATGATGATCCGCTTCTTTTTCTGCTCTGGCTCACTCACTTGGTTATGACTACGAGACATCTGGAGAAGAGTACCGACTTTATTTTTCATATGCTGGGCCCAATGACCCATGCGTATAACTGCCCTAGGTCTTCTGACCGGAACTCGTTACATTGACCTGGAAAATCAGCACAGGATAGAATGCCGACTCACGCTGCCACTCGTCAAATCGGGAACTAATATGGTAGCGGACGTGGGATCTTGTCAATATTGATTTGAGAGCGAGAAGGAGGCTTCGGTCATGGCTTTACTGATTACCGACGAATGTATCTCTTGCGGGGCATGCCTGCCGGAATGTCCTAATGAAGCCATTTTTGAAACTAGAAGTGACGCTGAGTCTAAAGGGAACCACGTCGGTGATGGACAGGGAGTCGGGGATAACATTTATGTCATCGCCCATGACCGATGTACGGAGTGTGTCGGCCATTTCGACGAACCACAATGCGCAGCTGTGTGTCCGGTCGATAATTGCTGCATCTCAGACCCTCTCTATCCGGAGACGACGGAGGTCCTTCTGGAACGAGCGAAGACGTTGAATCCTGATAAAGGAATCGATCCCGCTAAAGTGTGGAGCGGGGTTAGGAACTAGCTCAACCTCTGTTCCTGGCGTTGAAGGAAGGCCTTGGCTCTGAAGAGAGCCAAGGCCTTCCGTGTTTTAATGGATTCTTGGCGCCTCTACGGCCACTTCAGACAGCCGGAAAACGAAACGGCCTCAAGGAGGATTTCCTTGAGGCCGTCAATCTACACTGAGACTTTCTTTATTCGTTGCCCGTGACTATTTCAGCATGAGTAACTTGCCACCTACATGGGCAGGATGTAAGTGACATTTATACTCCAAGACGGTCCCAGCCGCATAAAACAGGTCGCTGGTCGGAACACCGATATATTGCGTTTCTCCTGGCTTGAGCACGAGCTTCGTATGTAAAACGGTTGGCGCCGATTGATTCACTGCGGCAGTGAGCTGAAACCCGTGCTCAGCCGTTGAATTATTCGTGACTTTTAGGAGAACGGGTGCACCTGGACGTGTCTTGAAATCGATCACCGTCACGGGAGGATACCAAACTTTCATGTTGCCAAGCTCGATCGCGAAGAACGAGGCATCAACGGTGAGTTCTTTGAATGGCTGCCCCACGACGGAACCTGATTCGAGATCCCCGGTCTCGACACCGCCCGCTTGAAGTGCGTATGAACCTGAAACCCCGGCCAACACCAATCCAAGGCCGAGAAAGCCCGTCAATAATAACTTACCCATGGCTACCCCCCTTGCGAAATTAAAGAAGAGATAAAATAGAAGCTCGTAAACCGATATCGTGATGACGCCGAAATCTAGATGACGTGCAGGCGCTTGGGTACTGTGTACCGTTTTTCTTTTTTAGTAGTCCTTAAACCAACTTATCCATAATCCTAACATTTCAACTATGCAGAGACATGTATAGCATAGGGCTCAAAATGGAAGCAACCGATTTAGAGCCATCGTGGGCAGAAGAACTCGCCCCAAGTTGGCCGCAACTGGCGGCCACGCCGTTCACCCACGACTGATGCCGGCGGTGGGGTTAGACATGGCTCTGTTCACATCCCTTCTCGACCGAAGAACCTCATACGGGTACAAAATTACGGACGGACTCGGTTTGAAAAACCGACCATCGGCCCTCTCCTTCGCTTAAGTATTTCACCAATATGCCGATACGACAGCCAGGGAGCTACGGCATGCCCATTATTGTGGCAGTCAACGGGGTTGCGGAAGTCTATCCGGCAAAGCTCGTGGCCCCACGGTACAACCGCCTGGAGGCGGTGGCAGATCGGGAGCATCATGGTCAACAATCATCGACGTTGGATCACCCCGCCTTAGTTGCGCAAACGGCCTACCAACAACAGGGCCCTGATCGATCACATCCAACGCCGGCAGTCCTGGCCCGAGACTTAATGACGACAGCCGTGCTCTCGCTTCCATCTGACAGTCGGCTCCTTGATGCATGGACGCTCATGAGTCACAAGGGATTTCACCACATCCCCATCACCTCATTACATGGCACGCTCGTGGGAATGCTCTCGTATCGGGATCTCCTCCATCACGTCCCTGAATTGATCACATCGGCCGATACACAACAGGCTTCCCACAAGCATGCTGCCGAGGTCATGACTCCGCGAGTGATCTCGGCAACCCCTACCACGGAGATCCGTGAAATCGCCCGAGTCATGCTGGAGGAACGGATCCATGCGGTTCCGATTCTCGATCAGAGCCGTCGTCTCGTCGGCATACTTTCCAGGCAAGACCTGCTCCGTGGCCTCGCCAACCACGGCCCCCTTGAATTGTGGACCTGACCTTACTGAACTGACCTTTTTGGGCTCTCGCTCAAGATCCGTTCATGGAAACATCTCGTCAATTCCTGTAACGCAGGCTGGGTTATCATACTCGTGACCATCGTGAAAACGTCGCCGCCTGACCAAGCGGACTCCCCACCATATCAACCACAGTCCAAATCACAGCCTGTTCAACCATAAAACGACGACCCGTTGCTGAAATCCGCACACCATTATAGCCGTCATAGTAGCCGTTGATTCGTGCCTGAGCCAACATACGCTCCCGTTCGGCTTGGTTGTCAGGCTCAGCCGTCAGCCGCGAGGGAGTCGCGGTCAATTGTTCCCAGGAGACCTCCCACAAGTCCAAGGCCACTTGATTGCCATAGTTCAAGATCGGATCGGGTTCGGTGCCATGCGACACCACCACACATGAGGCATCGAACAACCTCTGAGCTTGCGCCGTGACATCTCCGGCCCGCTCAATCAACTCATTTCCAATCCAACGGCGATAGCTGTCCAGCAAGAACTGACTCCACTCTACAATGCGCGGTTCGTTCCACGGTGCAGCCTTCATGGGCCTGGTGGTATCACGACGTGCGGGGAAGGGCAAGCGGGATAGGCACCTTGTCAAGACCATAGGCCTTCTCTGTATAATAGGGGTCCCACTTTACAAAAACAGGAGCACTGATGGCGGGCAAGACACTGTTCGACAAAATTTGGGAGTCGCATGTCGTTCGAGCGGAACCAGATGGGACCACCCTCCTGTACATCGATCGGCAACTCGTGCACGAAGTGACGTCGCCGCAAGCCTTCGAGGGGTTGAAGCTTGCCGGCCGGCGCCCTCGCCGACCGGCGGCCACACTGGCAGTGCCGGATCACAATGTTCCTACGACCGACCGGACACTGCCGATTGCCGATCTCATCAGCGCGAAGCAGATTCAAACCCTTGAGGAAAACTGTCGCGACTTTGGTATTACCTACTTCGGCATGGATGACGTCCGACAAGGCGTAGTTCACGTCATCGGCCCTGAACAGGGATTCACGCTTCCCGGAACGACGATCGTGTGCGGAGATTCTCATACGTCGACCCACGGAGCGTTTGGAGCCTTAGCCTTCGGCATCGGGACCAGCGAAGTCGAGCATGTCTTGGCCACACAGTGCTTAGTACAGAAGCGGCCCAAGACGATGGAAGTGCGGGTTGAGGGGTCCCTTTCTGATCGCTGCTCGGCTAAGGATATTATTTTGGCGATTATCGGGAAGATCGGAACGGCCGGGGGGACTGGGTACGTCATCGAATACACAGGGTCAGCGATTCGCGCACTGAGTATGGAAGGACGCATGACCCTGTGCAACATGTCCATCGAGGGAGGAGCCCGCGCTGGACTGGTGGCCCCTGATGAAAAAACGATCACCTATGTGAAGGGACGTCCACTGACTCCGAGAGGAGTGTTGTTCGAACAGGCGGTTGAAGCATGGCAATCCCTCAAGACCGACCAGGATGCCAGCTATGATGCTGTCGTGACCCTGCGAGCGGAAGAGATCGCGCCGCAAGTCAGTTGGGGAACGAGCCCCGGAATGGTGCTAGGGGTGGATCAAAAAATTCCAGACCCGCGAACGATCGTTGATGTCAAAACCAAGAGCGCGACGGAACGGGCATTGACCTACATGGGGTTGTCTCCCAATACACCGATCACTGACATCAAAGTCGACAAGGTCTTCATTGGTTCCTGCACCAACTCGCGTATTGAAGACTTACGGTTGGCGGCCAGCCTGGCCAAAGGTCGGAAGGTGGCGACATCCGTGCATGCCATGGTGGTCCCAGGCTCCGGTCTCGTCAAACAACAGGCCGAGGCGGAGGGGCTTGATCGCGTGTTTCGTGACGCAGGATTTGAATGGAGAGAGGCAGGGTGCAGTATGTGTCTGGCGATGAATGCCGATGTGTTGCAGCCAGGAGAGCGTTGTGCCTCCACCAGCAATCGCAACTTCGAGGGACGCCAAGGCGCAGGCGGGAGAACCCACTTGGTCTCCCCTGCTATGGCAGTGGCGGCGGCTATCGAAGGACACTTCGTCGATATTCGACATTGGAGCTGAGGTCGTTTATGGAACCGTTTACCACTCTCACTGGTCTCGTGGCCCCATTGGATCAAATCAATGTGGACACCGACCAAATTATTCCGAAGCAATTTTTAAAGACGATCAAACGGACCGGGCTCCGCGAAGGTCTCTTTTTCGACTGGAGAAAGAAAAAGGATGGATCCCCTGATCCTGACTTTTTCTTGAATCAGCCTCGCTATCAAGCGGCCTCGATCTTGTTGACGCGCGATAATTTTGGATGTGGCTCATCTCGAGAACATGCCCCCTGGGCCCTGTTGGACCAAGGGTTCCGTTGCGTCATCGCCCCAAGTTTTGCCGACATTTTTTACAACAACTGTTTTCAAAACGGCATTCTTCCCGTGGTGCTGAAAGCAGACGAAGTGCTGGCGCTCATGAAGCATGCCGTTGAGACCGAGGGATACCGGCTCACAGTCGATCTCGCCAACCAGACGGTGACGACGCCGGAGAAAACAGTCTATGGGTTTGAGATCGACCCCTTCCGTAAGGATTGTCTCTACCGGGGCCTTGATTCGATCGGTTTGACGCTTCAACACGAGCAGGACATCTCAGCCTATGAGACTCGTCGAAAGACTGAGGCCCCCTGGCTCTTCGGCGACCTTCACGCGTAACGAGGGAGACACCTGGTGAAAGCAGTGAGAGTATTGTTGACTATCCTCGTGTTTCTCGGTGCGGCCTATCTCATCGTCGTGTTCAACTGGACGTATTCCGATGGCAACCGAGCCGGATACATCCAAAAATTCTCCTCGAAGGGGTGGGTGTGCAAAACACATGAGGGAGAGCTGGCCATGACCACGGTGCCTGGGACGGCACCGGTCCTGTGGCAGTTCACAATCTGGGACGACAAAGTCGCCGATCAATTGAACGACATGATGGGAAAGCGCGTGGTCCTACACTATAAGGAGTATCGCTATATCCCCACTACCTGCTTCGGGGACACGACCTATTTTGTCGATAAAGTGGAAGTTCAGGAGTAGCCGAGCCTTACCGCTTACAGCCACTTTTTCAAACGGAACCCGATCAGCATGATTGCGGCGACGATGCCCATGATGCCGAGCGCCATGGGATAGCCCCATGCCCACTTCAACTCGGGCATATATTCGAAATTCATCCCATAGATGCCGGCGATGAAACTGAGCGGCATGAAAATCGTCGTGATCACCGTCAGGACCCGCATGACGGCATTCAGGCGATAGCTTACGCTGGATAAATAGATATCGAGGCTGGCTGAAACCATTTCACGTAGGGTCTCAATCGTGTCCACAATCTGCACCACATGGTCATAGACATCCCGGAAAAAGAGTTTCATCGGCTCATGCAGGAACGGGCATTCCGAACGCGAGAGATTGTTCATCGCTTCCCGTAACGGCCACACAGCCCGACGGACAAAGAGCAACTGCCGTTTCAGCGCATGGATGTCTTGTAGTGTCTCAGGCTTCGGATCGGCGATCACCCGTTCCTGGAGCGATTCAATGCGTTCGCCGAGCATTTCGAGCACGGTAAAATACTGGTCCACCACGGCATCGATCAACGCATACATAAGATAGTCCGAGCCATTTTGACGCAGTCGGCCCTTGCCACCTTTGAGACGATCCCGAACGGCGCCGAACACATCCGTCCCGTTCTCCTGAAACGAGAGCACATAGTTTCGTCCGAGAACAAAACTAACCTGTTCAACCAGAATATCTCCTCGGTCGGAGGTCATCAGCATCTTCATCACAAGAAACAAGTATGTCTCGTAGTCATCCAGCTTGGGACGCTGATCGGTGTTGGCAATATCTTCCAGCAGAAGCGGATGGAGGCCAAAGTGTTTGCCGAATCCTTCCAGCACCTCAACCTTGTGGACACCACCGACATTGACCCAGGTCACCGTCTCATCCGCTGGTGGGCGAAGGGTCTCCATGTCCGTCACAACCTGCTCGTCGCAGTGCGTACCGGCATAGTTGAAGCGAGTCACGGTCACGGAGTTCGTACGTGTCTCACCAATGTGGATTAGAGTCCCGGGAGACAGGCCGGTCTTCTTCGAGCGCTTCTGGACTAACTTCATGATAGCGAGCTTGTACGCAGATTCTTGTGGAACGTCAAGCCGAGAACTGGCGCGTTCCTTTTCATTCACGAATAAGCCTGGTAATCTGCCAGTCATGAAATGGACTCGAGAGCTTGAACAACTTACAGCAGCGATGAGAGCGGCCGGTTCAGAAGCCTTACGGTTGGCTGCTGAGGGATTCGAGACGATTAGAAAACCGGACCAGTCTCCGGTCACATCGGCTGACCTCGCGGTCAACCGGATTCTTCACGCGCAGCTGCTCTCGGCATTTCCCCACGACGGGTGGCTCTCGGAAGAATCCCCGGATGATGCCGGTCGGTTGCAGAAAGATCGGATCTGGGTAGTCGATCCCATCGATGGGACCAAAGCCTTCATCAACAGAGTTCCGGAGTTTTGTATTTCTGTCGCCCTCATTGAGCAGGGGCATCCCATCGTGGCCGCCATCTATAACCCTTCGACCAACGAACTCTTCAGTGCAATCCGAGGTGAAGGGCTTCGACTGAACCACGAATCGATTGATTCACAGCCTGTCAACACCGAACGCCTCCCGGTGATTGCGCTGGGCCCATGGGAGCGTCAAACTGGTCGTTTTGCGGCGCTCGATTCATCCACTCAACATCGTCCGATGCTTTCCATCGCCTGGGCCCTTGCGCTGATGGCATGCGGGCGCATCGATGCGGTAGCCACATTTGAACCGGAAAATGAGTGGGATGTCGCGGCTGGAGTCCTGTTGATCTCTGAAGCTGGCGGAACGATTACTGATGGAAGCGGACAGGCTCTGATTTTTAACCGACCGACCCCGCGCTACCGTGGAATCATCGCCACGAGCCCTTGCTGTCCCGCGTCTCTCAGTCGAGCGTTGGCAAGCCTGGTTCCCGCATCTGGCTAGTCAGGTTCATTCACTACCTTGGGTAGCTACATTCCATCTTGCGTCAGCCGCCGACAGGCCTCCTCCAGATCCTGATCCGTCTTGGCATAACTGAATCGGATAAAATCAGCCCC
>WBZU01000401.1_pt1 | contig 38241 bp, 28 predicted proteins | sample 5204311 | NCBI WGS metagenome assembly WBZU01 (sample SAMN12344359, study PRJNA552823) | activated sludge metagenome | biome: Activated sludge suspended growth; feature: Nitrification reactor; material: Wastewater; isolation source: activated sludge from nitrification reactor of wastewater...
GCCCCGGGGTGAGGGGCGCTACCCGCCGGCCGTCCGGGGCTCGAATGCGAAGCCGAGGACCGGCCTCGGCGGCTTCTCCCCGCCGCGCATCGGGCGCCGGTGGTGCGGCCCGCCCCCGCCCCACCCCCTCTCCCCGCATGCGGGGAGAGGGCCGGGGTGAGGGGCCCAACCCCCCCGCCTGGCGACGGTGACCGGAATCGGGCTATAATTCAAGGCTTTCCCGGCCGCCCGGCCGGGTGCCACCCGCGGACGACGGTCCGGCTCGCGACGAGCCCTCGCCGGAGGCCGCAGACAACCGAAGGAGTCGCAACGATGGCATCGATCGAATTCACCGCCTTCCCGCGCCAGGGAGGCGACGGCCGCGGCGCCTCGCGCCGGCTGCGCGCGAGCGGCAAGGCCCCCGGCATCGTCTACGGCGGCAGCGCCGAGCCCGCGCAGATCGAGCTCGACCACAACGCGCTGATCCACGCGCTGAAGAACGAGGCGTTCCACGCGTCGATCCTCACGATGAAGCTCGGCGGCGCCGCGCAGAAGGTGCTGCTGCGCGACGTGCAGATGCACCCGTACCGGATGCAGGTGCTGCACGTCGATTTCCAGCGCATCGACGAGAACAAGAAGATCCACATGAAGGTGCCGCTGCACTTCGCGAACGCCGAGAGCTCCCCGGCAGTGAAGCTCGGCGGCGCGGTCGTGAGCCACATCCTGAACGAGATCGACGTCGCATGCCTGCCGAGGGATCTGCCGGAGTTCATCGAAGTCGACCTGTCGGCGCTCGAGACCGGGCACCCGTTCAAGGCGTCGAACCTCAAGCTGCCGTCGGGTGTCGTCGCCGTGACGCACGGCAAGGATCCGGTCATCGCGACCGCCGTCGTGCCGAAGGCCGTCGTCGAGACCGAGGAAGCCGCTGCCGAGGGCGCGGCCGCCGCGCCGGCCGCCGCCGCGCCGGCCGCCGAGGCGAAGCCGGCCGAGGCGAAGGGCGCCGAAAAGAAGGAAGAGGACAGGAAGAAGAAGTAACGCGAGCGGCACGCCCGCACGATCGAGGCCCGCCGAGCCGAGAAGCCGGCGGGCCTTTTCGTTGCGGCGCCCGCCGCGCGCCGTCCGTCGAACGATCCGATGGCCGCCTCCGCTCCGATTCGCCTCGTCGCCGGCCTGGGCAACCTGGGCCGCGCCTACGAGCGCACGCGCCACAACGCAGGCTACTGGTTCGTCGACGCGCTCGCCTCGAAGCTCGGCGCGGCGTTTTCGCACCAGGCGAAGTTCGCGGGCGACGTCGCGCGCGACGGTGAGCTGCGGCTCGTCAAGCCGTCGACCTACATGAACGAGTCCGGCCGCAGCGTCGGCGCGCTCGCGCGCTTCCTCGGCATCGCGCCCGCCGAGATCCTCGTCGTGCACGACGAGCTCGACCTGCCGGCCGGCGCGGTCAAGCTCAAGCTCGGCGGCGGCGTGGCCGGGCACAACGGGTTGAAGGACGTCCGCGCGCACCTCGCGACCGCGGAATTCTGGCGCCTGCGCCTGGGCATCGGACACCCGCGCGACTCGGACACGCCGCAGCAGCCGGTCGTCGACTTCGTGCTGAAGCCGCCGCGCGCGGACGAGCTCGAAGGGATCCGGAGCGCGATCGACCGCGCGCTCGACGCCTGGCCGTCGATCGCGTCGGGCGACTTCGAGCGCGCGATGACGCAACTGCATACGAAAGAGAATCCATGAGCTTGAAATGCGGGATCGTCGGGCTGCCCAACGTCGGGAAGTCGACGCTCTTCAACGCGCTCACGCGCGCCGGCATCGCCGCCGAGAACTACCCGTTCTGCACGATCGAGCCCAACGTCGGCATCGTCGAGGTGCCCGACCCGCGGCTCGCGCAACTCGCGGCGATCGCGAAGCCCGAGAAGGTGATCCCGGCCGTCGTCGAGTTCGTCGACATCGCGGGGCTCGTCGCGGGCGCGTCGAAGGGCGAGGGCCTGGGCAACCAGTTCCTCGCGAACATCCGCGAGTGCGACGCGATCGCGCACGTCGTGCGCTGCTTCGAGGACCCGAACGTCGTGCACGTGTCGGGCAAGGTGAACCCGGTCTCCGACATCGAGACGATCAACACCGAGCTCGCGCTCGCCGATCTCGCGGCGGTCGAGAAGCAGGCGGCGAAGGTCGAGAAGGTCGCGCGCGCCGGCGGCGACAAGGAGGCGAAGCGCCTGTACGAAGTGCTCGTCAAGGTGCAGAAGGTGCTCGACCAGGGCCTGCCGGCCCGCTCGGCCGACCTCTACGACGAGGAGCGCGCGGTGCTGAAGCCGTTCTTCCTGCTCACGATGAAGCCGACGATGTACGTCGCGAACGTCGCGGAGCGCGGCTTTCACGACAACCCGCTGCTCGGCGCGGTCGAGCAGTACGCGGCGAAGGAAGGCGCGCCGGTCGTACCCGTGTGCGCCTCGCTCGAGGCCGAGATCGCCGACCTCGAGGGCGACGACAGGAAGGCGTTCCTCGACGACCTCGGTCTCTCCGAGCCGGGGCTCGACCGCGTGATCCACGCGGGCTACAAGCTCCTCGGCCTCCAGACCTACTTCACGGCGGGCCCGAAGGAAGTGCGCGCGTGGACGGTCGAGGTAGGCGCGACCGCGCCGCAGGCGGCCGGCGTCATCCACACCGACTTCGAGAAGGGCTTCATCCGCGCCGAGACGATCGCGTTCGCCGACTACGTCGCGTGCAAGGGCGAGCACGGCGCGAAGGAGGCGGGGAAGATGCGTCTCGAGGGCAAGGACTACGTCGTCAAGGACGGCGACGTGATGCACTTCCGGTTCAACGTCTAGCCCGCGCCCCGCCGGTCCGATCGCGACCGGCGGCGGCGGATCGGCCCCCCGACAGGTTCCGCCCGACACCGTGACGCAACCATTGCAGACGCCCGTCGCGCGCGTCCCGTTCCTGAAGCTCCTCGGCATCGTGCAGGAGCCGGCGGAACCCGGCCGCTCGCGCATCCGGCTGCCGGAGCTTCGCGAAGATCTCACGAACCTGCTCCCTGCTGCGCACGGCGGCGTCGTGATGACGCTGCTCGACGTCGCGATGGCGCGCGCGGCGACGTCGCACCCCGGCGCGCCGTCGACGACCGTGGTCACCGTCGAGATGTCGACGCGGTTCGTGCGGCCGGCGCGCGGCGCGCTGGTCGCGGAGGGGGTCGTGCTGCACGCGGGCGGCTCGCTGTGCACCTGCGATGCGAGCCTGCGGGACGAGGCGGGAAACCTCCTCGCGACCGCGATGGGGACGTTCAAGTACTGGCGCGGTCCGGCGGGGGGCGTCGAGTAGTTCGCGCGCGTTGCGCGTGCCCAGCGCGTTGAGGAAATGGGGGTCAAACTCGACTTTCTGCTCCGAATGCGGCGCGGATCGATCAAGGGCGCCAGGTCGACGCAACGATTGACGTCTCGACCAGGCGGTTGATATTCTGTACAGAATTCAGACCCGCCGACTGCCATGCCTTTGACCGCCTCCGACATCGTCCCGCTCACGCAGGCCCGCGCGAACCTCTCCGAGCTCGCGGACGAGGTGAAGGCGGGCGCGGAGAAGATCATCACGAAGAACGGCGAGAGCTACGTCGCGCTGATCGACGCGGACCGCCTCGACTACTACCACCGACTGGAGCGGGAGCGCATTCACCTGGTCCTGCTCGACGAGGTCGAGCGGGGGCTCGCCGACGTGAAGGCGGGTCGCGTGCGCGACGCCCGCGAGGCGCTCGCCGATTTCGCGCGCGACAAGGTGCCGGTCCCGGCGGCGCGGCGCGGCACGCGCAAGCGTTGACGCGGGCGCGATGGGGCTGGCGCGCGTACGCGTCACGGCCAACGTCGAGGCGAACCTCGCGGCGATCGAGACGTATTGGCGAAGCCGGGAGGCCCCCGAGGCCCTGCGGCCGCTCGTCGACGAGCTCGAACAGGCGATCGAAGCACTCGAACGGCATCCTCGCATTGGCCGGGACTTTCTCGCCCGCGCCGCCCGGTCGCTGGAAGCCCGGGACAGGATCGAGGCGCTGCGCGGCGCGCCCGGACGACGCGAGGTCCGCGAGTACGTCGCGGGCGACTACCTGATGCTCTACGCGTTCGACCCGGGGGCGCGTCCCCCTTCGGCGGCCCTGCTCGCGATCAGGCATCATCGCGAGTTGTCGTTCGATTTCGAGGGCTACTGGCAGGAGAACCGGGAGCCCGCGCGGAGGAGAGACTGATGCGACGCATGGCCATCCCTCTCGTGCTCGCCGCGGCGCTCGCCGCCTGCGCCGCGCCAGGGCCCCGCCTCGCCTCGCCCGAGGTCGTCGGCGCGAACGTGCGCGTCGTGCGCGTCGCGCTCCCCGAGGTGACGCTGGCGATCGACCTCGAGCTCTCGAACCCGAATCCCGTCGAGATCGTCGTGCGCGAGTTCGACGCGCGCATCTCGCTCGAAGGCGAGCGCGTCGCGACCGCCTCGCTCGCCTCGCCGGTCACGATGCCGGCGAACGGGACGGCGGCCGTGTCGCTCGCGGCGCGCGCCGACGCGGCGGCCACGCTCGCGGGCGTCGGACGCGCGCTCGGCAGCGGCCGCGCGATGCGCTACGAGATCGCCGGCGACGTGACGCTGGGCGACGGCAGCCGCTTCCCGTTCGCGAGGAGGGGCGAGACCGCCGGAGCGCGCCCGTGACGCCGCTCGCGTTCACGAAGATGCACGGGCTCGGCAACGACTTCGTCGTCGTCGACGCGACCCGCGAGCCGTTCGAGCTCACGCCGGGGCAGATCCGCGCGCTCGCGGACCGGCATTTCGGCGTCGGCTGCGACCAGGTGCTCGTCGTCGAACGACCGACGCGGGCCAACGTCGACTTCCGCTACCGGATCTTCAACGCGGACGGCGGCGAGGTCGAGCAGTGCGGCAACGGCGCGCGCTGCTTCGTCGAATTCGTGCGCGAGCGCGGTCTCACCGCGAAGCGCGAGATCCGCGTCGAGACGGCCGGCGGCATCATCTCGCCGCGACTCGAGGACGACGGCGAGGTGACCGTCGACATGGGCGAGCCCCGGTTCGCCGCGGCCGACGTGCCTTTCGCGGGCGGCTCGGGCGGCGCGACCGACGCGCTGGACGTCGACGGCAAGGTGCGGACGATCTCGGCGCTGTCGATGGGCAACCCGCACGCGGTGCAGGTCGTCGACGACGTCGACACGGCGCCGGTCACGACCGAGGGACCGCGCATCGAGCACCACCCGCGTTTCCCGAAGCGCGTCAACGCGGGCTACATGCAGGTGGTCGATCGCGCTACCATTCGGCTGCGGGTCTGGGAGCGCGGCGCGGGCGAGACGCTCGCGTGCGGCACCGGCGCCTGCGCCGCGGTCGTCGCGGGCATCCGCCGGGGCCTGCTCGCGAGCCCGGTCCGCGTGCAGGTGCGCGGCGGCGCGCTCACGATCGCATGGGACGGCGAGGGCCGGCCCGTGCGGATGAAGGGCGCGGCGGCCACGGTGTTCGAGGGACGCTGGACGCCGCCGCCGGCCTGACCGGGACCGGGGGCGACGACGACGAACGATCGCGGCCGTCGAGGCGGACGCGACGCACGAGGGGGCGGGCGCGAGGATGGACGCGAAGGACGTCGCGGAATACCTGAAGCAGCATCCGAAGTTCTTCGAGGACTATGCCGACGTGCTCGCCGAGATCTTCGTGCCGCACCCGCACGGCGGCCACGCGATCCCGATCGCCGAGCGCCAGATCCTGACGCTGCGCGAGCGCACCGCCGACATGGAGGCGCGGCTGCGCGACCTGATCGCCAACGGCCGCGACAACGACGCGATCGGCGAGAAGCTCCACCGATCGACGCTCGCGCTGTTCGCGTCGCCCGACCTCGAGACGACGCTCGCGGTGCTCGACCACAGCCTGAAGGAGGACTTCGGCGTGCCCGAGGTCGCGGCGCGCCTGTGGGGCAGGGTCCCCGAGCAGTCGTACCTGCCGCAGCTCGCGGCGACCTCGCCCGAGGTCCGCGACTGGGCGGACGCGCTGGCCGAGCCCGCGTGCGGCGGCGAGGCGCCGTTCGAGACGCGCGAGTGGTTCGAGCACGGCGAGGCGCTGCGCTCGTTCGCGTTCCTGCCGCTGCGGACCGCGAACACGTTCGGGCTGCTCGCGCTCGCGAGCCCCGATGCGAGCCGCTTCCGTGCGGGCGTGGGCACCGTCTACCTCGTGCGGCTCGCGGAGCTCGCGAGCATGGCGACCGCGCGCTACCTGCCGCTCGGGTAGCGTCGCTCCCCGATGACGCGCGCCTCCCGGTCCGACAGAGCATCCCGGCCGGCGGCGAGCGTGTCGCCCGCCAACGCGCGGCTCCTCGCGCGCTTCGACGAGCACCTCGCCGCGCGGCCCGCGCGGACGCGCGACGCGTATCGTCGCGACGTCGCGGCGCTCGCCGCGCTCGCGGGCGACCGGCCGCTCGCCGCGCTCACGCGGCCGGAGCTCGCGCGCCACCTGGCGACGCTGCACGGACGCGGGCTGTCGGGGCGCTCGCTCGCGCGGATGCTCTCGGCGTGGCGCTCTCTCTACCGCCACCTGCTCGACGCCGGACGGGGCCTCGTCGAGGATCCGACGGCGGGGCTCAAGCCGCCGAAGTCGGCGCGCCGGCTGCCCTCGGCGCTATCGCCCGAGGAGGCGGCGCGCCTGGTCGAGATCCGCGAGGGCGATCCGCTCGCGACGCGCGACCGCGCGATCCTCGAGCTCGCGTACTCGTCGGGGCTGCGCCTGTCGGAGCTCGCGGGCCTCGACGTCGCGCGCGTCGACCTCGACGCGGGCGAGGCGCGCGTGCTCGGCAAAGGCGCGAAGGAGCGCATCGTGCCGGTGGGCAGGGCGGCGCTCGACGCGATCCGCGCGTGGCTGCCGGAGCGCGCGACGATCGCGCGGGCCGGCGAGGGCGCGCTCTTCGTCGGGCGCACGGGCGCGCGCCTGACGCCGCGCTCGATCGAGCAGCGCCTCGCCGCATGGGCGGTGAAGCAGGGGCTCGACCGGCACGTGCACCCGCACATGCTGCGGCACTCGTTCGCCTCGCACGTGCTGCAGTCGTCGGGCGACCTGCGCGCCGTGCAGGAGATGCTGGGCCACGCGTCGATCGCGAGCACGCAGGTCTACACGCACCTCGACTTCCAGGCGCTCGCGAAGGTCTACGACGCCGCGCATCCGCGGGCGAAGCGCAAGGCGAGTGAAAAGTAGGTCAGGTCCGACTTTCGCCTTTGTGGCCGTTCGACCCCTGGTTACGATGAATTCGCCCTGACCCTGCTTTTCCTGCTTCGCTCCCGCCCGAGTTCGCGTTCCTGCTCGCGACGCCGGCGATCGTCGCGCTCGCGGCGTTCGTCGCCCACTCGATCCCGCGCGGCGGGCGCACGCCGGGCGTCAGCCGGCGCGCTCCACGACGCCCGGCAGGAACGGCAGGTCCGTCGCTCCGGGATCGACACCGGCCTGCCTGAGCAGCGTCGTCGCCTGCCCGCGGTGGTGGGTGGCGTGATTGAACAGGTGGACCGCGGCGATCCACGCGGGCAGGCGGCGCAGGCCGCCGTCGGAGGCGGCCCGGTATTCGAGCGTCGAGGCGAGCCACCGATCGTCGACGCGGGCGGCCCAGTCGAGGATGTCGCGATCCGCCCGATCGCGCTCGCGCACGAGATCCCGCCAATCCGGATGCTCGTCGGCGCCGTAGGCGGCGACGCCGTGCGGGACGCCAGTGAACCGGCCCAGCCAGGTCCGGTCACCCCACAGGACGTGCGCGAGCGTGCGATGGAGCGAGCCGAAGAACGCGCCGCGGTCGCGCCTGCGCTCGTCGTCGGCGAGCGTCGAGGCCGCGGCGTAGAGCCGCTCGTTCATCCAGCGGTTGTATCGGGCGAGGAGCCGGCAGTAGTCGGCGTCGACCATCGTCAGGTGGCCGCCGCCGCGACCTGCGCGGCCGCGCCGGCGCCGCGCTCCGAGAGCTGCTCGACCTCGATCGCCGCCGCGACCTGCGCGAGGCGCGCGACGACGCCGTACGCGTAGAAGCGGTTCGGCGGGCAGCCCGCGGGGCCGCCCAGGTCGGGGATGCACGGCGACTCGAACGCGAGCGGCACGAACTGCGCGCCCGGCGCGTTCAGGTTCTCGTCGCGGCCGCGCGCGGCGTGCACGCGGTAGAAGCCGCCGACCACGTAGCGGTCGATCATGTAGACGACGGGCTCCGCGATCGCCTCGTTGATCGCCTCGTAGGTCGGCACGCCCTCCTGGATGATCACCGAGGTGACCTCGAGGCCTTCCTTGACGACGGCCATCTTGTTGCGCTGCTTGCGGTTGAGCCCCTGCACCTCGGAGGCGTCGCGCACCGTCATGATGCCCATGCCGTAGGTGCCGGCGTCCGCCTTGACGATCACGAACGGTTTCTCGTCGATGCCGTACTCGTCGTACTTGGCGCGAATGCGTCCGAGGAGCCAGTCGACGTTCGACGCGAGGCACTCTTCGCCCGCGCGCTCCTGGAAGTTGATCTCGCCGCACACGCCGAAGTACGGGTCGACCAGCCACGGATCGATGTCGATGAGCGCGCCGAATTCGTTCGCGACCGCGTGGTAGGCCTCGAAGTGGTGCGACTTCAGCCGGTTGTACCAGCCCGCCGCGAGCGGCGGCGCGACCGGCTGTTCGAGGTCCTGCAGGATCGCGGGCGGCCCGGCGGACAGGTCGTTGTTGAGGAGCACCATGCACGGGTCGAAGTCGGGGAGCCCGACGCGGCGGCCGCGGCGCACGATCGGCTCGAGCGTGACCGCCTGTCCGTCGGGCAGGTCGATCCGCGTCGGCGCGGTGATCTCCGGGATCAGCGTGCCGAGGCGCACCGACAGCCCCGCCTGCCTGAGGATCCCTTCGAGCGCCGCGACGTTGCGCAGGTAGAACGTGTTGCGCGTGTGGCTTTCGGGCACGAGCAGCACGCCGCGAGCGTCCGGGCAGACCCGTTCGACCGCCGCCTGGATCGCCTGCACGCACAGCGGCAGGAACGCGGGATTCAGGTTGTTGAAGCCGCCGGGGAACAGGTTCGTGTCCACCGGCGCGAGCTTGAAGCCCGCGTTGCGCAGGTCCACCGACGCGTAGAACGGAACCGTGTGCTCGTGCCACTTCGACCGCAGCCACCGCTCGATGTCGGGCATGCGGTCGAGGAACCTGCGCTCGAGCGCCATGAGCGGCCCGGCGAGCGCCGTCGTGAGGTGCGGGACCATGCGGGAGCCCTTCGGGATCGACGATCCATTCTAGCGCAGGCCCGACGGCGCCACGCCCCGGCGCGCCGCGGCGCGGCCGGGAAAAAAGCGGGACGCCTTTGGGGCGTCCCGGAAAGCCACCGAGGAGAAACGATCGAGGAGGAGAGGCCTCGAGTTGCCGCCCCCCGCCGGCGGGTTTCCCGCCAACGGGGCACTGCGCGCGGCCGCTACATCCGGTAGGCCGACTCGCCGTGCGAGCTGATGTCGAGGCCCTCGCGTTCCTCTTCCTCGGAGACGCGCAGCCCCACGATCATGTCGGCGATCTTGTAGGCGGCGTAGGCGACCACGGCCGACCAGACGATCGTGACCCCGACCGCCCTGGCCTGGACCAGCACCTGGTCGACGATCGAGAAGTCGGCCGCCTTGACGATCTCGCCGGTCACCCAGTTCGACACGTAGCCGGGGCCGCCCAGCGACGGCGCGTTGAAGACGCCGGTCAGGAGCGCACCCAGGATGCCGCCGACCGCGTGCACGCCGAAGACGTCCAGCGTGTCGTCGACCCTGAGCATGCGCTTCAGCCCGTTCACGCCCCACAGGCACACGAGGCCCGCCGCGATCCCGATGACGAACGCGCCGGGGATGCCGACGTTGCCGGCGGCCGGCGTGATCGCGACCAGCCCCGCGACCGCGCCCGAGGCCGCGCCCAGCATCGAGGGCTTGCCCTTGTGCATCCATTCGGCCAGCGTCCACGACATCACGGCGCAGGCGGTCGCGAGGAACGTGTTCATGAACGCCAGCACGGCCGAGTTGCCCGCCTCCAGCGCCGAGCCCGCATTGAACCCGAACCAGCCGGTCCACAGCAGGGCGGCGCCGATCATCGTGAGCGGCAGGTTGTTCGGCGGCATCGCCTCCTTGCCGTAGCCGACGCGCTTGCCGAGCACGTAGGCGCCCACGAGTCCCGCGATGCCGGCGTTGATGTGCACCACGGTGCCGCCCGCGAAGTCGAGCGCGCCCCACTGCCAGATCATGCCGGCCCTGGCGTTGAGCCCGTCGACGAGCTTCGGATCCGTGTAGGCGTCCGGGCCCATCCAGAACCACACCATGTGCGCGATCGGCGTGTAGGCGAACGTGAACCAGAGGATCGCGAACAGCAGCAGCGCCGGGAACCTGATGCGCTCGGCGAACGCGCCGACGATCAGGCACACGGTGATCGCCGCGAACGTGGCCTGGAACGCCACGAACACGAGCTCGGGGATCGGCGTGTTCTTCGAGAACGTCGCGGCCATCGCGAACTCGCCCTTCGCCGCGTCGAACGTGCCGTTCAGGAACAGCCGGTCGAAGCCGCCGATGTAAGCGCTGCCTTCGGTGAACGCGAGGCTGTAGCCGTACACGCACCACAGCACCGTGATCATCGAGAACACGACGAACACCTGCATCAGCACCGACAGGATGTTCTTCGACCGGACCATGCCGCCGTAGAAGAGCGCCAGCGCCGGGATGCTCATCATGATGACGAGCAACGTCGACGTGAGCATCCACGCGACGTCGCCCTTGTCGGGCGTCGGCGCCGGCGCGGCCGTGGCGGCGGGCGCCGCGGCGTCGGCGGAGGCTGCCGCAGAGGCTGCCGCCGGTGCGGCGGCCGGCGCCTTGTCCTGCGCGAGCGCCGCCGGGACGGCGAGGAGGAACGCGCCGACGAGCGCGATCGATGCGAGGAACGTCTTCATGATGGCTCCCTTACAGCGCTTCCGGACCGGTCTCGCCGGTGCGGATGCGCACGACCTCGAGGAGGTCGAAGACGAAGATCTTCCCGTCGCCGATCTTCCCGGTGTTGGCGGCCTTCTCGATCGCCTCGATGACGCGCTCGACGAGCTCGTCGCGGATCGCGGCCTCGATCTTGACCTTGGGCAGGAAGTCGACGACGTACTCGGCGCCGCGGTAGAGCTCGGTGTGCCCCTTCTGGCGGCCGAATCCCTTGACTTCGGTGACGGTGATCCCCTGGACGCCGATCGCCGAGAGGGCCTCGCGGACCTCGTCGAGCTTGAACGGCTTGATGATGGCGGTGACGAGCTTCATCGTGGCTCCGATCGGTGGGTTGGCGCGGGTCAGAACGTCTTCTTCACGTAGACCACGCCACGGTCCTTCGCCGTGTCGTAGCCGGTCAAGTCGGTGTAGGGCGTCGACTTCGCGTCGTTGCCGCTGTAGTACGCGCCGAACTCGACGCCCTTCAGCACGCCCCCGGGCACCGTGTACGAGGCGCCGAGCTTCCAGTCCTGGTAGCCGGTCCTGAGATCGCCGCTGGCGTCGTGACGCACGTCGAGGTAACCGTAGTGGCCGAGCAGCGCGAAGCCGGTCTCGCCGATCGGGTACGTCGCCGAAAGATCGATGTAGTACGTGCCGTCGGTGTCCTGGCCCGTCGGCTTCAGGCCGAAGTAGTTGTCGAGGCTGTAGGAGAACTTGACGCTCACCCACTTCCACCCGAGCGCCGCGTAGAGCTCCCACGTGTCGGCGCTCACGACGCCCGGGTTCCTCGAGCCGGGGTAGTAGTAGTAGATCGTGCCGAGGTCGTAGAAGAAGTCGCTGTTCGGGAAGTTGGCCTTGTAGCCGCCGTAGAAGTCCCATTCGAGGCTCGAGCGGCTGTAGAGCCCGAAGTCCTCGAGCCAGCTGATGTTCGAGCCCCAGGTGCCGAGGTAGAAGCCGCTCGGGTGGGCGTAGTCGAAGCCGCCCTGCACGGTGGGCTTGCCGGCGGTCTGCGAGATGCCGCGGAAGAGGTATTCGCTGCCGATCGCGACGTTCGCGGTGACGCTGTGGTCGGGCGTCGCCGGCGCCTGCGCGAGCGCGGCGGATGACGCGAGCGCGGCGGAGACGACGGCGAGCCGATTAGCCTTGTGGGGCTTCATGGTGTCCTTGTCGGGTGGATGGAGGATGGCTCCGTCGTCGCTCGAGCACGTCGTGTGCCATCGCAGCAAAGGCTTATATAACAATCGGTTAGGTACGGTTTTCTCGGCGCCGCCCACCACGGCCCCGATGCGCCGCACTCCGTTGGTGCGCGTCGCCGGCGTCGAGGCACCATGTCGGCGCGCCGCCGGCACGCTGCGCCGGAGCGATGCGGCCCGAGCGCGCGAACGCTCGGCGCGAACGGGACGACGGCTTCGTCTGCGCGGCGCTGCGCGGGCCGCGTCGGCCGCTTTGCTAGACTGGCCCGGACGACGTCGGGCGAACGTCGCGAGGAGCCAGCGAGATGATCACGAGCGCGACCCTGGACGAGCTGGCGCGGCGCATCGGCCGCGCGATCGAGGCGTCACCTGCGAAGGACGTCGAGAAGAACGTGAAGGCGCTCCTGCAGAGCGGGCTCGCGAAGCTCGACGTCGTGCCGCGCGCCGAGTTCGACGTGCAGGCGAAGGTGCTCGCGCGCACGCGCGAGAAGCTCGAGACGCTCGAGAAGAAGGTCGCCGAGCTCGAGGCGCGCGGGCGCGGCGACTGAGGTTCCCGCGCGCCCTCGTCCGGATGGACGAGGGCGGGCCGCCGCGCGACCGCGTAGCCTGACGGCAACTCCCTTCGAGCGCCCCGCGCGGGCGCCCCTCTCATGTCGGTCGCCGTCGTGCGCAGCCGCGCGCTCGCGGGGCTCGCCGCCCCTCCGGTCAGCGTCGAGGTGCACCTGGGCGGCGGGCTGCCCGCGGTGAATCTCGTCGGGCTGCCCGAGACCGAGGTGCGCGAGGCGCGCGACCGCGTGCGCGCCGCGCTGCAGAACGCGAACTTCGACTTCCCGTCGCGCAAGGTCACGGTCAATCTCGCGCCCGCCGACCTTCCGAAGGAGAGCGGCCGCTTCGACCTGCCGATCGCGCTCGGCATCCTCGCCGCGAGCGGGCAGATCCCCGCCGCACCGCTCGAAGGGCACGAGTTCGCGGGCGAGCTCGCGCTGACCGGCGAGCTGCGCGCGGTGCGCGGCGCGCTCGCGATGGTGCTCTCGGCGCGCCACGACGGGCGCGCGTTCGTGCTGCCGCGCGCGAGCGCCGCGGAGGCCGCGCTCGTGCCGGACGCGTCGGTCCTGCCGGCGGGCTCGCTGCTCGAGGTGTGCGCTCACCTCGCGGGCGGTGCGCCCTTGCCGAGGCTCGCACCGACGGCGGCGAGCGCGGGCGGCGCGGCCTCGCCCGATCTCGCCGAGGTGCGCGGCCAGCGCCAGGCGAAGCGCGCGCTCGAGATCGCCGCGGCGGGCGACCACTCGCTGCTGCTGTGCGGGCCGCCGGGCGCGGGCAAGTCGATGCTCGCGCAGCGGCTGCCCTCGCTCCTGCCGCCGCTCGACGAGGACGAGGCGCTCGAGGTCGCGGCGATCGCATCGCTGGCGGGACGCTTCGACCCCTCGCGCTGGCGCGTGCGCCCGTACCGCGCGCCGCACCACACGGCGAGCGCGGTCGCGATCGTCGGCGGCGGCAGCCATCCGCGGCCCGGCGAGATCTCGCTCGCGCACCGGGGCGTGCTGTTCCTCGACGAATTGCCCGAGTGGGAGCGCCGCGTGCTCGAGGTGCTGCGCGAGCCGCTGGAATCGGGCGTCGTGCAGATCTCGCGGGCGGCCCGGCAGAGCGCGTTCCCGGCGCAGTTCCAGCTCGTCGCCGCGATGAATCCGTGCCCGTGCGGTTGGCAGGGCCACCCGAGCGGGCGCTGCCGCTGCTCGCCCGACCGCGTGCTCGCCTATCGCAGCCGGATCTCGGGTCCGCTCCTCGACCGCATCGACCTCGCCATCGACGTGCCGGCGCTGCCGCCCGGCGAGATCGCGATCGGGAGCGAGGATCCGGACGCCGAGCCGTCCTCGCGCGTGCGCGAGCGCGTGACCGGGGCGCGGGCGCGGCAGCACGCGCGGCAGGGGACGTGCAATGCGCGCCTGACGGTCGCCGACCTGCAGCGTCACGGCGTGCCGGACGCCAGGGCGCGCGAGCTCGCGACGCGGGCGATGGCGCGCTATGCGCTATCGGCCCGCGCCTATCACCGCATCCTCAAGGTGGCGCGCACGATCGCGGATCTCGCCGGTGCGGAAAACGTCGGAACCGCGCACGTCGCCGAGGCGATCTCGATGCGGCGGCTCGACGCGCCGGCGGGCGCGGATCCGCCGCCCGCCGCGTGACGCGCGACGATCCCCGGGGTCAGCGCGCCGGCGCGAGGTCGCGGTAGCTGCGGCGCATCGCCTTCTCGAGCGCGTCGGCGAAGCGGGGCGTCGTCGGGTCGAGGGCTTCCTCGTGCGTGTCGCCGACGATGAACTGCGCGGTCTCGCCGGCGTAGATCTTCCTCCACCGCGTTCGCGGGGCCCTCGCGAGCCGGTCGGCCGAGATCAGCATGCAGACCGGGCCATCGTAGGGCGTCGGCCGGTAGCGGGCGACGGCGTCCTCGATCGCTCGCGCGACCCGCACCGACGCCTGCGCGTAGGCGGGGTCGTCGAGCGGCAAAGCGCCGCCGTGGTCGTCGTGGCGCGCGCGCAGGCGTCTCAGGATCGCGCCGTCGGTCGCGCTGGAGGCGCTGATCGAGAAAGCCTGCTCCGGGGGATCGAACAGCAGCAGCGGCAGCACGGTCTCGCCGGCCGCTCGCAGGAGGCGCGCGATCTCGATCGCGACGAAGGCGCCGACGCACATCGCGCCGATCAGATGAGGTCCGCGGGGCTGGATCCGGCGGATCTCGGCGGCGTAGTCGGCGGCCATCGCCTCGAACGTCGGATGGGGTTCGCCGCCGTCGAGGCCGCGCGCGCGAAACGCGTAGACGGGCTGGTCCTCGCCCAGCAGCGCGAGGAAGCGCGGGCTGACGAGCGCCTGGCCCATCCGGCCGTGGACGAGGAAGATCGGCGGGCGGGAACCCCGGGTGCGCAGCGGCACCAGGAGCGACGCCGCCGCGTCCGGCTTCGCGGCCGCCGCGCGGTGCGCGCGGATCGCCGCCGCGACGGCCTCGACCGTCGAGTGGCGATGGAGCCTCGGCACGTCGACGCCGAAGGCGTCGCGCAGCCGGCCCTGGAGCTCGGAGGCGAGCAGCGAGTCGCCGCCGAGGAGGAAGAAGTCGTCGAGGCGGCCGACGTCGGGAACCTTGAGCAGGCGCGCGAAGACGCCGGCGACCGCGACCTCGAGCTCGTCGGCGGCCGGCTCCGCGGCGGGCGGGCGCCCGGCCGCCTCCGCCGGAATGCGCTGCTCGAGGGCGAGACGGTCGACCTTGCCGGTCGACGTCGTCGGAAAGCCGTCGAGGAACACGAAGGCCGACGGCAGCATGTAGGAAGGCAGGCGGTCGGCCAGCCGGCGCCGCAGCTCGCCCGCCTCGACCGGGGCATCGACGGTGACGAACGCGACGATGCGCGTCGCCTCCTTGCCCTCGCCGGGCGCGGGTGCGAATGCCGCGCTCCGCACGATGCCCGGCGTCGCGGCCATCGCCGCCTCGATCTCCGCGAGGTCGACCGTATGGCCGCGGATCTTCACTCGCGTCCCCTCGCGGCCGAGGAAATGGAGAAGCCCCGCGTCGTCGATGTAGCCCCGGTCGCCGCTGACGTTGCACCGCCGCCCGGGATGCCGGGGATCCGGCGGGAAGTGAAGCAGGTCGAGATCGGGCCGCCGCCAGTAGCCCACGCTCACGTGGGGGCTCGACACGACGATCGCGCCGACCTCGCCCGGCGCGGCCTCGCGGCCGTCGTCGCGGCGAATGCGCACCTCGACGCCCTCGGGCGGCACGCCCGCCGGGAGGATCGGGCCCGACGGCGGCGCGCCGCGGTGCGGGATCGCGTGCTGGGCGATCACCTGCACCTCGGTCGAAGCGAGGTGGTTGACGAGGATCGCGTCGTCGTTCGTGTGCTCGAGGAACTTCGCGGCGTCGCTCGCGAACGCGGCCTCGCCGCCCATGTCGATCGCGCGGAGGTGCGGAAGCTTCTCGCCGGGACCGAGCCGCGCGCAGATCTCGCGGAACACGGTCGGGATCGTGTGCACGACGGTGATCCGCTCGCGCTCGAGCCAGCGGGCGAGGCCGGGGAAGCCGTCGCGGCGCATGTCGTAGGCGCACAGCGTCGCGCCGTGCAGGAACGCGCCGTGCACGCCGATGACGGAGGCCGCGAAGTTGAGCGAGAACAAGAGCGACATCCGGTCGTCCCCGCCGATCGCGAGCTTGCGGATGAACGCGTCGACGTAGAACAGCGTGGCGTCGTGCGTGTGCATCACGCCCTTGGGCGCGCCCGTCGACCCCGACGTGTAGAAGACGTTGGCGAGCGCACCGGGAGCGACGGGCGGCATCGCGAACGAGGGGTCGGGCGACTCGTCGCCGCGGATCGCGACGACGGCGCAGGCTGCGTCGGCCAGCGCGCGCGCCCGCGCGACGAACGGCTCGTCGGCGAGGATCGCGAGCGGCGCGCAGTCGCGCAGCACGAAGCGCAGCCGCTCGTCGGGGTCGTCGGCGTCGAGCGGCACGTAGGCGTGGCCGCACCGCATCGCGGCGTTCATCGCCTGGACGCCGACGGTCTTCTGCGCGACCAGCAGCGCGACGAAGCCGGACCGGCCGGCGGCGGCCGCCTCGATGCGTGCGGCGATCGCGCGGGTCGTCGACTCGAACATCGCGTAGTCGAGCGTGCGCCCGTCGCCGACGAGCGCCGGCTTGCGCGCGAGCCTTCGCGCGACGGCCGTCAGTCGCGCCTCGAAGGCGCCTGCCTGTCCGGCGTTCCCCATGGCTCCCCCTCCTGCGCCTTTCGCGCGGCAATCATAACTCCGATGGCCTGGCGCGCTCCGCGGGGAACGTGCCGCCCGCTTCGACGCGACGCGCGCGGGCAGGAACCGTGGGCGCCGGCGCGCCGGATCCCGGCGACGCCGCCGAACGCTATCGGCCGATCGCGAACTTCGCGACGGTCCCGGCCGCGCGCGGTGGTAGGCTCGCGTCCCATGCGCACGCGCTGCATCGCCCGCGGGGCCCCGGGGGAGGCGCCGGATCCATGACCGGCGAGGCGGGCGCGCTCGCCGGGCTGTTCGCCTCGGCCTTCCTGTCGGCGACGCTCCTGCCCGGCAACTCGGAGGTCGTGCTCGCGGCGCTGGTCGCGAGCATGCCGGGCCTCGTCTGGCCGGCGGTCGCCGTGGCGACGGCCGGCAACACCGCGGGAGGCATGACGTCGTGGGCGATCGGAAGGCTCCTGCCGGCGGAGGGCGGCCGCAAGCTCGCGCCGCGCGCGGTCGCGCTCGCGCGGCGGTACGGCGTCGCGGCGTTGCTGCTGTCGTGGGTGCCGCTGATCGGCGACGCGCTGTGCGTCGCGTCGGGCTGGCTGCGACACGACTGGCGGGTCGCGACGCTCGCGATCGCGGCGGGCAAGCTCGCGCGCTACGCCGCGCTCGCGGCCGGCGTGCGCCACGTCGTCGGCTGATCGCGGGGGCGCCGGGGACCGACGTGCGTACCGGGGGCGGCCAGTCGTGAGCGAAACGGGAGACCGGAACGATGCGCCGGCGCGGCCAGGCCGGCCGGCGGACGTCGGGCGAACGGCGCCGCTGTCGTTCGCCCAGCAGCGGCTCTGGCTGCTCGACCGGCTCTACCCGGGCGAGGCGACGTACAACGAGGCGATCGCGGTGCGCATCGCCGGCGCGCTCGACGCGGACGCGCTGCGGCGCGCGCTGAACGAGGTCGTCCGCCGGCACGAGGCGCTGAGAACGCGCTTCGTCGTCGAGGACGCGAGGCCTGTCCAGATCGTCGCGCCGGCGCTCGCGGTCGCGCTCGACGTCGAGGACCTCGGCGCACTGCCGGAAGCCGATCGCGCGGCGGAAGCCCGCCGCCGTGCGCGGGACGAGCGCGACGCGCCGTTCGACCTCGCGCGCGGGCCGCTCGTCCGGGCGCGTCTCCTGCGCCTCGCCGCGGACGAGCACTGGCTCTTCGTCACGATGCACCACATCGTCACCGACGGCTGGTCGACGGGCGTGCTGGGCCACGAGCTCGGCGCGCTCTACGGCGCGTTCCGCGAGGGCCGTCCCTCGCCGCTCCCCGGGCTCGCCATCCAGTACGCCGACTACGCGGCGAGCCAGCGCGAGGAACCGGACGGCGACGCGTGTACGCTCGCGCTCGCGTGGTGGAAGGACGCGCTCGCCGGCCTGCCGTCCCTCGACCTGCCGGCCGACCGGCCTCGCGCGCCGATCGCGAGCCACGAGGGACGGTGCCGGACGTTCGAGATCGACGCCGGGCTCGCGCGGCGGCTGAAGGATCTCGCGCGACGCGAGCGCGTGACGCCGTTCATGACGCTGCTCGCCGCGTTCGAGGTGCTGCTCGCGCGCTACAGCGGTCAGGACGACTTCGCGGTCGGCGTGCCGGTCGCGGGGCGCACGCGGCCCGAGCTCGAGCCGCTCATCGGCTTCTTCGTCAACATGCTCCCGATGCGCGCCGACCTTTCCGGCCGGCCGACGTTCGTCGAGCTGCTCGCGCGCGTGCGGTCGCGCGCGCTCGACGCCTACGAGCACCAGGGGCTTCCGTTCGAGCGGCTGGTCGCCGAGCTGGCGCCCTCGCGCGACGCGGCGCGCAACCCGCTGTTCCAGGTGTCGTTCGCCGTGCACCACGCGGGCGGCGCGGCGTGGCGGCTGCCGGGGCTCGCCGTCGAGCCGCTCGACGCGCCGGGCAGCGAGAGCGCGAAGTTCGACCTGTCGCTCACGCTCACCGACGCGGACGGCGTCCTGCGCGGAAACCTCGTCGGCGCCGCGGCGCGGTTCGACGGGTCGACGCTCGAGCGCATGGCCGGGCACTATCGGACGCTGCTCGCGTCGATCGCCGACGACCCGGACCAGCGCGTCGGTCGCCTCGCCCTCGTCGACGCGCGCGAGCGCGCGCGCCTCGTCGGCGCGGCGAGCTACCCGAAGGCGCCGTATCCGGAAGGCGAGCGCATCGAGCGGCTGTTCGAGGCGCAGGCGGCGGCGCGCCCCGAGGCGATCGCGGTGGCGGGGACGGAAGGGGAGCCGCCGCTGAGCTACGGCGAGCTCGACGCGCGCGCCAACCGCCTCGCGCGCGCGCTGCGGCTCGACGGCGTCGCGGCGCCGCGCCGCGTCGGCATCTGCCTCGAGCGCGGAGGCGACCTCGTGACCGCGCTGCTCGCGGTGCTCAAGGCGGGCGGCAGCTACGTTCCGATCGATCCGGAGCTTCCGGCCGGGCGGATCCGCGCGATGCTCGACGACGCGTCCGTCGCGCTCGTGCTCACGACCGAGCGGCTCGGTGCGCGGCTGCCGGCGGGGGATTACCTCGTGCTCCGCCTCGACCGCGACGCCGCGCGCATCGCGGACGAGCCGTCGGCGCGCCTCGAGGCGCGAGCGGACGCCGAAGACGTCGCGTACGTGATGTACACGTCCGGGTCGACCGGGCGGCCGAAGGGCGTGCCGATTCCGCACCGGGCGGTCGTGCGCCTCGTGTGCGGCACCGATTACGTGCAACTCGGCCCGGGCGACGTCGTCGCCCACCTCGCCAACCCGGCGTTCGACGCCGCGACGTTCGAGATCTGGGGCGCGCTCCAGAACGGCGCGAGCGTGCTGCCGATCGCGAGGAGCGTCGCGCTCGCGCCGCGCGCGCTCGGAGAAGCGCTCGCCTCGGGCGGCGTGACGACGGCTTTCGTCACGACCGCGTTGTTCAATGCGGTCGCGCGCGAAGCGCCGGCGGCCTTCCGCGGTTGCGCGCAACTGCTCTTCGGGGGCGAGGAGGTCGAGCCGCGCCGCGTGCGCGAGGTGCTCGCCGCCGGCGCGCCCGCGCGGCTGCTGCACGTCTACGGACCGACCGAATCGACGACGTTCGCGACCTGGCACGAGGTGAGGGCCGACGACGCGCTCGGGGCGACGATCCCGATCGGCCGGCCGATCGCGAACACCGAGGTGCTGATCCTCGACGGCGAGGGCGAGCCCGTCCCCGACGGCGTGCCCGGCGAGATCTGCATCGGCGGGCCGGGACTCGCCACCGGCTACCTGGGAGCGCCGGAGCTCACGGCCGGGCGCTTCGTCCCGCATCCGTTCTCCTCCGACCCGGCCGCGCGGCTCTACCGGACCGGCGACCGCGCGCGCCGGCGCGGCGACGGCGCGATCGAGTTCCTGGGGCGCGCCGACCGCCAGGTGAAGCTCCGCGGGCATCGAATCGAGCTCGCCGAGATCGAGGCGGCGATCGCGGCGCTCCCGTACGTGCGCGACGCGGTCGTGCAGGTGCGCGGCGCGACCAGCGACACGCGGCGGATCGTCGCCTGGCTCGTGCCGGCCGATCCCGCCGCTCCGCCGCCCGCCGGCCTGCGGCGCGACCTCGCGCGCGTGCTGCCCGACTACATGCTCCCCGCGGCGACCGTGTGGGTGCCCGCGCTGCCGGTGAACGCGAACGGCAAGCTCGACCTCCGCGCGCTGCCCGAGCCGGGCGACGTGGCGCGCCCGGCCGACGGCGTGCCGGTGCCTCCGCGCGACATGTTCGAGGGCGTTCTCGTGCGCGTCTGGGAGGATCTGCTCGGCATCCGCGGCATCGGCGTCCACGACCACTTCTTCGAAATCGGCGGCCACTCGCTGCTCGCGGCGCGCCTCGTCGACACGATCGAGCGCGAGACCGGGCTCGCGGTGCCGCTCACCGCGCTGTTCGCCGACGACACGATCGACGGCCTCGCCCGTGCGCTCCGCGAAGGCGCGGGCGACGCGGGCGCGCCGGTCGTCCCGGTGAACGCCGGGGGCGCACGCATCCCGTTCGTGTTCCTGCACGGCGACTTCCAGGCGGGCGGCTTCTACAGCCGCGCGCTCGCCCGCGCGCTCGGGGACGACCAGCCGACGCTGATCGTGCACCCGCACGGACTGGCCGGCGACGCGGTGCCGGACACGATCGAGGCGATGGCGGCCGACCGGATTGGCGCGCTGCAGGCGATCCGCCCGACGGGCCCCTACGTCATCGGCGGTCACTGCAACGGCGCGCTGGTCGCGTTCGAGATGGCGCGCCAGCTCGTCGCGCGCGGCGAGGAGGTCGACGCGGTCGTGCTGATCGAGTCGCGCGCGCCGCGGCCCGGCGGGGCGCAGGCTGACGCGGCGGGCGCGTACGTCAAGCTCGACGCGGCGGGGCGCCCGGCGCCCCTCCTGCCGGTGAGCCGCGCGACCGACGCCGAGCTGCGCTACACGCGCGCGATCGACCGCTACGAGGGCGGACGCTGCGACGCGCACGTCGTCGTGATCCAGGCGCACGAGTGGCGCGATCCCGCGCCCGACGCCGGGTGGTCGCGGTTCGCGCGAAGCTGGGAGGGGCACGTGCTGCCGGGGGACCACGTGACGCTGATTACGCGGCACCTGGCCGATCTCGCGCGGACGCTCCGCGACGCGATCGCGCGCGCGACCGGCGCGCTACGCGAGGAATCGCGTCGAGCCTAGCGTGCGGCCTCCAGTATCATCCGTCAGGATCGACAGGAAGCCGGCGGCGCGATCCCCGGGCATTCGGGGGCCTCGTCCGGCGCCCGGCGACCCCGCCGTCACGAACCCCCGGAAATGACCGCGCCGCAGAGCGAACCCCCGCACTCGATGCCGATCGCCGTGATCGGCATGGCGCTGCGCGTGCCCGGCGCGACGACGCCCGCCCGGCTCTGGCGCAACCTCGTCGAAGGCCGCGATTGCGTGACGCGCCTGCCGGCCGCCGCGTTGCGCCGGGCCGGCATCCCGCAGCAGACGCTCGCGCATCCGGACTTCGTGCGCGCGCTGCCCGCGCCCGACGACGTCGAGCGCTTCGACGCGGATTTCTTCGACCTGTCGGCGCTCGAGGCCGAGCTCACCGACCCTGCGCAGCGGCTGTTCCTCGAGTGCGCGTGGGAGGCCCTCGAGAGCGCGGGCGTGGTGCCCGGCCGCGGCGGGCCGGTCACCGGGGTGTTCGGCGGGTTCGAGGGCGACTACCAGCAGAAAGTCCTCTCGCGCGTCGTCGACCCGGGCCGCCATCCGGGACTCGCGCTTCCGATGCGGATCGGGAACTCGGTGGACTTCCTCACCACGCGCGTCTCGCACCGGCTCGACCTCGTCGGCCCGAGCTTCGGCGTGATGTCCGCGTGCGCGACGTCGCTGATGGCGATCGACCTCGCGGTGCACAGCCTGCGGCGCGGCGAGAGCGGGATCGCGCTGGCGGGAGGCGCCACGATCCTGCTGCCCCGCCTGGGCGGCTATCTCGCCACCGTCGAGGGAATGCTCTCGCCGACCGGGCGGCTGCGCCCGTTCGACGCCGACGCCGACGGGACGATCTTCGGGAGCGGGGTCGGCGTCGTCGCGCTGCGCCCGCTCGCCGACGCGCTCGCGGCCGGCAATCCGATCCACGGCGTGATCCTCGGGACCGGCGCGAGCAACGACGGGAACCCGCCGGGCAAGGAGAGCTTCGTCGCGCCGAGCCGCGAAGGCCAGGTCGCGTCGATCGAGGCGGCGCTCCTCGACGCGGGCGTCTCGCCCGACACGGTCGGCTACGTGGAAGCGCACGGCACCGGCACGCGGCTCGGCGATCCGGTGGAAGTCGCCGCGCTCTCGGAGGTGTACCGCCGCCGCACCGCGCGCACCGGCTACTGCGCGATCGGCTCGGTGAAGGCGAACGTCGGGCACCTGCGCTGCGCGGCGGGCGTCACGAGCCTGATCAAGGCCTGCCTCGCGCTCTCGCACCGGAGTCTGCCGCCGCTCGCGAACTTCGAGCGCGCGAATCCGCGGATCGACTTCGACGCGAGCCCGTTTCGCGTCGATGTCGCCGCCCGTCCGTGGGTCGCGGGCGACGTGCCGAGGCGCGCGGCCGTGTCGTCGTTCGGGTTCGGCGGCTCGAACGTCCACGTCGTGCTCGAGGAGCCGCCGGCGAGGCCCGCGGCGCCCTCCGCGCGGCGAATCCACCTGCTCCCGCTGTCGGCGCGCACCGGGGCGGCGCTCGGACGTCGCGTCGAGGAGCTGCGCGCCGACCTGGACGGCCGCGCCGAAGCGCCGGCGGCCGACGTCGCGCACACGCTGCAGGTCGGGCGCCGGGCGTTCGCGCACCGCGCCTGCTTCGTCGCGGAAGGCGACCGGGTGGCGCCGCAGGCGCTCGACGCCGCGCGGGCGCTCGCGCGCGGGATCGCGCCCGAGGGCGCCGCGGCGCCGGTCTTCCTGTTCCCCGGCCAGGGATCGCAGCGCTTCGGGGCGGGGCGCGGGCTCTACGCGAGCGAGCCGCTCTTCCGCGCGATCGTCGACGAGTGCGCCGACGCGCTCGCGCCCGAGCTCGGCCTCGACGTGCGCGCGCTGCTCGGCTGCACCGGCCGCGGCGAGGGCGCGCCGGAGGCCGCGGCCGTCCTGCGCCAGACCGCGAACGCGCAGCCGGTGCTGTTCGTGCTCGAGTACGCGACGGCGCGGCTCCTGATGTCGTGGGGCGTCGCCCCCGCGGCGATGCTGGGCCACTCGCTGGGCGAGGTCGTCGCCGCGTGCCTCGCCGGCGTGTTCTCGCTCGGACACGCGCTGAAGGTCGTCGCCGCGCGCGCGCGGCTGATGCAGCGGTGCGAGCCCGGGTCGATGGCGGCGGTGTTCCTTCCCGAGCCCGAGGTCGCGGCGCGCCTGCCCGCCGCGCTCGAGATCGCGGCGGTGAACGCCCCGTCGATCACGGTCGTGTCGGGACCGACGGAGGCGATCGCGCGGTTCTGCGGCGCGCTCGAGCGGCAGGGCGTCGGCGCGCAGCGCATCGAGACGTCGCACGCGTTCCATTCGCGCATGATGGAGCCGGCGCTGCCGGAGTTCGCGCGCGTGCTCGCGGGCGTGGCACTCTCGCCGCCCCGGATCCCGGTCATCTCGAACGCGACGGGGCTCCCGCTCTCCCCCGCGCAGGCCACCGATCCGCGCTACTGGGCCGACCACGTCCGGCATCCGGTGCGCTTCTCCGACGGCGTGTCGCACGCGCTGACGCTGTCCGGGCCCGTCTTCGTCGAGCTGGGACCCGGGACCGCGCTCGGCGACCTCGTTCGCCGGCACGAGCCGGACGCGCGCGTCTTCCCGCTGCTCCCGGCGTCGACGCCGGCCGACGACGAGCCCACGGGCGCCCGTGCGGCGCTCGCCGGGCTCTGGTGCGCGGGCGCGGACGTCGACTGGGCGCGCGCGGAAGCCGGCGAGCGCCGGTCGATCGTCGCGCTGCCCACCTATCCGTTCGAGCGCTCGCGCCACTGGCGCGACGACGAGCACGCGCCTCCCCCGGACCGGCGCGAGACGCTCTACGAGCGGGGATTCCGCGAAGCGCCGCTCGATCGCGTCGCGCCGCCCGACACGACGCGGCCGTGGATCGTGATGGGCGCGGAGGGTCCGCTCGTCGACGCGCTGCACGCGCGTATCGCCGCGGCGGGCGCGCGTGTCGTCTCGCTCGTCGCGGGCGAGCGATTCGCGTGGATCGGCGAGGGGCGCTACCGTGTCCGCCCGGACGCGCGGGAAGATCTCGACGCGGCGATGGGCGCGATCGTCGCGGAAGCCGGCGGCGCGCCGCCGCGCGTGTTGCACGTGGGGTCGGTGACCGGTTCCGCCGGGACGCACAACAGCGCCGAGGCGTTCGAGCGCGCGGCCGCGAACGGATTCTGGTCGCTGGTCGCGCTCGCGCAGGCGAGCTACGACCGCGGCCTGAGCGACGGACTCGACGTCGTCGTCGTCGCGGACGCGCTCGCGCGGCTCGAAGGCGAATCCGGCGTGCGCCACGCCGAGAAGGCCGCCGTGCTGGGGGCCTGCCGCGACATCCCGCTCGAGATCCCGCGGCTGGCGATGCGCGTGGTCGACGTTCCCTGTCTCGACGCCGCCGAGGTGCCGGCGTGGCTCGTCGACGCGCTGGTCCTGGAGGCCGGCGTCGCGAAGGCGCCGGCGCTGGTCGCGCTGCGGCCGGGCGCGCGGTTCGAGGAGCAGCTCTACGCGCTGCCCGCGCTGCCGGAGTCGCGGCCGCGGCTGCGCGACGGCGGCGTCGTCCTGATCACCGGCGGCACCGGAGGGCTGGGCCTCCTGTTCGCGCGCGTGCTGCACGACCTGTGCCGGGCGCGCCTCGCGCTCACCGCGCGCTGGGCGCCGCCGCCCGAAGAGGAGTGGCCGGAGCGCGCGCAGCGCGGCGACCGGATCGGCCGCGCGCTCGGCGCCGTGCTCGAGTTGAGGTCGCGCGGCGCGGAGGTCGCGATTCTCGAGGCGGACGTCTCCGACCGTGACCAGGTCGCCCGGGCGATCGCGGCGACGCGCGCGCGCTACGGCGGCCTCCACGGCGTCGTGCACGCCGCGGGCGCGCTGCAGCCGACGCCGGTCCTCGGGAAGACGCCGCAGAATGCGGCGGGCGTGTTCGGACCCAAGGTGCACGGCGCGTTCCACCTGGACGAGCTGCTCGCGGACGAGCCGCTCGACCTCTACCTGCCGGTCTCGTCGCAGGCGTCGCAGTTCCCGGGCCCGGGCCAGGTCGACTACGCCGCCGCCAACGCGGTGCTCGACGTCCTCGCACAGAATCGCGCGGCACGCCACGGCGGCCTCGCCTGCGCGATCGGCTGGGGCGCGTGGCAGGAGGTCGGGCTCGCGATCCGGCGCATGGAGCAGGAGCTCTCGGAGGCCGCCGGGCGCACCCCGTCCCGCGCGGCGGGTGCGTCGGAGCTCGAAGCCACGCCCCTCGATCATCCGGTGTTCCGCTCGCGGGCGCGCGACGCGTCGGGCGCGCTCGTCTACCGCGGCGCGCTCCGGCGCGGCCACTGGCTCGTCGACGACCACCGCCTCGAGGACCGGCCCCTGCTTTCCGGCACGACGACGCTGCAGCTCGCGCTCACCGCGTTCGCCGACCACGCGGACGGGACTGGCTCGGTCGAGCTCACGCGCGTCGCGTTCCTGCGCCCGCTGTTCACCGCCGAGGAAGGCACCGAGGTGGAGCTCGCGTTCCTGCGCTCGCGCGACGACGAGGCGTTCGTGCTGCGCTCGCGGCCGCTGGGCTCGCAGGGCGAGTGGCTCGTGAACGCGAGCGGCTATGCGCGCCGGAGCGCGGCGCCCCCGCGTTCGGTGCCCGAGCGTCCTCCGACGCGATCCTGGGAAGGCCTCGAGCCGCGTCCGAGGTTCGGACGTGGCCTGCTGAAGTGCGGCCCGCGCTGGACGTGGAAGCGGTACGTGCTCGAGCACGGCGGGCGCCGCTGGAGCCGCGTGGTGCTGCCGCCGGAGTTCGCCGGCGAACTCGGCACCTACGACGCGCATCCGTCGTTGCTGGACGGCGCGACGCAGGACGGCGCGCATCACCTGCGCGGCGAGGGCATCCCGCACACCTACGACGCGATCCGCTTCTACGCGCCGCTCACGCCGGAGGTGATCGTGACCGCCGAGCACCGGCTGATGGGACAGTCGGGCTCGGCCGACATCACGATCGTCGATCCGGACGGCAACACGCTCGTCGAGATCGACGGCTTCGTGATGCGTCCGCTGGAAGAGTCGAGCCTCGCCCACGGGGGACCCGAGTCCGGGGACGCGTCCGCATCGCGGGCATCGCCGGCGCGCCGGGTGATCGTCGCGGAGCCCGGCGATCTCGAGTCGCTGCGGGTCGTGGAGTTCACCCCGCGTCCGCCGGGGCCCGGCGAGGTCGAGATCGAGGTGCACGCCGCCGGCCTCAACTTCCGCGACGTGCTGACCGCGCTGGGCGAGATTCCCGCCGCTCGCGAGGGGCCGCTCGCGCCGGGGGGCGAGTGCAGCGGCGTCGTGCGCGCGGTGGGCGAGAACGTCCGGCACGTGAAGCCGGGCGATCGGGTCGTCGCGATCGCCCCCGCCACGCTCGGCACGCACGCCGTCGCACCCGCGTGCGCGGTGGCGGTCATGCCGGACAACCTCGATTTCGCGCGCGCGGCGGGCCTGCCGATCGTGTTCCTCACCGCCCGGTACGCGCTCGAGACGCTCGCCCGCGTCCAGCGCGGCGAGCGCGTGCTGATCCACGCGGCCGCCGGCGGCGTGGGCCTCGCGGCGATCCAGGTCGCGCGGCGACTGGGCGCCGAGATCTACGCGACGGTGGGGCATCCGGACAAGCGCGAGTACCTGCGCTCGCTCGGCGTCGAGCGCGTGTACGACTCGCGGTCGCTCGCCTTCGTCGAGGGCGTGCGCGCCGCGACCGGGGGCGAGGGCGTCGACGTCGTGCTGAACTCGCTCGCCGGCGAGTTCATCCCGGCGAGCCTGGGACTCCTGAGGCCGCAGGGACGGTTCGTCGAGATCGGGAAGCGCGACCTCCTCGCGGACTCGGCGCTCGGCCTCGCGCCGTTCCTGCGCAATCTCACCTTCGCCGCGTTCGACCTGGGCCAGATCGTCGACGCGCGGCACCCGATGCTGCCGCGGATCTTCGACGAGCTGATGGACCTCTTCGCGCGCGGCGAGCTTTCGCCGCCGCCCACGGCCGCGTTCGCGCTCGAGCGCGCCGACGAGGGCTTCCGCCGGATGGCGCGCGCGCAGCACATCGGCAAGATCGTGTTCGAGGTCCGCGCCGATACGTCGACGCGCGGCGCGGTCGCGAAGGCGTTCGAGGAAACCTACGGGACGGGCGTGGGCGTCGCGTGGGGCCTCGAGGTGTTCCGGCGCGTCCTCTGCTGGAGCGAGGCGCCGCCGTACGTGCTTGCGATGGGCGCCGCCGTCGAGGGGATCGGCAGCTCGGCGGCGCGCCCGCGCAATGTCGCCGGCGCCGCCCGCGGCCGCGAGCGGCTGCAGACGCCCTATCGCGCGCCGTCGACGCCGGTCGAGACGGCGCTGACGCTGCTGTGGGAGAAGACGCTCGGCATCTCGCCGGTCGGCGTCGACGACGACTTCCTCGACCTCGGCGGCGACTCGATCGAGGCGATCCAGATCCAGCACTCGATCCACCGCGATTTCGACCTGCGCATCAAGAACACCGAGTTCCTCGCGGAGCCGACGATCGCCGCGCTCGCGGCGCTGATCGAGGCGCGCGCGACGCCGGCTGCCGCCTGAACACGCGGCGAGCGCCGCCATGACCTCCATGCCGCCCGCCATGACGCCGCTCCTCGCCACGCTCGTCCGGGACGGGGACGGCGCGTCCCTCGTCCTCGTGCCGTCGGTCGGGACGACGCCCCTCGGGCTCGTGCGCCTCGCGCGCGCGATCGTTCCGCGCCGCGTGGTCCACTCTTTCGCCTACGCGGGCGTCGAGGACGACGCGCCGCCCCACCGGACGATCGGCGAGATGGCGTCCGCGTACGTCGCCGAGCTCGTCGCGCGCGTTCCGCGCGGCCCGTACCTGCTCGGCGGCCATTGCCTCGGAGGCGTCGTGGCGCTGGCGATGGCGCTCGAGCTCGAGGCGCGCGGACTCGCCGTCGAGCGGCTCGTCGTCGCCGATTCGATCCCTCCGCTGTTCGACGACATCGCCCCGGGCCGCGGGGCCGCCGCGGTCGCCGGCGCCGCGGCGCCCGCGCTCGAGGAGCACTTCCGGACGGTGGTCGAGGAGGTCGTCCGCCGGACGCTCGCGAGCATGCCGGCGCTCGAGCCGGCGCAGTTCGTGCGCCTCGCGGAGGTCGTCGCGATCCACGTGGATGCCGGCGTCGCGTTTCGCGCACGGGCGTTGCGCGCGCCGGTCGACGTCCTGCGCACCGCGGGCTTCCCGGACGCCACGCTGCAAGGCTGGGCGAGGATCGCGGGCGGCGGGCTCGCGCGCCACGACGTTCCGGGCGACACGTTCTCGATGCTGAAGCCGCCGCACGTCGACGCCGTGGGCCGCATCCTCGGCGGCGTGCTGCAGGCCGGCGCGCGATGAACGGCGAGGCGACGGCCGCGACGGCGCCGCGCCCGAAGCGCCCGCGGCCCGCGCTCGCGACCGGGTACGTCGCGCCGCGCGACGCCCTCGAGCGCACGCTCGCGCGCTTCTGGGAAGACGTGCTCGCGGTCGAGCCGGTGGGCGTCGACGACGACTTCTTCGATCTCGGCGGCGAATCGCTGCACGCGTTCGCGCTGCTCGCGCGCGTCGCGGGCGAGTGGGATGTCGCGCTCGCGCCGCGCGACCTGTTCGCGTATCCGAGCGTCGGCGCGATGGCGGCGGTCGTCGCGGCGAAGCGGCCGCGGCGCTGAACGCCGGAAGGCGTCGGGCCGAAGCCCGACCCACCACTCCCGCCGTGGGTCGGACCTCAGTCCGACGGCTTGCGGCTGTTCGGGAAGCACGGCGGCGCCTCGAAAGGCATCGGACTGGATCCCGAAGTCGTCGGTTACTGGAGCCCGACCCACAGGATCATCGCGCTGGCCGCTCGCGAGTCGCGCGGGAACGCGGCGCGGACCGGACTTTGTCCGCCCCGACGCAGGCTGCGCTCTGCTGCACTGCGGTATGATGCCGCCGGGATGGATGCCGTGGCCGACCGGTCCGTGATCGCCGGCGCCGACGCCGGCGCCGACGCGCCGCGCCTGCGCGAGATCCCGTACAACTACACGTCGTTCTCGGACCGCGAGATCGTCATCCGGCTGCTCGGCGCCGACGAGTGGCGGGTGCTCGACGAGCTGCGCGGCGAGCGCCGCACCGGCCGCTCGGCCCGGATGCTCTTCGAGGTGCTGGGCGACATCTGGGTCGTCGAGCGCAACCCGTACCTGCAGGACGACCTCCTCGACAACCCGAAGCGGCAGGCGCTGATCGTCGAGGCGCTGCGCCACCGGCTCTCCGAGATCGAGAAGCGCCGGCAGGCGCAGTCGGGCGTCGACCCGGATCGCGACGCGAAGGTCGCGCGGCTCGTCGCGGCGGCGGCGCGCGCGATCGACCGCTTCGAGGCCTCGTTCCCGGAGACCGCCGCCTTGCGCAGGCGCGCGCGCCGCGTGCTCGGCCGCCACACGCACCGCGACAACATCGCGTTCGACGGGCTCGCGCGCGTCTCGCACGTGACCGACGCGACCGACTGGCGCGTCGAGTACCCGTTCGTCGTGCTCTACCCTGACAGCGAGGACGAGGTGCGCGGGCTGGTCGAGGGGTGCATCGAGCTCGGGCTGACGATCGTGCCGCGCGGTGGCGGCACCGGCTACACCGGCGGCGCGTGCCCGCTGACGCCGCGCGCCGCGGTCATCAACACCGAGAAGCTCGAGCGGCTCTCCGCGGTCGAGCGCGGCGCGATCCCGGGCCGCGCGGATCCTGTCGCGACGATCGACGCGGGCGCGGGCGTCGTCACCCGGCGCGTGATGGAGGCCGCGGAAGCGCAGGGCCTCGTGTTCGCGGTCGATCCCACGTCGGCGGACGCCTCGTGCATCGGCGGCAACGTCGCGATGAACGCGGGCGGCAAGAAGGCGGTGCTGTGGGGCACCGCGGTCGACAACCTGCTGTCGTGGCGCATGGTGACGCCGGACGCCGAGTGGATCGAGGTCGAGCGGCAGGACCACAACCTCGGCAAGATCCACGATGCGGCCGTCGCGACGTTCGCGGTGCGCCGGCTCGCGCGCGACGGCAGGTCGGTGCTGTCGAGCGAGGCGATCTCGGTGCCGGGCGCGCGCTTCCGCAAGCCGGGGCTCGGCAAGGACGTGACCGACAAGTTCCTCGCCGGGCTGCCGGGCGTCCAGAAGGAAGGCTGCGACGGGATCGTCACGAGCGCGCGCTTCGTGCTGCACCGGATGCCGCCGGCGGTGCGCACCGTTTGCCTCGAGTTCTTCGGACAGGTGCGCGACTCCGTGCCGTCGATCGTCGAGATCAAGCGCTACCTCGACGCGCGTCCCGGCGGCGCGATCCTCGCCGGCCTCGAGCACCTCGACGAGCGCTACGTGAAGGCGGTCGGCTACGCGACCAAGGCCAAGCGCCACGGCCGGCCGAAGATGGTGCTGATCGGCGACATCGTCGGCGAGTCCGACGACGCGGTGGCGCGCGCCGCGAGCGAGGTCGTGCGGCTCGCCGCCGCGCGCGGGGCCGAGGGCTTCGTCGCGGTCTCGGCCGAGAGCCGGAAGAAGTTCTGGCTCGACCGCGCGCGCACCGCCGCGATCGCGAAGCACACCAACGCGTTCAAGATCAACGAGGACGTCGTGATCCCGCTCGAGCGGCTCGGCGACTACTCGGACGGCGTCGAGAGGATCAACGTCGAGCTGTCGATCGGGAACAAGCTGAAGCTGGCCGACGCGCTCGCCGCGCTGTTCGCGCGGCCCGACGCGCTGCACCTGTGGGGGCCGGACGACGAGGTGCGCCCGCCGCAGGAGCTCGTGGACGAGCGCTTCGAGGAAGCGCGCGGCATCGTCGCGGCGGTGCGCGCACGGTGGCAGGACCTGCTCGATCGCATCGACGGGACGTTCCCGGCGCTGCAGAGCCACGCGACGGTGGTTTCGTGGAAGACGGAGCTGCGCTCGCCGCTCGAGGACCTGTTCGACGGCCTCGCGTTCGCGCCGGTGGTCGCGGCGATCCGCGCCACGCACGCGCGCGTGCTGCGCAGCCGCGTGTTCGTCGCGCTGCACATGCACGCGGGCGACGGCAACGTCCACACGAACCTGCCGGTCAACTCGGACGACTACGGGATGCTGCGCGAGGCGAGCGCGGCGGTCGCGCGCGTCATGGCGCTCGCGCGGGGCCTGGGCGGCGTCGTGTCGGGCGAACACGGCATCGGGATCACCAAGCTCGAGTACCTGACCGACGACGAGCTCGCGCCGTTCGCCGACTACAAGCGCCGCGTCGACCCGGAGGGCCGCTTCAACGCCGGCAAGCTGCTGCGCGATCCCGCGCGCCCGGCCGACCTCACGAACGCGTACACGCCGTCGTTCTCGCTGATCGGCGCCGAGAGCCTGATCCTCGAGGCCTCCGAGATCGGGCGCATCGCCGAGTCGGTCAAGGACTGCCTCCGCTGCGGCAAGTGCAAGCCGGTGTGCTCGACGCACGTGCCGCGCGCGAACCTGCTCTACAGCCCGCGCAACAAGATCCTCGCGACCTCGCTTTTGATCGAGGCGTTCCTCTACGAGGAGCAGACGCGGCGCGGCGTCTCGCTGCGGCACTTCGACGAGTTCTCGGACGTCGCGGATCACTGCACCGTCTGCCACAAGTGCCTGGCGCCGTGCCCGGTCGACATCGACTTCGGCGACGTGTCGATCGCGATGCGCAACCTGCTGCGGCGCGAAGGGAAGCGCAAGTTCAGCCCCGGCACCGCTGCGGCGATGGCGTTCCTCACCGCGACCGACCCCTCGACGATCAAGGCGATGCGCGCCGGCATGATCGGGCTGGGCTATCGCGCGCAGCGGATCGCGCACGGCTTCGCGAAGCGGACGGGACTCGCGGGCGCGCAGGCGAAGCGCCCGCCGGCCTCCGTCGGCAAGCCGCCGCTGAAGGCGCAGGTGATCCACTTCGTCAACAAGCCGATGCCCGGGGGCCTGCCGAAGCGGACCTCGCGCGCGCTGCTCGACATCGAGGACGACGCGATCGTCCCGATCATCCGCGACCCGGCGAAGGTCTCGGAGGACTCGGACGCGGTGTTCTACTTCCCCGGCTGCGGCTCCGAGCGGCTGTTCTCGCAGGTCGGGCTCGCGACGCAGGCGATGCTGTTCCACCTGGGCGCGCAGACGGTGCTGCCGCCCGGCTACCTGTGCTGCGGGTACCCGCAGAGCGCCGCGGGCGACCACGACAAGGGGCAGGCGATCACGACGGCGAACCGGGTGCTGTTCCACCGCGTCGCCAACACGCTCAACTACCTCGACATCCGGACGGTGATCGTCTCCTGCGGCACCTGCCTGGACCAGCTCGAGAAATACGAGTTCGGGAAGATCTTCCCGGGGTGCCGGCTCCTCGACATCCACGAGTACCTGATGGAGAAGGGCGTGAAGCTCGACGGCGCGTCGGGCGTCCGCTACATGTACCACGACCCCTGCCACGCGCCGATGAAGACCTACGCGCCGCTCAAGGTCGTCGGCGAGCTGATGGGCGAGAAGGTGCCGCTCAACGCGCGCTGCTGCGGCGAGTCGGGCACGCTCGCGCTGTCGCGGCCCGACGTCTCGACGCAGGTCCGCTTCCGCAAGGAGGAGGAGATGCGGCGCGGCGCCGACGCGCTGCGCGCCGACGGTCACGCCGGGCCGGTCAAGGTCCTGACGTCGTGCCCGTCGTGCCTGCAGGGGCTCGCCCGCTTCTCCGACGACGCGGACACCGGGGCCGACTACGTGGTCGTGGAGATCGCGCGGCGCATGCTCGGCGAGCGCTGGCTCGAGGACTACGTCGCGAAGGCGAACGCGGGCGGCATCGAGCGCGTGCTGGTGTAGGCTCGCGCGGGCTCGTCGAGGCGCTCGCGCCGGAGGCGAATCAACGCGCGACGCGGATCGAGACCGGCCTCGCGCCCGACGCGAGCGGCGGCATCGACGCGTGGGTGCGGGTCTGCACCTGGCGGGCCCACAGCGTCTCGGTCTGCGGCGGCGCGTCGACGATGATCCACGGCAGGCCGACGCCGAACGCGAGCGAGGCGACGAGCACCGCGGCGGCGACGGCGAGCGCGCGGCGGACCGGATGGGTCGGAGACAGGGAAGGGGTGGCGTTGCGGTTCATGAGTGTTCTTCTTGTTCGGGTTGTTCTTGTTGTTGGTTCGGTCAGGTCTCGGGCTCGGGCCGCTCGGGAAGGGTGAGGCCCGACGGGCCCGTTTCCGATGGCTCCACGATGCGCCTGCGCCCCCTTGCCGCGCGACCGAACTTGCCGCTGTTGCGGTGCGGAAAATTCGCGGAATTCCCGGGCGTGACCGGGGTCCGGACGGCGCGCCGGGGCCGCCGGGCGGGCCTGCGGCCGGATATGCCGTTGTGCTATAAGGGGCCGATGCACGCCTTCGCGCGAGCGCCCGCAGGACTCGACCGCAGCCGCGCCGCGGCCGGGGCGGCGTCGTGCCCATGACTTCCGAGGCCGGCGCTTCCGCGCTGCCGCTGGGGGCGTCCGAGCCCCCGATCGCCCCGTCGGCGCCGCCGACCGGGGGCGAGAAGATCCCGCTCGCGTTCGCCGATGCCGAGGGCGCCGCACGGTGGGCGGACGCGCTGCCGTTCGCGACCGTCGGCCAGGCGTGGGAGGGCCTGGTCGGCCAGATCCGCGCGGTGACCGCCGCGTCGTTCTCCGCCCGGGAGCGCGCGACGATCGTCGAAGTGCTGCGCGAGCCGGTCGGCCACCTGCACACCGAGCTCGCGCGCCGCTACGCCGGCAAGCCGCAGCCGTCGATCGGCCGCGAGCGCGAGGCGGCCGAGCAGGCGATCGTGCTCTGGCAGACGGTCTGGGAGCTCTATTCGAGCTGCCTCAAGCCGCTGCTCGAAGGCGATCCGGAGCTCGCCGGCGTCAAGGCGAAGCTGCTGCAGCGAGGCTTGCACGTCGGCAAGCAGCTCGTGGTCGTCCACGGGCTTGCCCGCCGCGTGCCGCCGCCGTCGCTCTGGCAGGAGCTGCACGCCTACTACCGGCTCGCGGAGATGCTCGATTGCGCGGTGACCGCCGTCTCCGACGACGCGACGCCCAACGCGGTCGGCGTGTCCTGCTACTCGACCTACAGCCACGCGATCCTGCTCGCGCTGGCCGATCCCTGCGCGATGACGGTGCGCCAGATCGAGCTCGCCGACCGCTGGCTCGGGCAGTGGGCGCGCAAGGTGTTCCCGTACGCGCAGCAGCGCGAGTCCGAGGGGCCCGTGATCGTGGTCGACCTCGATGGCTCGTCGCCGGGGACCCTGCTCGCGAGCGCGCCGCCCGCGGCGGGCCCGTCGATGCGCTTCGGCTATCCCGGCAAGCTCGCGACCAGCGTGCGCGGACGCCTCAAGCGGCTCGCGGGCGGCGCGACGCCCGCCGAGCTCGCGCTCGGCAGCGATCCGTCGACCGAGCAGTGCATCGCGCTGCTCTCGCACCTGGACGCGCACTGGTACCAGGCGCAGCACCGCGACGACGATTCCGGGCACGCGGCGATCGACGCGTGCGGCGGCGGCGTCCCGGGCGTGTACTTCCGCGTGGCCGGCCGCACCTTCGACCGGCAGGATCCGCTCGGGCGGCTCTCCTACGCGAACTCGCAGCACCTCGCGACGCTGGGCGCGCTCACCGACTACGACCGCCACAAGGAGGACGCCGAGCGGCGCTGGCCGTGGGAGCGGCTCGAGGGTCGTTACGGCTGGCGCGAGGCGCACGTGACGCGCGTCGCGCCGACGCAGCACCGCTGGTTCCTCGAGCAGCTCGTCGTCGTCCGCGACGACGAGCGCACGCGGCTCGGCACCGTGACCCGCCTCTCGCTCGGCGGCGGCGGCGAGCTCGACGTCACGGTGAAGCTGTGGCCCGGCGCGCCGAAGACGCGCGCGATGCGCCCGTTCACGACGGCGACCTCCGAGGATCCGCCGGTGCCGTCGATCCTGCTCGGCGAATCGGAGGAGGAGCCGGCCTCGCTCGTCGTCCCGCCGCGGACCTTCTCGCCGGGGCGCGTGCTGCGCTCGATGGACGCGGGCCCCGAGCGGACCTACAAGCTCACGCGCCTGATCCAGCGCGGGGCCGACTTCGAGCGCGTCGCGTTCGACGAGTCCTGATCAAAACCGGGGTCGGATTCGAATCCGACGCCGGTTTGCATGAACCGCCTCGCCGCCGCCACGAGCCCGTACCTCCGCCAGCACGCCGGCAACCCGGTCGACTGGCACGAGTGGAGCGACGAGGCGCTCGCGCTCGCGCGCACGCTCGACCGGCCGATCCTGCTGTCGGTCGGCTACGCGGCCTGCCACTGGTGCCACGTGATGGCGCACGAGTCGTTCGAGGACCCCGACGTCGCGCGCGCGATGAACGCGCACTTCGTCAACATCAAGGTGGATCGCGAGGAACGCCCGGATCTCGACCGGATCTACCAGACCGCGCACGCGCTCCTGACGCGCCGCTCGGGCGGCTGGCCGCTCACGATGTTCCTGACGCCGGGCGGCGCGCCGTACTTCGGCGGCACCTACTTCCCGAAGCACTCGCGCCACGGCCTGCCCGGTTTCCTCGACCTGCTGCCGCGGATCGCCGCGGCCTACCGCGAGCAGGGTCCGGCGATCGCCGAGCAGAACGAGCGGCTCGCGGAGGCGATGCGCACGCTCGAGCCCGACGACGGCGGGGCGCTGCCGCCGGGCGCGGCCGCGGCGGCGCTGGCCGGCCTCGAGCGCACGTTCGACGCGCATCACGGCGGCTTCGGCGGCGCGCCCAAGTTTCCGCACCCGTTCGAGCTCGACTTCTGCCTGCGCATGCACGCGCGGAGCGGCGACGCGCGGACGCTCGCGATCGTCACGACCACCCTCGACCGGATGGCGGACGGCGGCATCCACGACCATCTCGCCGGCGGCTTCTGCCGCTACAGCGTCGACGCGCAGTGGTCGATCCCGCACTTCGAGAAGATGCTCTACGACAACGGCCCGCTGCTCGCGCTGTACGCGGAAGCCGCGCTCGTCACGGACAGCGCACGCTACGCCGAGGTCGCGCGCGGCATCGCCGGATGGATGGCGTCGGAGATGCGCGCGGACGATGGAGCGTTCTACTCGAGCCTCGACGCGGACAGCGAGGGCGAGGAGGGGAAGTTCTACGTCTGGACGCCCGACGAGGTGCGCGGCGCGCTCGCGCTGGAGCAGTGGGCGGTCGCCGCGCCCCACTACGGGCTCGACGGGCCGCCCAACTTCGAGGGCCGCGCGTGGCATCTGCGCGTCGTGCGGCCGCTCGCCGACGTGGCGCGCGGGCTCGGCATCGACGAAGCCGCGGCGGCCTCGCGGCTGCGCGACGCGAAGGAGCGCCTCCTCGCCGCCCGCGCGCTGCGCGTGCGCCCGGGCCTCGACGACAAGGTGCTGACGAGCTGGAACGCGCTCGCGATCGCCGCGCTGCTGCGCGCGGCGCGCGCGCTGGACGAGCCCGGGTTCGAGGCGATGGCGCTGTCCGCGCTCGACGCGCTCGCGCGCACCGCGTGGCGCGACGGGCGGCTCTTCGCGACACGGCGCGGAGGCGAGCCCGCGCTTCCCGGCTATCTCGACGATCACGCGTTCCTGCTCGATGCGCTCGTCGAGGCGATGCGGACGCGGTTCCGGCCGGCCGACTACGCGCGGGCGATCGCGCTCGCCGATGCGCTGGTCGACCGGTTCGAGGACCGCGAGCGCGGCGGCTTCTGGTTCACCGCGCACGACCACGAGCGGCTGTTCCATCGCACGATGCCCGGCCACGACGACTCGACGCCGTCCGGCAACGGCGTGGCGGCGCGCGCGCTCGTCGCGCTCGGCCACCTCGCCGGCGCCGGGCGCTATCTCGAGGCGGCCGGACGGGCGGTCCGCCGGTTCGGGCCGTCGATCGGCGAATCGCCGGGCGGCTGCTCGACGCTCGTCGGGGCGGCGCACGATCTCGAGCAGCCGCCGACGCTCGTGATCCTCGCCGGCGATCCCGGCGAGGCGGAGCGCTGGGAGCGGGCGCTGCGCCGCCGCTGGCGGCCCTCGGCGCACGTCTACCGGAGGCCGGCGGAGGGCGCGCCGGACGCGCTCGTGAAGGGGGCGCTCCCGGCCGCCGGCGCCCGGGCCTGGGTCTGTCACGGCATGACCTGTCTGCCGCCGGTCGACGCGCTCGGCGACCTCGAGCGGCTGCTCGGCGGGGACCGATCCGGTTGATGCGGGTCAACGCGGCGGGCACGCGAACCGTTGGAGACTCCGGCAGCCCCGCGCCCCCCGAATGGCGGAGGAGACGCGGTTCCAGTAACATGGGGTGATTCCCACCCCCCCGCTTCGGAGAACTGATCCATGAAGGTTTCGATGCTGATTCTCGCCGGCGCGGCGCTCGTCGCGGCCGGCGCCGCGCAAGCCGACGACGATGCGAAGGCCCTCCTGCAGAAGTCGGGCTGCACGGCCTGCCACGCGATCGACAAGAAGCTCGTCGGCCCCGCCTACAACGACGTGTCGACCAAGTACAAGGGCGACGCGGGCGCCGCCGCGAAGCTCGCGGAGAAGGTGAAGAAGGGCGGCCAGGGCGTCTGGGGACCGGTGCCGATGCCCCCGAACGCGAACGTCAAGGACGACGACATCAAGAAGATGGTCGCCTACGTTCTGGCGCTCAAGAAGTAAGCGCCTGCTTTCCTGAAAAAGCCGGCCGCTGGCCGGCTTTTTTTGACGAAAGGCGTCGGACTGAAGTCCGGGCGAAAGGCGTCGGGCTGAAGCCCGACCCACAGGGGGTGGTGGGTCGGACTTCAGTCCGACGGGGTTCGAGTCATGCGAAAGGAAAGGCGGTTACCGAAGCCTGGCGGGGAGGTTGTCGGTTACTGAAGCCCGAC
>WBZU01000402.1_pt1 | contig 38179 bp, 32 predicted proteins | sample 5204311 | NCBI WGS metagenome assembly WBZU01 (sample SAMN12344359, study PRJNA552823) | activated sludge metagenome | biome: Activated sludge suspended growth; feature: Nitrification reactor; material: Wastewater; isolation source: activated sludge from nitrification reactor of wastewater...
GCGAGCGGTCATGAGTCGCGCGAGCGCCGACGCGCCCACCCTCACCCCCGCCCCTCTCCCGCGGGCGGGAGAGGGGAGATTCGTGCCTGCGGCAGGTGGAGATTCGCTCACCCCCGCCCCTCTCCCATGGGTGGGAGAGGGGAGATTCGTGCCTGCGGCAGGTGGAGATTCGCTCACCCCCGCCCATCTCCCGCGGGCGGGAGAGGGGAGATTCGTGCCTGCGGCAGGGAGGGACTCCCTCACCCCCGCCCCTCTCCCGCGGACGGGAGAGGGGAGATTCGCGGCGCCGGTGGCGCGGGAGATTGCACGGTGAACCTGCGCGGCGATCGCATGCGCGAGGATCCGGAGATCAACTTCATTCCGTTGATCGACGTGCTGCTCGTCATCCTCATCTTCCTGATGGTGACGACGACCTACCAGCGCTTCGCCGAGCTGCAGATCACGCTCCCCGAGGCCGACGCCAACCCGTCGAAGGAGCGCCCGCGCGAAGTCAACGTCGGCATCGACGCGCAGGGCCGCTACGTGATCGACAAGACGGTGTTCGCATGGACCAACGCCGCGGCGCTCGCGCAGGAGTTGCGGCGCTCCGCCGGCGACGCGAAGGATCCGGTGATCATCATCAGCGCCGACGCCAGCGCCACGCACCAGTCGGTGGTCAACGTGATGGAGGCCGCGCGCATGGCGGGCCTCGTGCACATCACGTTCGCGACGCAGTCCTCGGGCGGCGGCGCGAGGAAGTAGCGGGCCGCCGACGGCCGTCCCGCCGGCCACGCGCATGAGCGCCGCACGGCCGTCCGCGCGCCCGCCGGGCCGTCCCAAGGGCGCGCTGCTCCCCGGGGGGAGGCACGCGGAGCGTGCTCCGGGGGGATGTCACGCCGACCCGCCGGGCCGTCCCAAGGGCGCGCTGCCCCCCGGGGGGAGGCACGCGGAGCGTGCTCGGGGGGGATGTCACGCCGACCCGCCGGGCCGTCCCAAGGGCGCGCTGCCCCCCGGGGGGAGGCACGCGGAGCGCGCTCCGGGGGGACGTCGCGCCGGCGCTCGCCCCCTCGGGGGAGGAGCGAACGACGTTCGCTTCGGGGGAGGCGCGCCTGCGGCAAGCTTCGGGGGATCGAGGCGATGACCTTCGCCGATCGGCTCGTCGCCGCGTGGTACGCGCCCCGTCTCGAAGCGCTCTCCGCTGCGCTCGTCCCGCTCGCCGCGATCTACGCGGGCGCGGTTGCCGCCCGCCGTTCGCTCTACCGCCTGGGCGTGCTGCGCGTCGCGCGAGTGCGCGCGCCGGTCGTCGTCGTCGGCAACCTCACGGCCGGCGGCTCGGGGAAGACGCCGCTCGCGATCGCGGTCGCCGAGGCGCTCGCGTCGCGCGGCCGGCGGCCGGGATTCGTGAGCCGTGGGTACGGCCGCCGCGGTGCGTCGCCGCGCCTCGTCGCGCCCGGCGACGAGGCGGACGATGTCGGCGACGAGCCTCTGCTGCTCGCGGCGACCGGCCGCCCGGTGGCCGTCGGGCGACGCCGCGCCGACGCGGCGCGCCTGCTGCTCGACCGCGATCCGTCCTGCGACGTCGTCGTCGCCGACGACGGGTTGCAGCACTATGCGCTCGCGCGCGACGTCGAGATCGCGGCGATCGACGACGCGCGCGGCCTCGGCAACGGATGGATGCTGCCGGCGGGACCGCTGCGCGAGCCGCGCTCGCGGCTCGGCGAGGTCGACGCCGTCGTCCGCCTCGTGCCGGCCGGTGCGTGGCGCGCGACCGGCGATCCGCGCGAGACGCTGATGTCCCAGGAGCCGGTGCGCTGGCGCAACGTCGCGGATGCGTCGCTCGCGCACGAGCCCGACGCGTTCAGGCCGTCGAGTGCGTGGGCGATCGCGGGAACCGCGAACCCGGCGCGCTTCTTCGACCTCGTGCGCGCGCTCGGCATCGATGCGCGCACGCGCGCCTTCCCCGATCACCACCGGTACGTCGCCGGCGATCTCGCGCTGCCGGATGCCGGGGCGATCCTGATGACGGCGAAGGACGCGGTAAAATGCGCCCGCTACGCGGACCGCCGCTGCTGGGCGCTCGAGATCCGCGCTCGCATCGACCCCGCGCTCGTCGACCGCATCGAGGAGAAGCTTTCGTGGACGCCAAACTGCTCGAGATCCTCGTCTGCCCGGTGACCAAGGGCCCGCTCGTCTACGACCGCGAGAAGCAGGAGCTCGTCTCGGTGGCGGCCCGGCTCGCCTACCCGATCCGCGACGGCATCCCGGTGATGCTCGAGGACGAGGCGCGCCGGCTCGCGCCCGAGGAGGCGGAGGCGTACCGGCGGCGGGAAGCCTGACGGCGGTGCGATGACGAATGACGAATGAAGGATGAAGGTTGAAGAATGACGAATGAGGGCGTCGCGCTGATGCGCGGCGGTTGCGCGTGCGCGGGACGCGGCCCGTTTCATTCTTCATGGCGAAGCACCGTCTTTCATCGCGACGCGCGATGTTCACCGTCCTGATCCCGGCCCGGTACGCGTCGACGCGCCTGCCCGGCAAGCCGCTCGCGGACATCGCGGGCAAGCCGATGGTCGTCCGCGTCGCCGAGCGCGCGCGCGAGAGCGGGGCGCATCGCGTCGTCGTCGCCACGGACGACGAGCGCGTGATCGCGGCGGCGCGCGCGCACGGCGTCGAGGCGCTGATGACGCGCGCCGACCATTCGACCGGCACCGACCGTCTCGCCGAGGCCGCCGCGCTGCTCGGGCTCGCGCCCGAGGCGATCGTCGTCAACGTGCAGGGCGACGAGCCGCTGCTCGAGCCCGCGCTGATGCGGCGGATGGCGGAGCTGCTCGGCCGCCATCCGGACGCCTCGATCGCGACCGCCTGCCATCCGATCGACGATGCATCGGAGGCGTTCAATCCGAACGTCGTCAAGGTCGTGACCGATGCGAGGGGCTACGCGCTCTACTTCAGCCGCGCCGCGATTCCCTGGGCGCGCGACGCGTTCGCGGCGGGCCGGGACGCGCTGCCCGAGGGCCTGCCGATCCGCCGCCACTACGGCCTCTACGCGTACCGCGTCGCGTTCCTCGGCGCGTTCCCGAAGCTCGCGCCCGCGCCGATCGAGCGCTTCGAGGCGCTCGAGCAGTTGCGGGCGCTCTGGCACGGCCACCGGATCGTCGTCGAGGAGACGAGGGGAACGCCGGCCCCGGGCGTGGACACGCCCGAGGACCTCGAGCGCGTGCGGGCGATCCTCGCCACGCCGCGCTGATCCGCCGTGCGGTCCGTGGGGGCGAATCCTTGATCCGGCGCAATTGACCGTGCGCGCCGGTTGCAGGGAAAATGCCCCGGCCCGGCGTCCCCGCGGACGCGCCGGCGCCGGTGGCGCTCCCGTCCGCACCGTCCCGACAGGTTGGGCGTCATGCGAATGATCCTGCTCGGCCCTCCGGGGGCCGGCAAAGGCACGCAGGCCGGCTTCATCACGGCGGCGTACGGCATCCCGCAGATCTCGACCGGCGACATGCTGCGCGCGGCGATCAAGGCGGGGACGCCGCTCGGCCTCGAGGCGAAGAAGGTGATGGACGCGGGCAGGCTCGTCTCCGACGACATCATCATCGGCCTCGTGCTCGAACGCCTGAAGGCGCCCGACTGCGCGAAGGGCTTCCTGTTCGACGGCTTCCCGCGGACGATTCCGCAGGCCGAGGCGATGAAGCGCGAGAACGTGCCGATCGACGTCGTGCTCGAGATCGACGTGCCGGACTCCGCGATCGTCGAGCGCATGGTCGGGCGCCGCGTCCACGTGGCGTCGGGCCGCACCTATCACGTGCGCTTCAATCCGCCGAAGGTCGCCGGACGGGACGACGTCACCGGCGAGGAGCTGATCCAGCGTGACGACGACCGCGAGGCCACCGTGCGCGAGCGCCTTTCGGTCTACCACGCGCAGACGCAGCCGCTCGTCGCCTGGTACCAGGCGTGGGCCGCGTCCGGCGATCCGCGCGCGCCGCGCCACCGCAAAGTCGACGGCATGGGCGGCGTCGACGCGATCCGCGACGCCTGTCTCGCGGCCCTGAAGTCCTGAACCCGGCTGCGCCTCTCGTCAGCGTCGTCGTGCGGAGCATGGATCCGCCGACGCTGCCGCGCGCGCTCGCGTCGGTCGCGATGCAGGACCACCCGGCGATCGAGGTCGTGCTCGTCGCCGCGTGCGGGCCCTCGCACCGGCCGATCGACGCGACCGCGTATCCGTTCCGGCTCAACTGGGTCGTGCGCGACGGCCCGCTGCCGCGCCCCGTGGCCGCGAACGCCGGCATCGAGGCGGCGACCGGCGAGCTCGTCACGATGCTCGACCACGACGACGAGTTCCTCGAGGGGCACCTGTCGGCGCTCGTGGCCGCGCTCCGCGACCATCCGGAGGCGGGCGCCGCGTACACGCGCTTCGAGGTCTACGAGCAGGGCGCGCCGTTCACGACGGTCGGCCGGCCGTTCCACCGGGTCGCGCTGCTCGAGAAGTCGTACATCCACCACTCGGGGCTCCTGTACCGGCGGTCGCTGCTCGACACGGGCATCCGCTACGACACCGCGCTCGACATCCACGACGACTGGGACTTCGTGCTGCAGCTCGCGGAGCGGACGCGGTTCGTGTTCGTCGACCGCGCGTCGTTCCGGTGGCACGCCGACACCGGCACCTCGGGCGGCGGAGGGCTCGGCAACTTCGACGCCGGGAAGTTCTCGCGCCAGTACGAGTACGTGCGCGCGAAGTGGGCGCGCGTCTACGAGCGCAGCGTCGAGCAGTACCGTCGCGCGATGGAGCGCGCGACCGCGCAGGCCGGCGCGGGCGACCTCGCGGGCGCGGAGGCGACGCTGCGCGCGCTCGAGCCGGAGGCGGGCGACGACCCGGACCTCCTCAACCTGCTCGCGATGGTGCGCCATCGGGCGGGCGCGCCGCGGGAGGCCGCCGAGCTGATGGAGCGCGCCGTGCGCGGCCGTCCCGACGATCCGAACCTGTGGTTCAACGGCGGCATCGCGTGCGCGGCCGCGTCGATGCCGAAAGCCGCGCGCCACTGCTTCGAGCGCGCGCTCGCGCTCGCGCCCGACCACGCCGGCGCGCGGTCGTGGCTCGGCAGGCTCGCCGGCGCGCCGCGCTAGAATCGGCTCCTTCCGTCCCTCGCGCCCGCCGCGGCGCCCGGCCCCGCCATGTCCAAGCGCAACGCCTTCTACGCCCAGTCCGGCGGCGTCACCGCCGTCATCAACGCATCGGCCGCCGGCGTCATCGAGACCGCACGGCGCAACCGCACGAAGATCGGCAAGGTCTACGCCGGGCGCAACGGGATCATCGGCGCGCTCGCCGAGGACCTGATCGACACCTCGAAGGAGAGCGCGGCGGCGATCCGCGCGCTCAAGCACACGCCCGCGGGCGCGTTCGGCTCGTGCCGCTACAAGCTGAAGGGGCTCGAGGAGTCGCGCGCGCAGTACGAGCGGCTGATCGAGGTGTTCCGCGCGCACGACATCGGCTACTTCTTCTACAACGGCGGCAACGACTCCGCCGACACCTGCCTCAAGGTCGCGCAGATCGCGGAGAAGCTGGGTTACCCGCTGACGGCGGTCCACGTCCCCAAGACCGTCGACAACGACCTGGCGGTCACCGACAACTGTCCGGGCTTCGGCTCGGTCGCCAAGTACGTCGCGACGTCGATGCGCGAGGCGGCGTTCGACGTCGCGTCGATGGCGAAGACGTCGACGAAGGTCTTCGTGCTCGAGGTGATGGGGCGCCACGCGGGCTGGATCACGTCGGCGGTGGGCATGGCGGAGGACGCGCGTACGCCGATCCCGCTCGTGCTGCTGTTTCCCGAGATCCCGTTCGACGAGGCGGCGTTCCTCGCGGCGGTCGACCGGAAGACGAAGGAGCACGGCTACTGCTGCATCGGCGTGTCCGAGGGGCTGCAGGACGCCGAAGGCAGGCTGATGGCGGAGGCCGGCACGCGCGACGCGTTCGGCCACGCGCAGCTGGGCGGCGTGGGGCCGCTGATCGCGACGCTGGTCAAGGATCGCCTCGGCTACAAGTACCACTGGGCGGTCGCCGATTACCTGCAACGCGCCGCGCGGCACCTCGCGTCGAAGACCGACGTCGAGCAGAGCTACGCGGTGGGCCGCGCGGCGGTCGAGTACGCGCTCGCCGGGAAGAATGCGGTGATGCCGGCGATCGTGCGCGTCTCGGATCGCCCGTACCGCTGGAAGGTCGCCGAAGCGCCGCTCGCGAAGGTCGCGAACGTCGAGAAGATGCTGCCGCGCGACTTCATCACGAAGGACGGCTTCGGGATCACCGCGAAGGCGCGCGCGTACCTGGGCCCGCTGATGAAGGGCGAGGCGCCGCCGCCGTTCAGGGACGGGCTGCCGCAGTACGTGCGGCTGAAGAACGTCGCGGTGGCGCGGAAACTGGGGGACTTCAAGGTGTAGCGGGGCAGGCGCGGGTGCTAATGAGATTGAACCCGGCGCTCAGGTGTTGTCGACTGCTTCGCAGTGCCTCTTGGGGCGAATCTTGGGGTGAATCTTGGGGTGAATCCTCGCCCTTCAGGGCGAGGAAGATATCAACGTTGCAACACGACTGCCGGGTCCAGTTCGAATCCGGGGTAGTCGAACGCCGGTCTCACGCGCTCGCAGTCGGCCTCCGAGGTCCCGCTATCGCGTAGCACCGCGTACCAGCGGGCTCGCACGACGGCCTGGATGCGGTCGATGATTGCGCTCGCTTCGTCGCGCGTCAGCTGGAACCGGGCGTGCCCGGAGCGCAAGTTGATGCGGTTGGCGTAGCGGTTGAACTCGCCGACGATGAGCGTCAGGTCGCGCTTCTCTTCGCTGACCAGCGGCGTCGGCGTGAGGTCGTAGGCCGGCGAGAGTTGGAAGCTTCGGCCGGGCGCGACAAGCGCATGATTGCGCGGATGGTCGTCGACGTTCGAGATGAGCGCGTTGAACACCATCCGTCCGTAGAGCTCGGCCAGGTCTTGCCTGGAGCGCGAGCTGCGCCGCCGCAGCTCGTCGGCCAACAGCAGGTACGACCAACGCTCGCGGTCGGATGCCGTGTCGCCGGTGTCGAGGATGGTGAGGCCGCTGACCATGCGATGGCGCAGATATCCAGCGTCGGCCTTTTCCCGGTCGAAGCGCTTGACCAGCACCACGTCAGCATCACCGACGCGCTCCAGGCGCGACTCCGCGACGTGCAGGCCACACTCATGCGCCAGGCGCAGCATCGAGTGTTCGACCCGTGCGTTCGACCAGCGGTCGCCGCGGTCCGGAAACTTGGCTATCCACAGGCCCTCGGCATCCTCGACCACGTTCTTCGGCCGGGCGCCACCCATGGAAGTACCTGGGCGCAATAGCGCTTCGGCCTGCGCGAATTGCGGGTCGGGCTCTGGCAGCGATTCGTCGTTGACGATGCGCTCGGCCATCCGCAACAGCCGCTCAAGCGCGATGACCGGGTTGTAGCCGCGGAACGGTCCGGGCGGCTTCTGGCCCCGCCCGAAGGAGAGCGCACCGGCGCGGTCATCGGGCGAATGGAGCAGCAGGAATGGCTCGTCGAGACCAACTCGACCCGTCTCGCGCTCGATGACCCGGCGCCCCCAAGAGTCGGGCAGGGCATCGCGCAACGCGCCGAAGATGCCGTTGAGTTTGGTGGTCTGCGCGGGCCGGTCGGTGAGCGGAAGCTCGATGGGTTCCAGCGGAACCGCGTCCGGGCGTGCGCGATAGCGCTGGCCGTATCCGAAGGTTCCCAGCGCCACCCCGTCGCGCACCGAGCGCTCGTAGTAGGCTGCGGTCACCGTCTCCAGCGACCCCGGCAACTGCAGATGGACGTAGATGCGCTCAGAAGTCATCGTCGGCGCCCGACTTACGACGGCGCACCCGCTCAGGCAGGTTGGCGATTTCCAGCGCACCGCCTTCGTGGTCGTCTTCGGGCTTCAGCACGTTGCTGAAGGCGTTCTCGAGTCCCATCGCCCAGGCGAGCGCGAGGTAGACCCCTATGCCGGTCTGGATGTTGCCGCTCTCCGCCGCGCGCGCCGTGTCATACGCCACGCCCGCCTTGGCGGCGAGCTCGCGCAGGGTCAGTCGCCGGCGCTTGCGCGCGAACCGCAAGCGAACGCCAAGAAGCCGCGCATGGATGAGCACCGACGCAGGGGCGGTTTGGGCGATTTTGAGCTGTCCAGGCATAGTCAAGCCGTCTTTAACAAATTTAAGAACGGTATGAGTATGCCAACAACGACGATAAATGTCAACCCAAAAGACGCCTGAAACCGTTCTTAACCAATATAAAGACGAGATGAGTAGTCCGGAGCCTATTGCGTAGCATTCGGCCACGGGCGGCGGTCGAGACTCGGCCGCCTGGTCCGAGCCATCACATCCAGGAGGGGGAGATTGGATGCCGCCGAACTACGTCATGTGACTCGGGACGAGCGTGAGAAGCGATATGCGACCAAGCATGAGTATTTGCCGAATGGCACGTTCACGTTTGAATTCAGCGATACCGAGTACGGCATCGGTCACACGTACAAAGATGGCAAGAGTGAGAAGCTCGAGCAGCAGCTCGCTCAAATCGCACGACCATCGTGGACGCCGCGCCGCACCCGAAGGAGCTACGCGCGAAGCGAGAGGCAGACCGCACCAGAAGGAGCTACGCGCGAAGCGAGAGGCAGACGGGAAGGCGCGTCGGGAAGCGGAACACCGTCGCTGGATAGAGCAGGAGCGGGTACGGCAAGAGCGCGACAGGCTCGAGAAGCTGCTCGACGAGGCGCAGCGAGCGAGCAAATTCAGTGCGCTGCGCGACTATCTGGACCTCATCGAGCGGGCAGCGCTACGTAGCGGTGGTGCAACCGAGTGGGGAAAGTCCTGGCTCACGGAGGCGCGCCGGCTACTGGAGCTTTACGACCCGCCAAAAGCCAGGCTCGGGCGTCGCTCTGACGATGACGACTATGACGACGAAGCCGGCGACGACGAAGCCGGCGACGACGAACCGTCTCTGTCACAACCCTAGGACGGCAACCGCTGCGGTCAGGAAGACGTCAGCGCTCGGCGGCGCCGCGGGCAGCAGAGATTATGTCTCGGCAGTTCCCCTCACCCCCGCCCCTCTCCCCGCTGACGCGGGGCGAGGGGAGTGTGCCCGCCGCGGGGCACGATGCGATGCGCCTGACGCCCGACGCCCCACGCCCCACGCCCGACGCTCCACGCCCGACGCCCCACGCCGCCCCTTCGACCGGGCGTCACGGTCGGCTCGACTTCCCGGGCCCCGGTCTGTCAAAATAGCGTGTTTGCCTAGGGGGCGGCCGGGTGGTCTGACCGGTCAGCCGTCCCGGGATAGGGGGATTCATCCGGGGCGAGTCGCTCCGGCGCGGGGCGAGGGACGCCGTCCGATGCGTGCCCGACCCCGTCGGTCAGTCACCATCGTCTCGAGGGAGAAGCTCGCATGACCACCGCGCTCGTCTTCGCGCTCGTTTGCGCGATCGCGGCCATCGCCTATGGCGCTTGGTCGATCCAGTGGATTCTCGCCAAGCCCGCCGGCAACGCCCGCATGCAGGAGATCGCGGCGGCCGTGCAGGCCGGCGCCAAGGCGTACCTGAACCGGCAGTACGTGACGATCGGCATCGTCGGCGTGATCCTGTTCGCGATCATCGGCGTGTTCCTGTCGTGGCGCACGGCCGGCGGATTCGCGCTCGGCGCGATCCTGTCGGGGCTCGCGGGCTACATCGGCATGAACGTGTCGGTGCGCTCGAACGTCCGGACGGCGGAAGCAGCGCGTACGGGTCTCAACGAGGCGCTCGCGGTCGCGTTCCGCGGTGGCGCGATCACCGGGATGCTGGTCGTGGGCCTGGGCCTCCTCGGCGTGGCCGGCTTCTACTGGTTCCTCGTCAATTCGGCCGCCTACGCGCCGAACCTGATGAAGGAAGGCCTGCACCACGCGATCGAGCCGCTCGTCGGCCTCGCGTTCGGCGGCTCGCTCATCTCGATCTTCGCGCGTCTGGGCGGCGGCATCTTCACGAAGGGCGCCGACGTGGGCGCCGACCTCGTCGGCAAGGTCGAGGCCGGCATCCCCGAGGACGATCCGCGCAACCCGGCGGTGATCGCGGACAACGTGGGCGACAACGTCGGCGACTGCGCCGGCATGGCGGCCGACCTGTTCGAGACCTACGCGGTGACGATCGTCGCGACGATGCTGCTGGGCGCGCTGATGCTGCCGGCGATGGCCGAGGCGGCGGTCACCTATCCGCTCGTCCTGGGCGGCTTCTCGATCATCGCGTCGATCGTCGGCTGCTTCTTCGTCAAGGCGCGGCCCGGCGGCAAGATCATGAACGCGCTGTACCGCGGCCTGATCGTCGCCGGCGCGATCTCGGCGGTCGGCTTCTGGTTCATCACGCAGTGGATGATGAAGGACATCGGCGCGGTCGACGCGTCGCTGTCGCCGATGAAGCTGTTCCTCGCCACGCTGATCGGCCTCGCGCTGACGGCGGCGATGGTCGTCATCACCGAGTACTACACGGGCACCGACTTCAAGCCGGTCAAGCACGTCGCCGAGGCGTCGACGACGGGCCACGCGACCAACATCATCGCGGGCCTGGGCGTGTCGATGAAGTCGACCGCCTGGCCGGTGATCGCGGTCTGCCTCGCGATCCTGGGCTCGTACTGGTGCGCCGGCCTGTATGGCATCGCGATCGCGGCGACCGCGATGCTGTCGATGACCGGCATCATCGTCGCGCTCGACGCGTACGGCCCGATCACCGACAACGCGGGCGGCATCGCCGAGATGAGCGACCTGCCCGACTCGGTGCGCGCGATCACCGACCCGCTCGACGCGGTCGGCAACACGACCAAGGCGGTGACGAAGGGCTACGCGATCGGCTCGGCCGGCCTCGCCGCCCTCGTGCTGTTCGCCGACTACACGCACGCGCTCGAGCGCTTCCATATCAGCACGAGCTTCGACCTGTCCAACCCGATGGTCATCGTCGGGCTGTTCATCGGCGGCCTGATTCCGTACCTGTTCGGCGCGATGGCGATGGAGGCGGTCGGCCGCGCCGCGGGCTCGGTCGTGCACGAGGTGCGCCGCCAGTTCCGCGAGATCAAGGGCATCATGGAGGGCACCGCGAAGCCCGAGTACGGCGTCGCGGTCGACCTGCTGACGAAGGCGGCGATCAAGGAGATGATCGTCCCGTCGCTGCTGCCCGTGCTCGTGCCCGTGGTCGTCGGCCTCGTGCTGGGGCCCCAGGCGCTGGGCGGCCTGCTGATGGGAACGATCATCACCGGCATCTTCGTCGCGATCTCGATGACGACCGGCGGCGGCGCGTGGGACAACGCGAAGAAGTACATCGAGGACGGCCACCACGGCGGCAAGGGCAGCGACGCGCACAAGGCGGCCGTGACCGGCGACACCGTCGGCGACCCGTACAAGGACACGGCCGGCCCGGCGGTGAACCCGCTCATCAAGATCATCAACATCGTCGCGCTGATGATCGTGCCGCTGCTCGGCGCCTGGGGCATCGGCAAGACGGCGGCGGCGCCGGCGCCCGCCGCGAAGCCCGCGGCGGTGGCGGCGGCGCCGGCCGGCGCGATCGTCGTCGTCGACGTCGTCAAGATCTTCTTCGACTCCGGCAAGGCGGAGCTCCCGGCCGACGCGGCGAAGTCGCTCGAGCCCGCGGTCGCGAAGGCGAAGGCCAATCCGGCCGCGAAGGTGACGATCTCCGGCTACCACGACGCCTCGGGCAACCTGGAGACGAACCAGGAGCTCGCGAAGCAGCGCGCGATCGCGGTGCGCGAGGCGATCAAGGCCGCGGCCGGCGTCGGCGACGACCGGTTCGACATGAAGAAGCCCGAGCTCACGCAAGGCACGGGCACCGAGGCCGAGGCGCGCCGCGTCGAGGTGTCGGTGAACTGACGCGGTCCTGACCGCGCTCGGCGAAACGGCAGCGGGCGACCGCTGCCGTTTTCGATCCGGCGCCGGCCCTCGCGCGCCGGTAGCCAGGCGCGGCGCACGATGCGATGATCGCGGCCGCGCCGATCATGCGCGACGACCCGCCACGCCCGCGACCGATGCCCCTCTTGTTCTCCCGCCGCAAGATCCTCGCGCACGGCGCCGCGCTCGCGGCGTCCGCGGCGACGCCGCCGCTGCTGTTCACGAGCGCCGGCGCGCTGGCGCAGGTAGGCGCCACCGGTCCCACGGGCGCGATCGGCGACACGGGACCGACGGGTCCGATCGGCGACACTGGCTCGACGGGCGACACGGGGGCGACGGGTCCCACCGGGGCGACGGGTGCGACCGGCCCGATCGGCGAGACGGGACCGACGGGTCCGACGGGCTTCACGGGCCCGACCGGACCGCAGGGCGAGACCGGGCCCACCGGATTCACGGGGCCGACCGGCCCAACCGGTACAACCGGTCCCACCGGGCCCACCGGATTCACGGGGCCGACCGGCCCAACCGGTACAACCGGTCCCACCGGGCCCACCGGATTCACGGGGCCAACCGGCCCCACAGGAGCGACCGGCCCCACCGGAGCGACCGGCCCCACCGGAGCGACCGGCCCCACAGGAGCGACCGGCCCCACAGGAGCGACCGGCCCCACCGGAGCGACCGGCCCCACCGGAGCGACCGGCCCCACCGGGCCGACCGGCGTCACGGGCGCGTTCGCAATGCCCGCGGCGCCCGTGCCAGCCGCCGGCGCGCCGGCGCTGACCGCGCTCGCCGCCGCGATGGTCGCGATCGCGCTCAGGCGTCTCCGCTGACCGGCGGATGACGCGGGCCGGGACGAACCGTCCGCGCGGATCGGGCGCGCGCACCGGCGCCGCGCGCCTGTGCCTCAACATGATCGTCAAGGACGAGTCGGCGATCGTCGAGCGCTGCCTCGCGTCCGTCGCGCCGGCGATCTCGCACTACGTCGTCTGCGACACGGGATCCGCCGACGACACGCGTGCGCGGATCGCCGCGTTCTTCGCGGCGCGCGGGATTCCCGGCGAGATCCACGACATCCCGTTCGTCGACTTCGGCGTCGCGCGCAACGCCGCGCTCGACCGCGCGCGCGCGTCGTCCGCCGCATTCGACTACCTGCTCCTCGTCGACGCGGACATGGAGCTCGAGATCGCCGACCCGGCGTTCCGCGACCGCCTCTCCGCGCCGGCCTATCACGTGCGCCAGCACAACGGCTGCTCGTACTGGAACGCGCGGCTCGTCCGCCGCGACGTCCCCGCGCGCTACGTCGGCGCGACGCACGAGTACCTGTCGGTCGACGGGCCCGCCGAGAGGCTCGACGCCATCGCGTTCGCCGACCACGCGTGCGGCTCCAGCCGCAAGGAAAAGGTCGAGCGCGACCTCGCGCTCCTGTCGGCCGCGCTCGCCGCGAACCCCGCCGACGCACGCTCGATGTTCTACCTCGCGCAAACCTTGCGCGACGCGGGGCGGCACGCCGAGGCGCGCGACGGGTACGCGAAGCGCATCGAGGCGGGGGGATGGGACGAGGAGGTCTGGTACGCGATGCTGATGCACGCGCGCTCGTGCCTCGCGCTCGGCGACGCGGTCGGCTTCGTCGACGGCTGCCTGTCCGCCTACGAGTTCCGCCCGACGCGCGCCGAGCCGCTCGCCGACCTCGCGCGCTACTACCGCGAGCGCGGCCAGAACGAGACCGCGATGCTGTGGGTCGAGGCGGGGCGGCGCATTCCGTACCCCGAGGGCGACGCGCTGTTCGTCGACGAAGGCGTCTACCGGCACGCCTTCCTGGCCGAGGCGGGCATTGCGGGCTACTACTGCAAGTCGCCCGAGCGGCGGCAAGCGGCGCACGAAGCGACGCTGGAGCTCCAGCTGCGGCGCGACGTGCCGGACGCCGTGCGCGGCCTCGCGCGCCGCAACGGCATGTTCTACGCGCCGTCCGCCGACGCGCTGTTCGGGGCGGCGACCCGCGTGCCGCTGGCGCTGCCGATGGACGAGCCCTACGCGCCGATGAACCCCTCGGTGATGCTCGACGGCGACGACCTCGTCGCGGTGATCCGCGGCGTCAACTACCGCCTCGGCGACCCCGAGCGGTCGTGGCCGAGGCTCCCGGCGATCCGGACGCGCAACCACCTCGCGAGGCTCGAGCGCGACGGCACCGCCCGCGAAGCGCGCGAGATCGTCCCGGCGCCGTCGATCCCGCCGGCGGCGCCCAGCCTCGTCGTCGGCTTCGAGGACCTGCGCCTGTTCCGCTGGCGGGGGCGCCTGCACGCGTGCGCCACCGTGCGCGACCGCAACCCGGCGATGCGCTGCGAGATCGCGCTCGTCGCGCTCGACGGCGACGCGCGCATCGTCGAGCTCGTGCTGCTCCACGGCTACCGCGACGACCTGAACCAGAAGAACTGGATGCCCGCGGTCGACGGCGACGAGCTCATGTTCGTCTACCTGTGCGACCCGACGATCGTGCTGCGCTACGATCCGGCGGCCCGGCGCGTCGCCGTCCACCGCGAGCACGCGCCCGCGCTCGCGCTCGATCACCTGCGCGGCGGCTCGCAGCTCGTGCGCTTCGACCACGGGTGGCTCGCGCTCACCCACGAGGTGGCGATGATCGACGAGGCGAACCGGCGCTACCTGCACCGGTTCGTGTTCTTCGATCGCGACTTCCGCGTGTCCGCGATCACCGAGCCGTTCCGCTTCGCCGACGAGCCGATCGAGTTCGCGGCCGGACTCGCGTACGACGCGACGCGCGACGCGGTGCTCGCGAGCTACGGCGTGCAGGACTGCCGCGCGATGATGGCGACGATCGACGCGGCCGCGGTGCGCCGGGCGCTGGTCGCGCTGCCCGGGTCGGCCGGGCGGCCGGAGACAGCGCGCGCGTAGGCCTCCGATGCCGCCCTTCAGCCGGGACGACGTCGCGGTCGGGCTGCGCTTCCTCGCGGCGCTGCCGCGCTTCCTGCGCACGCCGCTGTCGCTCGACGCGATGCGCGCGATCGTGCGCGAGCGGTTCGCGCGACGCGAGGCGCGCTTCCTCGCGTGCGTCGCGCGGGCGCGCGCGCTGCCGGGCTCGCCCTACGCGCGGCTCCTGGACCACGCCGGCTGCACGCAGGAGGACGTCGCCGCGGCGGTGCGCCGCGACGGCGTCGAGGGCGCGCTCGCGACGCTCCACGCCGCGGGCGTCTGCCTGTCGGGCGACGAGTTCAAGGGCCGGCGCGCGGTCGTGCGCGGCAGCCTCTCGTTCGACGTCGACCCGGCGACGCTCGTCGACCCGCTCGCGGTCGTGCACGGGCTCTCGGAGTCGAGCGGCAGCCGCGGCGCGCGCACGCCGGTGCCGATCGACCTCGCGTTCGTGCGCGACCACGCCGTCAACACCCACCTGGCGCTCGAAGCGCACGGCGGGCGCGGCTGGACGCACGCCCACCACGGCGTCCCGGGCGGGACGTCGGTCACCAATCCGCTCGAGTTCGCGAAGGGCGGCCGCCCGCCCGCGCGCTGGTTCACGCCGGTCGACGTGGCGACGCCGGGGCTCGCGCCGCGCTACCGCTGGGGCGTGCGGGCGATGCGCATCGGAAGCGCGATCGCGGGCGTCCCGCTGCCCGGGCCGACGCTCGCGACGTTCGAGGATCCGTCGCCGGTCGTGCGCTGGATGGCGGACGAGCTCGCGCGCGGCCGTACGCCGCACCTGTGGGGCTACGCCAGCACCGCGGTGCTGGTCTGCCAGGCGGCCGCCGACGCGGGCGTCGACCTCCGCGGCGCGCGCTTCACGATGGGCGGCGAGCCGACGACGCTGGCGCGGCGCGCCGCGGTCGAGTCGTGCGGCGCGGTCGCGCTGCCGCGCATGGGTACGACCGAGACCGACATCCTGTCGTTCGCGTGCGCGCATCCGCGGGCCGCCGACGACATGCACTTCTTCGACGACCGGCACGCGCTGATCCAGCCCGGCGCCGGTCGCGCCCGCCCCGGCATCCCCGACGATGCGATGCTGCTCACGTCGCTCCTCGATACCGCGCCGCTTCCGCTCCTCAACGTCTGCATGGGCGACCGCGCGACGCTCTCGCGCCGCGATTGCGGCTGCGGGCTCGCTCGCGAGGGCTGGGGTCTCCATCTCCACGACGTCCGCTCGTTCGAGAAGCTGACGGCGGGCGGCATCACTTTCCTCGACGTCGACGTGATCCGCGTGCTCGAGGAGACGATGCCCGCGCGGTTCGGCGGCCGGCCGGCCGACTGGCAGCTCGTCGAGCGCCTCGACGGCGAGCGCGCGCGGCCGGAAGTCGTGCTGGTCGTGGATCCGTCGGTCGGCGGGCTCGATGCGGACGCCGTCGCCGATGCCTTCCTCGCCGCGATCGGAGGCGGCTCCGGCGGCGAGCGCCTGATGGAGCTGCAGTGGCGGGGGAGCCGCACGCTGCGCGTCGTGCGCGAGGCGCCGCGCAGGACGGCGTCGGGCAAGGTGCTGCACGTCGCGCTCGAGCGCGGCGAGGGGTCCGGCTCCCGGACCTGACCGCCGGACATCGTCGCCGAAGCCGAATCGGGGTCTGACCCTCGTTTCCGGCGCGTGGGGCCGGCGGCGAGGGCGTTGGGTAGAATCGCCGGAGAGAGCGAAGCATGGAACTGAGACTCGACGGCAAGGTCGCGCTCGTCACCGGCGCGTTCGGCGGGCTGGGCCGCGACTTCGCGGGCATGCTCGCGCGCGCCGGCGCTGCGGTCGCGCTCGCCGGCCGCCGCATCGACGAGGGACGCGCGATCGCGCGGACGATGGCGGAGGAGGGCTTCCGCGTGGCGGCCGTCGCGATGGACGTGACCGACCGCGCGAGCGTCGAAGCGGCGATCGACGAGGCCGCGTCGGCGCTCGGTCCCGTCGACGTGCTCGTGAACAACGCCGGCGTCGCGGTCACGCGGCCCTTCCTCGACCTGACCGAACGCGACTGGATCGCCGTCCTGGACGTCAACCTCGACGGCGCGTGGCGCGTCGCGCAGGCCGTGGCGCGTCGCCTGAAGAACGCCGAGCGGCCCGGCGCGATCGTCAACATCGCGTCGGTGCTGGCCGAGCGCGTCGCCGCGCAGGTCGCGCCCTACACGGTCTCGAAGGCGGCGCTCGTGCAGCTCACGCGCGCGATGGCGCTCGAGCTCGCGCGCTACGGCATCCGCGTCAACGCGCTCGCGCCCGGCTACGTCGAGACGCCGATCAACCGGGACTTCTTCGCGACCGAAGGCGGGCGCGCGCTCGTCAAGCGCATCCCGCAGCGCCGCCTCGGCCGCGTCGAGGACCTGGAAGCGCCGCTGCTCCTGCTCGCGTCCGACGCCTCGTCCTACATGACCGGCGCGGTGATCGCGGTCGACGGCGGGCACGCGGTCAGCTCGCTCTGAAGGAGCCTCCGATGGACTTTACGCTGGACCCTGCGATCGACGACGTGCGGCGGCGCGTCCGGCGCTTCGTCGACGAGCGGCTCATCCCGATCGAGGCCGACCGCGCGAACTACGACGAGCACGAGAACGTCCGCGAGGACGTGCTCGCGGCGATGCGCGGGCAGGCGCGCGCGCAGGGCCTGTGGGCGCTGCAGATGCCCAAGGCGCGCGGCGGCGGCGGACTGTCCTTCGTCGGCATGGCCGCCTGCTACGAGGAGATGAACCGGTCGATCTTCGGGCCGGCGACGTTCAACAGCGCCGCGCCGGACGACGGCACGATGATGGTGCTGGAGCGCGTCGGCACCGACGCGCAGAAGGCGCGCTGGCTGCAGCCGATCGTCGACGGCGAAGTTCGCTCGTCGTTCGTGATGACCGAGCCGCACCCGGGCGGCGGCTCGGACCCGGCGATGATCCGGACGAGGGCCGAGCGCCGCGGCGACCGCTGGGTCGTGCACGGCCACAAGTGGTTCATCACCGGCGCCGCGGCGGCCTCGCACTTCCTGCTGATCGCGCGCACTTCCGATGACGCGCGCAAGGGCCACTCCGCGTTCATGTTCCACCGTGACGATCCCGGATGGCGGCTCCTGCGCCGCATCCCGATCATGGGACCGGAGGAGCACGGCGGCCACGGCGAGCTCGTGTTCGAGGGCCTCGAGATCCCCGACGAGCACCGGCTGCTCGGCGTCGGCGACGGGCTCAAGGTCGCGCAGATCCGCCTCGGTCCCGCGCGCCTGACGCACTGCATGCGCTGGCTCGGCCTCGCGCGGCGCAGCCTGGAGCTCGCGAATGCCTACGTCGACGTGCGGATGAGCGGCGGGCGGCGGCTCGCCGATCGCGAGTCGGTGCAGCTGATGATCGGCGAGGCGGCGATGCAGGTGCGGATCGGGCGGCTGCTCGTGATGCACGCGGCCACGAAGCTCGACGCGGGCGCGATGGCGCGCAACGAGCTCTCGATGGCGAAGGTCCACGTCGCCGACGCGCTGCACCGCGCAGTCGACACCGCGATCCAGCTCTGCGGCGGGCGCGGCTACTCGAAGGACACGCCGCTCGAGTGGATCTACCGTTACGCGCGCCAGGCGCGACTCGTCGACGGCGCCTCCGAGGTGCACAAGACGGTGATCGCGCGTCACCTGACCGGGGGACCCGACGCGTTCTGGGACTGGAACCACCTCGACTTCCCGGGACGGTCGGGCGCGGCGTGAGCGGAGCGGAGGCGCGCGCGGCCGATGTTGCGCGGGCGGCCGGGTTCGACGCGGCGCGCCTCGACGCGTTCCTGCGCGGCGCGATCCCCGGCCTCTCGGGCGCGATGCGCCTCTCGCGCACCGGCGGAGGGCAGTCCAACCCGACGTTCTTCGTCGACTACGACGGCCGCGCGCTGGTGCTGCGCAAGCAGCCGCCGGGCGAGTTGCTGCCCTCGGCGCACGCGGTCGACCGCGAGTACCGGGTGATGCGCGCGCTCGGGCCCGCGGGCGTGCCGGTGCCGCGCACCATGCTGTTCCACGCGGAGCGAGACGTCGTCGGCACGCCGTTCTACCTGATGGAGAAGCTCGACGGCCGCGTGTTCGCGGGGCACGCGCTCCCGGGCCTCGCGCCGGCCGAGCGCGGCGCGATGTACCGTTCGATGGCGGAGACGCTCGCGAAGCTGCACCGCGTCGATCCCGCCGCGGCGGGGCTCGCGGACTACGGCAAGCCCGGCAACTACTTCGCGCGCCAGGTCGCGCGCTGGTCGAGGCAGTGGGAGGCCTCGCGCACGCGCGAGAACCCGGCGCTCGACCGATTGATCGCGTGGCTGCCCGCGCACATCCCCGAAGGCGACGAGACCGGGGTCTGCCACGGCGACTTCCGGATCGGCAACCTGATGTTCGACCCGGTCGAGCCGAAGGTGATCGCGATCCTCGACTGGGAGCTCTCGACGCTCGGCCATCCGCTCGCCGACGCGGGCTTCAACGCGATGGCGTGGCACACCCGGCCCGACGAGTACGGCGGCCTCGCGGGCCTCGACCTCGCGGCGCTGGGGATTCCGCCGCTCGACGAATACGTCGCGCACTACCTGCGCGCCGCGGGACGGAAGGACGGCATCGCGCCGTTCCACGTCGCGTTCGCGCTGTTCCGGTTCGCGGTGATCTTCGAGGGCATCGCCGCGCGAGCGGCGGCGGGTAACGCCGCGTCCGACGACGCGTCGGAGGCGGGCAAGCTCGGGCCCGCGTTCGCTCGGCGCGCGGTCGAGCTGGTCGGCGCGTAAGGCCCGTCAGCCGGTCGCGTGGCGTCGCACCGAAGTGGGTTGCAGCAGCGCGGCGACCGATCGCCACGCGTCGCGATTGTCGGCGCGGTCCTCGTGCCAGTCGTTCGCGGACCCGTCGGCGAGCCGCTGCTCGACGGACGCGGCTCCCGACGCTTCGAGCAGCGCGATCGCCCGCGGGGCGCCGTCAGAAGTGTCGATGCGCACGGCCACGGCGACGCGCACCGGACGCCGCATGCCGCGTCCGCGCTGCAACTCGACGAACACCCGGATCGACGAGGGGGGGTGCCCGCACGCCTCGAGCCGCGCGGGCATTCGCTCGGCCGCTTCGAATCCGTCAAACCGTCCCACGACGATCGTGTGCATGAAGCCCTCAGTGCCGGCACCGGGCCGTCGCGGTCATCATGGGACGGCGCGGTCGCGCTTCGTATCGGCGGGATTCGCGCGATCGTGTCGGAATCGGACGACGGAGGCCGGTAGAATCGCGCGATGCATCGCGCGATCCTGCCGTGGCTGCTGTTCGTCCTGCTGGCGCCGTCGCCCGCCCAAGCGCAACCCGCACCCGGGGGGGCGAGCGGCCGCGTCGAGCGGCTGCCGGTCGCCGCGCACCGCTTCATCGCAGTGACCGCGAACCCGCACGCGACCGACGCGGCCTACGCGATCCTGAAGCGCGGTGGCTCCGCGGTGGACGCCGCGATCGCGGCGCAACTCGTGCTTGGACTCGTCGAGCCGCAGTCGTCGGGCATCGGCGGCGGCGCGTTCATGCTCGTGCACGACGCGCGGCGCTCGCGGCTCGTCGCCTACGACGGGCGCGAGACGACGCCCGCAGCAGCCACACCGGGCCGATTCCTGAACGCCGACGGTACGCCGATGACGTTCCCCGACGCGGTGGCGTCGGGGCTCTCGGTGGGCGTCCCCGGCGTGCTGCGCATGCTCGAGCTCGCTCACCGCCGTCACGGGAGGCTCGCGTGGGCGGAACTGTTCGCGCCGGCGATCGCGCTCGCCGACGGTGGCTTCCGCGTCTCGCCGCGTCTCGCCGCGCTGATCGCCGCCGACCGGCACCTGAAGGCGAACCCGCGCGCGTCGGCGTATTTCTTCGACGCGGACGGCCGGCCGCTCGCCGCCGGCGCACTGCTCGCCAATCCGGCGTACGCGGCGACGCTGCGCGCGATCGCGCGCGGCGGCGCCGACGCGTTCTACCGCGGGCCGATCGCCGAAGACATCGTCGCGGCCGTGCGGGCGCACCCGGCGCGTCCCGGCGACCTCGCGCTCGCCGACCTCGCCGGCTACCGCGCGATCGAGCGCGAGCCGGTGTGCGGAAGCTATCGCCGCCACCGCGTGTGCGGGATGCCGCCGCCCTCGTCGGGCGGCACGACCGTTCTCGCGATCCTCGGGATGCTCGAGCCCTACGACGTCGCGTCGATGGGCGCCGCGTCGTTCTGGGGCGTCCACTTCATGAGCGAGGCGGGGCGGCTCGCGTACGCGGACCGCAACGCGTTCGTCGCCGATCCGGCGTTCGTCGACGTGCCCGGAGGCATCGTCGATCGCGACTACCTGCGCGAGCGCTCGCGGGAGATCCGCGCGACCGCGACGCTCGGGCGTGCCGTGGCCGGCGATCCGCCCGACCGGTCCGCGCGCAAGGTCGCGTACGCGCCCGCCGGCGCCGCGGAGCTCCCGTCCACCTCGCACCTGTCGATCGTCGACGCGCGGGGCGACGCGGTCGCGATGACGACGTCGATCGAGGACGCGTTCGGCGCGCGGCTGATGACGGCGGGCGGCTTCCTGCTCAACAACCAGCTCACCGACTTCTCGTTCGAGCCCGCCGTGGGCAGCCGGCCGGTCGCCAATCGCGTCGAGCCCGGCAAGCGGCCGCGCTCGTCGATGGCGCCGACGATCGTCTACGACCCCGCCGGGCGCGTGGCGTTCGTCGTCGGCTCGCCGGGCGGCTCCGCGATCATCAACTACGTCGCCAAGGCGATCGTCGCGGCGATCGACTGGAGGCTCGATCCGCAGGCGGCGGTCGCGCTGCCGAATTTCGGGAGCCGCAACGGGCCGACCGAGCTCGAGCAGGGGACCTCCGTCGCGGGGCTCGCGGACCGGCTCCGTGCCCTCGGACACGACGTCTCGGTGCTGCCGCTCGTGAGCGGCGCAGGCGCGATCGCGCGCACGCGCGACGGCTGGGCGGGCGGCGCCGACCCGCGCCGCGAAGGCGCCGTGCGCGGCGAGTGATCGGCCGGCGCACCCGGTGCGCCGGCGCGGTTATACTCGACTGCGCGCGCCCGCACCATGCCTGCACCATGCCTTCCGAGCTCGTCTCCGCGACCGTCCTGCTCGTGCTCGTCACCGACCCGTTCGGCAACGTACCGCTCGCGGTCGCCGCGATGCGCGGCGTTCCGCGCGAGCGGCGCGCCCGCGTGATCGTGCGCGAGTGCGCGATCGCCTACGCGGTGCTGCTCGTGTTCCTGTTCGGCGGGAAGGCGTTCCTGGCGCTGATGCACCTGTCGGAGGCCTCGCTCTCGATCGCGGGAGGCGTCATCCTGTTCCTGATCGCGCTGCGCATGGTGTTCGCCCACCCCGACGGCGTGTTCGGCGACGCGGCGACGGCCGAGCCGTTCATCGTTCCGCTCGCGATTCCCGCGATCGCCGGCCCGTCGGCGCTGGCGACCGTGATGCTGATGGCCTCGCGCGCTCCGGACGCGCTGCCGTCGCTCGTCGCCGCCGTGTCGGCCGCGATGCTGGTGACGCTCGTGGTGCTCGGCGCGGCCGACCGCCTGCATCGCGTGATCGGCGAGCGCGGCGTGCTCGCGATGGAGCGCCTGATGGGTCTCGTGCTGACCGCCCTCGCGGTCGAGATGCTGCTCTCCGGCGTCCGGACGTTCGCCGGCCAACTCTCACGCTGAAAGGGAACCGATGCCTCCGCACGACTCTCGGCGCCACGACGGCGCGACGCCCGCGGCAACGCGGCGCGCGGCGGGCGCAGGAGCGCTGCCCCCGCCGCCGGGTGGCGACGCGTGGCGCGCCCGCAACGCCGATGCGGGGCGCCACCGGCAGGGTGCCGGCGACTCGCTCGGGAACTCGTTCCTCGCCCACTTCCTGCGCGCGCCCGCACTCGTGGGAGGCGTCGTACCGTCGTCGCGCTTCCTCGGCAGCGCGATGTCGCGGCACGCCGCGGGCTTCGAGGCGATCGTCGAACTGGGTGCGGGCGCGGGGTCGATCACGCGCATCCTCGCGGCCGACCATCCGGACGCGACGCTCACGGTGATCGAGCGCAGCCCCGAAATGGCGCGGCGCATCGCGTGCGGCTGGCCGCGTGCGTACGTGCACGCCGGCTGCGTGCACGAGCGCGTCGACGCGCTCCTGGTGCAGCCCGCGCGCGCGGTCGCGGTGTCGTCGCTGCCGTTCCGGTCGCTGCCCGCCGATCTCGCGCGAGGCACGGCGGCGCTGATCGAGCGCTTCCTGCTCGCGCACCCCGAGCGCAGGCTGGTCCAGTACAGCTACGGCCTGCGCGAGCCGTTCGGGCTCGCCTCGCCGCGGCTCGGCTGGCGCCGGGCCGAGCGCGTCTGGCGCAACCTGCCGCCGGCGATCGTGTGGGTCGCCGGATGCACCGACGGGAGCGGCGAGCCGTGAGCGGGGCCCCGGCCCGCCGGTTCGCATCGCAGGAGAGAATCGAATGATCGACACGTCGGCGCCCGGCGGCGCCTCGACCGGAAGCGAGCGCGTCCGCGTCGCCGTCTGGGACTGGCCGGTGCGCGTCGTGCACTGGTCGATGGCGCTCCTGCTCGTCGCGCTCGTGGCGACCGGGCTGCGCGGCGGCGACGCGCTGGAGTGGCACATGCGCTTCGGCCAGGTGCTGCTGGCGCTCGTGCTGTTCCGGATCCTCTGGGGATTCGTGGGCAGCCGCAACGCGCGCTTCCGCACGTTCGTGCGCGGGTCGCGGGCCGCCGCGAGCTACGTGCGCTCGCGCGTGCGCCGCGCGCCGGAAGTCCACGCGACGCACAACCCGATCGGCGGCTGGATGGTGATCGCGCTGCTCGGGGCGCTCCTCGTGCAGGCCGGCACCGGGTTGGTCACGAACGACGACATCCTGTGGGACGGGCCGCTCGTGAAACACGTCGCGAAGGACACGTCGGACGCGCTGTCGTCGTTCCACCGGCGGTTCGCCTGGGTCGTCGTCATGCTCGCGGTCCTGCACGTGCTCGCGGTGATCGCCTACCTCGTGGTGTTCCGGGACAATCTCGCGAAGGCGATGGTGAACGGCCTCAAGTCGCTGCCGGCGGACCTCGCCGACCCCTCCGCGGCGAGCGCGTCGAGCCTGAGGGCGATGGCGCTCCTGGCGGCCTGCGGGGTCGCCGTCTGGTTCGTCCTGCACCGGCTCTGAAGCGGCCGCCGCCGAAAACAACGCGGCCCGGGCGAGGCCGAAGCCTCCCGGGCCGCCGTTTCCGCGGAGCCGATCGGGCTACTTCGCGCGGAAGTCGTCGTGGCAGTTGCTGCACGCCTTGCCGGTGGCGCCGACCGCGGCCTTGATGGCGTCGAGGCCATTGCCCGCAGCGGAGGCGAGCTTCGCCGTCTCGACACGCAGTTCCTGGCCGAGCTTGTCGAACTTCGCCTTCTCCTTCCAGATCTCCGGCTTCGCCTTGGTCGGCGCGCCGCTGTCGCTTCCGGGGCCGAATCCGTCCCACGGCATCTCGGCCAGCTCGTGGACGAACCGGGCGCTGCGTGCGGCCGTGTCCTTGTCGTAGGGGCGCTCGCCCTTCGCCATCGCGCCCAGCACGCCCATGTGCCAGCCCATGCCCTGCAGGATGCCCTGCCGGTACTTGATCTGGCGGTCGGGCGACTGCGCGCAGACGGCGGTGGCGAACGTGCCGGCGACGGCGAGGACGGCGAGGGCGGGAACGACAGGCATCATGCGGAATCTCCTGAGATGACGGGGACCGCGGCGGCGCCGCGGGTGCTGCGGAAAACAGGCGGCGGAGGCGGCCTATTCCACGCCCCGGCGATTCTATCGCGGCCGCGAGGGGCGTCGCCGCGGCCGTCAGCCCGCCTCGGCCGCGGCCGGCACGAGGTCGCCGCCCTCGCGGCGGATCGCGCCCGAGCGCAGCAGGTCGCCGACGATCATCGCGGCCAGCGCGTCGGGCGTCGTGCGGAACACCGCGGCATTCAGGTCGCGCTGGAAGCCGATCTCCTGCACGTAGGCGGGCATCCGCGCTTCGGGGAACCGGCGCCGGTGCAGGAGCGCGTAGCTGAACATCACCTTCGCCGCGTAGCGCGCGACGCGCTCGTCGTCGGCCTCGAACGCCTCGAGCCGCGCGTAGGCGCGCTCGAGCGCCGGCCCGACGTCCGCGAACGGCTCGCCGTGGCCCGGGATCACGGCGCGCACGTCGAGCGACGCGATCATGTCGAGCGTCGCTCGCGTCGCGGGCAGCGCGCCCGGATCGATCGCGCGCGGCATCACGAAGCCGAACCCGTTCTCCCAGAGCGCGTCGCCCGAGATCAGCACGCGGTGCCCGGGATCGAAGAACACGAGCGCGCCCATGTCGTGGCCCGGCGCCGCGAGCGCGCGCCACTCGAGGCCGCCCCACGCGTGGGTGCTCCCGGCCTCGATCGTCTCGTCGACGGTGAACCGGTCGGCGCTCTGGTCCGCGTACGCGTAGAGCAGCGCCTTCTCGTCCCACGCGCGGAACAGCGGCGCCTCGGCCGCGGGCACCGCGATCGGGCAGCCGTACCGCGCCGCGAGCGCCGCGTTGCCGCCGACGTGGTCCGAGTGGCCGTGCGTGTTGACGATCTTCGCGAGCGGCTCGCCCGCGAGCCCCCGGTGTCCGGCGACCAGCGCGAGCGTGATCGGCGCGTGCTGCACGTACCCGGTGTCGACCAGCACGTGGCCATCGCGGCTCTTCAGCAGCACGTGGTTCGCCGACAGCCAGTCGCGGACGAACACGTGCACCGAGGCGGGAAGGTGGGGTGCCGCGCTCAACGGCGAGCCTCCGGCGGGTGGACTGCCGCCGCGTCCGGCGATCGCGCGATGCGTCTCACGCGAGCTTCTCGAGGAATCCGCGCACCAGCGCGATCCGCTCGTCGAGCGCGGGCGCCGCGCGGTCGATGCGGATCCGGTCCGGCCCGGCGAAGCGCGTGCGCCCGTCGCGCTGCACGTGCAGAATCAGCTTGCCGGCGTCGAACGGCGGGTCGGGAACGAACTGGACGGTCGTCCGCTCGGGGCCGGCGTCGATCTTGCGTACGCCCAGCGGCTTCGCGGCGAGCCGCAGGCGGTGCGACGCGACGAGCGCGATCGCCGGCTCGGGCAGCGGCCCGAAGCGGTCGACCAGCTCCTCGACGATCGCGTCGACGCCGTCGGCGTCCTCGGCGGTCGCGAGACGCTTGTAGAGGACGAGCCGCTCGTGGATGTCGTTGCAGTAGTCCTCGGGCAGCCGCGCGGGCACGTGCAGCTGGATCTCGGTCGTGACGCCCAGCGGCTCGGCGAGGTTCGGCTCGCGGCCGGACTTGAGCGCCCCGACCGCCGCCTTCAGCATGTCGGCGTAGAGCTGGAAGCCCACCTCGGCCATCTCGCCGGACTGGTCCTCGCCCAGCACCTCGCCCGCGCCGCGGATCTCGAGGTCGTGCATCGCGAGGTAGAAGCCCGACCCCAGGTCCTCCATCAGCTGGATGGCCTCGAGCCGCTTCTTCGCCTGCGCCGAGAGCGCTTCCTCGGGCGGGGTCAGCAGGTACGCGTACGCCTGGTGGTGCGAGCGGCCTACGCGGCCGCGCAGCTGATGCAGCTGCGCGAGGCCGAAGCGGTCGGCGCGCTCGATGATGATCGTGTTCGCGGTCGGCACGTCGATGCCGGTCTCGATGATCGTCGAGCAGACGAGCACGTTGACGCGTTGCGCGTAGAAGTCGCGCATCACGTGCTCGAGCTCGCGCTCGCTCATCTGGCCGTGCGCGATCGCGACGCGCGCCTCGGGCAGCAGCGCGGCGATCCGCTCGGCGGTCGTGCCGATCGTGTCGACGTCGTTGTGCAGGAAGTAGATCTGGCCGCCGCGCTTCAGCTCGCGCAGCGCGGCCTCGCGCACGATGCCCGACGAGTACGGCAGCACGAACGTCCGGATCGCGAGCCGGCGCTGCGGCGCCGTCGCGATCACCGAGAAGTCGCGGATGCCCTCGAGCGACATCGCCAGCGTGCGCGGGATCGGCGTCGCGGTGAGCGTGAGCACGTCGACCTCGGCGCGCAGCCGCTTCAGCCGCTCCTTCTGGCGCACGCCGAACCGGTGCTCCTCGTCGATGATGACGAGCCCCAGGTTCGCGAACCGGACGTCGGGCTGGATCAGCCGGTGGGTCCCGATCACGAGGTCGATCGCGCCGCGCGCGAGCCCGTCGAGCGCCGCCTTCACCTCCTTCGGCGTGCGGAATCGCGACAGCTCGGCGAGCTTCACCGGCCAGTCGGCGAAGCGGTCGGAGAACACCTGGAAGTGCTGCTCGGCGAGCAGCGTCGTCGGCACGAGCACCGCGACCTGCCTGCCGTCGGCGAGCGCGACGAAGGCGGCGCGCAGCGCGACCTCGGTCTTGCCGAAGCCGACGTCGCCGCAGACGAGGCGGTCCATCGGCGTGCCGGACTTGAGGTCGGCGATCACCGACTCGATCGCCGCCTGCTGGTCGGGCGTCTCCTCGAAGCCGAACCCGTCGGCGAACGCCTCGTAGTCGTGCGCCTTGAAGCCGAACGCGTGGCCCTTGCGCGCCGCACGCTGCGCGTAGAGGTTCAGGAGTTCGGCCGCCGTGTCGTGCGCCTTCTGCGCGGCGCGCCGCTTCGCCTTCTCCCACTGCCCGCTGCCGAGCTCGTGCAGCGGGGCGCCCTCGGGCGACGCGCCAGCGTAGCGCGAGATCTGGTGCAGGCTCGACACCGGCACGTAGAGCTTCGCGTCGTTCGCGTAGACGAGCTCGAGGAACTCGGACGGCCCGTCGCCGAGGTCGAGGTGCGTGAGGCCCAGGTAGCGGCCGATCCCGTGCTGCTCGTGGACGACCGGGTCGCCGACGCGCACCTCCGACAGGTCGCGCACCATCGCGTCGACGTTCGAGCGCCGGGCGGCGTCGCGCCGGCCGCGCCGCACGACGGCCGCGTAGAGCTCGGCTTCGGTGACGAACGCGATCCGCGCGTCGCGCCACGCGAAGCCGGCGTGCACGGGCGAGGCGACGATCGCGGCCGTCGCGTCGCCCGCGACGAACGCCGCGAAGTCGTCGATGGCGACCGGCTTCGCGCCGTATTCGGCGAAATACTGGAGCATCGTCTCGCGGCGGCCGGCGCTCTCGGCGCACACGAGCACGCGCACGCCGGGCGTCGCGACGAGGCGCTTGTACGCGGCGAGCGGGTCGTCGGCGCGGCGATCGACCGCGATGTCGGGCAGCTTCGCCGTGGACGCGTCGGGCGGGAACGCCGCCGCCAAATCCGGCACGGGCAGCTCGACGCGCGCGAACGCCTTCGCCCGGCCCGCGAACTCGTCGGGCGGCACGAAGATCTCGCGCGGCGGCAGAAGCGGCCGCGCCTTGTCGCCGCGCAGCAGCCGATGGCGCGCCTCGGCGTCCTCGAAGAATCGCTGCGCTGCGCCGTGCGCGTCGCCGTGCAGCGCGAGGACCGCGTCGCCCGGCAGGTAGTCGGCGAGCGTCGCGGTCGTGTCGAAGAAGAGCGGCAGGCAGTACTCGATGCCGCCGGTGTAGACGCCGTTCGACACGTCCTTGTAGAGCGCCGAGCGCGACGGGTCGCCCTCGAAGGTCTCGCGGAAGCGCGTGCGGAAGCGCGTGCGCCCCTCCTCGTCCTGCGGGAACTCGCGCGCGGGCAGCAGGCGGATCTCGGGCACCGGGTAGACGGTGCGCTGCGTGTCCGCGTCGAAGGTCTTGATCGCCTCGAGCTCGTCGCCGAACAGGTCGAGCCGGTAGGGCAGCGGCGCGCCCATCGGGTAGAGGTCGATCAGCCCGCCGCGCACGCTGAACTCGCCGGGCGAGACGACCTGCGTGACGTGCGCGTAGCCGGCGAGTGCGAGCTGCGCGCGCAGCTTCTCGACGTCGAGCCGCTGCCCCTGCTTCAGGAAGAACGCGCGGCCGGCGAGGAACGAGGGCGGCGGCAGCCGGTGCATCGCGGTCGACACCGCCGTGACGACGACGCGCGCCTCGCGCTGCGCGAGCCGGTAGAGCGTCGCGAGCCGCGTCGAGATCAGGTCCTCGTGCGGCGAGATCGGGTCGTAGGGCAGCGTCTCCCAGTCGGGGAAGAACGCGCAGTCGACGCCCGGCGCGAACCACGGGATCTCGTCGGCGAGGCGCTGCGCGGCGAGCGGATCGGCGGCGAGCACGGCGAGCGTGCGGCCTGCGCGCATGCAGTCGGCGGCGAGCTGCGAGAGCGCGAGCGCGTCGGCGGATCCGGCGAGCGGCGGCAGCGCGACGCGTTTGCCGGCGTCGGGCGCGGCGGGCGACAGGCGCGGCAGCGTCGCGAGCGGCGACGCCCCGGCCACGGGGGCGTCGGGGGCGTTCATCGCATGGCCTGGCGGAGGGTGTCGATCGGAGTCGAGGCGCACTGCGTGCGCCGGATGCGGCGGCAGGCGGTCGATTATACGTGGACGTCGGGTGAGGGCTCGCGGTCGCTCCGCTTCGGCGCCGTGCGCGATGCGGGCGCGTGGTTGCCCCTCACCCCGGCCCTCTCCCCGCATGCGGGGAGAGGGGGTCTGCGGAGGCACGCGCACGCGCTCCATGCGGCCTTCCTCTCTCCGCGCGCGGACCGGGGCCATGCGCGTTCCGGGACGCGGGTCGGAGGCCCTCACTGCGTGGGGGGAGGAGGGTCTGCATCGACGTCGTTCGCGATGCGGGCGCGTGGTTGCCCCTCACCCCGGCCCTCTCCCCGCATGCGGGGAGAGGGGGTCTGCAGGAGCAGCCGCCCGCGCTCGATCCGGGCTCACTCACTTCGCAGGCGGACAGAAGGAGCTTGCAGGAGCAGCCGCCCGCGCTCGATCCGGGCTCACTCACTTCGCAGGCGGAAAGAAGGAGCTTGCAGGAGCAGCCGCCCGCGCTCGATCCGGGCTCACTCACTTCGCAGGCGGAAAGAAGGAACTTGCAGGAGCAGCCGCCCGCCTCCGTTCGGCCTTCCTCTCCCCCGTTTGCGGATCGAGGCCGCGTGCTTTCGTCGACGCGCGTCGGATGACTACTCCCTCTCCCCGCATGCGGGGAGAGGGCCGGGGTGAGGGGCGCGGCAGGGCGCGAACGACGGCGCGTGCGACAATCGCCGGCGATGGACGTCCGCTCTCCTCGCGGCGATGCAGGCGCAGTGCGCGCGCCTCGCTCCGCCTCGCCCTACCTGCTGCTGACGCTCACGCCGTTCTTCTGGTCGGTGAACTGGGTGCTCGGCCGCGGGCTGCACCACGAGATCCCGCCGATGGCGATGACGTTCTTCCGGTGGTTCTTCGCGATCCTGATCCTCGCGCCGTTCGCGTGGCCGCACGTGCGCCGCGACTGGCCGGTCATCGCGCGCCACTGGCGGGCGCTGCTGGGCCTGGGCGCGATCGGCATCGGCACGCACAACGCGCTCGCCTACCTCGGCCTCAACTACACGACGGCCACGAACGGCGTGATCCTCAACTCGTTCATCCCGGTGATGATCGTGACGTTCGCGTGGATCTTCCTGCGCGAGCGGCTGAAGCCCTGGCAGGTCGCCGGCATCGCGATCTCGCTCGCGGGCGTGCTCGCGATCCTGTCGCAGGGGTCGCTCGCGACGCTCGTCGCGTTCCGGCTGAACGCGGGCGACCTGCTCGTGATCCTGTCGATGGCGATGTGGGCGAGCTACACGATCGCGCTGCGCTGGCGCCCGCAGGGGCTGCACCCGCTCTCGTTCCTGTTCACGATCGCGGTGATCGGCGACCTGTGCATTCTTCCGCTGTGGCTGGGCGAGCTGGCGCTGGGCCGCCACCCGGCGTGGACGCTCGAGGCGCTCGCGGCGCTGGTGATCGTCGCGCTGTTCTCGTCGGTGCTCGCCTACATCTTCTGGAACCGCGGCGTCGAGCAGGTCGGCGCCGCGGTCGCCGGCCTGTTCGTCCACCTGATGCCGGTGTTCGGCGTGATCCTCGCGTGGCTGTTCCTCGGCGAGACGCTCGGCCTCCACCACGTCGCGGGCATCGCGCTGATCCTCGCGGGCATCGCGATCACGAGCCGGGCGGGGAGGACCGCCCCGCCGGAAGCCGGCGTGGACGCCTGATCGCTCGGCTGCTCTCCTGCCCCAGGCGGCGCGCCCCCTCGGGGGGAGGCGCGCGCAGCGCGCTTCGGGGGGATGTCGCTTCGGGGGGATGTCACCTACCTTCCGTACCGGTCCTCGAACCGCTCGATGTCGTCCTCGCCCAGGTAGTCGCCGCACTGGACCTCGATCACGACGAGCGGATCGGCGCCGGCGTTCTCGATCCGGTGCACCGCTCCCGCCGGGACGAACGTCGACTCGTCGCGCCCGATCTCGCGAACCGCGTCGCCGCAGGTCACGCGCGCGCGCCCCTGCACGACGACCCAGTGCTCGCTGCGATGGCGGTGGCGCTGCAGCGACAGCGCCGCGCCCGGCGACACCTCGATGCGCTTGATCTTGAACTGCGCCGCGTCGAGCAGCACCGTGTAGGCGCCCCAGGGCCGCGCGACCGTGCGGTGCGTCCGCCACGACTCGTGGCCGCGCGCCTTGAGCGCCGCGACGACGTCCTTGACCTGCTGCAGGTGGTCGCGGTGCGCGACCAGCGTCGCGTCCGCCGTGTCGACGATCACGAGGTCGCGCACGCCGACGGTCGCGACGACGCGGTCCTCGGCGTGGATCATCGTGTCGCGCGTGCCGATCGCGACGCTCTCGCCCTGCCGCCGGTTGCCCTCGGCGTCCGGCGGCACGAGGTCGCCGACCGCCCGCCACGAGCCCACGTCGCTCCAGTCGAACGCGCAGCGCACCGCGACGACGCCGGAAGCCTTCTCCATCACCGCGTAGTCGATCGAGATGTCCGGCATCGCGTCGAACGCGACCGGGTCGAGCTCGAGGCGCGTCTGGTGCGCGTCCGCCGGCAAGAGCGCCGCCGCGCGGCGCGCCGCGTCGGCGACCGCGGGCGCGTGCGCGTCCATCGCGGCGAAGATCGCGCGCGGCGTGAAGCAGAACATCCCGGCGTTCCACAGGTGGTGACCCGACGCGACGTAGAGCTCCGCGTCGGCGCGCGGCGGTTTCTCGATGAACCGGTCGACGGCGACGACCGTCGGGCGCCCGCCGTCCTGCGCCGCGCCGCACGCGAGGTAGCCGTAGCCGGTCTCCGGCCGCGAAGGCGCGATGCCGAAGGTGACGAGCCGCCCCTTCGCGGCGTGCTCGGCTGCGCGCTCGACCGCTGCGACGAACGCCTCGACGTCGTGGACCAGGTGGTCGGCGGGCAGCACGAGCATCGGGACGTCGTCGCCGAAGTGCGTCGCGACCCACTGCGCGCCGATGGCGACCGCGGGCGCGGTGTTGCGGCCGAACGGCTCGAGCAGGAACACCGCGCGCTCCCGCGCGGCGCCCGGGAGCCCGGAGTACGCGTCGCGCGTCGCGAAGTAATGCTCGTCGCGCGTCACCGTGACGATCGGGCCGGCGCCCGGGACCGCGAGCGCCCGCGCGGCGGTGCGCCCGAGCAGCGTCCCGCCGTCGGGCAGGCGCATGAACGGCTTCGGCGCGGATGCGCGCGACAGCGGCCACAGCCGGGTGCCGGCGCCGCCGGACAGGATCAGGGGGACGAGGGGGCGGGAGGTCATTCGGAGGGCGGACGGGGGAGGCCGATACTCTAGCGCACGGCCGTCCATCGTCTTCGGCGCGCGGCGGCGGGTTTGTAGGACGCTGGCCGACAGGGCTATCCTACCTCGGCCGATCAGGCCGCCGCGATCCCGCCCTTACGATGGCGGGCATGACGACGACCACCACCTCCCGCGCCGATGAATCGCTCTCCGTCCCGCAGCCGCGGACAGCCCCGATGATCCGCGTCCTGATCGCCGACGACCACGCGATCGTGCGCGCGGGGCTGCGCCAGTTCCTCGCCGACCAGCCGGACATGGAGATCGCGGGCGAGGCGGCGACCGGCGCCGAGACCGTGTCGATGGTCCGCGAGCAGCCCTACGACGTCGTGCTGCTCGACATCTCGATGCCCGACCGCAACGGCGTTGACACGCTGAAGCAGCTGAAGCAGATCCGCCCCGAGATGCCGGTGCTGATGCTCTCGGCCTACGCGGAGGAGCAGTACGCGGTCAACATGCTGCGCGCGGGCGCTGCGGGCTACGTGAGCAAGGAGAGCGCCTCCGCGCAGCTCGTTTCGGCGATCCGGACGGTGGCGCACGGCCGCAAGTACGTGAGCCCGGGCCTCGCGCAGGTGCTCGCCGACGGCGTCGGCGGCCACGGCGACGCGCCGCTGCACGCGAGCCTGTCGCAGCGCGAGTTCCAGATCTTCTGCAAGCTCGCGGGCGGCATGCCGGTGTCGAAGATCGCCGCCGAGCTGTTCCTGTCGGTGAAGACCGTCAGCACCTACCGGTCGCGCGTGCTCGAGAAGATGGGCATGAGGACCAACGCCGACCTCACCTACTACGCGATCAAGAACAGGCTGATCGAGTGACGGCGGCGCGTGCGTCCGCGCCCGACCGCGGGAACCCACCGATGCCCCTGCGCGTCTTCCTCGTCGAGGACAACCCGATGATCCGCGAGCGGCTGGTCGAGTCGCTCACGGCCACCGGCGGCATCGACGTCGTCGGCCACGCGGACACCGAGTGGCAGGCGGTCGAGGCGCTCGCCGACGGCAGCTGGGACGCGGTGCTCCTCGACCTGCAGCTCAAGCAGGGCACCGGGCTCGGGGTGCTCCGCGCGATCGGGCCGTCGCGGCCGGTCGGCGCGAAGATCCTCGTGCTCACGACGTTCGCGGTCCCGCAGTACCGCGACCGCAGCCTCGCGCTCGGCGCCGATGCGTTCTTCGACAAGGCCTGCGAGTACGAGCGCGCGGTCGACATGCTCTCCGATCTCGCGCGCGGCCGCTCCGCGCCGTCCTGACGCGCGGCGCGGCTGCGACGTCGAGCAGGTTTCCCGCGCGCGAGGCGCCGCGCGGTCGGTCCGCGCGCCGCGGCGTCAGCGCCCCGGCGGCGTCGACAGGCCCCCGTCAAACCAGGAGAGACGCCATGAACAGGATCCTCGCCCTCGTGCTCGCCGGCGCGCTCGCGCTCGTCGCGGGCTGCAACACGATCCAGGGCGCCGGCAAGGACATCGCGGCCGGCGGCGAGGCGATCGAGCGCGCCGCGGGCAAGTCGACGCCGAAGTGACGGCGCGGTGCGTCCCGGCGCGCGTGCTCAGGCGGTCGCGAGCGGCAGGTGCACGTCGATGACCGTGCCTTGCCCGGGCGCGCCGTGGATCGAGAACTCGCCGTGCAGCGCCCGCACGCGCTGGCGCATGCCCGCGATGCCGTGCGAGAGCCGGCTCGCCGGCGCGGACTCGGGCAGCCCGACGCCGTCGTCGCGGAACGTGAGCGAGACGCCGCCCGCGGCGCGCACCAGGTCGACCATCACGTTCCGCGCCTTCGCGTACTTGACGACGTTGGTCAGCGCCTCCTGCACGATCCGGTAGAGCGCGATCGCGACGTCGGGCGGCAGGGGCTCGCCGCCCTCGTCGAGGTTCAGCGTCGACACGAGGCCCGCGCGCTCGCAGGTGCCGCGCACGAGCCACTCGAGCGCGGCCCCGAGCCCGAGGTTGTCGAGCAGCGTCGGGCGCAGGTCCTCGGTGATGCGGCGCTTCACCGCGATGCCGTCGTCGATCGACTTCAACGCACGGGCGAGCCGCGTGCCGGTCTCCGGGTCCGCCGCCGCGACGCGCTTCGCGGCGGTGGCGACGTCCATCTTCGCGGCGACGAGGATGCCGCCCATCTCGTCGTGCAGGTCGCGCGCGATCCGCGACTTCTCCTCCTCGCGCACCGTCTGCAGGTAGTTCGAGAGCTCGGACAGCTCCCCGGTGCGCTCCTCGACGAGCCCTTCGAGCCGCACCTGCTCGCCGGCGAGCCGCAGCCGCTCGGCCTCGCGGCGCAGCGTCTCGCGGCGCACGAGCCACCAGACGACGAGCAGCAGCGCGATCGTGAACGCGGTCATCGCCTGCATGCCGATGCGGATCACCGCGAGGTCGCTCGTCCAGCGGCTCGCGCCCTCGCTCCAGACGTCGCGCTGCTGCTTGACCATCAGCGCGACCTGCGTGCGGATCTCGTCCATCGTGCGCCGTCCGATGCCGGTGTTCGTGAGCTCGAGCGCGACGTCGCGCCCGCTGCGGTCGTAGAGCGCGAGCGTCGCCTCCATCTCGGCCATGCGCTTGCCGATCAGCACGTTGAGCTTCGTCGCGGCGTCCTGCAGCTCCGGCGTGCCGATCGTGCGCGCCAACTCCCGGAGCCGCGTCCACGTCTGCTCGATCTTCGGCAGCGCGTCGCGGTAGGGAACCAGGTACTCCTCGCGTCCGGTGAGCAGGAATCCGCGCTGCCCGGTCTCGGCGTCGACGACGAGCGACTGCGTCTCGTAGAGCGCCGACTGCAGCTCGAGCGCGCCGGCGACGCGCTGCGCCGCGCTCTCGAGCCGCTGGTAGCCCAGCTCGGCGAAGATGAACAGCGCGATCGCGCCGACGATGCCCGCGACGAGCGGGACGACGATCAGGCGCGGGGCGCGGGGGGGCGCGGGGTCGGCCATGCCGCGACTATACCGCGCGAGAAGGGCGGCGCCGGGACGCGAAGGACGTCAGGCGCCCGAGCGCGGCGTGCGGATCAGCTTCGCGGTGTCGAAGCCCAGCGCCTGCGCCTTCGCGACCAGGCGCGCGAACGTTCGCGCGTCGAGGTCCGGCGTGCGCGAGAGGATCCACAGCGTCCTGCGTGACGGCGACCCGACGAGCGCGTACGCGTAGTCGGGCGCGAGGTCGAGGATCCAGTAGTCCGACCACGCGAACGGCAGCCACGCGACCGCGAGCGGGAGGACTCGGATCTCGAACTTGGCGTTGGTCTCCGGGTCCTGCACGCGCGCGATGTCGCTGACGACTTCCCGGGTCCCGTCCGCACGGAGGCAGCGGGTGACGACGTCGAGCGCGCGCGGGCTCTTCAGACTGAACGTCATCGTGACGTCGCGCGCACACTCGCGCTGCATGCGTCCTGGCAGCCGGCCGTGCTCGTACCAGGTGCCGGCGTAGCGGCCGAGGTCGACCCGGTCGACCGTGGAGAGCGCGCCCTCGGCACGCACGGTCAGCGCGATGAGCAGGGCGGCGGCGCCCAAGGCGGCGAGGGCGGCGGCACGGCAGTGGCTGCGGTCGCGCATGGCGGGCCCTCCTCCCTGGCGCTTGAAACCGGCGACGCCGGCCCCATATAGAAAAACGGGTGTCGCGGGGCCGGCCCAGGCTGTCGATGGGGCGATGCTAGAATGATTACTCTGACGCTGCGGCACGAAGAAAGTGCCGCCGACGCGTCCGCCGAATCTCCGGGGGTGACCTGGTCTCGACGGGGGTATCGAAGCAGCGCGGGGCATGCCGAGGCGTTCGTCCTCGTAAAAAACGGGCAATCGCAAACTCAACTGCGAACGACGAAACGTACGCTCTGGCGGCTTAACCCCGCCGGACCTCGCTCCGGGCAGCGTCCGGCCCGGGCGGTGAGCAGGTAACTGCAAGCCGCAGCGGGGACATTCAGGACGATCGCGCCCGGCCGGGTCACTTGGTCGAGGCGTCAAATCAAGGTGACTGGTTTCCGGGCAGCCTGTCGGTCGGCGGCTCGGGGGCGAGATCAAACGATCCGACTAAGCATGTAGTCCCGACTGTGTAGGGCTTCCGGACGGCGGTTCGATTCCGCCCACCTCCACCAATCCACCGAACGACGGCCCCCTTGCGGGGCCGTTTTTCGTTATTGCGATCCCCCGCTCGCCAAGGCGTTCGACTTTCGGGGGCGATTCACGATCCGCCAAAGAATACGTCAAATAATCCGCCAGTGGTTTTTGGTAATTGCAAAAACACCGGAATGATTATAAACTTATCCGAATACGAATATGCGCCAATAAAGCCGCCAAAATCGTGCGCTACACGAACCCTCGCCAGTTCGAACCTCTCTTGCCGCAGTTCGCGCTTGGGACGCTGGTCGACGCGACGCGCCGCGTGTTCGAGCTTTCGCACGAGCTCCGCGGCTCGTTGCATTCGACGACGCTCGCGGCGGTGCACGAGCTCGTGCGGAGCATGAACTCGTATTACTCGAATCGCATCGAGGGGCAGGGGACGCATCCGGCGAACATCGATCGAGCGCTCAGGTCGGACTTTTCGAGTCGCCCCGACGTTGCGCGCCGTCAACGCCTGGCCGTCGCTCACATCGAAGCCGAGCGCGAGCTCGAGGCCCTGACGACGCAGTCGAACTGGCGCGACGTCGACGCATTACGCAGTGACGTGCTTGTCGCCGCCCACCGTGCGCTGTACGGTCGTCTGTCGGAGGGCGACCGTCGCGCGCCCGAAGGCATCGCGATCGCCCCCGGCGTGCTGCGTGCCGACGACGTGTTCGTGGGCCGGCACGACGCGCCCGCGCACGCTTCGCTACCGGCGTTTCTCCGGCGGATGGACGAGGTGTATCCGCAACTTCGAGGCGTCGACGCGCTGCTCTACGGCATCGCCGCGGCGCATCACCGTTTCGCATGGGTTCATCCCTTCGTCGATGGCAACGGTCGCGCGTGCCGCCTGCAGACGCACTGCGCGCTGTTCCCGCTGAACGCGGGCTTGTGGTCGGTCAATCGGGGCCTTGCCCGCGACCGCGACGGCTATTACCGACACCTGGCCGATGCCGACCAGCCGCGGCAGGGCGACATCGACGGCCGCGGCAACCTGAGCGAGCGCATGTTGCGCGATTGGTGCGAGTATTTCGTCGGCGTCTGCGCGGACCAGGTCGCCTTCATGAAGCGCATGCTCGACTTCGACAGCTTGCGCGAACGGGTGACGGCGCTGATGGCGGTACGCGGACAGAGTTCCAGCCATGCGAACTACCGGCCGGAGGCCGTTCAACCTCTGCACCACGTGCTGGCGCTCGGCCCGATCGCGCGCGGCGACTTCGTCCGCATGATGGGCATCCCCGAACGCACCGCGCAGCGCACGCTCGCGCAACTGGTCAAGGACGGCCTGCTGGTCAGCGACGGTCCCAGGTCGCCCGTGCGCATGGGACTTCCGCTCGACGCGCTCGGCATCCTCTTCCCGAATCTCTATCCGGAGGCCGCCGCGGCGGATACGGAGGAGTAGGGCGGCCTCGGGGTCGGGCGCATGGAGACGCCTGCGTGGCCTTGGGGCTCCCTCAAAGCGCAAATGGGCAGAGCGGAGAGTGGCTCATGCAATGAGCTACCGACACCATCATCCTCGGACACGGGGGCGTCCTCCGGCACCCACCTCATCCCGGCAAAGCGGACTTGGCGAAGATGCCAAGTCTTGTGGCGCTAGAGATTAGCTGGATGCCGCCAGAGGCGGCGGCTTCGATGTCTGACGATCCGTGTTCGCCTCGCGACGCAGCCTCCGGTATTCGCTCACAACGACCCCATACGCAAGGATCCACCCAATCACCTTCAGGAACACCGCGAGGAGAAGGAGCCAGAATGGGGTGCACCTCAACGTAGACGCCGTACGGAAT
>WBZU01000403.1_pt1 | contig 38137 bp, 21 predicted proteins | sample 5204311 | NCBI WGS metagenome assembly WBZU01 (sample SAMN12344359, study PRJNA552823) | activated sludge metagenome | biome: Activated sludge suspended growth; feature: Nitrification reactor; material: Wastewater; isolation source: activated sludge from nitrification reactor of wastewater...
ATGTGTTAGCTTTTACAACATCAAGTTCGTTAAATTCATACTTGGTAAGTAAGCGACCTGGCCGAAGCAACGCTGCATCTACATTTTTAATATCGGTATTGAAAGTGCAGATGATTTGCATGTTTAAAATATCACTTAACAAACCATCTGAAATATTCAGCAAAGTTGAAACAGCTGTATTTTGACTTGATTCGCGGGCAACTATAGCTTTTTCAGCATCTTCAATAATCAAAACCTGACCACGTGCTTGTGTAACCAACATGTTAATAAATCCCGGATCCGAAAGCGATTCGGCCATACCGGATGGAATGAAAATAACATCCTTCTTAAGAGATGAAATGATATGCCGCAAATAATTGGTTTTTCCGGTACCCGGTTTTCCATACAAAAAATGCAAGCCGCGTTTGGAAGTATCATTGAGAGCGCTAATAAATTCAGTATCGAAACTTGCTAAATTGTTGTTGTAGTTTTTATCTAAATCAACTTTTGTAGCTCCAATATCGAAGCTATTTAATTCTAAACCAAACTCGCCTGCTGTTATTAATTGAACACTGGGAAGCTTGGCAGTTGAAATGCAGAGGCGATGTGCTTCATCTTTAATATATTTTTCGCTGAGTAACTCTTCTCTTTTATACAAATAAGTAAAACTATTAGAGCTGGCTACAATCATTTCGCCGGTTGTAAACAAAACAATTTTTTGTGGAAAAAACCCATTTCGTTGTCGTGCATCATAATCGCTATCATGAATAATGCGGATGATAAACTCTTTGTAAAAATCGCATAATTCATTTGCTAGTTGAATTCCCTTCATATTGGTTACCTGGCATTGACTAGGAAGTTCATTAAAGTAACAAGTAAATAACTTTTTAATTGCTAATTCACCTCTGTTATCTAATGAATTAATAATGCTGCTATCAACGCTTTGTTGCGGAACGGCTGTGTGTAAGGTTACATTTTCCATTGTGCTTGTATTAAGTTTGATGCAAAACTAAGATTGTATAACGCCAAACTATGTCGCATCTAAAAATTTCTACCAAGCCTTCTTAAAAGCAAAGTAATGTAGGTGCATACAGTGCGATAGAAGTAAGAATGCATACTATTACTGCCTGAAATAAGAAAAGAATCACTACTATTTTAGCTCATAAAAATAGCGTCGAATTTTTATCTTTGCCTCAATTATATAAAAGCCTTAAATGATAGCAAAAGCACCTTATACAGCTAAAAATAAAATTCGAATTGTAACCGCAGCTTCTTTGTTCGACGGGCACGATGCCTCCATAAATATTATGCGCAGAATAATACAAAGCAGTGGTGCCGAAGTAATACACCTTGGGCACGACCGTAGTGTTAGTGAAGTTGTAAATTGTGCCATACAAGAAGATGCGAATGCCATCGCTATGACGAGTTATCAAGGTGGACATGTGGAGTATTTTAAATACATGTATGATTTGTTGAAAGAGAAAGGCTGTGAGCATATTCGCATATTTGGCGGTGGCGGCGGAGTTATACTACCTTCTGAAATTGAAGAATTACAAGCCTATGGTATAGCTCGAATTTATTCGCCCGATGATGGACGTTCGATGGGCTTACAAGGCATGATTAACGATATGCTTCAAAAATGCGATTTTCCAACGGGAGCAAACTTAAATGGAGAGCTGAAGCTTTTGAAGAAAAAGGATGCTAAATCGCTTGGAAGATTAATATCGGCTGCTGAAAATTTTTATGAAGAATCGGCTACCATACTTGCGGAAGTAAAAAAATTACAGTCTAAAACTAGAACTCCGGTATTAGGAATAACCGGAACCGGAGGAGCTGGAAAATCATCACTAGTAGATGAACTGGTGCGTCGCTTTTTAATCGATTTTGATAAAAAAACCATTGCCATTATTTCGGTTGATCCAAGTAAACGCAAAACAGGCGGAGCGCTCTTAGGCGACCGCATACGTATGAATGCTATTCGCAACGAACGAGTATACATGCGTTCATTGGCAACACGACAAAGCAATTTGGCACTTAGCAAATATGTAAAGGAAGCGGTAGATATTGTTAAAGCTGCTGATTTTGATTTGATACTGCTTGAAACTTCAGGTATTGGACAAAGTGATACCGAAATTATTGAGCACAGCGATATGAGCTTGTATGTAATGACTCCTGAATATGGCGCTGCCACACAGCTAGAGAAAATTGACATGCTTGATTTCGCGGACATTATTGCCCTAAATAAATTTGATAAAAGAGGAGCCTTAGATGCTTTGCGCGATGTGAAAAAACAATACAAACGCAATCATCAATTGTGGGAGGTAGACGATGATAAAATTCCGGTTTTTGGAACAATAGCCTCCCAATTTAACGATCCCGGAATGAATAAATTATACAAAGCCATTATGGACAAACTGGTTGAAAAAACCGGTGCTGACCTAACATCCGGATTTAAAGTAACGGATGAAATGAGCGAAAAAATTTACATCATCCCACCTAACCGCACACGCTACTTATCAGAGATTTCAGAAAACAATCGTGCATACGATAAATGGGTAAATGAACAAAGTACCATTGCCAATCAATTGTATGCCTTGCAACTTAGTAGGTCATTGATGCAGGTAAGCAACAGTGAAGAAGCAAAAACAATCGATTTATTGAATTCAAAGACTGCATCGCTCGAATTAAATTTAAACGGTCAAAATAAAAAGTTGCTTGAAAACTGGAAAGAAAAAATACAGGCTTACAAAAACGAGTATTTTATTTTCAAGGTGCGCGATAAAGAACTTAAAATTAAAACACACTACGAATCGCTAGCCCATACACAAATTCCAAAAGTTGCTACACCGCGTTATGAAGCATGGGGAGATATACTTCGTTGGAGTTTGCAAGAAAATGTTCCGGGTGAATTTCCCTATACTTCAGGAGTTTTCCCATTTAAGCGTGAAGGCGAAGATCCTGCGCGTATGTTTGCCGGCGAAGGTGGACCAGAACGAACCAACAAACGCTTTCATTATGTAAGTACCGGCTTGCCTGCAAAGCGCTTGAGCACTGCTTTCGACAGCGTTACCTTATACGGACAAGACCCTGATCAACGCCCAGATATTTATGGTAAGGTAGGGAATTCAGGTGTATCGATTTGTTGTTTAGACGATGCTAAAAAATTGTATTCCGGATTTAATTTGGCAAGTGCCAGCACTTCAGTGAGTATGACCATAAATGGTCCGGCCGCTATATTAACCGGATTTTTTATGAATGCTGCCATTGATCAACAGTGCGAAATTTACATCAAACAAAACGGGCTCGAGAAAGAAGTTGCTAAAAAAATGGACGCAATTTTCAAAGCTCAAAAACGCACTGCTCCAAAATACCAAGGTGAGCTTCCGCATGGCAATGATGGATTGGGCTTGATGTTATTGGGCGTAACCGGTGATCAGGTATTACCGGCTGAGGTGTACGAAAAAATAAAAACCGAAACATTGATGGCAGTGCGCGGTACGGTTCAAGCTGATATTTTAAAAGAAGACCAGGCACAGAATACCTGTATTTTCAGTACTGAATTTGCGCTTCGATTGATGGGTGATATGCAGGAATATTTTATTCAAAAAAACATTCGTAATTTTTATTCAGTTTCAATCAGTGGCTACCACATTGCCGAAGCTGGCGCCAATCCTATTACACAACTTGCATTAACCTTAAGTAACGGATTTACTTATGTTGAATACTATGTAAGTCGTGGAATGGACATCAATAAATTTGCACCGAACTTATCGTTTTTCTTTAGCAATGGTATAGATCCCGAATATGCTGTTATTGGGCGTGTAGCTCGCCGAATTTGGGCCAAAGCAATGAAATTAAAATACAATGCTAATGAGCGTTCGCAAATGCTTAAGTACCACATTCAAACAAGTGGACGATCATTGCATGCTCAGGAAATTGACTTTAATGATATACGCACCACATTGCAGGCTTTGTATGCCATTTACGACAATTGCAATTCCTTACATACCAATGCTTACGATGAGGCAATTACTACCCCTACTGAAGAAAGCGTAAGAAGAGCAATGGCCATTCAATTAATTATTAATCGTGAATTAGGACTTGCAAAGAATGAAAATCCTTTGCAGGGTTCCTTTATTATTGAAGAATTGACCGACCTTGTTGAGGAGGCAGTATTGATGGAGTTTGATAAAATTAATGAAAGAGGCGGAGTTTTAGGTGCCATGGAAACCATGTACCAACGAGGAAAAATTCAAGAAGAAAGTTTGTATTACGAAACGTTAAAACACAATGGAGAGTTTCCTATTGTTGGAGTAAATACATTCTTATCGAGTAAAGGATCGCCAACAGTTTTACCGGCCGAAGTAATACGTGCAACTGAAGAAGAAAAGGCTTACCAAATAAGCATGTTACAAAATCTTCAAAACGCTTATTCCGATAAATCGCCACAACTGTTGCGTGATTTGCAAACTACCGCCATTCAAAATAAAAACATCTTTAACAGCATCATGGAAGCTGCTAAATATTGTTCATTGGGCCAAATAACCAATGCTTTGTTTGAGGTGGGTGGGCAGTATAGACGAAATATGTAATTAATTTCTCTTGATTGAGAAATCTATAGAAATTTAAAAAACTCATTCATGCAGCATGAATTATTCGCGAGCTGTTGAACTGGGTTTTATTTTAAAAAACAACTTCAGATAGTAGTTACTTCTAGCTTCTATTCAACGAAATTGCTTCGTTCTAATAGTCCTTCAGTTAAAACACTTTTTGGCAATTGTTGTGGTCAATTACAAAATTTTGATGCCAAAACAATTTACCCTTTTATCTGTTAAATAAGACGAAAATTAGGTTCAACAATAGCGCAATAAATCTTACATTTGTGCTCCAAAATTATTAACAGCAAATTTAGCTCTCAATGTCACACAACAAATTCGAATTCCGTCATATCGGACCTAATAAAAATGAACAAGCAATAATGCTTTCAAAAATTGGAGCAGCTAGTCTTGATGCCCTAATTGATGAAACTATACCGGCAGCAATTCGCTTAAAAAAACCGCTTAATCTGCCACCTGCGCAAAACGAATATGAATACCTTACCCAATTAAAAAAATCGGCCCAGAAAAATAAAGTTTACAAATCGTATCTCGGATTAGGATATAACAATTGTGTTGTACCTCCTCCAATTCAACGAAACATCTTTGAAAATCCGGGTTGGTATACTGCTTACACACCTTATCAAGCTGAGATTGCACAGGGAAGATTGGAAGCCTTGCTCAATTTTCAAACCATGATAATGGATTTAACGGCGATGGAAATTGCAAATGCCTCCTTGCTGGATGAAGCAACCGCTGCTGCTGAAGCGATGATTATGTTTTACAACAATCGTTCGCGCGATGCTGTTAAAAGAGATGTAAAAAAGTTTTTTGTTTCGGATGCTTGTTATCCGCAAACAATTGCCTTGCTTCAAACTCGCTCAGCACCGCTTGGAATTGAATTAATTATTGGCGACCACAACACCTTTACTTTTAGTAACGAAATTTTTGGAGCTATTGTACAATATCCCGAAATGAATGGGAAGGTAAATTCGTACAAAGATTTTGTGGCGAAGGCTCATGAACATCAAGCTTCAGTTGTTGTAGCTGCCGATTTATTGAGTTTGGCGCTATTGAGTCCTCCCGGAGAATGGGGTGCTGATGTGGTGGTAGGAAATTCACAACGTTTTGGTGTTCCGCTTGGATATGGAGGTCCACATGCTGCATTTTTTGCTTGCAAAGAAGAGTTTAAACGAATCATACCGGGACGAATCATTGGAGTATCGCTAGATTCAGCTGGAAATAGTGCTTTACGTATGGCGCTTCAAACACGTGAGCAGCACATCCGCCGCGATAAAGCCACTTCAAACATTTGTACAGCACAGGCTTTGCTTGCAATTATGGCCAGTATGTATGCCGTATATCATGGTCCGGATGGAATTCGCAACATCGCAAATGAAGTGCATAAATTAACTTGTTTGCTTGGCGCAGAATTAAAAAAACTGGGCTTTACATTAGAAAACAATCTTTATTTTGATACGCTTTGCATTGTTCTTCCAAAAGAAATTACTGTTGATCAATTGACTAAATTATCAAATGACCAACAACTAAATTTTAGATATCCCGATAGTAAACATGTATGTATTACCTTAGATGAAACCACCAATGTAAATGATCTATCGGTAATAGTTTCGCTTTTTGCACAATCTTTAAAAAAGTCAGAAGTTGCCTTCAATGAAAGCCAGGTAAGTTCTCAGGTTTCGTTAATTGAAAGTTCTGAATTAGCGCGTAAATCGGCTTACTTAACTCATCCGGTATTTTCATCTTACCATAGCGAAACCGAATTAATGCGTTACATAAAGCGCTTAGAAAATAAGGACTTATCGCTTACGCATAGCATGATTTCACTAGGCTCTTGTACCATGAAACTAAATGCTGTATCTGAGTTATATCCCTTGCGTTGGAACGAATTTGCCAATCTACATCCTTTTGCTCCTATCGATCAAACAATGGGTTATCAAGAAGTTTTTAAAGAACTTGAAAAAACCTTGTGCGAAATCACCGGCTTTGCTGCCATGTCGTTTCAACCAAATTCGGGAGCTCAGGGTGAATATGCCGGATTGCTGGTAATTCGCGAATACCATATTTCTCGTGGCGATACACACCGTACAATTGCCTTGATTCCTTCCTCTGCACATGGTACCAATCCTGCAAGCGCGGCTATGGTTGGTATGCAAATAGTGGTGGTTAAATGTGATGAAAAAGGAAATATTGATTTAGCAGATTTAAAACAAAAAGCCGAGCTACACAAAGATAATTTATCGTGCTTAATGGTTACCTATCCATCTACCCATGGTGTGTACGAGGAAGGTATTATTGAAATTACCGATATCATTCACAAAAATGGCGGGCAAGTTTACATGGACGGTGCCAATATGAATGCACAGGTTGGACTTACTAGTCCAGGAAATATTGGTGCAGATGTTTGCCATTTAAATTTACACAAAACCTTTGCAATTCCGCATGGTGGCGGTGGCCCAGGTATGGGACCAATTGGTGTTGCTGCACACTTAGCGCCTTTTTTACCAACACATCCTTTGGTGAAAACCGGTGGAGCTAAAGGTATTAAAGCAGTTTCAGCAGCACCTTGGGGAAGCTCACTAATATTACTAATCAGCTATGGCTATTGTAAAATGTTGGGTGCCGAAGGTGTTACCAATTCTACAAAAATGGCTATTCTTAATGCGAATTACATTAAAGAATGCTTAAAGGATCACTATGCTACTTTGTATACCGGTAAAAATGGAAGATGTGCACACGAAATGATTTTAGATTGTGCTAATTTCAAAAAAACGGCGCAGGTGGAAGTTGCTGATATTGCCAAGCGATTGATGGATTATGGATTCCACGCTCCTACTGTATCTTTTCCGGTGCACGATACCATCATGGTAGAACCAACAGAGAGTGAATCATTGGCTGAATTGAATCGCTTTTGTGAAGCGATGATTAGCATTCGTAAAGAAATTGATGAAATAGCAAGTGGAGTAGCTTCAGCTAGCGATAATGTGTTGAAAAATTCTCCCCATACTGCTAAAGAAGCAACGGGTGATAATTGGAAACACAGCTATTCGCGTCAAAAAGCAGTGTATCCTTTAAAATGGGTTGCCGAAAATAAATTTTGGCCAAGCGTTGGACGTGTTGATAATGCTTATGGCGACAGAAACTTAATCTGTTCTTGTCCTTCTATTGAAAGCTATACTGAAGAATTAGTGAATAGTTAATTTAACGTTTATTAGTTTAAAGATTAAAAACATTCATGCGTGTAATTCGTTCAATAAGAATGAAGAATACATGTATGAATGTTACTATGAAAAAATTAATTTATTGCCTAGTCCTTAGCAGCTCGTTTTTAACTTACAGTTGCCACAGTCAAACTACTCACAAAGCAAGTAATTCAACAATGGAATACAACAAACTTACACCCGAAGAAGCTTATGTTATTTTAAATAAAGGAACCGATCGACCCTTTACAGGAGATTATTACAAACTAAAAGCAAACGGAATTTATATTTGCCGTCAATGCAATGCTCCTTTATATAATTCGAAGGATAAATTTGATTCGGAATGTGGCTGGCCTAGTTTTGATGATGAAATAAAAGGAGCTGTGACCCGTGTTACAGACGCAGATGGCAGGCGAACAGAAATAATTTGCAACAACTGTAAAGGACACTTAGGACATGTATTTTTGGGTGAAGGATTTACTTCAAAGCAAACTAGGCATTGTGTAAATACAAGTTCACTAAAGTTTATAGCTGACGATACAAGTACAAAACTTCCGGAAGTAATAATTAAAAAATAAAATGCTTCTCCGCTTTTCTTTCTAAAAGTATCAAAAGCAATTAATTCTGATTGATTTATTCAGGTTATGAATAGGAATCAAGGGATTCAAACCACCAGGGACACAAAGAAAAACACGAAGGGCACTTTTTATTTTCGACACTAATACTTTGTGAACTTTGTGCTTTACCTAGTGTGCTTCGTGGTTCAGCTTTTTTTTAACCACAAAGGACACAAAGAAAAACACGAAGAGCACTATTTATTTTCGATACGAATACTTTGTGAACTTTGTGCTTTACTTAGTGTGCTTCGTGGTTCTGCTTTTTTTTAACCACAAAGGACACAAAGAAAAACAGGAAGGGCACTAATCATTTTCGACACGAATACTTTGTAAACTTTGTGCTTTACTTAGTGTCCTTCGTGGTTCAACTTTTTTTTAACCACAAAGGGCACAAAGAAAAACACGAAGGGCACTATTCCTTTTCAAAACTTATACTTTGTGCTTTATTTAGTGTGGTTAAACTTTATCTGTTATAAAAATCGAAAACAAGATTAATCTCAATTTGTACAACTAATTTGCGCTTGTGCTACAATTACAGGTGAGCATATAAATTAATGACCAGACTTTATAAATTCAAGGAGATCAGAATTGGTCTCCCTTTTTTATGCCCAATTGCTTAATTTCAATGACATACACCACGGATGCAAAACCGAGAATGAGCAAGGTATTTAATGCTAAGCGTAAGGCAAGACTTAAGTTACCAAACAATAAACTAATAAAGTAAATTGCTAAGGCGAAAGCAAAATAGCCGAGTATACTTTTTAAATCATACCGTATGTAAAAAAAACGTTGCCCAATGCTATAACTCGCAATCATAATAGTTGCATAGCAAGCTAATGTAGCCCAAGCAGCTCCTGCGTATCCAAATTTAGGTATCCAAAAATAATTGCAGACAAGTGTGATGCAGGCTCCCAGTATGGTTAAGTAGGCACCATACTTTGTTTGTCCGCTTAATTTATACCAAATAGAAAGATTAAAAAATACTCCAAGGCACAAGTTAGAAATCAGTAAAATCGGCACGATGAATAAACCTTCTCTAAATTTTTCTCCAACAAAATACTTCACAATATCCATGTAGAGTAGTGTTGCCAAAAATATCAAACAACAAGCAATAACAAAATACTTCAACACTTTTGCGTAGGTTTCGGGGGCATTCTTATTTTTAGCTTCCGAAAAGAAAAATGGTTCAGCTGCGTAGCGATAGGTTTGAATAAAAATGGTCATTATTATAGATACTTTGTAGCAAGCACCATAAATGCCTATCTGCGCCATACTATCGCTACCCGCAGGAAGCAGGTATTTTAATAAAATACGGTCCATCGTTTCATTCACCATACCTGCCAAACCACCAATCAATAAAGGCAAAGCATAGAGCAACATTTTTTTTAGTAACGGAGTATCTAGTTTATATTTTACTGAAAGTAAGCCCGGAAGTAATAGCAATAAAGTGGCAAAACTTGCAATTAAATTCGAAATAAAAATATAGCCAACGCCTATTGAAGGTGAGTATACGAGCGATACAAAAGAATAAAACGGGCTATCGGGATGACTGTACACGCGTGCGCAAAACACAATAAAAAAGAGGTTAAACAAAATATTTAAAAAAATATTGGTTGACTTTACAATAGCAAAAGCCTTAGGGCGATTAGCTTGCCGCAGTTTTGCAAATGGAATTGCGGTTACAGTATCGAGCACAATGATGAAGGCGAACCAGATTAAATATTCGCTATGCGACTCGTATTGAAGAGATACAGCTAGTGGTTTTAAGAAAACAAAAACCGTAACTAAAAATAAAAGAGAAGTAGAAAATAACGCTATTAAGGCGTTGGAAAAAACCAGTTCCTTCTCTTCCCTTTTCTCTGAAAAATGAAAGAGTGCTGTTTCCATTCCGTAAGTTAACAGCACTCCTAAGAAGGAAACATAAGCGTACAATTCAGTAACTACGCCATATTCGGCAGGTGAATAAACATTTGTGTAAAGCGGAACCAATAAATAATTGAGCAATCGACCCACGATGGTGGGCAAACCGTAAATGGCTGTTTGAGAGGCTAATTTTTTAAATGGATTCACCGTTATTTTCCGGGAAAATTTGCTTTTCGTTTTTCCATAAATGCGCTGGTACCTTCCTTAAAATCTTCAGACCCGAAACAATTTCCAAATTCTTCAATTTCAATTTCGAAACCATTTACATTACTTTGATAATTTGCATTCACAGCTTTAATAGCACTTGCAAGGGCTACCGGAGAACGCGTTATTATTTTGGAGGCTAGCTCGGTACATTTATTTATTAACTCATCTTGAGCAACCACATAGTTAATTAAACCCCATTTAAGCGCATCCTCGGCTGTAATCATTTCAGCTGTTAAAATCATTTCCATTGCTTTTCCTTTGCCAACTAATTGTGCTAATCGTTGTGTTCCTCCATAACCGGGTATTACACCCAACGAAACTTCAGGTAATCCCATTTTTGCATTTGAACTAGCTACTCTAAAATGACAGGACATTGCTAATTCAAGTCCTCCTCCTAGTGCAAATCCATTAACGGCTGCAATAATAGGTTTGGGGTAATTTTGCACATAATCGAACAACAATTTATGTCCATCAGCACTAAGTTGTGTCCCTTGGTCTATCGAAAAGTGAGCAAACTCAGCAATATCAGCACCTGCAACAAAAGCTTTATTACCTGAACCGGTAATGATAATTACTTTGGTTTCTGAATTCACACTTTCGAGTTGCAATATGTCGTGAATTTCTTGTATGGTTGATTTATTGAGAGCATTGAGTTTATCGGGTCGGTTAATGGTAATTGTGAGTATACTACCATTGCTGCTGAGCTGAAGATTTTGCATCTGTATTTATTTTATTTTGTTAGAACTATTGCAGGAAGAATTTTTCGCGGCTATTTTACTTTGTAGAATTTTTGAAATGAATCTTTATGGTGCATTGATTTTTCAAACAAATTTGATTACCGACGATGTTGCTGCACCCATGTACTGATATAACTAACAATTTCGCCTGTATCGGTTCCGGGAGCAAACAATTTACCCACTCCCATTTCATTTAGCTTAACCATGTCTTTCTCAGGAATAATTCCGCCACCTGTAAGCAACACATCTTCCATTTTCTTTTCTTTCATGAGCTGCATTATTTTAGGAAATACCGTATTGTGAGCTCCTGACAAAATACTCACGCCGATCACATCAACATCTTCCTGCAATGCAGCATTAACAACCATCTCGGGAGTTTGTCGCAATCCTGTATAAATTACATCCATACCGGCATCACGTAAAAAACTAGCAATTACTTTTGCTCCGCGATCGTGACCATCTAAACCTACTTTGGCAACTAAAACTCGAATGGGTTGCTGTGTCATACTTAATGAATTTATTTTCAGTTTTATGAAATTGTATCTTTAAAAAAGTGTCATCCCTAAAATACCTTTAGACAAAGTTATTATTTTTTGCATTTCGCATTTCTTTCAGCGCTACTTCACATCAAACTTCAACAATCGGAAACAGCAAAGTGAAGGTAGTACCTCTTCCGGGTTCCGAAACAAAGCTAATACTGCCTTTGCAATTTTCGATTATATTTTTTGACATTGCAAGACCCAATCCCATCCCTCCACTCTTGGTGGTAAAATTTGGTTTAAATATACTGTCCTTTTGTTCTTCAGAAATTCCCTTTCCATTGTCACTTACAGTAACTTTCAGCATGCTTCCTTCATTAAAGAAATCAATTGCAATGTTTCCCTTCTGTCCATCTGGAATTGCCTGAATCGCATTTTTTATCAAATTATTAAACAAGCGAATTAATTGATCTTTGTCGGCCTTAATTTTGGTCGATTCACAATTATTGAAGTTAATACTAACCTGGTAATCATCCGAATTTTGATACAAGCTAACCACACTGTTTACCAAGTGAGTTAAGAAAATTTGTTCCATACTGGTAGCCGGCATTTTGGCAAAATTGCTAAACTCATTTGCAATGTTTGATAATGCATCAATTTGTTCAATAAGTGTATGTGTAAATTTCTCAACCCGTTTGTCCCAATCTGCTGCTCCATCTTTATACGAACGAAGTAAATGCTGAGCACTTAACTTCATAGGCGTTAAGGGATTCTTTATTTCATGCGCCACTTGTTTAGCCATTTCTCGCCAAGCAGATTCGCGTTCTGATTGAGCTAGCAATTCGGCACTTTGACTCAATTCTATAATCATTCGATTGTATTCGGTGATGAGTTCACCAATTTCATCTTTGTTTTTCCATTCAATTAATTCATTCGATTTTCCTAGGCGAAGATGACCAATTTTATTTTGCAGAATTTTAAGTGGTTCCATGATGCGGTTCGAAATAATTACAGCAACAATTATGGAGAGTACAAATAACAATACATACACATTTATTAGGGCAACTAATACCGAAGAAATTTCATTCTCGAGCTCGTTTTGCTTATTGAAATAAGGAAGATTTAAATAGCCTAACAATTGATTATTGTTGCTAATAAATGGCATATAACAAGAAAGAAAATTGAGATCTCCGACCTTTTCATTGTGTGTAAACTCAAATTGTTTCGTAACCTTTAGTTGATAAAATGCAACCGGATTTATTTTTTGAGAAACCAGTCCTTGCTCAAAAATTTGTGGGCGTGAAGAGGCTATTAAGTTACCGGATAAGTCGTAAAAATTAATATCCGAATAAAACACATTGCTTTGCTTTGAAAGCACATAATTTAAATACTGATTGCTGCTAAAATTTAAACTAAGCTCATCCCCTATTTCATGCGATAATTCAGCATAAACCGAATGAATTTTCTCACTTAAGCTAAGCAAGTTTTTGGATTTATATTCACGTTTTAAAAATATGATGGTGCTAACTCCAATGAGCAAAATTGCGATTAATACTACTGCCACTAAAACAAATTGTATTCGGCTTTTAAATTTATTTCCGATATCTGCGAAACGCATGTTCCACTGAAATACCGAGAAATAAATTAAAATCATGATACTAAAAATGGTGAAGAAATAAGAAAAAATGGTGAGTCGGTTAATGAGTAATAAAGGCTCTTTGCTCACCACGATTAAGCCAGAATCCTGATTGTTAAATCGGTATAAATAATGACTGTAGGCATTAAGTGAAATAAAATCAGAACCCGATGAAAGTGTATCAAACACTTCTGAATTCATCGGATATTTGTATTTACCAACGCGTTGCAGTGGTACGAAATAATGGTCCTTGTATTTTGCAAAAGAATAAGCTTCTTCATCGTGGCGAGGTACTAGTGCTTTATCCAAGAGCAATTGAGGGTAACCAATTTCTTCCGTGATAAATTTAGGAAGTAGCTCTATATACAACGTTGCAGGGTTAGAAAAATTTTTTTGAGGAACCTGAAATTTTAGCTTAGCAAGCAATCCTGCATTTTCATCTTGGTTTACCGGAAAATAATACAAGGATTTACTACTTGTAGGAAGGCCTGATTTTTCAACTATTTCTTCGTAATGATCGAGTTTATCATTCACTGAATTATTTGATTTCACTAGCACATTGCACAATGAATCGTATACAATAAACTTCACCTCATATTTTTCCCAATAACCACTAAAATAATTTTCGGTTAGGGATTTTAAAAAAGCGGCATATCCTTCGTTGTTGTGCACAAGCAACTTGGGCAAATTCTTATCCTTATTGATTTTCTTTTCAATATCAGAAAATAAAAATTCCGCAACAGGGTCCTTTTCCTCTGATAAATTCTCTGCAAATAATTTTCGGTTATCGCGCTCCTTTCTCCCTAATTCCTTGTAAAAAACATAATCAATTGCTGCTGAAAATAAGAGTAGAAATAGTATGCTGTGTGAAAATGAATATTCTTGCTTACGTAAAAAGCGACTATGTACAATAACCAGCATAACCGGTAAAAACCAAAGGGTTATTAATAAATCTTTGCCACCATTAAAATTTGCATATACAATTAATGCAGCAAGTGGCACTGCAGCAACAAGCAAAGCTGTTACAGGAGGTAGTGAGTAAGATGCAATGGAAGAACAAATTTTATCAGCCACCAAAAAAAACGACATCAACAAAAATCCAATACTGCAAAAAGCGAGATAACTATATCCATTTAAACTCAATAGGTTCTCGATGTTTAACGGAATTTTAGAATCGCGAATGATACTGATGTTGAGCTGCACTACATACCATGAAAATGCAAAGAGTAAAATCAAAAGGAAGGCCGCAAATAAAGCGCTTGAAGAATTCCCCTGAAACTTTTCTTTTAGTGGCAAATGGATGCGCAGCGAAAATGCTCTTGCCGCAATAAAAAGTAAGGTGCAATGAATAAACAAATCACCCAAGGAAGCAATGTATATTGAATTTGCATAAATTGCCGGAGTAAATAATTCGAGCGAATAAAATACTGTCGGAAAATTGTAGTAAACACAAATAAAGCGTAGTAAAATCAAACTACTCAACAAAAAAACAAAGGCCCAATTTCCTCCCCATTGCAAGTCAATACTGTTTACGAGTTGCTTAAACAGTAAAAACAAAAAGAAAATTCCAACAAAATTTAACAACAGCAATATGCTCGTTCTTAGCGGTTGTTCTGCGTCTTTTTTTACATTCAGTGTAAACAAATAAGTACCGTCTGCGCTCAGCACACGATTTGCATCTTTGGCTGATCCGTAGGCGATTTGAGTTTCGGGATCGACCGAAAAATCATGTTGAAATTCATCAACCAAAAAACGGTTGTGAATAGGATATTCCTTTTTCAAAAGCATTAAACCCAAAGTAGTTTTCCCTGCTTTCGATTGTTTGATGATTCGAAACCAACCATTATTCAGCTTCTCTACCGGTTGATCTAAACAAATTTGCTTTAAATAATTTTCAACAGGAATTGAATTATCTGACCAAAACTGCAATGAATCGTTTTCGTAAATAAGTAAAGCAAAACCTTCGGTACTAAGTAAATTGTAATAGTAATCGATGTGTTCGTTAAGCAGCTGTTGGTAATTTTTATGCGCTGCTTTTTCAGATAAATCATCAACGAATGCTTGAAGTTTCTTTTCCTTTTCTTGCAGAGTTTGTTGAAATTCAGCTACAATTTTTTTATCCGAATTACGCAGCCATGAAACATTCGATTGCAGCAATGCTGCAAATCCAAAAAAACAAACCGCGAGGAATGCCAACAAATAATTTGAAGCTACCTTTCTTTGCATCAACCGTTAATTAATTGCTTGCGTAACATGTTTAAAGCGGTAAGTGTTGCGCGCTGTATTATAGCTTGACGAATTTCACCAAAACTAAACTTTTGACTCACCACCCCTTTGGGTGTCGCTATTGCAATCCAAGCAGTACCAACCGGTTTAGCTTCAGAACCACCTGTTGGTCCAGCTATTCCGGTAGTTGCAATGGAACAATCTGTTAAAAATTTTTTGTTTACACCAATGGCCATCTGCTCAACAACTTGTTGACTTACCGCTCCAAAATTTATTAAATCACTCTCGTTCACACCCAGCTCATCCATCTTAATTTTATTCGAATAAGAAATAACAGAGCCCATGTAATAAGTAGAACTACCCGAAACAGCAGTAATTGCAGAGGAAACTGCTCCTCCTGTAAAACTTTCGGCGGTTGATAAGGTCAGGCCTTTTTCTTGTAAAAGTTTCCCAATAATTTCTTCGAGCGTATCTTGCTCATAGCCATAAATATGATCAGCAATGATTGGCTTTAGTTCATTTATCTTTTTATCAGATAGCTCTTTCAAGTGTTCTTTATTTTCTCCGATTGCTGAAAGTCGTAACCTTACAGCACCAAAAGCAGGCAGGTAAGCAAGTTTAAAATTAGGTGGCAGATTGTCTTCCCAATTGCTAATCATTTCGGCTAGATTACTTTCACCAATTCCTTGCGTAAGTATTGTTTGATGAAGAATGTGGGGTGTTTTAAATTTAGCACAAAGCATTGGAATAACATCCTTCTTCATAATTCCTTTCATCTCATAAGGAACTCCCGGCATGGCAACAAACACTTTATTTCTCATTTCAAACCACATCGCCGGTGCAGTGCCATTGGAATTTCGAATAGTAGTACAACAGTCGGGAACTTGCGCTTGAAGTCGGTTTACATCTGTAACAGAGCGACCATATTTACTAAATATGCGTGTTACATCTTCCAGCACACCTTCGTCGAAACGCCAATCACAGTTAAAATATTCACGTAAAGTATTTTTGGTGATATCGTCTTTTGTAGGACCTAATCCTCCGGTTATTAAAATAATATCAGCGCGCTTTTCTGCTTCGGCAAGGGCATCAATGATGTGTTGTTTATCGTCGCTAACCGAAGTAATTTGCTTTACTCGTATTCCTGCAAGGTTAAGCTTTTGTGCCATCCAAGCTGAATTGGTATCTACAATTTGTCCGATTAAAATTTCATCTCCTATGGTTATAATTTCTGCTAGCATTCCTATTATGAAATAAATAACAAAGTTAACATCCTAATCTAAACCCAAGTCAAACTATTTAAATTCTAATTTCTTAACAAAAAGAATTCTAGTACATTTGCAGTGCAAAATTTTGGTTGTGATTTTATAAAAAAAATCACATTAAAAGGGAATAAGGTGAAAATCCTTAACAGTTCCCGCTGCTGTAATTCCTTTTCTTCGAAAGAAGAATACAGCTTCTGAAAATCAATTGCCACTGTTTTTAAAACGGGAAGGCTTTCAGAAGTAGGAAGAGTCAGAAGACCTGCCACAATTTTATTGATTCGCAGCTTTCGGAGAAAAAGCAAAGAATGGTGGTGCCTTGCATTTACTCTTTTTTGAACCCATTAGTTGCTTTAGTTTGATTTATAACATGAAGCAAAGTGTCAAAACTTATATAACTGTATTTATGCTCGGCATGCAACTGTATCCGTTATGGTTACTTGCACAAACTAAGACAGAAGCTAGTATAGACAGCATCGTTCAATTAAAAAGCTTTACGCTTTCAGCTAGTCGTTATACACAATCCATTGCTGGTCAAAAATCTGAAACGCTTGATAGCAGTCAAATACATGTTCCTGTAGCAAGAAATTTAGCAGACCTCTTAGCTCAACGAAACTCTTTGTTCGTTAAATCGTACGGCTTGGGAGGATTGGCCTTGGGAAGTTTCAGAGGTACTATGGCTGCGCATACTGCCACCTTGTGGAATGGTTTTAATTTGCAAAGCCCAATGAATGGTTTACTTGATTATGCATTGATTCCTGCTGTTTTTATGGATGATGTGAAATTAAATTTAGGAGGTTCCGGAGCTTTGTATGGAAGTGGATCGGTTGGAGGAACAATCTTGCTTACAAATGCAGCACTTTTTAACCAAGGTTTTGAAAGTTCTATAAGCGCATCAGTTGGAAGTTTTGAAGAGTATCAACAAAGTATTAAAGTAGCCTGGAGCAATAACAATGTAGCTTATAAGTTGCGGTTATTTAATCACAGTGCCGAAAATAATTTCCTGTTTGTAAATACTGCTGTACAAGATAAACCAAAGCAACATCAACAAAATGCAGCACTTGAGCAACAGGGCGCATTGTTTGAAAGCTATTTTCGACCAAATAAAAATCAAAAAATAAGTGTACGATTCTGGTATCAAAACAATCAACGTCAAATCCCGGCAACCATTGTTAGTAAACCCGGACAACAAGCACAAGTTGATAAATTTTACCGTACAACTGTTGAATGGAACGCAGTTATTAAGCAACATAAACTTAGTGCAAGGCTCGCTTATTTTGACGAACGTATTGAATTTACAGATGTAAGTACATCGCTCGATGAAACTAGTCAATCAAAAGCCAGTATAGTTGAGCTTGAAGATATTTTTGATCTTACTTCACAATTGCAAATTGAATTAGGTGTTCTCTACAATTATGCTACAGCATTGAGTGACGGATATGGTAGCTCAAAACCCAATTTGCAGCGTTTTGCCGGGTATGGAGCACTGAGCTTTGCTTCTAAAAATAGAAGTTGGAACAGTAGGCTATCGGTACGAAAAGAATATTTTGGAACAAGGGGAGTTCCATTCACACCAAGTTTGGGAACAGAAAAATTACTTTTTTCATGGTTAAAATTGAGTGCTACTATATCTAGAAATTACCGCGTTCCAACTTTTAACGATTTATTTTGGACTGAGCAAGGAGCTAAAGGGAATAATCAATTAATCCCTGAAAGTGGCTGGAGTGGTGATTTAGGAATTAGTTCAACAGTAGACAAAAACAATTTCAAATTGGAAGCTAAGGCTAACTTCTTTTTAAGCAAACTAAACAACATGATTGTTTGGCAACCGGGTACAGATGGAATTTGGACGCCTCAAAATGTGAGCATAGTTCAAGCACATGGTGTGGAAGCTTCAACTGCTATTAGCTATAAACTAAAGAAATTTAGATTCGAAATTAAGCCATCCTATACCTACACCATAAGCATTGATAAGTCGCAACAGGCTGTAAACACTACTTATGGCAAGCAGTTGTTTTATGTACCTATACATTTATATAAAGTAGATGCAGCAATTTACTACCAAAAATTTTCAGTTTCTTACTTCCATACTTATTGCGGGAAACGCTTTATTAATAATGAAAACACAAGTTATTTGAATCCTTATCAATTGGATGGGATTCGTGTTGCTCAACTGTTGTTATTCAACAAATTCGGGATTTCTGCTTTTTTCGAAATAAACAACATTTTAAACAAGCAGTATCAAATTATAGCTTGGCGACCAATGCCAGGAATTAATTTTCAAGCAGGATTAAGTATTTCTTTTCATTCAATACCAACTAAATTAACTAACAACTAAAAAATCATGAAAATAAAATTGTTCAACACTAAGTTACTTTGCGGGGTAGTAATTAGCGCACTTACCTTTTCGTCGTGTGAAAGAAACAAAGAGGAAGATCCCAATCCTGTTACACCTATTGAAGAACCCACGCCGGTTGAATATACTAACGGAGTATTTGTTACTTGCGAAGGACCTTTTATGACCGGCACTGGAACAGTAAGTTACTACAGTCGTTCCAATGGTACGGTTTACAACGATTTGTTTAATAGTGCCAATAGTTTGCCTTTGGGAAATTTGGTTCAGTCCATGACAGTAAGCAATAACAAAGGATATGTTGTAGTGAATAATGCTGATAAAATTGAAGTAGTAAATTCAACTAATTTTAAATCACTGGCAACAATCAGCGGTTTGAGTTTACCGCGTTACATGCTTGCTGTGAATGCCAACAAGGCCTATGTTTCGCAATGGGGAAGCAGTGGTGTGGGTAAAGGAATAAGAGTAGTGGATTTAACTAACAACACAGCTGGTTCATTAATTCCTGCCGGAAATGGCCCTGAAAAAATGCTTCAAAATGGAAATCTGGTGTATGTGGTAAATTCGGGAGGTTTAGACTTTGACAGTACAGTTACAATAATTAATAGCAACAGTGATGCAGTTGTTGCAAACATTGTAGTTGGAGATAATCCCAATAGTATTGTGTTGGATAAAAACGGTAAAATATGGGTACTATGCGGAGGTGTAATTGATTATATAACACCGGCAAACGGAATACCCGGGAAGTTAGTTCGAATTGACCCAACAAGCAATACCATTGAAGCCAGTTTTACATTTGTTTCACACAGTGAACATCCACTTAATTTGTGCACGAATACAACGAAAGATAAATTGTATTTTTTAGGAAACCTATATAGTTTAGGAAGCTTGTATTCAATGGATATCACGGCAGGCGCTTTACCAACGACTCCATTAATAAATCGAAATTTTTATAGCTTGGGAATTGATCCAGTTACGAATCAAATTTTTGCAGGCTATGCTCCTACATTTTCGAGCAATGGATGGGTTTTACGCTACTCACCGGCTGCAGCATTATTGGATAGCTTTCAGGTTGGAATTATTCCTAGCGGTTTTTGTTTTCAATAAGATAAATAAATACCGGAAACAATTCGACTTGAATGCTTGTTACTAATTTTTAGTTTTTATTTATTAAATAAAATCATAGAAATTTTGGTTTGCTTAATTTCATGAAAAGGTCTTTCTTTGGATTTTTATTAAACTAACCCTAACCCCCAAGTATGAAAAATTATTTTGTAATTTCTATTTTTATTGTCATTGCATTTGTTGCCGTAGCCGATATACTCGACAAAGACGGTAAAGCCGCAAGAACAGGCTCACCGGGAGAATTTGACTGTACCGGTTGTCACACCAGTTTTCCTGTAAATAGCGGACCCGGTTCTATCACTATTAGTTCACCCAATCTTACTAATTGGCAATACGTTCCTGGTCAAGTGTACCAAATTGATGTGACCGTAGCACAAACCGGAGTTGGATTATTTGGTTTTGGTTTTGAAGCGCTTCGCACGAGCAACAACAGCAATGGAGGTTCTTTTACGATTACCAATAGTGCACAAACCAGTTTAAAATCGGCCACAGTTAGTGGTACTCCTAGAACCAATGTGGTACATAAGTTAAATGGAGGATTAAGTGCCAACAGCCATACCTTTAGTTTTAACTGGACTGCACCAGCTACGAATGTTGGAAACATTCGCTTTTATACCGCAGGAAATGCTGCCAATAACAACAACGATTCACTGAATGATTATATCTATAAAACCAATCAATTGGTTACTCCATTTCCTGTAGGAGTTTCTAAAATTGAGTCTTCGAAAAAACTAAGTATTTACCCCAATCCTGTGCTTGAATCTTTCACACTTCAAGGTGTAAATGAATTAGCTGAATTCAACTACTGGCTTGTAGATATCAATGGTAGAACGGTTGCTGTTCCTCAAAAAGTTGAAAACAATGTGGAGGCATCACTTCAAATCCAATTCCCTGATAATCTCGAAACCGGAATTTATTATCTTCGCATTGAATCTGCTGAAAAAAATTATTGTTTAAAACTTTTGCACCGCAACTAAATGAAACGTACAACCATTATCTTAATTGCTATTTCCTTTGCTTTATTTTCTTGTGAGTACAATAATCTTGAAAAGATGTATCCTGCGGTTGAAGAGTGCGATACCGACACTACTGCTGTTACCTATACCAAAGATATACAAGCAATACTTACTAAAAATTGTGGCTTAGATAATTCCTGCCATCAAACCAATGGAAGTACCAGTGAAATTCCTTTAACCAGTTATGCCGATGTGCAGAATGTGGTTGTAACCGGACAACTGGTTTCAAGTGTAACCCACGATGGAAACGCTGCCGACATGCCCAAATCGCTTCCTAAATTAGAGGATTGCGAATTAAATAAAATCATAGCCTGGGTGCATCAGGGTAGTTTGGAGTAATAAATTAAATCAAAACCGATTTATGAATACCGCTTGCACTAAAAATTAACCTGATTAATTATAAGAATAAGCATAGCTAATAAAACTAATGCTACTAACAAAAAAGGCTATCTAAAATTTAGATAGCCTTTTTTTTGATTAAGCTTGCGCAGTAGGTCCTCCAAAATTCATCGGATAAGCGGTATTGCTCTCCCCTTCCTTAATAACACCATGCTGCGATTCGTACTTTTGAACATTGTCTTTTAAAGCATGCAACAATCGTTTGGCATGTTGTGGAGTCATCAACACTCTTGATTTTACTTTTGCTTTCGGAACGCCCGGCATCATGCGTATAAAATCAATAACAAACTCCGCATTGGAATGCGTAATAATGGCCAAATTGGTATAAGTACCTTCGGCAATTTCTTCACTCAATTCTATGTTTAATTGATTGGGATTATTTTGTTCTTCCATATCGTTTTAGTATAAAGTTAAAAGTCTAAAGCAGGGTTACTAATCACTCCACTTTAGACTTTTAATTCGGTTAATATAAATTTATTTACTCTTCGGTTTCAACCATTCGTTCACGCTTTGAAGCCATCAACAAATCGTATTCTTCTTGAGAACCCACTACAATTTTTTCGTATTCGCGTAAACCGGTTCCGGCAGGGATTAAGTGACCAACAATTACGTTTTCTTTCAAACCTAATAATTCATCTACCTTACCATTAACGGCTGCTTCGTTCAATACTTTAGTAGTTTCCTGGAATGAAGCGGCACTCATAAAGCTTTGTGTTTGTAACGAAGCTCTTGTAATACCTTGCAATACCTGGCTAGAAGTAGCAGCTACAGCGTCACGTGCTTCAATTAACTTCATGTCTTTACGCTTCAACATTGAATTCTCATCGCGTAATTTTCGGGCAGTAATAATTTGTCCGGCTTTTACAGCTGTTGAATCTCCAACATTCAATACCACTTTTTTACCAAAGAAAGAATCGTTCTCTTCCATAAATTCAGCTTTGTTTGCCAACTGACCTTCAAGGAATCGAGTATCGCCCGGATCTTCAATTCTAACTTTACGCATCATTTGACGCACAATTACTTCAAAGTGCTTATCGTTGATTTTCACACCCTGCAAACGATATACTTCTTGTACTTCGTTTACTAAGTATTCCTGAACCGCAGTTGGGCCTTTAATAGCTAAAATATCGTCCGGAGTAATAGCTCCATCACTCAATGGCATACCGGCTTTAATGAAGTCGTTTTCCTGAACAAGGATGTGTTTCGCCAATGGAACAAGGTATTTTTTAATTTCACCTGTTCTTGATTCAACAACGATTTCACGGTTACCACGCTTAATCTTACCAAAAGTAACAATACCGTCAATTTCAGTAACAACAGCAGGATTACTTGGATTACGTGCTTCAAACAACTCGGTTACACGTGGTAAACCACCTGTAATATCTCCTAATTTACCTGAAGAACGTGGAATTTTAACAAGAATTTGACCAGCTTCCATTTTTGCATGATCGTTAACAACGATGTGTGCACCTACAGGAATACTATATGAACGCAATACTTCTTTTTTACCATCGGTAACTTTAATCACCGGGTTTTTAGTTTTATCACGTGAGTCAATAATTACTTTCTCTTTAAAGCCGGTTTGTTCATCCGATTCTTCACGGTAAGTAACTCCTTCTTCAATACTTTCAAATTCTAACTTACCGGCAGTTTCGGTGATAATTACCGCGTTAAAAGGATCCCAATCACAAATTAATTCACCCGCTTTTACTTTCGATTTATCTTTTACATACAACTGCGCTCCATAAGGAATGTTGGCTGTTGCAAGTACAATCTCTGTATTTGGATCAGTAATGCGCATTTCGGCTGAACGACCAATTACTACCATTACTTTTTTACCATCCGCATCTTTGCGCTCAACCGTACGTAATTCATCTATTTCTAATAAACCATCGTACTTAGCTTTAATGCTTGATTCTGAAATTGTATTGGATGCAGTACCCCCAACGTGGAAGGTACGAAGTGTTAACTGTGTACCAGGTTCACCAATTGACTGTGCAGCGATTACACCAACTGCCTCACCGCGTTGTACCATTCGGCCTGTAGCCAGGTTACGTCCGTAACATTTAGCACAAACTCCGGTTTTACTTTCGCAGGTTAATACTGAACGAATTTCAACTGCTTCTAAAGGAGAATCAGCAATTTCTTTTGCATAATCTTCGGTAATTTGTTCGCTGGCTCCGATAATCACTTTTCCGGTTAATGGATGAACTACATCGTGAACGGAAGTTCTTCCTAACACTCTATCGTATAAGCTTTCAACAATTTCTTCGTTATTTTTCAATGCCGAAGCAACTAAACCACGCAAGGTTCCGCAATCGTCTTCGCAGATTATAACGTCTTGAGAAACGTCCACCAAACGTCGAGTTAAGTAACCCGCATCGGCAGTTTTCAAAGCCGTATCGGCCAAACCTTTACGCGCACCGTGGGTACTAATAAAGTACTCCAAGATGGATAATCCTTCCTTAAAGTTAGAGATAATTGGGTTTTCAATAATCTCACCACCGGTAGAACCCGATTTTTGTGGTTTCGCCATCAATCCTCTCATACCGCTCAACTGACGAATTTGCTCCTTACTACCACGAGCTCCTGAATCCAACATCATGTATACTGAATTAAATCCTTGCTTATCGTTAATAAGCGTAGTCATTAATTTTTGTGTTAAACGTGAATTGGTATGTGTCCAGATGTCAATGATTTGATTGTATCGCTCGTTGTTGGTGATGAAACCCATGTTGTAATTGTTTTTCACTTCCTCTACTTGCGCATTGGCATCGGCAATCATTTTTTCCTTTTCTTCCGGAACTAATACGTCTCCAAGGTTAAACGACAATCCACCTTTGAATGCCATTTTAAAACCTAAGTCTTTCATATCATCCAAGAAGGCTGCAGTTTTAGCAACACCTGAAGTTTTAAGAATTACTCCAATAATATCACGAAGCGATTTCTTAGTCAACAATTCATTGATGAAACCAACTTCGTAAGGAACAACTTGATTAAAGAGAACGCGACCAACAGTAGTTTCAATTAATTTCACCACTATTTTACCTTCTTCCTTAACGTTTGCTCTTACACGAATATGTGCATGCAAATCAATTTTCTTTTCATTAAAAGCAATGATTACTTCTTCAGCTGAATAAAAAGTAATTCCTTCGCCTTTAACAGGATGACCTTTTTCGCTCTTACGGCCTTTGGTCATATAATATAAACCAAGAACCATGTCCTGAGAAGGAACAGTAATAGGTGCTCCGTTAGCAGGGTTTAGAATATTGTGTGAAGCAAGCATCAACATTTGGGCTTCCAAAATTGCGGCATTACCTAATGGTAAATGCACCGCCATCTGGTCACCATCGAAATCCGCGTTAAATGCGGTACACACAAGTGGGTGTAACTGTAGTGCTTTTCCTTCAATTAATTTTGGTTGGAAAGCCTGAATACCCAAACGGTGTAATGTTGGAGCACGGTTTAGTAATACCGGATGTCCTTTTAATACGTTTTCGAGTATATCCCAAACGATAGCATCTTTGCGGTCAACGATTTTCTTTGCAGATTTTACCGTTTTCACAATACCACGCTCAATCATTTTACGGATAATGAATGGCTTAAATAATTCAGCGGCCATGTCTTTAGGAATACCACATTCGTGTAATTTCATTTCAGGACCAACGACGATTACCGAACGAGCCGAGTAATCCACACGTTTTCCTAATAAGTTCTGACGGAAACGTCCTTGCTTACCTTTCAATGAATCACTTAATGATTTCAAAGCACGGTTGCTATCGGTTTTAACCGCATTTGACTTACGCGAGTTATCAAATAATGAATCTACTGATTCCTGAAGCATACGCTTTTCGTTACGCAAAATAACTTCAGGAGCTTTAATTTCGATAAGTCGTTTTAAACGGTTATTACGAATAATAACACGACGGTAAAGGTCATTTAAATCGGAAGTAGCAAAACGGCCACCATCCAAAGGTACAAGCGGACGTAATTCAGGCGGAATAACCGGAACAACTTTAACAACCATCCATTCAGGACGGTTTTCAACACGTGTATTGGCCTGACGGAACGATTCAACAACTTGTAAGCGTTTTAAGGCTTCGGTTTTACGTTGTTGAGAAGTTTCGTTATTTGCTTTATCGCGCAATTCATAAGAAAGGCTATCTAAATCGAGGCGACCCAATAATTCGTAAAGTGCCTCAGCACCCATCTTAGCAACGAATTTATTAGGATCGGTATCATCTAGGTGTTGGTTATCTTTTGGCAAAGTATCCAACACATTTAAATATTCTTCTTCAGATAAGAAGTCGAGGTAATTAATACCATCGGCTTGCTTTACACCTGGGTTAATTACAACAAAACGTTCGTAGTAAATAATGGTATCCAATTTTTTGGTAGGAAGACCTAACAAATATCCGATTTTATTGGGTAAAGACTTAAAATACCAAATGTGTGCAACAGGAACAACAAGGCTGATATGCCCCATGCGCTCTCTTCGCACTTTTTTCTCGGTTACTTCAACTCCGCAACGGTCGCACACAATGCCTTTGTAGCGAATGCGTTTATACTTACCACAAGCACATTCCCAGTCCTTTACAGGTCCAAAAATACGCTCACAAAACAAACCTCCCATTTCGGGCTTGTAAGTTCGGTAATTGATGGTTTCTGGTTTTAAAATTTCTCCGCTTGAACGGTCCAGTACGGATTCGGGAGAAGCAAGGCTGATGGTGATTTTGGTGAAATTACTCTTAACTTTCGTGTCTCTTTTGAATGCCATTTTTGTAGAAGGTTTTTGAAAAAGGCTGCTAAAGTAGTATTTTTTACTAAACTAACCTAACACCTGTGGGAAATTTTGTTAAAATGGGCTATTTTATTCGAATTTATTTTCATTTAGGCATTCCCCGATGAAAAATCGGGTCGGGCTATCGCTGCAATCTTTTTTTTGCCCGGCCATAAAGCCATCAAAAAAAAGGATTTTCACTACTATCCCTAATGCGGCTTTTCGTTTCAGGGGAATAAATTTTTTGGGAGAAAAAAAATGTTATTGGGAATGAAGAGAAGCAATCTTTTGCCATGAAAGCACTTTAGGTTCAATTTATATGAATAACTCCAATTGAAAGATTGCTTCTCCGTCAGCTGGCGGAGAAGCAATGACGATGAATTAGAACATTCATTGCGCACAAAGAGAAGCAATCTTTTGCTATGAAAGTGACTAAGGTTCGTATTAATTAGCTGGCTCCAATTTGGAGCTTATTACCTCCAAAATCGAAACAAAATGAATAGTTTTGCATCAGTATGTTACCGACCGATTTACACCAACTAAAAAAACAGCTACTATTACCGCTGCCGGGCGCAATAGCACATCAACTAATGGCGCCTGCACATCGCTTATCTTCACCGGAATACCTGAGTAAAATAAGCGACTATAAAAAAGGTAGCGTATTAATTTTGCTATATGAGCAGGCTAATACCATTCATTTTGTGCTTACGTTGCGACAATCGTATCCGGGTGTACATAGCGGACAAGTGAGTTTGCCCGGTGGTAAAATCGAAGCTTTTGATGATTCGCCCATAGCAGCTGCACTGCGCGAAACCCAAGAAGAAATTGGTATAAATGCTAACGAAATTGAAGTGTTGGGTGAACTAAGTCCATTGTATATTTTTCCAAGTAATTTTTTAGTGCATCCTGTCGTAGGATTTTTAAACAGCTCGCCTATTTTTAAAAAAGACGAAAAAGAGGTGGCTGAAATAATAGAAGTACCTTTACCCTTTCTGTTGGAAGCTGAAAAAAGGAAAACAAAATTAATGGATTTGAGCCGAGGATTAAAGGCACCCGATTTAACAGCAGTAGAAGTTCCTTATTATGATATACATGACCACCATGTATGGGGTGCTACCGCAATGATTTTGAGTGAATTTTTGGAGATTTTAAGTAGAATTTAATTCTTGTGTAATCACTTAATTTTTTATCTCTTATATATTGCAATTATTTGAAAATAAGAGAAATATAAATATATTTGACCAAGTGATTAATTAAACCAATAAAACTTAAGACCATGGAAGTAAAAAACACACAAAATTTCATTTCTCCTTTATCTGGTAAAACGACTACTACTGTTTACCCCCCCCTACAGGAATAAGGGTTTTAGAGGTTAATAAAAAATCTGTTGCACTTCTAAAATTAAAAGCTCAATTATTATTCGTAACAATACAATTTTTATTTGCTGTGTTTGTAAAAGCCCAATGTACAGCCCCACCGGTATCCATTTTAAATGGTTTTGATAATCGTGGGATGTATGTAAGTGGTGGAGAAGTTTTAATTAAAGAAATTGAAGCTACCAGAGTAGCTGCAACCAATACGCTACCATACATTGATATGACTGCCGGAACTGCATGTCTCACACCTAAAACAAGAGATTTATTTGACTATGCCAATGCAAATAATTTTAATTATTTAATACTATATGGTTTAGCAAAAAAGCTAACAGATAGTTTTGGAACAAACTATACTATTGCCGGAAATGTTGCCTTTAACGATGCTATAAGCGCATTTTTAAATTATGCTCATTCGAATCTTATTAAAGTAGGAGCGGTTGTTACAAATGAAGATTTTCTTTTAAATATTAATTCCAATGGGAGCATCATTAATTCAAGTGGTGTGTATTATTTTTCAAGCTCACCGTTTTATTATAATTTTGCTGGAGATTTTCCTTGTGATGCTCCTAAACTAGCTGCTCCAAGTCAACTTACTCATACGATTGCCTTTCGCGATTCAGGCGGTTTTGGTGGCGATGATGATGAAATTGACACTTCACAATATATCGAAAATTTTTATGACGATGCTTTAGTAAATCCTAGCGACACTTCCTTTAGAGCAGTGCAATTATCTGAGATGCTGAAGCAAGTTTATCGCATTGCAAAATATAGCTATGAAATAAATGATTGGTATAATTTGATTGACAAAACTTCTACTACACCTCCGTTAACTCATTATCTCTTCGATTTTATAAGTATTGAGTTTGAGTATTGGAATTGGAATGGTCCTGAGTTTACAAAGTACCTAAATATTGCATCCTCTACCGATAATGCCAAAAGGCTTTTTTGGGACGATTATACTCAAATAGTATACACCGTTTCAGGTGTTTGTCGACACATGTGTTGGAATACTCGTTCAGAAACTGAATTAATTTTAAAAGAGTCAACTACAACAAGTGCAACGGATCCAACGCTTCCTCTCCCAATAAACGAACAAGCTACATTTATTAGTAGTTATTTAAGTCGTGCATTACTTACCTCCTACACCAATATTTCGCAATACATTAATGGTTTGGGCAATGCCCCAACAACAAGTGTATTAGACAAAACAGCCGATGCCATTACTACTTTTGCAGAAGTTTACCCTCCACAATTTATGTTTTCGGGTGTGAACCCAAACGATTACAATCCATTAGGAGATATTTTTGAAATATGGCCGATATTTTCAGCACAAACAGCCAATGAGCAAAAGCACGATTTTGGTTTAAACAACGGAACCTATTGGTCATCTTCCAATTATTATGGCCCAGCACTCGCTTCCGGTACAAAAATGTGCGAAATAGAAGAAAATTACCAAAATGCCTTTTATGGATACGATGGTGGTTATACATCGGGAGCAGGAAATTTCCCGGCTATTCCTCTTTATTCAAATAATACTAATCATCTTAAAACCTATCATTATAGTGCTACCAATTTAAATAGTTCAAATTCATATACTTTAATCGGAGGCTTTGTTTGGTACAACTATATGCTGTTGAGCAATCCAAATCGAACTCCTTCAAATTACAGTCGCTTAAATTATCAAATCAATGAAGAAGTAAAAAAAACTAGTTGTAGTTTAATTTTTATGTCTAATGAAAAAATATTGCAAGTGGTACAAGAAGGCACACTTTATAACAATATTGAAATATTTGATTCAGAAGGTAAGCTTATTATATCACAATCCATTAATGGAAATGTTGACTTTACGTTAAATAGTCTGAGCGCTGGGTTTTATTTATCTAAATTAAATTCACCTACTGATAAACCTTTGCTTAAAAAAGTAATTATCTTAAATTAATTCTTATGAAAACTCTGCTTCTATTATTGTTCTTGTTTTTGTCAGCAATAACATCAGCACAATTTACATTCGAACGTAGCTATCAATTTTATCCTAATAGCATGCAAAATGCTTCCGGTATAATTGAGGATGGACTCGGAGGTTATTACATATCATCATCTTGTCCAGAAATCAACCAAACTAAAGCTGTTGTTTCACACATAAATTCAGTTGGCGATACTTTATGGAATACAGTAAAAGTAGTTCCGAATGTACTTACTGATCCAACTTATTGTGGAGCAATAATTAAAACCCAAGACGGAAATTTATTGATTCATGGTAACATGGGGGATACTTCTACAATACTTCAAGGCGGGCATTGGCTGATGAAACTGGATACCTCCGGAAATGTAATTTGGTTTAAAGCCAATTTTAACATGAATATAGATTTTCACGCATATGGTGAAAATGATTATTTGCATGAATTTAACAATAAAAATATTCTACTTTATGTTTACAATGGATTTTTTGCACTTTTTGATTCAAGTGGAATTTTCATTTCAGCTAAATATCCTCCCTTTAAAAATTCAATGATTTATAGAAGACATCAAAACATAAAAAACTATCATTCAAATTTTATTTTACACGGGAAAAAAGTATTTACCAACTATACGGAAAACACGTTTTTTAAAGTCAATTCTTCGGGCGATACCCTTGTATCCATAATCACACAGGAAGATAGCTCCTATGATTCAGGAATGGAGTATTCCAAATTTAATGATAATTGGTTTTATATTGTTGGAAGACAACAGCGAATTTTAACCAATACTCCATCAGATGACCGAATAACAAAATTAGACTCTTTGGGTAATATTATTTGGAGAAAAAAATATAAAAATGGTTTCCCAAATGGATTAGTATTTACCTCTTTTAAAGAAACATTAGACACAGGTTTAATTATTGCTGGATTTAAACCAGTTAATGGAACGTATTGTAAACCATTTTTATATAAAATTAAGAGTAATGGCGACAGCCTTTGGTACAAAGAGTTTGGAAATGGCTCCAATTTCAGTAGGTTTTCTTCCCTCATAACCACCAGCGATGGAGGTTTCGCAATAGTTGGTGAAACTACTCCAATTGGCAGTTCATACAGTCAAAGCTATATTGTTAAAACAGATGCAAATGGAATTATTTTAAATGTGCTTGATGAACTTCAAAAGAAAAACCAAAACTATCTACACCTCTACCCCAATCCATCAAACACAGTTACCAGTCTACATTATATGGGGACTTCAAAAAATGCCTTGTTAAAAATTTATACACTGCAAGAAAAGGTAGTTTATGATGAATTATTAAATGAAGATGATGTACGTATATTCATCAACACATCCACTTTTGCTCCCGGCTTTTATGTATGTAAAGTAATGAATGGCAATACCGTTTTAGCGAGTAAAAAATTGGTAGTAATTAGATGAATTGTTGCAAATGAACGAACTATACTTGTAATTGGATTCCTCATTACCATCAAGCTATTTCATTTGATAAAAATTTTAGCAAATAACTTCGCTTTCATTTATCTGTAAGTGAATGATAGGAAGACTTCCGCCTTGTTAAGCAAAATTGATAACCATTAAGTCATTTGTAATCTTCAATTGAAGGCCATTCAGCCTTTACGGGTAAAATTAATTTAATAATTTAGCCGACTGATTTTCTATAAAATTGCACCATCATGTTTACCAATTCCTGCCAATCCATAAATTGCTAGGAATTTACAAGCATCTTATTATACCTTGTTATGAAATTACTCTGGTCATACCTTAAAAATTATTGGAAACTATTGCTGCTTGCATTGATACTTGCGGCCATTAATCAAATTTTCTCTCTATTAGATCCATTGGTGTTTAAACACCTGGTTGATAATTATGCAACAGGTCCGCATCGCTACAACAAAACCGAATTTATTCAAGGTGTGGGTGGCCTAATTTTATTGTCGATGGGTGCTGCTATGATGTCGCGCATAGCTAAAAATTTTCAGGATTATTATGTGAATGTAATAACACAAAAACTGGGTGCACAAATTTATTCAGATGGATTAAATCACTCCTTAAAATTACCCTATAAAGTTTTTGAAGACCAACGCAGCGGCGAAACTCTAGGAAAACTTCAAAAAGTTAGAACCGATGTTGAGAAGCTCATTTTTGCATTTATCAACATCTTGTTTACTTCACTGGTAGGTGTTGTATTTGTGATGATATATGCCATACGCATACGCTGGATTATTGCAGTAGTATATTTTGCAGCTGTGCCTATTTTAGGCTCCATAACTTCACTGCTAAGTAAACGAATTAAAAATATTCAGAAAAAAATTGTTGGCGAAACTACAGCGCTGGCCGGTTCTACAACCGAATCGTTACGCAACATTGAATTGGTAAAAAGCCTTGGCTTGGCCGAGCAGGAAATAAACCGTCTAAACAGTACCACCACTAAAATACTTGGTCTCGAATTAAAAAAAGTGCGCTACATCCGAAGCATAAGTTTCATACAAGGCACCTTTGTGAATTTTTTACGAAGCTGCATTTTGTTTTTGCTTTTGTACCTCATTTTTGCTGATACCATGACTTTAGGTCAATTGTTTTCCTTGCAAATTTATTCCTTCTTTATTTTTGGTCCTTTACAGGAACTAGGAAACATTATAAGTACGTATCGTGAAGCTGAAGTTTCGTTAGATAATTTTAATAACATTTTACAAACCCCTGTTGAACCCAAACCAGCGAATCCTGTTCCTATAAAAGGTGTTCAGAATTTATCGTTTAAGGAAGTAACATTTAAACATCAAACAGCTACCAGTCCAGCATTAAATGACATATCCTTTGAATTACAAAAAGGTGAAACAATAGCCTTTGTAGGTCCCTCGGGTTCGGGAAAAACAACCATGGTAAAATTGTTAGTAGGCTTGTACCGCCCTGATAGCGGTAATATACGTTACAATGGCATTGATGGAAATGAAATTGACCTGGATCAATTGCGCGAACAAATTGGTTTTGTAACGCAGGATACTCAATTATTTTCGGGGAGCATACGCGAAAATTTATTGTTTGTTAGTCCGAGTGCCAGCGATGCCGAATGTATGGAAATGCTTGAAAAAGCAGCATGTCAAAGTTTATTGGCACGTGCCGATAATGGTTTAGATACCATCATTGGTGAAGGTGGCGTTAAGGTTTCGGGTGGCGAAAAACAACGCTTGTCAATTGCCCGCGCCCTTTTGCGTAAACCCAGTCTTTTGGTTTTTGATGAAGCCACTTCTGCGCTCGACTCCTTAACTGAAAAAGAAATCAGTGAAACCATTCGTACTATATCCGACAATCGCAATCATTTAACGGTGCTGATTGCCCATCGTTTATCAACCGTTATGCATGCCGATAAAATTATCGTACTCGAAAAAGGGCAAATAGTGGAACAAGGCAAACACCATGATTTGTTGGATGCCAAAGGATTGTATTACGCTATGTGGAGGCAACAAATTGGTGAACGCGAACGTTCTGCCTCGAAAGTTGCAGCGGTATAATGCTCTATTGTCCGATGAAACAGTTTTTCAGTTGCATCCTACTTACTTTGCTTTTTTGTTCCTTTATTTTCCCTTCAAAAATTGATAAAGGATATAAAGCCTTAGAAGTATATAATTATTTTGAAGCTAAACGACTATTTCAACAAAGCTTTAAAAAAGATGTACTTGCATCTGGTTATGGCTTGGCTACAATTTATTCGCGCAACGACAATCCTTTTTACAACCTCGATTCAGCTTACCGTTATGCTAAAAAATTAAATGCATTTTATGCTGCAAGCGATCCTAAAAGAAGAAGTGAATTAAAAAAATTTTCTATTGATTCACTGGCTATAATTTCGCTACAACAAAAAATAGATTCGCTCGAATTTGATTACACCAAGAAGCATCATACACTAGTGGCTTATCAAAAATTTATCGAACAACACAAAACTGCTTTACAGCTGAATGAGGCTATTGAACAAAGGAATCAGCTAGCTTACGAACTGGCAAAAAGTGAAGGTAGCTTAAGTGCATTTCAGCAATTTATAGATAGCTATCCAACTTCAAAGCAAGCACTAGCAGCCAAAAAAGATTTTGACCGTAAATTGTATTTGTCCGAAACCAAGGAAAATAAGCTTGAGCACTTTGCCAAATTCGTACGTGAATACCCTACGAATCCTTATGCTCAGGTTGCCCAAGATTCGGTGTATGCAAAAGAAACAACCCATAAAACAGAAAGCGAGTATCTAAATTTTATTAAAAATTATCCCAAAAACAAACATTTAAAGGATGCCTGGAAAGCCTTATACCAGTTATCTACATTGGATTTTACAGCGAATGCTATTTCTGAATTTGTAAAAAAATATCCTGAATTTCCTGACAAAGAATTTGTGGCTAATGAACTAGCGCTTGCACGTAAACAACTTTTTAAAATTAGAGAAAACGGAAAATGGGGTTGCATGGATTCAACAGGTAAAATTGTAATTACACCTCAATTCGATTGGTTGGAAGAATTCAGTGAAGGACTTGCAGTTGCTGAAAAAGCGGGTAAAAGTGGATATATTGATAAACAAGGAAAAGTAGTTATTCCCTTTAGCTTTACTGAAGCTGAAAAATTTACGAGTGGTTTGGCTGTAGTAAGAAAAGATACGCGTTATGGAGTGATTAACAAGAGCGGAAACTTCGTAGTACAAGCAATGTATGATGAAATTGCAGATTTTAAAGAAGGATTGGCAGTAGCCAAAAAAGACGGGAAGTACGGCTATATCAATACAAAAGGCGAATTGATATACCCTGCTATTTATGATAATGCCGGCGATTTTAAAAATGGCTTTGCTGTTATCGAGCAAAATCAAAAAAGCGGATACCTTACTAAAAGCGGACAAACCTTGATTGCTCCGACTTACGACTGGGCCGAGAATTTTAATGCAGAACTTGCAAAAGTTCAACTCGGTGATTACTATGGATTAATTTCCAAAACAGGACAACTGGTGCTTCCAACTGAGTACGACCGAATTGATGCATTAATATCCGGAATTGCTCCATTAGTCAAGGATGAAAAATTGGGCTATTGTGATACATCCGGAAAAATCAAAATTCCCTTGCTTTATGATTATACAAGTGATGAGAAGCCACTCGATAATCTTCAAAATAATTTAATCCGCGTACATTTAAAAGGAAAAACAGGCTTTATTAATTTACAAAACAAAGTGCTAGTCCCTATCGAATTTGAAGCGATCTCCTACCCTATTTCCGGACTATTTGCAGCGCAAAAAAAATCAAAATGGGGATTAATTGATTCTACCTTAAAAACTTTACTTCCTTTTAAGTATCAATATTTATCGCTTGTTTCGCCAACACTGCTAAAAGTAAAGAGTAAAAATAAATTTGGATTAATGGATCTAAAAGGCAAAGCTATCATTGCTCCCGAATGGGACGCCATACACAGTATAAAAGATTCTATGCTGGTTGTTGAACGTAGTGGACGCTATGGAATTATGCACCTTAGCGGGAAAGTAGTACTTGCAGCAGATTTGGATAAACAACCGGAGTTAAGCGAAAAGTTTACTTTGCTACTACATAACGATAAATTGGCTTGGTATGATTTATCGAGGATGGAATTTGTTTGGAAAGAAGAAGGATACTAATTTGTATAGCATGAAAATTCTTGTCACCGAAGACGGCAGCCATACCTTGCAGCATCCAACATTAGATGAAACCTATCATAGCATTCACGGTGCCATACAAGAATCGAAGCATGTTTTTATTGAAGCAGGACTAAACAAAATTGCGCACCAAAAAAAACAATTCGCAATTCTTGAAATTGGATTCGGTACAGGGCTCAATGCCTGGTTAAGCGCCATAACAGCACAGGAAAAAAATTACACGATTGACTACACAGCTTTGGAAGCCTATCCCCTCTCATCAGCCATTACCCATCAATTGAACTATGCAACCATTGCGCTGCATGCTGAGCATAGCCGTTTATTTGCTGAAATACATGCTTGCGAATGGGAAAAATTAATTCGTATCAACTCCTACTTTACCCTCGAAAAAAAGGAAGTTAAACTTGAGGACTTTGCAAGTGAAATGCAATTTGACTTAATTTATTTTGACGCCTTTTCGCCTCAGTCACAGCCGGAATTATGGACTGTTGAGCAGTTCAGCAAACTTTATAAAATTTTGAAAGATTTAGGTATACTCGTTACCTATTGTGCCAAAGGTGCTGTAAAACGAAATTTAAAGGAGGCAGGATTTAGTATTGAAGCATTAGCAGGACCGCCCGGAAAGCGCGAAATGACAAGAGCTGTGAAAATGCTCCCTTAATTTTAATTTGTTACTAAACTACACAAAATGGTTGCATTAACATCAAACAACTTAACTGTACGCGTTTATGGTTTATTGATATTAAACAATGCTGTTTTAGTTAGCGACGAGTTTAGAATGGGCATGTTCATGACCAAGTTTCCCGGCGGAGGATTGGAGCTAGGCGAAGGATTGCACGATTGCCTCAAACGTGAATGGATGGAAGAATTGGGGTTGGAAATTGAAATTGTATCACACTTTTATACCACCGATTACTATGTAAAATCGGCCTTTGATAATCGACAACTGTTAAGCGTATACTATTTGGTAAATTTAAAAGAAAATGATTTGCCAATTACTGACAATAGTGTTATTCCTGATGATAATTTAAAGGAGAATTTTCAGCGATTTAGATGGATTTCACTTCAACATCTTAAACCTACTGATTTTACTTTTGAAATAGATAAAAAGATTGCTTTGCTTTTAGTTGAAAATATAAACTGACTAAAAGTAATAGAATAGTCGCAAACTCGGACGAGATGTGGGTACGCGGTAGGTTGCAAACGCGGACGAGTTGTGGGATGCAAATCGGTATATTCTTTTATTGCGTTACAAACGCAAATTTCAAAACATCCGCGTTGCAAACGCGGACGAGTTGTGGGTTGCTAACACGGACGAGTTGTGGGATGCAAATCGGTATATTCTTTTATTGCGTTACAAACGCAAATTTCAAAACATCCGCGTTACAAACGCGGACGAGTTATGGTTGCAAACGCAGACGAGTTGTGGGTTGTAGCAAAATTTAGTTTACCAAATTTTTACTCGCTCGTTCATTTCCCGATACATCGCATTACCCGGCTTTACATTAAAGGCTTTATAAAATTGTTCCATAACGCTTAAAGGGCCATTTACCCGATATTTTGAAGGCGAATGTACATCCGTCATGATGCGTTTTGCGATTTCTTCGTTTCTACGTTGTATTAACCAAGCAAAGGCATAACTTAAGAAATAGCGCTGCTCGGCTGTATATCCATTTTTAACGGTATTTGCTTGCCCATCCTTTGTTTTTTTGAAAGCTTCATATCCCATAAGCACTCCACCCAAATCGGCTAAATTTTCACCCAATGTGTTTAATCCACGCAGATGAAGTGTATCGAGCATCACATAACCATCGTATTGTTTTACCATAAGCGCTGTTCGTGCTTTAAAATTTTCTCTGTCTTCCTTACTCCACCAATCATTTAGATTTCCGTTTTCATCATACAAACTTCCTTCATCATCAAAACCATGAGTTATTTCATGACCAAAAGTTGAGCCTCCTATAATTCCATACAATATAGCATCTTCGGGCATTTGTGTTTTTGTATAACCCGGCACTAAAATATTGCACGCAGGTATAACAATTTCATTATTGCTTGGGTTGTAATACGCATTATAGGTTTGTGGTGTCATGTGCCACTCTGTACGATCAACCGGTTTACCATACTTTTCAATCATGTGATTAAAATTCCATCGCATTACGTTCATCATATTTGCAGCAAAGGAACTTTTATCAATAGTCAAAGCCGAATGATCTCGCCACTTATCGGGATAACCAATTTTCATCGAAACAGCATTCAGTTTTTTCAACGCCTTTTCCTTTGTAAGCTCACTCATCCAATCGCATTGTTTAATGCGAGAGCGATAAACTTCTTGAATATTATTTCCAATTTCAATAAGTTTTTCTTTAGAGTTTGCAGGCAAGTAATGGGCAACATATTCCTGTCCGATTAATTCACCTAAAGCCTTATCGGTTGTTTCAACTACTTTTTGCCAGCGTGGCTTTTGTTCTTTGTTTCCTGACAGTTTTTGAGTGTAAAACAAAAAATCTTCGTATTCAAAATCCTTTGATAAATAGCTTGCATAATTGCTGATTAGGTTCCAACTTAAATAAGCTTTC
>WBZU01000194.1_pt2 | contig 38016 bp, 31 predicted proteins | sample 5204311 | NCBI WGS metagenome assembly WBZU01 (sample SAMN12344359, study PRJNA552823) | activated sludge metagenome | biome: Activated sludge suspended growth; feature: Nitrification reactor; material: Wastewater; isolation source: activated sludge from nitrification reactor of wastewater...
CGCAAGCATTTTCTCAACATCGGAGACGACGCGGCGCAGGTTAGGGCGCTTCCAACCGCGCGGATACGCCCGCGCGGGCCGCGGGCACCCCGGCGCCCACGGCGCGATCGGCAAAGCCTCGAGAATCGCCGCCTCGAGCGCCCGTCGACGCCAGAGCGGCACGCCGCCGGGGCGCCCTCGACGGCGCGTTGCCGCGGCCGGCTTCATCGCGCTCCGCGGGGAGCGCGCGAGGGGAAACACCTTGCGCGCGGTAGCAAGGGGAACCGGGAAGCGCCGCAGCGTAACGCAAGCGCCGACCGGTGCCCCCGGATTGTCCCCACCTTGTCCCCTCTATGAAGAGTAGTCATCAAGGGGACAAAGTGGGGACGGCACAGGGCATTGATTGCACGTCGATTTCTACGCGGTTCGCCAGCTTGTCCCCGGGTCGCCGCCTTAACCGACAACCAAAGCGATAACTCCGGCAAAGGCCCGGTCACTAGCGCAAGCTCGGGGCGCGCATTACCCTCGCCGCGCCGTCGCTGGAAGGACCCGGGCGCGCGCCCGAGCTCGCCACCGATCGGAGCGCGGCCGCCGCGACCGGGTCGCGCGACCTGATGCTGCCCCGCCACGCACCGCCCCCCTATGCGTATGCCCCCCTTAGGGCGCGCTCGTGAATAGGGATCGAACAGGGTTCGCATTACCCTTGCCGTCCCTTCGCGGGAAGGACCCGCGATCGCGCGCGGCCGGCCTTTCCGGTCGACGCCTTCTCATCGCGCTGGCGCGCACGGACCAACGACGACAGGTGCCGCTCCCATCGCGCGAGCGCGTCCCGCTTTTCGTCGGCGAACGAGTGCCGCTCGTAGTGCTTCGCCTGGACGCCGTGCACCCCATGCGAGAGCAGCTGCGCGCGCACGTCGCGCGACAACCCCAAGCGCTGCAACGTTGTTTCCGCCGTGCGCCGCACGTCGCGCAGCTGCGCCACTCCGTCCCCAAGCGCCTTGGCCTCCCGCAGCAACCGATCGCTCGCCATCGCCGCGAAGATGCGCGCCGCCACGTCGCCGCACGTCTGCGGACTGGTCGGCCGTTTGCCGCTTTCCGTGAACACCCACGGCGCGCCGCGCGCGCTGAGGCGCCTGTGGAGTAGGCGAACAGCGGCGGCGGACAACGGCAGGACGTGCAGGCGCGGCTCCGATCGCCTCCCCTTCGGGTCGCGGAGTGTAATGGTGCGCGCCTCCAGGTCCACGTCGCCGGGCGTCGCGCGCAATAGTTGCGTCGGCCGCTGCCCGCCCAGCAACAACGCGAGTAGTGCGGCATCGCGCGCCGGCGCCGGCGACAGCCGCTCCAGGGCGAGCATGTAGTAGCCGAGCTCGCCGTCGGTCAGCACGCGGTCGCGCGCCCGGTTGTACCGCGCGAGCGACCTGGCCGGCGTCGCGGCAACCGGGTTGTGCTTGACCCCGAATCCAAGCATCGCCGCCGGCGCCTCGGGATCTAGCCGCGCGCCCTCAGCGAGCGCGAACGCCGCCCGCAGGTAGGCGCGCAGCTTCGCGGCTGATCGGCCGCGCCCCAAGTCGCGCACTCGACGAACAATCGCGGCAACCTCGTCCGGCGTGACCTCCGCGGCCGGGCGCGCCGCGAGCTCGGGATGCGGAGCATAGACGTGCCGGGCGAACATCGTGCGAACATCGCTAGCCGACTGCTTCCCAGCGCTCGCGAGATAACCGGCGTAGGCGTCGAGCATCGCCGACAAAGACCCGCGCCCAGCCTCGCGCTCAGCCCTTGCCGCTTCTTCCATGCGCGCACGCTCAGCCTCGCGCTCGCGCACCTTCTCTTGCGCCAAGAGCTCGCGCAAATCAATCTCTCGCGCGCGCGCCTCCCGCGCCCGCAAACCGTATCCGTTTGCTATGCGGCGCGCCGCCGCAAGATCGCTCACCTTCCTGCCGTCGACACTCTCGCGCTCCAATTTCGCGCGCGCTTCGGCTATGTCGCTCGGGCTAATCGGGATCATCCGCTGATGCCGGCCAAGCGAATACTTGAAGTACCAAAGCCGACGATCGCCCTGGCCCCATCGCACGACCAGGCTTCCGGCGCCCCAATCCGGGCGGCGCTCAGATAGCTTTGTTCCTGCCGGGCGTGTCGCTGCGACCTGCGACTCGGTGATCAACTCGGACCTGCCTTGCTTCCCCAAGGCACCCTCTACGCTTGCGGCCGGCCGGACGCGGGATCAAGCCCGGCGCGCTTTCGCCGCTCGCGCTCGCGCCAATGGTCCCAGTTGACGCGACCCGCGCTCAGCGCCTCAAGGACCACACGCCGAACGTCCATGTGGTCAAGCGATTCGCCCGCGACGTGCTCCATCGGCAGAGCTACGTCTGCAATCGCGTCGCGCGCCGCTACCACGTCCTCCAAGGCCCGCATCAGCTTCGCGGAGCCCTTAGCCTTAACGGCCAGGTCGATCGCAGCGCGCGCGAGCAACGCGTAGCACGACGCGAGCCGTAGCCGCGTCGCGTCGTCCATCGGCGCGGGACCGCGGCGCCTCGGTTCAGCCTTGCGAATGGTCATCCTGAACTCCCGGGGATCGGCGATCCGGTCGCCGCCGTGCCTACATTGTGCCTACTTCCGCGGGAAAGACCAAGACAAGCCGCAAGGCACCACTACCGGCCAAACACCCCTATGTCATTCGGGAATCCGGGAATTTGGCGGCGCGCCCGGCACGCTCCGAAATCTTGCGAAACGTCGGAATTAGGGACTTAAAATCCGCCGGCGGGCAACCGCCGTGCCGGTTCGATTCCGGCCCCGGGCACCAGTCTCCCCGCGAGGCACCGGACACGCGGCCGCGCGTGCGATGGGCACCAGGTTGCGCATCGCCGCGAGCGCCCCTATAATGATGTCGTGATCGCTCAACGGCACCTCCGACCGCAATCGTCCGCCATCGCCGCCGGCCCCCGGCGCGCGTGCGCGCGCGCGTCGGTGCCGTTCCTCGCCGTCCGTCGTCACGACCACGGTACGCTCGCCTGCCTCGGGAGCGCCCGGTAACGCCGAGCCGCTCCCGGACCTCCCCGAGGTCCCGTAGCGCCGTCGTTGCCGGGATTCCACGCTGACCCCCCGCCGTCTTCCGTCCGCGCCGCGCGCGGCGGGTGCTGGCGCGTCCCCGTTTTCCGCTTCCCGGAGGTTGCCGTGCTCGACCTGCACGATGTGATGCTTTCTTCCCGCGACGCCGCGGCGCTGGCCGCGCTCGTCACCGACTGGCCCGCGCGCGACGCGTCCGAGCAGGCCGCGGCGGACCTGCTCGCCGACACGATCTCGGGCGCCCGCGTGGTCGCCGACCGTTCGCTCGCGAGCGACGTCGCCGCGCTCGGCGCGACCGTCACGTACGACGAGCTGCCGGCCGGCTCGCGCCGCACGGTGACGCTCGTGCACCCGTCCCACGCGGATCCGTCGCGCGCCCGCGTCTCGGTGTTCGCGCCGGCCGCACGCGCGCTCCTCGGCCGCCGCGCGGGTGCGCGCGTCGCCGCCCACCTGCCGGACCGGTCGATCCGGGAGTTCGCGATCGTCGAGGTCGTGCGCGAGGGAGGCCGCGATGACGCCTAGCCTCGTCCAGCGGATCCTCACGGGCGCCGCGATGCGCGGCCCGGCTCCGGTCGCGCTCGCGCATCCCGAATGCCCGATCGAGCAGTCGGTGAAGAGCGCGCAGCCGCACACGCAGACGGCGCTCCTCGGCGAGGCGTGGCGACGCCACCCGCCCGCGGGCGAAGGCGCCATGATCGTCGCCGAGACCGAAGGCGTGCGGGTGCTGGGGCGCAGCGAAGGGGCGCTGCGGCCGGTCGTCGAGGGCTTTCGCGAGCGGTTCGGCCGCGATGTCGTCGTGGGCGCGCCGCGCGTGCGCTACGCGCACCGGCCCTACCTCGCCGAGCCGTGGATGACGGTGCTCGCGAGCGGGCCGGGGCAGTTCGCGCCGCTGCTCATGCGCGACCTCGCGCGGCGCAAGGCGCGTGTCCTGCGCGTCGAGCAGCACCGGGGCCCGTTCGTGATCGAGGCCGAGGCGCCGCTCGCGAACCTGCTGGGCTACGGCGACTGGCTCGACGACCTGGCCGAGGGGCGCGCGGACCTGTCGATGTGGCTCGCCCGCTACGTGCCGGTCGACGTCGACGACGGTCCCGACGCCGCCTGAGCGCTCCCCGGACGCCCGCCGCGAGGCGGCGGGCGTCGCTCGGGCCGGGTCACGCTTCGCGCGAGCGGCTCGCGTCGACGGTGTCGTCCGTGTCGGCCGGCTCGCCCGCGGCGACGAGCGCGGCGCCGCCGTCCGCGCGCTTCGCGAGCAGCGCCCTCGCCTCGTCCTGGAACGACCGCAGGGACTTCTCCCACTGTCCGTCGCGCGGCCTCGTGCTGGCGAGCTTCAGCGCGAACGCGCGCAGCGCCGCGAGCTCGTCGCGCGCCCCGGCGAGGCGGCCTTCCGCCTCGGCGAGCTCGGAGGCGTAGACGAGCTCGACCTTGCGATCGCGGCACACGCCGATGCAGTTCTGCGGCGCCTCGACGCGGCCGCAGCCGATGCACTGCCAACCCCTGATCGTCTCGGCCATCGAAGGCTCCCGCGGCCCGGCGGGCCCGTGTAGATGCATATTGTATGCATCTTTCACCCGCTGCGCCCGGCGCAGCCGCGCCTACGCCTTTCGTCGTAGGCGCACCCCCCGCTTCCGGCAGCCCCCGAACGCACCGTCCGGTCAATTCCCGCGCCCTCCCTCCGCGCGCACGATGGCCACGTCGCAAGCATCGCGACGGCGAAAGAGGAGAGACACGATGAACCGCACGTCGATCGATCGTGAAGGCGCGATCCAGGCGGCCACCGCCCGCTCGCTGGTGGCTGCCGTCGTCGTCATGGGCCTCGCAGCGCTCGTGTGGGTCCACGTCGACTTCGACACCGGCTCGGCGCCGGTCGTCGAGCGCGCGCTCTCGTACACGCCCGCCTGCGCGGGCGACGGTTGCCTCCAGGCGCCGGCCGGCGACCCCTCGGTGCCTTCGGCCGACAGCGTGCTCCCGCCCCGCGAGACGTCGACGTACGACGTCCCGCCGGTTCCGACCTTCTAGGGGCGAGCATGACGTCGATCCGGAATCCCCGAGCCGCGCTGGCCGGCGCTTTTTTTTGCGCGCTCGCCGCGCTCCCCGGCACCGCCCACGCGATCCAGGTCGTGGGCGACGAGGCGTGCCAGACCTACGCGGTGGACATCGCCGCGTTCGCGACCTGCGAGAACGGCCGCGTCACGAAGCCGGAGAGCCCGGCCCCGGCGGCGCCGGCTCGCGCGCCCGACCGCGCGGCCGCGGCCAAGGCGTCCCCGCGAGACGACGGGAAAGCCTCCGGCGCGACCGCGCTCGCGCGCGACGCCGGGCGCGACCCGCCCGTTCGGGCGAGCAATCCGGTGCGGTAGGACGCCCGCCGCGCGCGAGACGCGGCCGGCGTTCAGCCGAGGTGGCCCTTCGCGGCGAGGACCGCCGCGGTGCGGTTGCGGACGTTGAGCGCGCGGAACACGGCGATCAGGTGGACCTTGACCGTGCCCTCGCTCACGCCGAGCGCGTTGGCGATCGACTTGTTCGGAAGCCCCTGCGCGAGGAGCCGCAGCACCTCGACCTGCCGCGGCGTGAGGTCCGGCGTTCCGTCACCCGCGCCCGCCGACGAGGAGAGCAGCCGCGGGGGGACGTACGTGCCGCCGGCGAGCACGAGCCTGACCGCGGAGACGATCACCGCCGGCGGCTCGCTCTTCGGCACGTAGCCGGAGACGCCGAGCGCGAGCAGCGCGGCCACCTGCGCCGGGTCCTCGTCGGCGGAGACGACCACGAGCGGCACCTGCGGCGCGCGTGCGCGAAGGGTCCGGATCGTGTCGAGCCCGGACGCGCCGGGCATCCTGAGGTCGACGAGCAGGAGGTCGAGGTCGGGATGCGCTTCGACGAGCGCGAGCGCGCCTTGCGCGTCGGAGGCCTCGACGAAGCGCGGCGCCCCCAGCTCGGCGAGCGCAGTCGCGAGCGCCGCGCGCATGATCGGGTGATCGTCGGCGAGACCGATCGTCCAGCCGGCCGCGTTGGCCTCCTGGCTCATCGGCTCGGACCGGCTGCGATTGCGCGCGCGTCGGGCACGCGCGCATTATAGAAGCCGAATCCGGCGGCCCCGATGCCCTCGTCCCGCGAATTTTCGCGCCTCGCCGCCGTCGCGGCGACGGGTGCGCTCCTCATCGCCTTCGCGACGTCCGCCGGCGCGGCCGACTCGCACCCGGACGTCCGGACGCTCGTCGACGGCCGCATCGTGTTCGACGCCTCGGCGACGCCGCCGGCCGACGCGTCGCCCGGCGAGGCGATCGCACTGCCCGATCCGTGGATTGTTACCCACCCGGACGCGACCGGCTACGCCTGGTACGCGTTCGACTGGACGCTCCCCTCCCGGCCGGACGCCGTCTATGCCGTGTACCTGCCCGGCGTGAATGCCCACGCGCAGGTCTTCGTGAACGGGACGCTCGTCGGCGCGACGGGGGACCTGGATGGCCGGCCGCCTCGAAGCTGGGAGCGCGGGCAGGCGTTCGCGCTGCCCTACGCGCTGCCGCGCGAAGGCGCCAACCGCGTGGCGATCCGCGTCAACGTCCCCGAGACCTGGCTCGGCGGGCTCGAGCCGCTGGTCGTCGGCCCCGCCGTCGAGGTGCGGCGGCTCGTCTTCCGCGACCTCTTCCTGCACTCGATCGGCCCGGCGCTCGTGTCGGTGACGATCGTGATGCTCGGGCTGTTCATCCTCGGGCTGTGGCTGCGAAGGCGCGACCCGACCTACGCGCTGTTCGGCGCCAGCGCGATCGTCTGGGGCGTGCACACGCTGATCTCGCAACTGCCCGCCGCCCCGCTCCCCGAGCCGCACTGGTCGATCTGGTGGCACGGCATGTACCTCGCGTTCGTCTGCATGCTGTGCGTGTTCTGCCTGCGCTTCACCGGGCTCGACTGGCGCGGCTACCGCCGCGTCGTCGTCGCCTATGGCCTCGCCGTCGTGCCCGCGCTCTACGCGGCCTGGCCGCTCGGCCTCCTGGGACCGGTGGCCGCCGGGATCCGCGCGGGCGGGATCGCGCTCGTGCTCGTCGCGCTCTTCGCGGTCGCCCGCTATGCGGTCCGGATGCGCAACACGGAGAGCCTGCTCCTGTTCGCCGCGGGCGCCGTCTCGGCCGCGTTCGCCGTGCACGACTGGCTCGCCGCCCGCGATCCCTACTCGATCCGCGAGCTGTGGCTCGTGCCCTACGCGGCGCTCGCCTTCCTCGTGCTGGTCGGCTGGATCCTCGTCGACCGGTTCGTGCAGGCGCTGAACGACGCCGAGCGCTCGAACGCCGAGCTCGAGGAGCGCGTCAGCGAGAAGAGCGCGGCGCTCGCGCTGCAGCTCCGGCGCACGCAGGAGGCGCGCGACGCCGCCGAGCACGCCGACCGGGCGAAGTCGCGCTTCCTCGCGGCGGCGAGCCACGACCTGCGCCAGCCGCTGCACGCGCTCGGCCTGTTCGCGGCGAAGCTCCCCGACCACGTCCGCGACGACGCGGGGACGCGCCTCGCCGAGCGCATCGGCCACTCGGTCGACTCGCTCGAAGGGCTGCTGTCGTCGCTGCTCGACGTCTCGAAGCTCGACGCCGGCGCGATCGAGCCGCGCCCGCAGCCGGTCGCGCTCGACGCGCTGCTCGCGCGCCTCGCCGACGAGTTCGCGCCGCTCGCACTCGAGCGCGGCCTGAAGATCGCCGTCGTCCCGACGCGCCGCGTCGTGCGCTCCGACCCGATCCTGCTCGAGCGGATCCTGCGCAACCTCGTCGACAACGCGCTCAAGCACACGCGATCGGGCGGCGTGGTCGTCGGCGCGCGGCCGCGGGGCGCGCAGGTCTCGATCGAGGTGCACGACAGCGGGCCGGGCATCCCCGCCTCCGAACGGGAGCGCGTCTTCGAGGAGTTCTACCAGCTCGGCAACGTCGAGCGCGACCGCTCGCGGGGCCTGGGACTCGGGCTCGCCATCGTGCGCCGGCTCGCCGACCTGCTCGGCCACCGCGTCGAGGTCGATTCACAGGTCGGCCGCGGCTCGACGTTCCGCGTCGTCGTCGACCGCGACGATGCCGCGCAGGCCGCGCCGCCCGCGGCGCCAGACGCCCCCGTCGCCTCGCTCGCCGGACGGCGCGTCCTGGTCATCGACGACGAGGAGGAGGTGCGCGCGGGCACCGAGACGGTCCTGCGCTCGTGGGGCTGCGAGTACGTGGGCGCGGCGGACGCCGACGACGCGCTGCTCGCCGCCTCCGGTCGCGCGCCCGACGCGATCGTCGCCGACTGGCGCCTCGCCGGCGGCGCGACCGGCGACGAAGCGATCGCGCGCGTCCGCGGCGCTTTCGGCAAGCCGATCCCGGCCGTGATCGTCTCGGGCGCGAGCGCGCCCGGCGACCTCGCGCGCATCAAGGCCGCCGGCATGCCGCTCCTGCACAAGCCGGTGGCCCCCGCGAAGCTCCGCAGCACGCTCGCGTTCCTGCTCGCGGGCCGCTGAAGCCGCGTCGCCGGTCGTCGCGTCAGTAGTCGAGGTCGCGGATCGGCGCGGGCAGCGGCGTCCCCGGCGCGAGGCCGAGCATCGCCGCGATCGTCCCGGAGACGACGCGCACGTTGTTGTCGAACGATCCGTGCGTCGCCGGGACCGCGCGCGGGCCGGCGCTGACCGTGCGCGCGTTGACGAGCGCGAGGCCCGCGCCCGGCGCGGGCGTCCCGCCCTCCGCGAAGCCGGCCGGCGGGGCGCCGCCGAAGTACCACCGCTGCCAGCGCCCGACGTCGGTGAGCGAGCCCGGGTCCCACCACTCCCCGTCAGCGCGCTCGCCGTCGTACGCGCTCGCGAGCCCCGCGAGCGGGGTCTTGTGCGCGGGCTCGAACGCGCGGCTCACGAGGTAGAGCAGCGACTTCCGGTAGGCGCCCACGCCGTCGTCGCGCTCGCGCGCGTCGGAGAGCGCGTGGACCGCGAAGCGGCCGCGAGCGAGCACGCCCGCGTCGATCGGCGCGGCGAAGTGATCGAGCGCGAACGGCAGCGTGCACGCCGGCGCATAGAGCGTGCAGGTCGCGACCTTCGTCGCGGGCGCGGCGGCGAGGCGAGCAAGCAGGCGCCCGACGATGTAGGCACCGGCCGAGTGGCCGACGAGGTGGATCGCGAGGTCGCCGCCGGATTCCGCCGCGAGCGAGCGCAGGTGCGCGGCGAGGACCGCGAGTCCGCGGCCCTCGTTCCCGGATGCGGCGGCGTTCTGCTTCATCTGCGCCCACAGCGCCGGGAACGGCAGCGCGTGCAGCACGCCCTCGATCATCCGGTCGGAGGCGTCGGCGAGCGCGTCGCCGAAGCCCTCGCGCGGGATCGCCTCGCCGAAGCGCCGGCGCACCTCGTCCTCGATCGCGTCGGCGAGCGTGTCGAGCCATCCGGTCTGCCAGGTGACGAACACCGGGTAGACGCCGTTCTTCTCGAACCACGGCCCCATCACGCGGATGCGCGTCAACGACGCGTCGCGGTCGTTCAGGCCCCCGTGCGCGTAGATCGCGACGTGGCGCGCGCCCGCCGGCCGCGAGGCGAGCCACAGTCGCGGCCGCGTGAGCGCCACCTCCTCGGCGGCCGCGCGCGCGTCGCCGACGTCGGCAAGGTGGTTGACGATCTCGCCGTCGTTGCCGGTGACGAGCGTGTGCACGTAGCCCTCGTCGAGCGTCCACGCGTCGGCGCGGCGCGCGAGCGGGTCGCCGCCGCCCTGCCACCCCGGCGCGTCGCCGGTCTGCGGCAGCGCGACACGCGACGCGACGAAGTGCACGGGCGAGCGCGCCGCCTTGCCGCTCGCGCGTCCGCTGCTCGCGCGCTCGACCGGCACGCCGAGCGCCACCGCCCACGCGTCGTCGCCGTGCGCGACCCACTCCTCGTAGGGCAGGATCGCGAGCCCGTGCGCGCCCCAGTCGCCGCCCCACGAGTTCTGCACGACGAAGCCGCGCTCGTCGTAGCCGACCAGCGCGTACGCGTGCCCGCCCTCGACCTTGTCGCGGACGGCGATCTCGGGCAGGTCGCGGTGCGAGCGCGGCACGCGCCGGCGCTCCTTCAGGTTCCAGCCGCCGTGCACGCTGCCCGAGCAATAGATCGCGCCGGTCTCGAAGATCGCGGCCTGCATGTCGACGACGGAGCGCCGGTCGATCCGGTAGTAGACGCCGAGCGGCCGCGTCACCGCGTCGACGTCCCAGCCGGGCGTCGGCGCGACGAAGCGCGCCGGATCGTACGGCCACAGCGCCTCGGTGCAGACGCCGTGCTTGTGCCAGCCCTTGAGCGCGCCGCGGCACGACGAGCCGTCGTACTTCTCGCCGGGCCACTCGTCGTAGAAGCGCGCGAGGTGGTAGAGCATGCGCGCGGAGAGCAGCGTGCCCGCGGAGAGCCGCCCGCGCTGCCAGAACAGGTACTGGACGACCGCCGCGAGACCGAACCCGGTGCACGCGCCCTCGTCGCCCTGGTCGCGGACGAGGTCGGCGGCGAGGTAGCGCGGGATCTCGTCGGCGAACGTCCGCTCGTCGGGGTGGCGCGGCGGCAGCGCCCGCGCCGGCGGCCGGTACGGAAGGTCGCGGAAGTCGAGCCGGTCGGGCCGGGCGTCGAGCGTGAGCTCGCGCCCGCCGATCACGACGCGCCGCCGCGGCATCGGGAGCTGGCGGCGGCCGGGGGCTCGTCCCTCCGGCCGCCTCGCGCGCTGGCTAGCGGCGGCCGCCCGGCCGATGGGGCTGGCCCATGCGGGCCAGGTCGCCCATCACCTTCTGCATGTGCTCGAACGCGTTGCCGCCTGCGCCGACCACGCCCTTCATCGCCTCGACGACGTTCTGCATCGGCTTCAGGTCCGGCAGCGCTGCGAGCGCGGCCTTCGCCTGCCTGACGCCCGGCACGCCCTCGGCCTGGTCCTCGATCAGCGTGAACACACGCTTCTGGATCTCGGTGATCAGGTCGAACATCTCGCTCCAGTAGCGCATCGACTTCTCGAGCGCCTCCTGCGCGGCTCCCTGCCCGACCGCCATCAGCGTGTGCGCGTCCTTCGCCTCGGCGGCGTGCTTCGCCGCCTTCCTGTGGATCTCGCGCGCCTGCTCCTCACCCTCGAACTGCAGCTTGCGCAGCTTCGCGGTGCTCTCGATCGCGGCGTTGATCACGTCGAGCGCCATCCGCGCGTTCGCCTTGTAGAGCTCGATCGCCTGCTCGGGCGTCAGCATGTTCGCCATCCGCGACATGTCCTGGTAGGACGCGCCCGGCGGCATCACGAACTGCGGCGTGCCCAGCGCCTTCTTCGCGGGCGGCCGCCGCGTGGACTTCGCGCGGGCCTTGCGCTTCGGCTTCGGAGCGGCGGCGGGAGCGGGGGCTGCGGGGGACTTCCTGGCCATGGTCGACTCCTTGCGGGGGAAAGGGGCTTCGGAACCCAGTTGACGCTAATCGGATGGCATCGTCAAGACGGCGGCGCCGGCGAGGCGGCCCGCGCGGAGGTCGTCGAGCGCCTCGTTCGCGCGCTCGAGCCCGTAGGGCGTCGCGTGGACGTCGAGCGGGATCCGCGCGGCGGCGGCCATGAAGCGCTCGCCGTCCTCGCGGGTCAGGTTCGCGACCGAGCGCAGCGTGCGCTCGCGCCACAGGAGGCGGTACGGGAACGAAGGGATGTCGCTCATGTGGATGCCCGCGCAGACGACCGATCCGCCGGGACGCGTCGCCGCGAGCGCGACGGGCACGAGCGCTCCGACCGGCGCGAACAGGATCGCGGCGTCGAGCGGTGCGGGGCCGGGCTCGTCGCTTCCGCCCGCCCACGCCACGCCCAGGCGTCGCGCGAGCGCCTGTGCGGCGTGGTCGCCGGGGCGCGTGTAGGCGTGGACCTCGCGACCGTCCGCGATCGCGAGCTGGGCGATCAGGTGCGCGGCCGCGCCGAAGCCGTAGAGGCCCAGCACCCGCGCGTCGCCCGCCATCGACCACGCGCGATGGCCGATCAGGCCGGCGCACAGGAGCGGCGCGGCGTGCACGTCGTCGTAGCGGTCGGGGAGCGCGAGCACGTAGCGCGCGTCTGCGATCGCGTGCGTCGCGAAGCCGCCGTCCTGCGTGTAGCCGGTGTAGCGCGCCGACTCGCAGAGGTTCTCGCGCGCCTCGCGGCAGCAGCGGCAATGGCCGCAGGTCGACGCGAGCCACGGGACGCCGACGCGCTGGCCGACGGCGAGCCCGGCGACCCCCGCGCCGGTCGCGAGCACACGCCCGACGATCTCGTGCCCGGGCACGACCGGGAGCTTCGGATCGGAAAGCTCGCCGTCGCAGAGGTGCAGGTCCGTCCGGCAGACGCCGCAGGCCGATACGCGGACCAGCACCTCGCCCGCGGCGGGCGCGGGCACCGGCCGCTCGCGCGCCACGAGCGGGCGGCCCGGCGCCTCCAGCACCATCATGCGCATCGCGGTCAACGGGTCGCTCACGCCGGGTCGGTCGACGGCCGGATGCTAGCAGCCGGCGCGCGGCGGGCGTTGACCCGAGTCAACGGCATCCGGCGGAATGCCGCGCCGGTCTGCCCTGTTGACCGCGCGAGCGCGCCGGGCCAGCATCGGCGCGCCGACCCCCGACCGCACGGAGAACCTGCATGCGCCTCGCCCTCGCCCCCACGCTCGTCCTGGCCGCCGTCCTCGCCGTTCCCGCTGCCGCGCCTCCCGCCGCCGCGCAGGCTCCCGCGCCCGCCCCCTACGAGACGACGAAGATCGCCGACAACGTCTACGTGTTCCGCGCCGGCGGCTACCAGTCGATGTTCGTCGTGTCGCCCGAGGGCGTGATCGTGGCCGACCCGATCGGCTACGCGGACGCGAAGGCGCCGGCCGCCTACCTGCAGGAGATCCGCAGGATCACGCAGGCGCCGGTCAGGTACGTGATCTACAGCCACCACCACTACGACCACGCGGCGGGAGGCAAGCCGTTCAAGGACGCGGGCGCGGTGTTCGTCGCGCATCGCAACGCGCACAAGCGGCTCGCCGCGCTCGCCTCGCCCGACGTCGTGCTGCCCGACATGATCGTCGACGACACCGGGAGCTCGATCGTGCTTGGCGGCATGCGCGTCGACCTGCTCTACCTCGGCAACAACCATTCGGACAACACGCTCGTGATGCTGCTGCCGCGCGAGCGGATCCTCTACGCGGTCGACTGGCTCCCGCTGCAGGCGGTCCTGTTCCGCGACATGCCCGACGGCTACCTCCCCGACTGGCTCGCCGGCCTCGACCGCGCGCTCGCGATGGACTGGGACCGGCTCGTCCCCGGCCATCCGGGCCCCGGCGGCCGCCTCGGGACGAAGGACGACGTCCGGATGCTGAAGGACTACCTGACCGACGTCTCCAACGCCGCGAAACAGCTCGCCGCCGAGCGCAAATGCCTGAACGACGACGCGATGCGCGCGGTGAAGCTGCCGAAGTACGAGGGCTGGGGCGGCTACGCGATGTTCCTGCCCGGCAACGTCCAGCGCTTCTGCGAGTACTGGGGCCGCGGCATCTGACGCCGGCCACCCGTGCGGGCGCGCGCCGTCACGAAGCAGGCGGCGCGCGGGCACGGTCCGCCGCCGCGCGGTCGATCACGCCGCGGATCGCCGCGGCGAACGACTCGGCGTTCTCGTCGGTCACGAGCGACTTGTGGTCGCCGGGGAGCACCTGCACCTCCGCGGTCCGCGCGAGGCGCCGCCAGCCCTCGTCGTGCGCCGACGCGCCGCTCTCGCCGGAGCGGACGACGAGCAGGTGCGTGTCGAGCCGCCGTCCCCGGTAGGCGAGCATCGCCCGGTAGAGTCGGTGCGCGAGGTCGCTCATCCGGTCGTTGGCCCCCGCGAAGCCCAGCGAAGCGAGCGTCGCGGACACGGCCGCCTCGTCCGGCGTGCCGCCGCCGATCGCGCCGGGCGCCGACGCGTCGACGACGATCACCGCCGGCACCTCCTCGCCGGCGTCGATCAGCTGGCCGGCGAGCTCGAACGCGACGAACGCGCCGTTGCAGTGCCCGCCGACCACGTAGGGCCCGTGCGGGCGCATCCCGCGCAGGACGCGGAGCCGGTCGGCCGCCATCGCCTCGATCGACGTCGGGATCGACCGGTCGGCGAGCCCGTGCGGGTGGACCGCGTAGACCGGCTGGTCGGGGCCGAGCAGCCGCGCGAGCGCGTGCGTGTGGAATCCCGCCGCCATGAAGTCGCCGTGCACGTAGACGAAAGGCGTGCGCGTGCCCCGCTCGTGCAGCGGCGCGATCTCGGCGTGCGCGGCGAGCGAGCCCATCCGGATCGCGTCGGCGAGGTGCGCGACGGTGTCGTCCACGAACAGCGCGGTGAGCGGCAGGCGGACCCCGGTCTCGCGCTCGTAGTCGTCGGCGACGCGCGCGGCCAGCAGCGAATGCCCGCCCAGGTCGAAGAAGCGGTCGTGGATGCCGATCCCCCGCCGTCCCAGCGCGTCCTCGAAGCGCCGCACGAGGTCGGCCTCGAGCGGATCGCGCGGCGGGACGTGGGCGCCGGTGGACTCGACCGGCGCCGCGTCGGCCGAGGGCAGCGCCTTGCGGTCGACCTTGCCGTTCGCGTTGAGCGGCAGCGACGGGATCCAGACGATCTCCGAGGGCAGCATCGCCGGGGGCAGTCGCAGCCGCAGCGCGCGCCGCAGGCCTGCGGGCGGCGGCGCGGACGGATCGGCCGGGACGACGTAGGCGACGATGCGCCGCGTGTCGCTCGCCTCGCCCGCGAGGATCGCCGCGACGTCGCGCACGCCGGGCTCCCTCGCGATCGCCGCCTCGACCTCGGCGAGCTCGATCCGGTGGCCGCGCACCTTGACCTGTCCGTCGGCCCGGCCGAGGAACTCGATCGTGCCGTCGTCGCGCCACCGCGCGCGGTCGCCGGTGCGGTACAGCCGCCGCGCCGGCAGGTCGCCCGCGGGCGCGACGACGAACCGCGCCTCGTCCCGGTCGGACGCCCCGAGGTAGCCGAGCGCGAGCCCTGCTCCACCGATGACGATCTCGCCGGGCTCGCCGGGCGCCGCAGGTTTCCCGTCCGCACGCAGCACGACGACCTCGGCGTTCGCGATCGCGCGGCCGATCGGCACCGTCGCCGCGCGGTCCGGCACCTCGCGCACCTCGTGCCAGGTCGCGAACGTCGTCGTCTCGGTCGGGCCGTAGACGTGCACCAGCCGCGAGGGCGGTTTCGAGCCAAGCACGCGCGCCACGCGCGACGGCGTCGCGGCCTCGCCGCCGAACAGCACGGTGCGGCAGCCGGAGAACGCGTCGGGCGCCTCGCGCGCGACCGCCTCGAACAGCGCCGTCGTGACGAACAGCGTCGTGACGCGCTGCCGCGCGATCTCGGAGGCGAGCGCACGCGGCGCGATCGCCGTCGCCTTCGGGATCGGCGCGAGGCGCGCGCCGTTGAGCAGCGCCCCCCAGACCTCGAAGGTCGACGCGTCGAACGCAGGGTTCGCGAGCTGCGCGACGACGTCCGACGGTCCCAGGCGCACGTAATCGGTGTTGCACACGAGCCGCACGACCGCCTCGTGCGGAACCACGACACCCTTCGGTCGCCCCGTCGATCCCGACGTGTAGATCACGTAGGCCGGATCGCGCGGGGACGGCGCGCGCGTCGGGGCGAGCGCCGCCCGCGCGTCGATCCGCGCCGCCTCGCGTGCCGGGCACAGCACGTCGAGTCCGGGACGCGCGAGCCTCGGCGCGATCGCGTCGTCCGCGATCGCGTGCGTCACGGACGCGGACGCCAGCATCTGCGCGAGCCGCTCGGCGGGGACGTCGGCGTCGACCGGCAGGTACGCCGCGCCGGCCTTGAGCACCGCGAGCCACGCGATCGCCAGGTCGGCGGGATCGGCGCGCGCGACGGCGACGAACGATCCTCGCGCCACGCCTCGCGCGAGCAGCTCGCCGCCCAGCCGGTTGGCCGCGGCGTCGAGCGTGCCGTAGTCGAGCGCACCGATCGCCGGCGCGGACGGGGCGGCGGCCGCCTGCGCCTCGAACGCGGCGGCGATCGTCGGCACCGGGGGCGCCGGCGTCGGCGTCCCGGCCGCCCACGCGACGACCGTGCGGCGCGCCGCGTCGTCCATCAGCGGCAGCGACGCGATCGACCGCCCGGGTTCGCGCGTCATCGCATCGACCAGCGACCCGTACTGGCGCGCCATCCGCTCGACCGTCGCGCGATCGAACAGGTCGGTGGCATAGCCCCAGTACGCCTCGACCTCCGCGCCGGCGCCGCCGTCGTAGAGCGTCAGCGTGAGGTCGAAGCGCGCGTGGCCGAGACCGATCTCCTCCCGCCGCACGGCGCAGCCCTCGAGCGCGAGGTCGCCAATCGACCGCTTGATCATGCCGAAGGCGACCTGGAACAGCGGATTGCGCGAGGCGTCGCGAGCCAGCCCGAGCGCGTCGACGAGGCGGTCGAACGGCACCTGCTCCGATGCGATCGCGTCGCGGGTCGCCGCGTACGCGCGACGGAAGGCGTCGTGCACCGACGCACCGGCCAGGTCGAGGCGGCAGGCGGCCGTGTTGGCGAAGAAGCCGACGGTCTGCACGAGCTCGGGCAACGGCCGGGCGGCCACCGGCATGCCGATCACCACGTCCGTCTCGCCGGCGAGCCGCGACATCAGCGCCGCGTAGGCGCCGAGGAAAGCGGCGCTCGTCGAGACGCCGGCGCTGCGCGCCGCCGATCGGAGCGCGTCGGCCGCCGCAGGGGGCAACGTCGCGCGGACCTCTCCGCCGCGAAAGCTCGGCGACGCGGGCCGGCGGAAGTCCGTCGGCAGCGCGAGCGTGGGCGCGCCGGCGAGCCGGGCGCGGCACGCCTCGAGACGCCGGGCGGCGTCCGGGCTCTCGAGCTCGCGGCGCTGCCGCTCCGAGTAGCTCAGGTAGTCGACGGGCAGCGGCGGCAGCGCGGGCGTCGCCCCCGCACGCGCCGACGCATAGGCGCGCGCGAGGTCGTCGTTCATCGCCCGTCCCGAGAGCGCGTCGCCGAGGACGTGGTGCCAGACGCGGACGAGCGCGTGCCGATCGCGGCCCAGCGCGAACAGCGTCCAGCGGATGGGCGGGGCCGTCGCGAGGTCGAACCGCCACGACGCGAGCTCGCGGGCCGCCTCCCTCATCCGGTCGTCGGCGGCGTCGCCCGCCTCGGCCAGGTCGACGAGCTCGAGATCGACTCGCGCGCCCTCGCCGACCACCTGGCAGGGCACGCCGTCGATCGTCGGGAAGCGCGTCCGCAGCATCGGCTGGCGCACCGCGACCGCGTGCAGCGCGGCGCGCAGGGCGGCGACGTCGAGCGGCCCGTCGACGTACCAGATCGCTGCCACGTTGTACGCGGCCCCGGTGGGGTCGACGTGCTGGAGGAACCAGACGCGCGCCTGCGTGTGCGAAAGCGGCGCCTTCGCGACGGTCCCCGGCTCCCCGACTCGCATGGCCGGTATGCTAGCGGCTTTTCGAGGCGCGATGCAGCCCGCGATCCCGCGTTCGCGCGAATCCGATGAGAGCCGTCACCTTTCTCCTCGCCGCGTTCACCGCCGCCGCCGCGTGCGCACAGCCGTTCCCGTCGCCCGGCAAGCCGGTGCGCATCGTCGTCGGCTTCGCGGCCGGCGGGGGCACCGACCTGCAGGCGAGGATCGTCGCGCCGAAGCTCGCCGAGGTGCTGGGCGTGCCGGTCGTCGTCGAGAACCGGCCCGGCGCGAGCACGATGCTCGCCGCCCAGGAGGTCGCGCGCACGGCCCCCGACGGCCACACGCTGCTCTACACGTTCAGCGGCACGTTCGCGCAGAACCCGCACACGCTCGCCAGCGTCCCGTACGACCCGTTCCGCGACTTCACGCCGGTCTCGCTCGGCGCGCGCGGTCCGCAGCTCCTCGTGGCGCACGTCTCGGTTCCCGCGAAGGACGTGCGCGAGCTCGTGGCGTGGGGGCGCGCGCATCCCGGGGAGCTCAACATCGCCTCGTTCGGCGTCGGCACGTCGTCGCACCTCTACGCGGAGATGCTCGCGCGCGAGTCCGGCGTCCCGATGACGCACGTGCCCTACAAGGGCGCCGGCGACGCGACGAAAGACCTGCTCGCCGGGCGCGTGCAGCTGATGTTCGACTCGGCGACCTCCGCGATCCCGAACGTGGCGACCGGCAGGGTCCGGGCGCTGGGAACGGTCGCCGAGCGGCGCTCGCCGTTCCTGCCCGACGTGCCTACGCTCGCCGAGCAGGGGTTTCCGGCGATCAGCCTCACGGGCTGGCTCGCGTACTTCGGGCCGGCGGGCCTCGCGCCGGAGGTCGTCGACCGGCTGAACGCGGCGATCGCCGCGGTGCACGCGTCGCCCGAGGTGAAGGAGGCTTTCGCGCGCGGCGCTTACGAGTCCGTCTCCTCGACGCCCGGGGAGCTTCGCGCGCTCGTGAAGGACGACTACGAGCGCTGGGGCGCGATCGTGCGTGCGCTCGGCTTCGAGCCTCAGTGAGCAGAAGGGTCAGCGCGGTGCGGGCTCGAGCGCGATCCGCCTGAGCGCGTTCCGGTCGACCTTGCCGTTGGCGAGCGCGGGCAGCTCCGCCAGCACGCGCACCACCCTCGGGCGCTTGTGGTCGGCGATCCGCTCCGCCACGAACGCGCGCAGCGCCCGGGGCGTCGCGCTCGCGCCGTCCTTCAGCACGACGAACGCCACGATGCGCTCGTCCGCGCCTTGCGCCCTTGCGACCACCGCGCAGGTCGCGACCGCGGGGTGCGCGTGGAACACCGCCTCGACGTCGGCCGGGTGCACCGTGTATCCCGAGACCTTGATCAGCTCCTTCGCGCGGCCGGCGATCGCGAGGTCGCCCCGCGCGTCGACGCACCCGAGATCGCCGGTGCGGAACCAGCCGTCGCCGGTGAGCGCCGCGCGCGTCGCCTCCGGATCGCGGTAGTAGCCCGCGAACACGTTGGGCCCCCGCACGAGGATCTCGCCGACCTCGCCGCACGGCACGCCGCGGCCCGACGGGTCGACGACGCGCGTCTCGACGCCCGGCAGCGGCCGGCCGACCGAGGTGTCGCGCCGCCAGCCGTCGAGCGAGGTCTGGCACACGACGGCGGTCGTCTCGGTGAGCCCGTAGCCGTTCTGCAGCGGCAATCCGTAGACCGCCTCGACGTCCGCCTTCACGGCGACGTCGAGCGCCGAGGCCGCGGAGGTCGCCATGCGCAGGCGCGGCGCGGCGTACGCGTGCGGATGCGCCCGCACCCACGCGGCGAACCGCGCGTGCAGCGCCGGCACGCCGGGAACGACGGTGATGCCGTCCTCGCGGAGCGCGCGCGCGAGCGCCTCGGGCGCGAAGCGCCTCGCGAGGTGCAGGCAGCCGCCCGCGAGCAGCGTGCTCATCGCGATCGAGGCGATCGCGCCGGCGTAGGCGATCGGCACCGCGCACCAGACGCGGTCGTCGGGCGCGTAGCGGCGGAGCTCGCCCTGCGTGCGCGCGATGAAGAGGACGTTCGCGTGCGAGAGCATCGCCGCCTTCGGCGCCCCCGTCGTGCCCGACGTGTAGAGGAGCGCCGCGACGCCGTCGCCCGGACGGCCCGGCGGCGGCTCGGACGCCGGATCGCCGGCGAGACGCTCGACGGCGACCGACCCGAGCGGATCGACGTCGACGGCGCGCGCCGACCGGCGCCCCGCGTGCCCGGCGGCGGCTTCCGACGTCGACGTCAGGTGGATCGCCAGCCGCGGCTCGCAGTGCGCGGCGATCGCGTCGATCTCGAGCGGCCCCAGACGTGCCGTCGCGAGCACCGGCCACGCGCCGATCCGGCAGATCGCGAACAGCAGGACGAGGGCGCGCGCGTCGTTCTCCGCGACGACGAGCACGCGGTCGCCCGGACCGGCGCCCAGCGCAAGAAGGCTCGCGCTGGCGCGCTCGACGTCCGCTTCCAATTCGCGGTACGAGATCGCGCGCCCGCCGTCGCGCAGCGCCGGGCGGTCCGCGTGACGGATCGCGTTGCCGGCGACGATGTCGTCGATCCGTTGGAACGTCGTCATTCGATGGGCGCGGGTCGAACGGTGGAGGGGGGACACGATAGCCCGCGACGCGGCGCGCGTCGAGGCGCGGGCGGCCGTCCGCGCGGTCGTGCGCGGCGATCGACTATGATCGCAGGCTCGCGCGCGGGGGCGTGCGGCGGAACGGAGGCGGGAGCGACATGGCGGGACTGCGCGAGCGATTCGGACGGCCGCTCCGGCTCGCGATCCTGGGCGGCGGGCCCGGATCGTGGATCGGGCACATGCACCGCAGCGCCGCCGAGCTCGACGGCTGGTGGCGCGTCGTCGGCGGCGTGTTTTCGGGCAACCCCGCGCGCTCGCGCGCGGGCGGCGCGTCGCTCGGCTTCGACCGCGAGCGCTGCTACGGCACGCTCGACGAGCTCGTCGCGAAGGAGCGCGCACGGTCCGATCCGGCCGACGCGGTCGCGATCATGACGCCGAACGACACCCACTACCCGCTCGCGGCCGCCGCGCTCGACGCGGGCCTCGACGTCGTCTGCGACAAGCCGGTCACGCACGACGCGGCGCAGGCGCGCGACCTCGTCGCGCGCACGCGGCGCCACGGGCGCCTGTTCGCGATCGCGCACGGCTACTCGGCCTACCCGATGACGCGCTACGCGCGCCACCTGGTCGAGACGGGCGCGATCGGAGATCTGCGCTACGTGCAGGTCGAGTACGTGCAGAGCGGACTCGCGCCGCGCCTCGAGGACGGGCCGCGGAACAACCGGCTCGTGTGGGTGCTCGATCCGCAGCGCAGCGGGCTCGCGCTCGTGATGAGCGCGATCGGCTGCCACGCTCAGCACCTCGCATCGTTCGTCGCCGGCCGCCGCGTGACGAGCGTCTGCGCCGACGCGCTCGCCGTCGTGCCGGACCGCGAGGTGATCGACACCGTGTCCGCGCTGCTCCGCTTCGAAGGCGGGCTCGCGGGCACGTTCACCGCGATCCAGGCGGCGGCGGGCAGCGAGAACGACATCCGACTGCGCGTCTACGGCGCGACCGGGATGCTCGACTGGTCGCACCGCGAGGCCTCGTACCTGAAGATCGCGATGCTGAACGAGGGGCCGCGCGTCGCGGGACGCGGCGACGCGAACCTGCCGCCGGAGATCGCCGCGCTCGGCCGCGCGCCGCGCGGCCACCCGGAGGGACTGCGCGAGGCGTTCGCGAACCTCTACGCCGAGGTCGCGCAGGAGCGCATGCTGCGCTCGCTGGGCGAGCCGTCGCCCGCGTTCCGCTACCCGACGATCGAGGAAGGCGCGCACACGATGGCGTTCATCGAGGCGTGCCTCGCGTCGCAGGGGCGCTGGGTCGACGTGGCCGCGACCTGACCGGTCGGACTGAAGTCCGACCCACGACGGGGCGCGCTGTGGGTCGGGCTTCAGTCCGACCCACGACGGGGCGCGCTGCGGGTCGGGCTTCAGCCCGACCCACGACGGGGCGCGCTGCGGGTCGGGCTTCAGCCCGACCCACGACGGGACGCGCTGTGGGTCGGGCTTCAGTCCGACCCACGACGGGGCGCGCTGTGGGTCGGGCTTCAGTCCGACCCACGACGGGGCGCGCCGTGGGTCGGGCTTCAGCCCGACGGTTCTCGCTGCATGAGGGGAGAAGCGTCGGACCGAAGTCCGACCCACCGGCTAACCCACCGCCCCCTTCGCCTTCGCCGCGACCCTCGCGTCGAACTTCTCGCGCAGGATCACGACGCGCTCGTGCGTGCCGCGCGCGATCAGGTCCACGCCGTCGTCCGCGTCGACCTCGAAGCGCAGCTTGCGCCCGTCGACGCCGACGAGCCTCGCGCGCGCGGTGACGACGAGTCCCGGCGGCGTCGCCGCGGAGTGGCTCACGTCGACGTGCGTCCCGACCGTCTGCTCGGCGGGCCAGTCGAGGTGCGGTTTGACCGCGAGCAGGCACGCCCACTCGAGGAAGCCGACGAGGAAGCCGGTCGCGAACACCGGCGGCATCAGCTGGAAGTCGGGCGACTCGGGATAGAGCGCGGGCACCGTCTTCGACGGCGGCACGACGAAGCGCAACTCGTGCGCGAGGCCGGGCTTGAGCGTGTCCTTCACGGGATCCTCCGCGGCAAACCGCGAAGGATAGCGAACCGGACGCCGGTGCGGCGGCGTCAGCGGGGCGCGGCGCCCGGCTTCGCGATCGTCACGCGCGCCGGCGCGGAGGGCGCGCGCGCGGGCGGTGGCGCGGGCGGCTGCCACGCCGCGTGCAGGAGCCCGACGAGCCGGACGAACTCCTGCGTTTCGGGGAACGGCGGCACGCCGCCGTAGCGCTCGACGATCCCCTCGCCCGCGTTGTACGCGGCGAGCGCGAGCTTCACGTCGCCCGCGAACCGGGCGAGCAGGTCCTTCAGGTAGCGCGCGCCGACGCGCACGTTGATCGCGGGCTCCTTCAGCTTGTCGGCGACCGAGCGCTTCGCGTCGCCGGCGACGCCGTAGCGCTCGCCCGTGTCGGGCAGCACCTGCATCAGCCCGATCGCGCCCTTGTCCGACACCGCGGCCGGGTCGAAGGCGGACTCCGCCGCGATCACCGCCTTCACGAGCAGCGGATCGAGCCCGAACTCGCGCGCGCTCCTCGACACGAGCGGCTCGAAGCGCGCGACGTTCGGGTGGCCGTCGACGCGCTTCCAGACCGGGTGGTCGCGCACCGCGTCGACCGGCGACGGCGCGGGCGGCGGCACGGGCACGGGGTCGAGGCTCGAGCGGCCCTTGAAGAAGAGCCGGTAGCGCGCGTCGACCGGCTCGGTCGCGAAGTGCGCGCGGCCGGACTCGTCGACGTAGGCCCACAGGTCGGCGCGCGCGGCCGCGGGCGCGACGACGAGCGCGGCGAGCGCGAGCGCGCGCATCGCGCGGGCAGCGCGCGGGCGGCGGTCGGGGTCGGTCGGGACGTTCATCGCGCCGGTGGCATCGTCGGGTAAGCCTGCGGGAGCCGCGTTCGATCTCCGGATCGTCCGACCCCCACGGCGGCGGCGAGTTCAGCCCGCGGGCCTCCACCCCGGCGCCGCGCCTGCTCTTCTCTTCCGCTTGACGTCGTCCAGGCACCGTCTATAATGACGGTAACCGCATATCCATACGGTTGCCCGATGCCCTTCCCCCGCGCCCCGGCCCGCCGCCCGTTCGCGCACCTCGCCGCCGACGTTCCGGCCGAGGCGCCGCGCCTCACCGCGCGGCAGCAGCAGATCCTCGACTGGATCCGCGCGCACATCGAGGCGACCGGCATGCCGCCGACGCGCGCGGAGATCGCCTCCGGACTCGGCTTCTCGACCGCGAGCTCGGCCGAGGACCACTTGCAGGCGCTCGCGAAGAAGGGCGCGATCGAGCTGAAGCCCGGCGCGTCGCGGGGACTGCGGCTGCGCGACCTGCCGGGCGTGCCGGTGCAGGGGACGCTGCCGCTCGTGGGGCGCGTCGCCGCCGGCAGCCCGATCCTCGCGGCCGAGCACATCGAGGGGCGCTACAAAATCGACCCGGCGCTGTTCTCGCCGCATGCGGACTTCCTGCTGCGCGTGCGCGGCGCGAGCATGCAGGACGCCGGCATCCTCGACGGCGACCTGCTCGCGGTCCACAAGACGGCCGAGGCGCGGTCAGGGCAGATCGTCGTCGCGCGCCTGGCCGACGAGGTGACCGTCAAGCGCCTGAAGCGCCGCGGGCGTGAAATCGTGCTGATGCCCGAGAACGCGGCGTTCGCGCCGATCGAGGTCGACCCGGCGGCGACGCCGTTCGCGATCGAGGGGATCGCGGTGGGCCTCGTGCGGGCGAACCGGGCGCTTTGACGCCCTTTCTTCCTCTCTCCTGCCCGGAACGCCGATGCCGAAGCCCGCGCGCCCGCTGCCCGCCCGCCTCGAGGACCTGCCGAACGTCGGCCCGCGCGTCGCGGCCGACTTCCGGCGCCTGGGGATCGGCGCGCCCGACGAGATCCGCGGTCGCGATCCGTACATGCTCTACCACGACCTGTGCCGCGCGACGCACTCGCTGCACGACCCGTGCATGCTCGACACGTTCATCGCGGTCGTGCGCTACGTCGACGGCGGCCCCGCGAAGCCGTGGTGGCACTACACGGCCGAGCGCAAGCGCGTCTACCCCGGAAATCGGGGTCGGAGCCGCAATCTTTCGACGAGCAGGAAATAGTGCTCGACCCATCCGGAGTGTCGAAAGATTGCGGCCCCGACCCCGAACGATCCTGCTGAGGCTTGACGGGCGCGCCGCGCACGGTTCGCGCGCGGCGCGTCCGCCCTCTTTCCTCTCTCCTCCGGAGGCGCGATGGAAACGATCCTCTACGGCAAGCAGGGCTCCGGCTCCGCAGCGATCGAGGCGGCGCTCGCGCTCGCGCGCGTGCCGTTCCGCCTCGTCGAGACGGCGAGCTGGGACGTCAACGCCGCGTACGACGACCTCGTCCGCGCCAACCCGCTCGGCCAGGTCCCGACGCTCGTGCTGCCCGACGGCACCGTCGTGTCCGAGAGCGCGGCGATCCTGATCCACCTCGGGCTCGCGCACCCGGGAAGCGGCCTCCTGCCGGCCGGCGCCCCGGCACGCGCGCGGGCGCTGCGCGGCCTCGTGTTCGTCGCGGCGAACTGCTACGCGGCGATCGGCGTGATCGACTACCCGGAACGCTGGACGCTGCCCGCGGACGACGCGGCGGTGAACGAGCGCGTGCGCGCCGGCGCGCGGGCGCGGCTGCACGCGTACTGGACGACGTTCGCCGACCTGTTCGCGGGCGAACCGTACCTGGGCGGCGAGACGCCCGGCGCGCTCGACCTGCTCGCGGCCACCGTCTCGAAGTGGTCCGGCGCGCGCGCGCACCTCGCCGCGCACCGGCCCGCGCTCCACGCGACGCTGCTGCGCATCGAGGCGCACCCCGTCGTCGCGCCGATGTTCGCACGGCACTGGCCGTAGCGGGACGTTGAGCGCTGGGCGCTGAGCGTCGCGGACCAGGCGGGTGCCGCGCCTGCACGCCCTCTTTTCCATTTTTCATTTTCCGTTCTCCAATCCCCTCCCCTTCTCGCCGCCCGAACCCTCCCCTCTCCCCGCTCGCGGGGGAAGGGACGCTCAACGCCCAACACCGAACGCACGACATCCCCCCATGAACCCCGCCCCCTCCCCCGCCGCCCGCCTCGCCGCGCGCCTCGCCCATCCGGCGATCTGGCGCGGCGGCGACTGCGCGCCGGAGCAAGCGAGCGTGCCGACCGGATTCGCGGCGCTCGACGCGGTGCTGCCCGGCGGCGGCTGGCCCGGCGCGGGGCTCGCCGAGGTGCTCGTCGCTCGCGACGGCATCGGCGAGATCGCACTCACGCTGCCGGCGCTCGCGTCGCTGCAGCGCGCGCGGCGCGACGTCGTGTGGATCGCGCCTCCGTACCGGCCGTACGCGCCCGCGCTCGTGGCAGCCGGCCTCGACCTCGCGCGCTTCCACGTCGTGCACTGCGCGCGACCCGACGATGCGCTGTGGGCCTGCGAGCAGGCGCTGCGCGCACCCGAGTGCGGCGCGGCGTTCGCGTGGCTCGCAACGCGCGACGAGCGCGTGCTGCGCCGGCTGCAGGTCGCCGCGCGCGACGGCCGCACGCTCGGCGTGTTGTGGCGCCGTCCCGGCGACCGGGGCGGAGCGATCGCCGCGCCATTGCGGCTGGGGCTCGCTCCGCACGACGGTGCGAAGCCCGACCTGCTCGCGGTGCACGTGCTGAAGCGGCGCGGCGGTGCGATCGGCCGGCCGGTGCTCGTCGAGCTCGGAGACAGAAGTCAGGCGTCCGTTGGCCGTTGCCAGGGACGGCGGCGTTTCCCGTGGCCGCGCATCGAGCGTGGCGAACCCTCGACGGCAAACGCTCGGGAGTCGATCCTCCCCGGCAACCGGCGGGTGCAATCCCCGCAGCCCCACCGCCGCCGCACCGCCTCGTCGCCCGGCACCTGACGCCGGTGCCCGATGCGCCGCCACCCGATTCGCGCCGCCCCTGCCAACGGCCAACTGACTCCTGACATGCTCGCCCGCCATTTCCACCAGATGGCCTGCAGCAACGCCTGGGCCAACCACCGGCTGCTGAAGGCGTGCATGCGCCTCTCGCCCGAGGCGTTCGCGGCGCCGCGCACCGGCTTCTTCCCGTCGATCGCCGCGACGCTCAACCACCTGCTGACCGTCGACTGGTACTACGTCGACGCGCTCGAGCGCTGGCGGCAGGGACGCGAGGCGAACCGCGACCCGTCGCCGTTCTTCGCCTCCGACGTGCCGCATCCCGACGCGCGTTCGCTCCACGCGGCGCAGCGCGCGAGCGACGACCGCCTGATCGCGCTGTGCGCGGCGCTCGACGACGCGCGGCTTGGCGAGCACGTCCCGGTGATGCGGCGCGCCGGCCTCGAGCCCGAGCGGGCGGACCGCCTGCTCGGCCACCTGTTCCAGCACCAGATCCACCACCGCGGCCAGGCGCACGCGATGCTCTCCGGCACCGAGGTCGCGCCGCCGCAGCTCGACGAATTCTGGTGCGCGAACGAAGCGCACCTGCGCGCCGCGGAGCTCGCCGAGATCGGGTTGTCGGAGGAGGCGATCTGGCGTGACCGTTGAGCGTGGAACGCCGAGCGCTCAACGCTCGACCCGTCGCTTTCCCCTCTCCCGCCCTCCGTGCTGTTCGCCGCCCTCGTCTTCCCCGACCTCGCGCTCGAGGTCTACGCGCGCGCGTGGAGCGGCGGCGAGGCGTCGCGGCCGTTCGCCGTCGCGAGCGGCGGATCGCGGCCGGTCGTCGTCGCGGCGAACGCTCCGGCGCGCGACGCCGGCGTGAAGCGCGGCCAGCCGGTCGCGGGCGCGCTCGCGCTCGTGCCCGGCCTCGCGCTGCGCGACCGCGACGAGCGCGCCGAGGTGCGCGCGCTCGAGGCGATCGCGACGTACGCGCTGTCGTTCACGCACGCGGCGAGCCTCGCGCCGCCGCGCGCGGTGCTCGCCGAGATCGGCGGGAGCCTGAAGCTCTTCGGCGGCCTCGACCGCGTCGCCGGCGCGCTCGAGCGCGGCCTTCGCGAGCGCGGCCACGCGCCGCGCATCGCGGTCGCGCCCACGCCGCTCGCGGCGCTCGTGCGCGCGCGCACGCGGCGGCACGAGCCGGTGCTCTCGCCGGACGCGCTCGACGCCGCGCTCGCCGACGTCCCGCTCGCCGCGCTCGACCTCGACGCGCGCACGCTCGCCACGCTCGCCGCCGCCGGCGTGCGCACGATCGGCGCGGCGGAGACGCTGCCCCGCGACGGCCTCGCGCGGCGCTTCGGCGGCGATCTCGTCGCCGCGCTCGACCGCGCGCACGGCCGCGCGCCCGACCCGCTCGCGGCGTGGACGCCGCCGCCGGTCTACGCGGGCCGCCTCGTGCTGCCCGCCCCGGCGCACGACGCCGCGGCGCTCGGCTTCGCCGCCCACCGCCTCGCGCAGGAGCTCGCCGCCTGGCTCGCCGCGCGCGGCCTGGGCGTGCTGCGCGCCGAGCTTGAGCTCGCGCACGAGCCCTGGCAGCGCGCCCGTCTCGGACGCCCCGCGACGATGCTCGCGCTCGGCTTCGCGTCGCCGACCCGCGCGATCGGCCACCTGGCCGCGGTGCTCGCCGAGCGCCTCGCGCGCGTCGAGCTCCCCGCGCCGGTCGAGAGCCTCGCGCTCGCGACGCGCGAGACCGCGCCGCTCGCCGGCCGCCCGATGGGCCTGTTGCCCGGCGACGAAGGCGACGCGCCGCTCGTCCCGCTCGTCGACCGCCTGCGCGCGCGCCTGGGCGAGGCCGCCGTCGCGAGCTATGCGGCGCACGCCGAGCACCGGCCGGAGCGCGCGCACTCCGAGGGCGCCTCGCCTCCGCGCGCGGCGGCGCCGCCCGCGCTTCCCGACGCGCCACGACCGCTCTGGCTACTCGACGAGCCCGCGCCGGTCGGCGTCGCGCTCGCGCGCACGCCGTGGGTGCTGCGCGACGGGCCGGAGCGCATCGAGTCGGGCTGGTGGGACGGCGGCGACGTGCGCCGCGACTACTACGTGGCGCAAACCCCCGGCGGCGGGCGCGCGTGGATCTTCCGCGACCACCGCCGCGGCACCGACGACGGCGAGTGGTGGCTGCACGGCTGGTTCGCGTAAATGGCACGCCATGTGCTTCCCGCCTGGCCATTTCCCCGCGCCGACCGACGATGCCGCCTGCCTCCACGAAGCACGTTCCGAATCCCCCATTCCGGATCGCCGTCCTCCTGCTCGGCCTTGCGGCAGCGACCGCGACGCGCGCGGCGCCGCTGCCTGCCTATCCGACCACCGACCCGGGACCGAGCGCGGCGTCGTGGTACACCGACCGTTACGCGCCGTCGTCGTTCGCCAATGCCGGCACGCTCTACGGGCGCAACGACGCGCTCGCGCTCGCGATCTCGACCGCGGACGGCGCGACCGGCCGGCCGCCCGCCTATTCGTCCGCGTTCTACAACACGCAGGGCCGCAAGATCGACGTCGGGCTCGCGCCTCCGGTGAGCTGGATCGCGAGCCTCTACGTACCCGCCGCCTGGGCGACGACGAACGCCGGCGACAGCGCCCTGAGCCGCCGCTCCGACCTCTGGGCGACGCTCGAGGACGCGACCAGCGCGCCGACGTACTATCCGATCATCGGCTACACGAACGCCGACGCGACGACCGGCTTCGGTGGCACGCCGCGATTCCGCGTGTTCGACGGCACCGGCGCGTGGAACGACCTCGCGCATCCGGTCACGTTCGACGCGTGGAACGACCTCTGCGTCACCTGGACCGGGACCGCGCTCGAGTACCGGATCGGCGCCACGCTGGTCTTCACCGACACGCACGCGGACATCGCGCTCGGCGCCTCGATCGGCGACGCGATGCTGCAGGCCTACAACTGGGGCAGCGACTACGCGGCCCACTGGAGCTGGGTCGCCGCCGGGCCGGGAACCTGCGCCCGGTTGCGCGCGGATTTCGCGCCGCCGGCGCCGCTCGCCCCCGCGAAGCCCGTGCCGGCCGGTCCGCTGGGCGCGATCGGCGGCGCGATCGCGATCGCGCTCGCCGCGCTGCGTCGCCGCCGCGCCTGAGCGCCCGCCCGCGCGCGTCGCGTAAGATCGCGCGATGGACGATCGCGCGCCGCACCCGTACTCGTCGCTCACGCCCGACCTCGTCCTCGACGCGCTCGACGCCGTCGGCCTGCGCGGCGACGGGCGACTGATCGCGCTCGGCAGCTACGAGAATCGCGTCTACCAGGCGATGCTCGACGAAGGGCCGCCGGTCGTCGCGAAGTTCTACCGGCCCGGCCGCTGGAGCGACGAAGAGATCGCCGAGGAGCACGCGTTCGTGCGCGCGCTCGCCGAGGCCGAGGTGCCCTCGGTGCCGCCGCGCGAGATCGGCGGGCGCACGCTCCACGCGCACGGCGGCTTCCGCTACGCCGTCTACGACAAGTGCGGCGGCCGGCCGCCCGAGCTCGACCGCGACGACGTGCTCGAGTGGCTCGGGCGCTTCCTCGGACGGCTGCACGCGGTCGGCGCAGCGGAGCCCTTCGCCGCGCGGCCCGCGCTCGACGTCGCGTCGTTCGGCGCCGCGCCGCGCGACTACCTGCTCGCGGGCGGCCACATCCCCGCCGAGCTCGTCGACGCGTGGAGCGCGGCGTCCGCGCTCGCGCTCGACGGCGCGAAGCGCGCGTTCGACCGCGCGGGCGACGTGGCGACGCTGCGCCTGCACGGCGACGTCCATCCGGGCAACGTGCTGTGGATCGACGCCGGCGCGATGCGCGGCCCCCATTTCGTCGACTTCGACGACGCGCGCACGGGCCCCGCGATGCAGGACCTCTGGATGCTGCTCTCGGGCGACCGCGAGTCGATGGAGCATCAGCTCGCCAAGGTGCTCGAGGGCTACGAGCGCTTCCGCGCCCTCGACCGCCGCGAGCTCCACCTCGTCGAGGCGCTGCGCACCCTGCGTCTGCTGCACTACTCGGCCTGGATCGCGCAGCGCTGGGACGACCCGGCGTTCCCCGCCGCGTTCCCGTGGTTCGGAACGACGCGCTACTGGCAGGACCGCATCCTCGAGTTGCGCGAGCAGATCGGCGCGATGGACGAGCCGCCGCTCGCGGCGCCCTGACCGCCGCGCGACGACGATGCGCTCGCGATGCGCGCGCGCGACGGCTGCCGGGTCACGCGCGCCGTTGACGCGTGGCGCCGCGATTCGTCAGAGCCCCTCGCGCCGCGCGAGCGTGCGCTGCGCCGCGGCGAGCGCGATCATCGTCAGGATCGCGAGCGCCGCGCCCAGCGCGAACGCCGCGCGCGCGCCCGCGGCGTCCCAGAGCGCGCCCGCGATGCCGCTCGCCAGAAGCATCGCGGCGCCGCCCGCGAGGTTGAACACGCCGAACGCGCTGCCGCGGAGGTCCGGCGGCGCATGCTCCGCGACCATCGCCGCGAAGATGCCCTGCGTGAGTCCCATGTGCAGGCCCCAGAGCGCGGCGCCCGCGAACACCGCGATCGCGCCGTTCGCGAAGGCGAGCGTCGCGTGCGCCGCGACGAGCGCGGCGAGCCCCGCGTAGAGCATCGCGCCGCCCCGCCCGCGATCGAGCGCGGAGCCTGCCGGATACGCGGCCGCCGTGTAGACGAGCGTCATCGCGACCATCACCCAGGGCGCCTGGCCGACCGCGAGCCCCACGTCGGCGGCGCGAAGCACGAGGAACGCCTCGGAGCAGCGCGCGAGCGCCATCAGCGCGGCGATGCCGGTCACGAGCCAGAATGCCTGCGGGAGCCGGCGCGCGTCGGCGAGCGAGAGGCGCTTCGCGCGCGCGACCGCGTGCGGCCGGTCCGGCTCGTCGACGCCGAGCACGATGAGCGCGACCGCGAGGAACGCGGGGATCACGGCGAGCCAGAACGCCATCCGGAAGTCGCCGCCGAACGCGGCGAGCGCCGCGATCGCCGCGATCGGCCCGAACACCGCGCCCACCGTGTCGAGCGCCTGACGCAGGCCGAAGCTCGCGCCCCGCACCTCGGGCGGCGTGATGTCCGCGATCAGCGCGTCGCGCGGCGCGCCGCGGATGCCCTTGCCGACGCGGTCGGCGAAGCGCGCGGCGACGACCCAGCCCAGCGTCGGCGCGAGCGCGAAGACCGGCTTGGTCAGCGCCGCGAGACCGTAGCCCGCGAGCACCAGCGGCTTGCGTCGCTGCACGGCGTCGGACAGCACGCCCGAGAACACCTTCACGACGAGCGCGATCGCCTCGGCCGCCCCTTCGATCAGGCCGATCGCGAGCATCGACGCGCCGAGACCCGTCGCGAGGTAGAGCGGCAACAACGCGTGCACGAACTCGGACGACAGGTCCATGCACAGGCTCACGAGCCCGAGCACGACGACGCCGCGCGGGATCCTGACCGGCCTCATCGCCCGCCACGCCCGCCGGCGCGCGGTCGCCGCGACACGATCACGCGGCGTCCGGCTGCCACAACTCGACCTTGTTGCCGTCCGGGTCGACGAACCAGCCGCAGCGGCCGTACTCGTCGTCGATGGTCTCGGCCATCACCTGCGCGCCGCCGGCCCGCGCGCGTCCGAGCATCGCCTCGAGGTCGTCGACGACGAGGCGCACCATGAACCCGCGCGTCGACGGCTCGAGATAGCGCGTGTCGTCGGAGAGGACGGTGAGGACCGCGCAGCCGCCCTCGGGCATCGTGTCCGGATGGAATTCGACGCCCGGCCCCTCGGCGTAGAGCCCGAGCCAGCGCGCATACCACGCGCGCAGTCGCTGCGGCTCCGGCGACGTGAAGGACACCCCGCCCAGGCCCAGCACTTTCGCCATCGACGGTCCTCGCCGCGCTAGAAGTCGAACGCGGCCGTCAGGTCGCCCGCGTTCGCGCGCACGCCCGGCAACGGCTCGAGGCCGAAGCGCTTGGTGACGAGCTTGATCACCGACGTCGTGTCGTACGGCGTCTTGTCGACGTACCCGCGCTTCGCGAACGGCGACACGACGATGGCGGGGACGCGCGTGCCCGGGCCCCAGCGGTCGCCCCAGCCGGGGCCCGACGGCGGCGCGACGTGGTCCCAGTAGCCGCCGTTCTCGTCGTAGGTGACGATCACCGCCATGCGGCTCCACTGCGGGCTCCCGCGCAGCCGCTCGAGCACCATCGCCATGTGCGCGTCGCCGGTCGCGACGTCGGTGTAGCTCGGGTGCTGCGTGTTGCGGCCGACCGGCTTGTAGAAGGCGACCTGCGGCAGCGTGCCCGCGTCGATCGCCGCGAGGAACTCGTCGCCGTCCTTCAGGTGCCGCGCACGCTCGGGCGTGCCGGGCGCGTAGCGCGCGAAATAGTTGAACGGCTGGTGGTGCGCCTGGAAGATCGGGCTGCCGGCGTCGCGGTTGTAGATGATCGCGCGCTTCGCCTTCGGTTCCTGCCGGCCGTCGGCGAGCGCCGCGTTCCAGCCGCCCGCGTACCACGCCCACGAAACGCCCTTCGCGGAGAGCGTGTCGCCGATCGTCTTCGCCGTCTGGGGCGGCACCGGATGACGGGCGGGATCGGCCAGGTCCGGCGAGCCGCCGGCGGCGGGCGGCACGCCCGAGGGCTGGTAGGCCGGCTGCGACGTGTTGACCGCGTAGCCGTCCGGCGTCACCTGGCCGTCGAACACCTGCATCGGCCCTTCGAGCACCGAGGCCGGCGACGTCGGACGCCGCTTGAGCCGCCCGTCCGCGTCGAGCTGCGCGCGAATCGACGCCGGCGCGTCGCGGAACTCCGGCGTGCAGGCGCAGACGAGCCAGAAGTGGTTGAGGAACGACCCGCCGAACGCGGCCATGAAGAAGTGGTCGGCGAGCGTGTAATCGCGCGCCCACCGCCACATCTTCATCGACGAGCCGTCGAAGTGGCCCATCACCCAGCTGCCGACGTTCGACGAGGCGACGAACCGGTTGTTCGCGCCGCCGGCGATCTGCTCCTGGTTCTGCCAGAACGCGTGGATCGGGCTCGGCAGGACCTGGTCCAGCGACTTGGCGACCGGCGGCGCGTCGATCCGGAACGGTCCGTTGGGCAAGCGCTCGGGGAAGCGCGCGTCGGCCTTGCCGCCCGCGCCCCACACCGGCGGCAGATGCGGCAGCGCCTTGCCGTCGTGGTCGAGCTGCGTCGTCTGCAGGGACGTCGCCTGCGCGATCCCGTCGGCGCCGGGGAACGTCCCGTACAGATTGTCGAAGCTGCGGTTCTCCGCGTAGATCACGACGATCGTGTCGATGCGGTCGAGCCCCGCGCGCGACGGCGGCCGGCCCGGCTCCGCGCATCCGGCGACGAGCGCGGCGGCGGCGAGCGCGGCAGCGAGTGCGAATGCCAGGCGTCGGTTCATCGTTTCCCTCCCCTGCGGCCGTGCCGCGCCGTCACGCCAGACGCACCGTCGCGCGGACGACGCCCGCGCGCTCGTGCTTCGCGACGATCGAAATCGCCGCGCCCGGTTTCGCGCGCACGACCCACTCGAGCTTCATCCGGTCGTCGGTGACCTCGTACTCGGGCCAGAACGACACGCCCGTGTGCTTGTAGGCGCGGCCCTCGAGCTGGCCGTGCTCGTCGCGCTCCTTGCCGGTCACGAGCGTCGCGCCCTCGGGGAGCGCGAGCTCGGCGACGAGCCCGCGCACGGTCTTGCGCGCGAGCGCGCGCTTCGACACGTACGACGGCAGCCAGCCGGTGTTCTGCACGACCAGCGTCACCTTCCACGCGCCCTCGCCCGCGCGCTCGGCGCCCGCGTGCACGAGCTCGAGCTTCGGCGAGACGAGCGCCTGCCAGACGAGCCACGACGGGAAGCGCGCGAGCTCGCGCTCGAGGAATTCGGGCGGCGGATTGGAGAACGCGTGGAACCGGTTCCAGCCGCCGATCTCGACCGCGCCGAGGTCGGGGTGGTCGAACGGCCGCCAGCCTTTGTGCGCGAGGCCGCCGAGCTTCTCGTCGCTCCAGCGGATGAGCTTCAGGTCGTCGGCGGGCGGGTGGTCGCGGAACCAGTCGATGTACTTGTAGTTCGCGATTCCCGCCTCGCGCATCGGCGACCAGATCTCGACCACCCAGACGAACGCGCCCAGGTGCTCGTAGAGCCAGTCGAACGTGCCGCCGATCACGTCCTTCGGGTGGTAGCGGAACTCGTGGTAGACCGAGATCGCCGGGTAGCCGGTGCGCTTCTCGCCCTCGCGCCCCTGCGCCTGGTAGACCCACAGGTCCTCGGCGTGCATCTCGTCGTCGGACAGGTGCTCGAACGGGCGCAGCAGCACGCCGCTCCAGGTGTGGAACGTCGTGCCACCGGTGACGTTACGGTGGTTGACGATGAAGTCGACGACCGCGCGCACCTCGGGCTCCGACACCGGGTACGGGCCCGCGCCGAGCTGCTCGAATTCCTGGCGCCAGCTCGCCGGGAAGTTGCGGTTGAGGTCGAGCCCCTGCCTGCGCCGCTTCACGCGCAGCGTGTGGCCGTCGTAGTGGTCGTAGCGGCCCTCGGGCAGGATCCGGTAGTAGGTGCCGCCGCTCTCCGCCGGATCGCGGCGCACCATGAGCCGCGGCTCCTCGGGGTGCGCCTTCCACAGCCCGTTCGGGTCGGGGATGCGCATCTGCAGGATCAGCCCGTCGCCGTCCACGTCCTCGACGACGAGCCCCTCGGGCGCCTCCTCGTCGAACGGATACGCTCGCGTGCTCGAGCGGATCCAGCGCGGGCTGTCGGCGAGCGCCCATTCGGCGCCGTCGGGGTTCATGCGCGGCAGCACGTAGAACGCGCGCGTGTCGAGGGCGCGCGTGACGTCGGGGTCCCTGCCGTACTGCGTGAGGACCGTGTGCAGGAAATAGAGCGCCGCGGCGGAGGCTGCGACCTCGGTCGCGTGGATGTTGCCGTCGATCCAGAACGCGGGCTTCTCGTCCGCCGGGCCGGTCTTCGCGTTGGTGACGGTCACGAGCCACAGCTCGCGCCCCTCGTGACTGCGGCCGATCGAGGCGACGCTGCAGAGCTCCGGGTGGTCGCGAGCGAAACCGTGCAGGACGTCGGTGAGCTCGGGGTAGCGGAGGAAGCGGTCGAACGCGGGAGCGGGCATGAAGGGGCTGCGGCGGGCGGGAAGCGCGCAGTGTCCGGGGCGCCGCGCGACGGGTCAAGCCTCGGCCGGATCGACCTGCCGATGGGGCTGCGAACGAGGGTCGGACCCCGCGGAGCGGGGAGCTGCGCGCGTCGAGGACGAATGCGGGATCCGACCCTCGTTTCCGCCGGAGGCCGGGCGCGTCGCCCGGGGCTCCGCGTCGGGTCGAAATGCCGTATATTCATACGGTATGCCGCCCGACCTGCTCCCGCCCTACGCCGAGCTCCACTGCGCCTCGAACTTCAGCTTCCTGCGCGGCGCCTCGCACCCCGAGGAGCTCGTCGAGCGCGCGGCCTCGCTGGGCTACGCGGCGCTCGCGATCACCGACGAGTGCTCGCTCGCGGGCGTCGTGCGCGCGCACCTCGCCGCGAAGGACGCGGGCATCGATCTCCTCGTCGGCAGCGAGCTCGCGCTCGCCGACGGCCCGCGGATCGCGCTCTACGCGACCGATCGCGAGGCCTACGGCGACCTCGCGCAGCTCGTCACGCGCGGGCGGCGGCAGGCGGCGAAGGGCCGCTACCGGTTGACGCGCTCCGACGTCGAGGCGCTCGCGCCGCGGTGCCTCGCGCTGTGGCTGCCGGGCAAGGATGCCGCCGACGCCGAGGCGCGCTGGATCGCGGCGACGTTCGCCGGCCGCGCGTGGCTCGCGGTGGAGCTCTTCGCGCGCGCGGGCGACGCGGCGCGGCTCGCGGCGCTCGAGGCGATCGGCCGCGGGCACGGGCTGCCGCTCGTCGCCGCGGGCGACGTGCACATGCATGTGCGCGCGCGCCGCGCGCTGCAGGACACGCTGACCGCGATCCGGCTGCGCACGCCGGTCGCGGAGTGCGGCTACGCGCTGTTCCCGAACGCCGAGCGGCACCTGCGCTCGCGCGCACGCCTCGCGACGATCTATCCGCCGGAGCTCCTCGCCGAGACGCTCGCGTTCGCCCGCCGCTGCCGCTTCTCGCTCGACGAGCTCCGCTACGAGTATCCGGAGGAGGTCGTGCCGCCGGGCGAGACGCCCGGCTCGCACCTGCGCAAACTCGTCGAGGAAGGCCTCGCGCGGCGTTACGCCCCCTCACCCCCGCCCTCTCCCCGCGAGCGGGGAGAGGGAGTGTCCGGGCCGGCGCGAAGCGCCGCTCTGCCCTCGACCAGCCAGTGCGGAGAGAAAGTGTCCGGGCCGGCGCGACGCGCCGTTCCCCCCGCGCCCCGCCAGTGCGAAGAGGAAGTGTCCGGGCCGGCGCGACGCGCCGTTCTCCCCGCGACCCACCAGTGCGAAGAGGGAGTGTCCGGGCCGGCGCGACGCGCCGTTCCCCCCTCGCCCCGCAACAGCGGGGAGAGGGGCGGGGGTGAGGGGACGATGCTCCGCGGCGACGCGACCTTCCGCTGTCTCGCGACGCCGCCCGAGGTGCGCGAGCTGATCGAGCACGAGCTCGCGCTGATCGCGGAGCTGCGCTACGAACCCTACTTCCTCACCGTCCACGACATCGTCGCGTTCGCGCGCTCGCGGGGCATCCTGTGCCAGGGGCGCGGCTCGGCCGCGAACTCGGCCGTCTGCTACGCGCTCGGCATCACCGAGGTCGACCCGGCGCGCATGTCGATGCTGTTCGAGCGCTTCATCAGCCGCGAGCGCAACGAGCCGCCCGACATCGACGTCGACTTCGAGCACCAGCGGCGCGAGGAGGTGATGCAGTACGTCTACGCCAGGTACGGCCGCGACCGCGCCGCCCTCGCCGCGACGCTCATCACCTACCGGCCGAAGAGCGCCGTGCGCGACGTCGGCAAGGCCCTGGGCCTGAGCCCGGCCGAGGTCGACCGGCTCGCCGGCGTGTTCGCGTGGTGGGACGGGCGCGCGATCCACGCCGAGCGCATCCGCGAGGCGGGCTTCGATCCGGAGAGCCCGCTGATCCGGCGCCTCGTCGCGCTCGCGGGCGCGCTGATGGGTTTTCCGCGCCACCTGTCGCAGCACGTCGGCGGCTTCGTGATCGCGCGGGGCCTCCTCGAGCGCATGGTGCCCATCGAGAACGCGGCGATGGCCGACCGCACGGTCATCCAGTGGGACAAGGACGACCTCGACGCGATGGGGCTCCTCAAGGTCGACTGCCTCGCGCTCGGCATGCTCTCGGCGATCCGGCGCTGCCTCGACTTCGGGGTCAGAGCCGTCATTCGCGATGAAGTGCCCGGGGGCGAGGTATCGGTCTCCACGCGAATGACAGCTCTGACCCCGAACCCGATGCCGCGCAGCATGCAGGACATCCCCGCCGAGGACCCCGAGGTCTACGCGATGATCCAGCGCGCCGACACCGTCGGCGTGTTCCAGATCGAGTCGCGCGCGCAGATGTCGATGCTGCCGCGCCTGAAGCCCGCGAGCTTCTACGACCTCGTGATCGAGGTCGCGATCGTGCGCCCCGGACCGATCCAGGGCGGCATGGTGCATCCGTACCTGAAGCGCCGGCAGGGCAAGGAGCCGGTGACCTATCCGAGCGAGGCGGTGCGCGCGGTGCTCGAGCGCACGCTCGGCGTGCCGATCTTCCAGGAGCAGGTGATGCAGCTCGCGATCGTCGCCGCGGGATTCTCGCCGGGCGAGGCCGACCAGCTGCGCCGCTCGATGGCCGCGTGGCGCCGCAAGGGCGGCCTCGAGAAGTTCGAGGAGCGGCTGATCGAGGGCATGGGCAGGCGCGGCTACGGCGAGGCGTTCGCGCGCCAGATCTACCAGCAGATCCTGGGCTTCGGCGAGTACGGCTTCCCCGAGTCGCACTCGGCGTCGTTCTCGCTGCTCGTCTACGTGTCGGCGTGGCTCAAGCGCTACCACCCGGCCGCGTTCACCGGCGCGCTGCTCAACTCGCTGCCGATGGGCTTCTACGCGCCCGCGCAGCTCGTCGCCGACGCGCGCCGCCACGGCGTCGAGGTGCGCGGTCCCGATGTCGCCGCGAGCGCGTGGGACTGCACGCTCGAACCCCCTCACCCCGACCCTCTCCCCGCACGCGGGGAGAGGGAGGCAAGCGACCTTGAGCGTACGCGCCGTGACGCTCACCCTCGCCCCTCCGCACACGGGGAGAGGGAGGCAAGCGA
>WBZU01000404.1_pt1 | contig 37975 bp, 28 predicted proteins | sample 5204311 | NCBI WGS metagenome assembly WBZU01 (sample SAMN12344359, study PRJNA552823) | activated sludge metagenome | biome: Activated sludge suspended growth; feature: Nitrification reactor; material: Wastewater; isolation source: activated sludge from nitrification reactor of wastewater...
CATCCGCCGCAAGGTTTGGCGGGGCCACATTGCGAAAAGGAATCCATGGCGCTTTGATTTGCGGAGGTGTCGGCACTCCGGGAAATCGCCCGAAAGGTACCAAAGGCGGATGCGCCACGTCGAACGCCGGCGCCGGTTTGACAGGTTTGTCCGGTAATGGTTCCGATGCGGCTTTGCCCACCGGCGTGCAGCGCATACTCACGGTCGGAGCCACGGTGCTCGGCACATAAAGCGACGACGGTGTCGGTGCCGGGGTGAGATCACCCGTGACGGCGGGTTTGCCCCAGCCGACTCGAACCCAGCCGCCAAGAACGCAACCAATGGGCCCGCATGCCCGCGTGTCGGCATCGCCCGGAGCCATGTCGTGCTCGGGCATGTCAAAGACTTTCCACGTGACGCCGCCATCGGTCGATTCGGCGGCTCGGCCCCCCTCGCCTTGCGACAAGGCAAATCGCCCCGACATGATCACGCCGTTTTCGTTGTTGCGAGGTTCGCCGGCGGTGACTTTGCCGTCGATCGCCACACGCACGCCGATGACGGGACCTCCTGCTTCAACCCAGCCACCGATGGCCCCGGCTTCGCGTTCTTCGAATCCTTCGAGCCACATTCCGCGGCGCAGTTCACGCACGACGGCGCGAGGTTTGGCCGGAAGAACAAGCGCGTTCGTCGTGACCTTCGCCCCGTCGACGACCGTGATCTGTCCGGTCCCTCCATTGCGTGGCGGAACCAGGATCACGACTCGACCGTCGCTCAACGCCACGACTCGTTCGACGCCCAAGTCGCCTTTGACTCGCACTTCGCGTGTTTGTCCCGCCGCCGAACGAACACAATAAATGCGTAGGCCATCGTCGTCCTCGAGACCTTCGCCGCACGGTCCGCGAATGACGAGCGCTCCGTTGCCGCTTGCCGAAACAAACCTCGGCTTCTGGAACGACAGGACCTTGTGTATCGAAAGCGGGGCTTCGAATGCGTAGATGTTCGTCGCGCCGTCGCGTTCGCCGCAGACAAACCCGAACGATGCGCCAAGACGAACTCCATGGCAGGCGGCTTCACGCTCCGGATACGCCGCGAGCGATTGCTCGAGCACCGCGCCCGTGCGCAGAGAAACCCGCGCGAGCGCTCCGGCGCGAGCCACGACTGCCGTTTCGTTCGAGTCGGGGAAACCATCTTCGACGGCCGCGCGAAGAGGGCGTTTGCCAAAGGGTCCTCGAGGCGCCTGAGGCTTGGTATCGACGTCTTCATCGGTCTCGACGGCGGCGTTTGTGCGATACGTCAGGTTCCCTCGCGCATCGAGAACGTAGCGCCCGCCGGCTACGAAGATCGTCGGATCGCCATCGACGACGGAGATGGCGGTGGGTCGTTCGGACAAACTCAACGGACGCCAAGTCACGCCGGCATCGAACGTGGCCAGCACGCCGCGCAAATCCGCATCGACGACGCCACGAAACCCATCGGCAAACGCGAGCGCTCCATACGCGGCGGACGGCGGCAGCGGCGCAACGGAACGCACTTCGCCCGTTTCCGGATCGATGGCTTGCAGCCTGCTGTTCCCGGACAAACGGACGTAGATGCGATCGAAACCGGGAACGAGATCGGTGGCGAGCGAGCTGAATTGGACGAGCGGTTTCAGTGTTCCGAGCCAAGACGAAGCCCGCCAAATCTGAGTGGCTCCGCCGCTCGACGCATGAAACATGAAGCCCCCACCCAATCGGCTGGGCATGGGCACCGCATGCACCGTGCCCACGGGCAAAAGCTCGGCGGCCCGTTCGACGGTGCCGTCGTCGTACATGATGATGCGCATGCGATCGACGAGCGCTCGGCGAGCACCGCTTTCATACGCGATGACGCCTCGTTCGTTGCGAAGATCGGGCACGAGCCGCGAGGGCGAGACCATGCCCAAGACCGGCTTCGGCACCGCTTCGGATTTGTTTTGAGCTCCAACGGTTGCGACGGGAGGCGCCGACGAACAGGCGGTCAATGTCGCGACGATGGTGGTGGCCAGCGCGGAAAAACACGTCGAGGTTGCCGGACGTTCGGCGATGGATCGTGAGCACGCGCGAAATCGCATCGAGGGAACATCGTAGCGCGTGGGTTTGAAGCACGCAGCGTTCTTGCACGTGAGTGATCCCGAGCGCTATAGGCAGGGTATGTCGTGCGTCATTGCAGTCGTCGGCGCTACGGGCGTCGTTGGGCGGGAGATGTTGCGGACCCTCGAGCAGCGTGGATTCGATGCTCGCAAAGTGCTGGCCTTGGCGTCGCCGCGTTCGGCGGGTCAACGCATACCGTTTCGAGGGGGCGAGCTCGAGGTTGGCGTGGCAAACGCCGCGGCGTTCGAAGGCGTGGACATCGCGTTGTTCAGCGCCGGAGCATCCGCGTCGCGGGATTTGGGGCCCGTTGCCGCGGCGCGTGGCGCCGTCGTGATCGATAACTCGAGCGCGTGGCGAATGGATCCCGACGTGCCGCTGGTGGTGCCCGAGGTGAACATGGATGCGGCGAAGAACCGCCCCAAAGGCATCATTGCGAATCCGAACTGCAGCACGATTCAAATGGTCGTGGCGCTCAAGCCTTTGCACGATGCCGCGGGACTCGAGCACGTCGTGGTCAGTACGTACCAAGCCGCAAGCGGTAAAGGTCATGCGGCGATGGAAGAGCTCATCGGACAAACCTCCGAAGTCGCCGCGGGACAATCCCCGACGGCGAAGATTTTCCCCGCGCCGCTCGCTATGAACGTGCTGATGGATTGGAAAACGGGCGGTCACGAGGACTGGTCCGAAGAGGAATTGAAGATGGTGCACGAGACGCGGAAGATCCTTGGAGATCAAACGATCGGCGTCTCGCCGACGACGGTGCGAGTTCCGGTGGTGACGGGCCACAGCGAAGCGGTATTTGCGAAGTTTCGGCGCCCGATGACGGCGAAAGAAGCGCGCGATTTATTGCGCAATGCACCCGGCGTCGAATTGCTCGACGCTCCGTATGCGCCCGGCCGTCATCCGCAACCGCGCGATGCCGCAGGCAAAGACGCGGTGTACGTGGGTCGCGTACGCGACGACTTGGCCGTCCCCGGAGCGATTAACCTCTGGGTTGTTTCGGATAATTTGCGCAAAGGCGCGGCGCTCAATGCCGTGCAAATCGCCGAACGACTGGCATGACAACGCGCCTCGGATGAATCGGGGCGTTTGGAAATGGTTTGTCGAGAAAACGCATTTCGCGGACCGGACGACGATGACATCGACCGGCCCGCGAATGAGGTGGATCAGACGGGCGGGGGATTGATGAGCGACGTGATGTCCGGGCCTTTGTAGAATTCCTTGACCTTCTTCATATCGCCCTTGGCAACGGCGTAAAGAACCGCCGCGCTTGCCGCATGGACCGAAGATTGGCCATTGTAGGGAATTTCCGTGCCCTTCGTGGGATCGATACCACCGGCCGTATTGTCGATACGACCTTGGCCGTGCCAACCCGACGGGATGTATCCATTGCCCATGACGTACATCCAGTTGGCATTTCCCGGCGTGGAATCTTTCCAGCCCGGACGCGACAATGGATCGTGCGGATGGTCGCCGTGCACCGTGAGAATGACCGTCTTGTCGAGCATTTTCGCCGTGCAAGCCGGATCCGGCGCCGTCGCGAGGTCCTGGTAAAACCTATCGAGCGCCATACCCCAGAACTTGACGACGGTACGTGCGCCGGCCAGATCGTCGAACGTGGCATGCGGATCGGTAAAACCATTGGCTCCGCCCGCTTCCGGAACGGTTCCGATGATCACCTGGTTTGTCAAGCCAAGCGCAAATGCCTTCTTCGTAATGATGAGGGCTTTGGCCATGTTGACGACGCGATCCCGCGCCGGAGTGCCGTCGTTGTTCGTGCTGTACCAATTGGCGATCGGCGTGGCCATCATTTGGTCCACTCCATAGAACGTCAAATCGGCCGCCGACGGCATGAGTTCCTTGGACAGGTTCTTGCCGATGAGGTTCGACGCTTTTTTGGCGATATCGAGTTCGCGAGCCCAGGTCGGACGATCCGCGGCTTCACGCAAACCCAAAATGGCCTTGTAGTACGTCTCGAACAACGCCTTGTCTTTTTCCGCCGCGAGAATGACGCGCGCCGCGGCGCTGTTGAACAAGTCGACCATCGCGTCGGCGCTGGGAACGACCGCGAGCGCCGGAGCGCCGGGGGCATTTCCAATCGATGCGGGAGCGACGCCAATCGACGGAAGAATCGATGTCGTCGTCCGTTGCAAAGCGCCGATCGCCGCAAACAGCGTGACGCTGCCGCCGGCGATACCATCGTCCGCACCTTGCGCATTGCCCGGCAAAGCCCCGGCGATGGTGATTTGTCGCAATGGTTTACGATGATGCACGACCGGATCGGCAACGAGGAACGCCGACATGGGTCGCGTGGGAACACCGCCCGCCACGAACGGCGACAGGGAACCGTAATAAAACGGTTTGTCCCCGGGCCCATTCTGGAAGTACGGTTTGTCCCCATTGAACATGAAGCCGCCGGGATCTTCCTTGGTGTTGTAAGGAAAATCCATACGGTCTTCCTTGGCCATATCGGGCAAGGGCCACATGAGGTTCCATTGGCAGAAGTTTCCGCCTCCGGCGACGATACCGACGTGTCGGTTCGTCTCGGCACATGTGTCGGCCGCCAATGCGGTGCCACCGTGATCCGCCAAGAAATTCAAGAACTTGGTCCGCTCGAGGCCAAAACCCGCGGCGGCCAAGGTCATGTACTTGATGAAGTTACGGCGCTCCGGGCCGCGCAAATCTTTTACCTTGTAGTCTGCCATGGCCCGTCTCCTATTGACACGTATTGGCGGCAGCCATAAACGCCGCGACCGTAAGCTTCTTGCGGTTTTCGAGTTCAGCCGGAGAGGCTTGCGAAATCATGAGGTTGCAGAGCGTCAAGTCGTCGTCCGACGCCGCGCGCCCCATGATGCAGCTCAATGCGTAATAATCGCACTTGCCCGTGACCGTGTCGAACATCGGATTGCCCATGCCATTGATCTGGCATTCGGGCATGTTTTGGATGTTCGCAATGACCTGCGGCGCCGCTTGCACGAAAATGTCGAACATCTTCGTCGCCGACGAAATCGTATAATAATACGCTTCGCCCATACGCGCGTCGAAGTTCGCCACGCCGAGCGCGTCTTTCGTCGACGCCGCTTTGTACAACTCACCGGCCGAAGGAACGCCGCCCACGCCCGGAGCATTGAGGTCCACACCGCGCGACGTGAGGTATTCGCCGAGCGTCGAATACGTCAATTTGCTGCACGAATGCATGCGCGTACGCACGTCGGGAGGTCCTTCCTGCGCCCTTTGCTTGAGGATCTCGAAAGCGTCCTCTTGCCCCGGTTGCGAAGGCTCCATCGGGTGATGGAAGTTGTTATCCGGATTGGTGCTGGTTTCAGGATCGGTCGCTTGCGCGCCCGTACCACCCGTACCGCTCGTGGATCCACCGCTTCCATTGCCGCCCATGCCGCTCGTCGAGCTCGACGAACTCAGCGACGGCGTGCATTCGTCATTTCCTGAATTCGAGCCCGAACAGGCCGCGAATCCAAAGCCCACCATGAAACAGATGCCGGGAAGAGCCCAGCCAAGCAATGTCCTCGCCATGATTAGTACCTCACGAAGTCGTCGTGGACGAACACAGCTCGGAGCGTGTTTCGCAGGTTGTACCCATTGGCCTTGAAATCATTGACGAGCGGTCCGATGACGCTATCGGGCACGTCGCCAAGATCGTAAACGGCATCTCCCTTGGAAAATGCGTAGTTCCACATGCGCACGACCGCGCAACGGGCAATTTCGTCGTCCGCAGCCATGTGTTGGCCGAATTCGAGGACCGTCGCCGCTGGTTTGCCGAACTTCCACGCCGTGGTTTCTCCCGGAATGAGGTAATCGGACATCATGGCGAAAGGACTTCCTTCGACAGGAACGACCATCGAGTATTCCAATGCGCCGCTCATGCCCGGCTTGGGCTCGACATATTTGCCCGAATCGTCATACACCGCGAAAAGCGGCGAACGATGGTTCATCGTGGTATGGCAATTGGCGCAAACGGCCGCCGTCGTATCTTGGAAGGCAATGCGCCCGCCGTTGGACAAATCGCCGATCGATTCGAACGGCCACGGCGAAGTATACGTCCCCGCGCCTTTCTGAACAGGATTGGGACCCCATTCCGCAGGCATCTTGCGACACGTGAAGGTCTCTTGAATGAAACGCGTCCGACGGAAAGCAAGAGCGCTGGCGTATTGGTACATCAGGCCCTGATCGGTCAAAACACCGGCCGTCACCGGACCATTCGCACAATCGGCCGCCGTAAACACGCCCGTCATCGGATCGAACGTCGGACACGTGCCGTTCGTCGCGGTAAACATGAGGCGATAATCGAGCCCTTCCGTAATGAGTTTGGCCGCGAAATTCGGCGCACCATCACGATTGGGCACGTTACCCGCCGCCGCTCCACCCGACCGGAACGTGTTCTTCCAAAGCTCGATCATTCGCGCCGGAAAACGAGGCGAATTCATGTACAAGTCGACCAACTGTTCGTAGGTCTGCTTCTGATTGGGCGAAAGCCTCACGTCCTCCATCTCTTTGAGGCTCGGCATCTTGCCCGTCAGCTTGAGCGACGCCGTACGCAATGCTTCCGTGTAGGAAATCACCCGCGCATCGAGCGTTGCATTGCCCGTAGCTCCACCCGACGACGAACTCGTGCCGCCGCTGGAACTGGTGCCGGTCGCCATCGACCCGCTCGAACTGGTCGACCCTCCCCCCGTTCCCGGAGAACCTCCCGTCGCATTGCCACTGCCGGCGGAGCCTCCCACGCCACCCGTATCGGGCGGACATGGCACGGCGTTCGGCTCGCCGAGGAGCTTGTTGGGGTCCTGCTGCTGACAGGCAATGAAGCCCGTCATGAGGCCCGCAAGCGCCACTCCTTTCCACGCTGAATTGCCAAGTTTCATCATGATTACTCCGCAGAGATCCAAGGACTCACAGCGTCCTTGAAATTGTTGTAGTTCAGGAGATTCCCATCGAATTTGTATTTATGTACGACCACCTGCAATGGATCGGTCACGATCAAGATCTGACTCTCCGCAGGCACGCCCGGCTTGATCCGCGCACGCACCTCGACACACGCCGCCGTCGGCGTCACCGCATTGAGCCCGGACAAGTCCATCGTCCCCTTGGCCTGAGGATCCGTGCCGCCATGACATTTCATCATGCACGTCTGCATCTGCGGCACGACCTCGGCCTTGAATTTCGCCACGTCCTTACAACCGGTCCCTCCGGCGTTTCCGCCGTAGATTTCAATAATCTCGAAGGCCAGTCCCAAATATGCGTTCTTTTTCCAGTTTGTCAAGACAACTTCGCCCGTACCGAGCGTCGGGTTGCCGTCAATGGTGAACGTCTGGTCGATATTCGAGAAACTATCGGCGGGATCCGGATCGGCGGGCGATGACGGTGCATACACCGTAAACAAGGGATGCACGATATGGATCGGTTTGTCGGCAACGGTATGTACCGTAATGTTCGAAAGCCAGAGCATCGTGGGCGCGTCGGCCGTTCCTCCAATCGCTTTCGCATTAAACGAAATCGACGCGAATTCAAAATCCGGGCCCAAACTTGCCAAATAAACCGTATTGAAAGCCCCTCCGCCGAGCGGCTTGAACGGTTTGACCGACGGACCGATGTCCCCACCACCCGCGGGCAATTCTTTGGCCTCCGCCGTGAGCCATTCGATCAGCCATTTCTTCTCATCACCGGAAAATATTTCGGCATTGCCATCCGCGTGCGAAGGTTCATCCGGATGAACCACGAGCGGACTTTGAGCCGCCGATTCCGTAATCAATCCGTCCCAACCCGTGACGCTGTCGTACCGCTCTTCCGGCGTCTTACCCGCAAAGAATGGATATGGCGCGGAACCGTTCTCCTTATGACAAGGATAACACTTCGCTTTGACGGCCGGGTCGAGCTTCAAATACAGGTCGAACAACGTGGGCCCCGCCGGTGCACCTCCACCGGCTCCCCCGCCGCCCCCGTCTCCACCCATGCCCCCCGTGCCCATCGTCCCACCGCTCGATGTCGAGCCTCCTTGGTTCGTTTCGGGACCGCATGCGCCAAGCAATGCGCCCGATGCACCAATCGCCAACAGCGTTCCAAGGACGGACGTGCCAAAACGAGGCAGTCGTTTGTCAAGAGAAACTTGACGAGCATTCGAGCTCGATGACGAGTTCTCCGACAACCGTTTCATTCGCGCAGCCGATTTCGGTTCCATGAGGAAGTATCGCCAAAGTCCAAGCGGGCCGATGCAAATCCACTTGGAAGGTCAAGTTTCCGAAACACATGTTCAAGGCTGCATCGCGCGATGTGAACATGTGTGCCGTCTTCGCGCGGTTCGACGAAAAGACAGCCTTGCTGCTCATTATGCGAGACACCGTGTTCGCGGAGCAAGGAGGTTCTTGCGACGTGCGCGATTTCCTGATACCGGAAGCCATGCTGCTTCGCGTCGCGCGCCCCGGCCGCAAAACCGCCTTACTTGCCGCCTTCGCTGCCCTTTCCCTCGCCAACTGCGTCATCATCGCGGAAATCGACCACAGCCTCATCCCCACCGAAGATGGCGGCGGCGGCTCGGCACCGGCTTGCATGAGCAATACGGATTGCAACGACGATGCTCCGTGCACGAATGACCTATGCGAATCGGGGACCTGCACGCATGCTCCCGTTCCGGAAGGAAATGATTGCGGCAGCGTGGCCTGCGTCGAGACCGCGCAGTGCAGTGCAACAGGCGAATGCGTCAAAAACCCCGTTTCCGTCGAGGACGGTGACCTCTGCACCGTGGATGCCTGCGATCCGCAAACGGGAACCGTTTCTCATACCGCCGCGACCATCGACGACAACATCGCTTGCACCGTCGACGCGTGTGATCCGGCGACAGGCGCGATCACCCACGATCCTTCGGGTCCGGGCTGTTTGTCCTGGAAACCCACCTCCACCACCGGCGCCCCCGACGCTCGAGAACAACATTCCGCCGTCTGGACCGGCTCGAAAATGATCATCTGGGGCGGTAACGGCGGCCCCGGCAAACTCGTCCTCGATACCGGAGGCGTGTATGACCCGACAAACCAAAGCTGGACCCCGGTATCGACGACCGGAGCCCCTTCCGCAAGGCACTCGCACCAAGCCGTCTGGACCGGCTCGAAAATGATTGTCTGGGGCGGGTTTGGCGCAAGCGGAGCCGCAGCCGGCGGCGGCTTGTACGACCCCGCAACCGACACGTGGACGGCGCTTCCCTCGATGGGCGAACCCACGACGCGAATTCGACATTCCGCGCTTTGGAACGGCAAAACCATGCTCGTCTTCGGAGGACTGTCCAACAACGTCGCCATTAAGCAAGGCGCATCTTTCGACCCGATGACGAGCACGTGGACAAACCTCCCCACCGCCGGACAACCTCAAAGCCGCTTCAATCATTCCGCGATCTGGGCCGGCGATCGGATGATCATCTGGGGAGGCCAAGATTACGCCGATTGGCTCTGGACCGGTTCGTCCTACAATCCCACGACAAACACCTGGATGGGACCGACGCCGGCCGCCAATGTTCCGGAAGGCCGCGAGCTGCATGCCGCCGTTTGGACCGGTTCGGAAATGCTCGTCTGGGGTGGATGGAATGGCGGCCAGTACCTGAATTCAGGAGGCACCTTCGATCCCGCCACATCAAGCTGGAAAACCACGTCCACGACCAATGCGCCCGCGGGCCGCGCCGAACACAGCGGCGTTTGGACCGGAAAAACCCTCGTCGTGTGGGGCGGCTGCGGCGGCACCAGCTGCGATGTCCTTTATGGCGACGGCGGCGTCTTCACGCCCGACTCGAGCGGCGGCGTTTGGGAAGCCATCCCCGCCGTCGCCGCCATGCCCGAAAGGCGCCGCCACACCACCGTCTGGACCGGTTCGAGCATGATCGTTTGGGGCGGCAAGAATAAATCCGGGCTGCTCAATACCGGCGCCGAAACACCTCTGTAACGCCCCGCCAAACGCCTCGATCAAAAATCGTCAAGGCACATCGAGCCTTCGAGCCCTCACGAGCGTCGTGAGAAACACTCGAAGCGCGCCTTTGTCGTCTTCCGACAACGCCGCATACGCATCTCGCGACGCCTGCGCTTCACCTCCGTGCGCAAGAATCGCCAGCGGCGCCGTCTGCGCCCGAGCATCATGCAAATAGGGCCGACTGCGCATCAAACCCCACAACGGCGGCGTCACGAACAATTGCCCCCGAATACCACTTTCCGCACGCGGATCCGAGAGCGCCGGCCCCATGTCGTGCCTCTTCAAGTCGCTGTACAAATACACGCGTAATGCCCCGGGAACCGCCGACGCAATACGCGGCTCCACCCCTTCCTTCGCCAAGTCGACCTCGACCGAAGGTCCACCTCCACGGTTCGTCAGTACGTACTTTGTGCTCTCGAGCGGCAACGATCGAACATGACAACCATCGCAACCGAGCGACGTAAACAGCTGATCCCCTTTGACGAGCAGCGCCATGTGATCGGTTTCCCTGGGTAGATCAACAACGGGAACTTCTTGCATGGCGACAAACAGCGTCAACGCCGTGACTTGCCCCTCGGTGATCTCGTCATGAACGCCGTCGCCATCCGGGTCTGTCCCGCCAAATGATCCAATACGGGTGGGATCGCCGTGAGCGGCAACGAAGGTCGATTGCATTCCGTGATGGATGAGCAGTTCTTCTTCGACGATATCGCGCAAAGAAGCGTGGCGACCTTTCCATCCGAATGGTTTGACCACGAGGTCCGCATCGATGCCTTCAAGCGCCGTCGCGTCCGTACTTCCATCGGGGCGGGCTTCGAATTCGCCGAATGAAATCCCTTTGACGATGAGTTTTTCTCGGACAGGTTTGCCCGAAGTACGCGCTTTGTTCGTGATCGCGTCCCGCAATTTCTGCAGCTCCGCAGTCATCTCGCGACCGAGCAATTCGATGACGCCCGCCCCCACGAGCGATCGTGGATTACGCGCCAACGTCGACGCTTGCGTGTCCCCGTCCCCATCGATGTAAGCGTTATCGGCCGCGTCGCCCGCTCCGCCGGGGCCGCCACGCCAATGACACGCCGCACATTTGATCGCATCCGGCCCCCCGCGTTTGCCTTGATGGAACCTCTGAAAACGCGGCAAATCCTTGGCGCCATATCCGATCGGCGCGGTGAACGTCACGTTGAAAAGTTGCGCGCCGATTTGAAACAGTTCCGCCGAGGAAAACCTTCGCGCGTCGATGTCCCCTTGTTCGATCCGCGTCGAAGCCCATGAATATCCGGGCTCGGCCGCGTCGTAAAACCGCGCTTCCCGACGAAACGCGTCCCGTTCGAGCGCCCGATACGCCTGCTTGTCAAGCTCGATGGGAAGTTCGGTCGTGTAAATGCCGAGCGGTCGAGCGGTCCCTTTCGAAGCGCCCGGTGTCGAGTTTGGTTCGAGCGAACACGCCGCAACGAACAGAGCGCTCCCGAGGATTGTCCCGACAACTGCCTGGAGCGGGCGGCGATTCGTCATGGCAGCACCACCAATCGCGAATTGCGGGACAACGACAACAGATAGATGTGCAGGTCTTTTTTGGCCTCGTCTTCGAGCGCGACAAACGCTTCCCGCGCTTTTTCCGCTTCACCGCCATGCGCGACGATGGCTTCGGGAATCGTGAACGCTCGACCGTCGTGCATGTAAGGAGCCGTCTCCGCCAAACCCCACAATGGACGCGTGAGAAAAACGCTCCGCGGAATGCTGCTCCCGGGTTCGTCATGCGGATCGGCCAAATCGGGCCCCATGTCATGACGCTTCAAGTCGCTGAACAATTGGACGTCAAACGATCCTCGAGGTTTGTCCCCATACGCCAGCACATTGAATTCTACGGCGGGTCCGCCCGTCGTGTCCGGATATTCCTGAAAAACCCCCGAGTTCAAGAGCAAATGCGTCCGATGACAATCCGCACATCCAATTTGATCAAAAACGCCCGCGCCTCGTCCCCAACGTTCACGTAATCCCGAATCATACGGAGGCATCGTGACGGGCACTTCAATGAGCGTCATGTACGCCGCGGCGGCCGTCAAAATGCCTTCTTCGATTTCGCGCTGCACGCCGTCGTTGTCCGGATCCCACCAATCGGGTCCCGGACCGAGCTTTTCGATATCCGGTTTGTCTTTCCATTGAAGCGCGAGGACATGGGATTGCACACCGAAATGAATTCGCGCGGCTTCTTCGGCAAAACGACGTAATTTGGCGACATTGCCTTTCCAACCAAAAGGCTTGACCACCAAATCCGAATCGACACCTTCGATTTTCGACGTGTCGACGTCGCCGTCCGCCGTCGCCGTGAGTTTTCCAAAAGAAACGCCTTTGGCCACGAGATCGACCGTCACCGGCGCGCCCTGCGTAGCGGCTTGGTCCATCGCCGAAGCCCGCTGATTCGACAGCTCGGTGGTCATTTCGGCCGCGAGCATTTGGACGAAACCCAAACCCAAGACCGCGGGGGCATTACGCATATTTGCTGACGAAAGATGCTCGCCATCGCCGTTGGTAAATGCATTTTGCGTCAAGGATCCCGCCCCGTCGGCGCCCCCTACGGAATGACAACCGGCACACGAATACGTATCGGACCCGCCTCGCACACCCGTATGCACGCGACGCAGAGGCGGCAGTGATGCATTACCCGAGCCATCCATCGGGCGGAATTCATGATTGAAAAATGCATCCCCAAAACGAAATAAATCTTCGGGTTTGTAATTTTGTTTGTCAATCCAATCTTGAACGAGGAAAATATGTTCGCGATCGTCGGCTTCGTTCACGGAAACCAGGAATTCCTCGAATCGATCGCGATTGGCGAGGATCAAAGCATCATCAATGGCTGCGGCAATGTCTTCGGAGGTGGGAGGGGAACCGTTGGGCCAAGGAATCGGGGCATCGCCCCCGGCAGCAGCGAGAAAACTGCTGCCGAGGAGGATGGTTGCAAGACGCAAACCATTACGCGATGCATTCATGACCACGATCCATTCGCTTCACGGAGAAATGCAGATTTCGTGGCAGCAGGGGATCGGCTTCATGACGTTGCACGGCATGGTTTGATCCTGGTGCGGTCCGGGGTTGTTCGGATCGAAGATCGTGTCGCAATCGATGTCGTACGTGAACGTGATGGTGCCGCCCATGTTGCAGATGTTCACGTGTTCGCCGTCGGCCACGTGACCCGTCAGGTAATTCCAGTTGTTGCAGTTTCCGCCGGGGCCGGGCGCCGACATACCACCGGGACATGCCGCGGCTTCCGTACCCGAAGCGACCGTGGTGCGCTGCAACCAAACGTCGTTGCATTGCCCGTTGGGAATCGAATTGGCAAGCAACGTCAGGTCCGGCATGTGGTTCATCGGATCCGTTTCGAGCTGCTTCCATTGCTGATAATCGCACATGCCAAACCCGCCGAGCGCCTGGCAAGCGGCCGTTGCGGCGTCGAGACCAATTTGGCCGTTGTACGAGAAAGCCCCATTTTGCGCCGAAGCGAATCCGGCAAAAACGAGCTGGCCTGCGCAAGGATTCACCGGTGAGTCGGGACCGGCATCAGGCAGCGGCACTGCGCCGCAATCAGGCGGACAAACTTCGCCGGCGCCGTCGTCGCACATTTCGCCCGGACCAACCACGCCGTCGCCGCAATATGCCGTCCGGCAATTGTTGCAGGCGTCCGTTTGCGTGCAATTGCCGTCGTCGCATTCTTCGCCCTGATCAACCGTGCCATTGCCACAAACGTTCGGCATGCTCGAACCGGGGAAACACGTGGGAGCACCCGAGCTGCTGCTCGAGGTGCTGCTGCTGCTCGTCATACCGCTGCTGCTGCTCGACATGGAGCAGCCGGTGCACTGCGCATACGTGTGATTGGCTTGGCAGACCTGCACGCCCGTATCCATGCCGTTGCACGTGCATGCTTGTGTCGAACCGGGCGTACAACCGCCGTCATTGGGATCAGCGCTGCACGCTTGAAGCGCCAACGCGGAAACGGCGAAAACAAAACACGGTATGAGAATCTTCTTCAACAAGCTACGCATGGCTGAACTCCCGGTGGTTATGCCCTGTGACGATAGGAAAGGATGCGTCCGTTCAGGTAGATAATCGGATCCGCGACAAGGGGTCAACTGGAATTCTTGAGAAATATCGACGGACGAACACCGAATGAATCGCCGAACGCAAACGCCGAATGCAAGACTCAGGGCAACGCATTGCGGCAGTCGGGCCGATAGCGACCAATGGTCATTGAGATGATGTTGTTTGTGCAGGAATGCTCGACAGACCGCATAACAATGACGCCGGCTGCGTCATTGCAATTTGAACATCGCCATCGCGGTCTCGCCCGATTTGATAATGACGCTGCGGGTCTTCTGCGCGCCGCTCGCCGGTTTGCAGCTGACCGAATACGTGCCGGCAGGCACCGATAACTTCAATTGCGAGCTCGTGCCCTTCGATGCGCCATTCACCGAAAACGTGCACGAACCACCGACCGCGACCGCGACCAACGTTCCATTGCCACCTCCGGCAGGCGGCGGGGGCGGCGGCGGAGGCGGCGGAGGCGGCGGAGGCGGCGGAGGCGGCGGAGGACTCTTGCCGGTCGGCGTGGCCGTTTTGGTCGTGTTGGCACCGGCCCCCGTCGAAGCAGGCGCTTGTCCGCCACCGGTCGCCGGAGGTTTGTCCGCCGTGTCGGTCGTCGGCAACTCCGCCACCGGATCGGCCGTCGTGGTGGACGTTTGTCCCGGCGTGGGGTTTGTCGGAGGCGTCGTCACCGTCGTGGCGGCGCTATCGGTGGTCGTCGTCCCCGAGGGTTTGTCATCGCCACCCACGAATACGATGACGAGCAGCGTCGGAATCAAAATCGCCACCGCCGCAATGGCCCCGATCACCACGCGACGATCTTTCTTCGGCGCAAAAGGATCCTCGCCGGACGCCATGACCGCTCCCGACGGCGTCGCCGCATCCGGACCTCGAGAAGCCCACGCGGGAAGCGCGGACTTGCCGCTTTCGGACGGCAATGCAGGCAATGCCGGCGAAGGCGGGATGATCGGCGGCGGCGGTGTCGAATTCGTCGGTCCGGGAAACGCCGACGTCGTCGGCCCCTTCGGTGCGCCTGCCGCTCCAGGCAACGGCGTGCCTACCGCCGACGACGGCTTGGGCGGCGGCGCTCCGCCCGCCGCCGGTCGCGGCGTGGGAAGAGGCGGTTTGCCCGGAGGCGACGGGGAACTCGGTACGAAATCCCCGGCCAAGAACATCGTTCGCTCCATCGGCGCATCCCCTCCGCCCGGAGCGAGATCGCCGATGTTGAGCGACGCGGCGTTCATCATGCGCGTCGCTTCTTCGCCATCTTCATCCGATTTTGCCGCTGCCGCAGGAGGCGGTGGAGGCACCGATCCCGTCTTCTTCTTGTTTGCCGCGGCATGCGTGATCGCCCCGATGCGATCGATGAGCACTTGACCTTCCGCCGTGACGAACGGACGCAACGCATGGGCAAACCCGTGCACGTTGGCGAAACGCCCTTCGGGTTCTTTCGCCATCGACCACGCGATGATCTGATCGAGCTCACGCGGGAGATCGGCACGAAGCTGCGTGATGGGCGTCGGATTCTCTTTCGAGATCTGAAGCAGCAACGTCGCCATGTCTCCGTCGAACGGCGGACGCCCCGTAATTGCGAAATACAAAAGCGCTCCGAGCGACCAGACATCGGCCCGCACATCAATGGTCTTGGATTTGCGCAAGACCTCCGGAGAAGCGTACGCCGACAAACCCACGACCGTCGTCGCCGTCATTTCGCCCCCACCGGGTCCGGCGACGTCGCGCATCAGCTTCGACGTACCAAAGTCGATGATCTTGACGAGCGGAGATCCCCCCGCACGCGTCGTGACAAACAGATGCTGCGGCTGCATCTCGCGCAGGATGATCCCGTGCCCGTGCGTCTCGGCCACCGCTTCCGCCGCTTGCAACACGAGGAGCGACGCTTCCTGCAATGACAAACGCCCGCGCGATCTCGAGTACGCAGCGAGGTCGCTGCCTTCGAGGAACTGGCGTACCAGGTAAAACGTCCCGTCGGGCTGCGTGCCGACGTCGATGATCCGCGCCACATGTTCCGACTCGAGCTTCGCAAGCGTCCGAGCTTCACGCCGAAAACGCTCGAGCTCTTTGTCGTCGGTTTGCCCCGGCAAGAGCAAACGGATCGCTACACGCTGATCGAACTCAGTGTTGAAGGCCTCGACCAGGACCCCGTGCCCTCGGCCAAGAATCGTACGGATCCGGAATTTGCCGGCCACCAGGCCGCCCGGGCGAATTTCGTCAGGTCGCATGTTTCGCAACGCAGCAGAGGAGAAACCAGCTGCTTCCCCATTGTTGCACGATCACGAGCCGCATTGGTACTTTGACGCAACCGGATGCCGCGATGTCCCGAAGCCGGTGGGAAAAAGCCGGGAACGAAGCGGGTTACTTGAGCTGATTCACAGCTTCGGTGCACGCAGGCTGAACATCCGTGTCCGACTTGAATTTCAGCCAATTCAGGACGCAACGATCCCCCGGGCTCTGTTCCTTGACCGCTTGCCCACCCTTGTGCCGCTCGAGCCCGCGCATCTTGGTGACCAGCAGCAGTTTGTCCGCGGATGCTCCGATCTTGTCCGCCGAATCTTTCATCGCTTCCGGATCGAGATAACAAACGGCGGCGTAGTTCGCGTCGAGCTCGGCCTGCGTCGTGGGTGCCCCACCCGATACGTTTGTCTCGGCCGGGTGCCGCAAACCGAGCTGCCCATAAATGCGCATGGGTCGCGTCGGTTGACCATGACAATCGAGCGTTCCGCAGCGACGTTCGAGGAACGGCGACACGTTTTGAACGAAGACGTCCTTGTTTGGACAGCCAAACGCTTCGTTTTCACCTTCGCCAATGCAGCTCGTCGCCCCGATGCCCACGATCATGAGCGCCATGAAGCCGAGCGAAACGGCGGCCGAACGACCCGTGGAGGATTGAAGCCACTTCATCACGGCACCACCGCGCACGTTTCCATCCCCTGATCCTCTTCACCCTCGTCCACGACGATGACGCCCGGCGAGTTCTGCGACTTGCCGGTGAGTTTGTGGCAATTGGCGCACGAACCTTCGCGACCGATGATCGACTGCATGCGTCGAGCGGCTTTGCCGGCGTGGTTGTTACCGACAAACGACTTGAGCGGAAACTTGATGTCCGGCCAGTTGCTCTTCTCGATGAAGAAGTTGCCCGACGCCTTGGTACAAGCAACACGGAAATCTCCCGCCGAATCGTAGACCTCGACGCGCACGTGCGGCGCGGGCAAGAGCGCCCCCGACATGGGATCTTCCCGAAAAACCGTCCCGCCAATCACGAGCTCGGGCGTCGCTTCCCCGTAGGTCGAGTGGCACTGCAAACACGGCTGACCAGCTCGATGCGTCTCCGAAGGTCCACCCGGATCCTCAGGCGGCAAGTTGTCGATGATGGCTTGCGGAACTGGATCCACACCGCATCCGGTCAAGAGCCCGAGGATTGCGCCAAGACAAACAGCGCCCTTGATGGTGCCGCGGACGATACGCGCGGACAAACTCGATTTTCGGCTCATCAGTCGACCTCCAGCTCAATCGTCGCCGCTGTGAACAGGCCGAGGCGATCAAACACGTAGATGTGGTCAAAGTACTGGTTGTACAAACCTTCGACCTGAAGCTGCAACGCAAGGACTCGGGCAAACGAAGCCCGGAAGTTCGCCCCCGCCGTGACGCCCATCATCGGACCGAGCTCGCGATCCGCCGTTCGATATTGCGGAATGTTCCACGTGCCATCAGGCATCGGCGTCGCCGAGTAGGCACGTTTCCAGAAGCTCACCGGCCCCTGAACGTTGAAACGAGCGTGACCCCCGAGACGAACGTTGTCGTTCAGGTCGAAGTAGTACCGCGCATCCGTGGTGCTCGCCCACTGTCCCCACGTATCGATGTACACGCGTTCGTCACCACGAACCGTCGAACGCTCGAAGCGTTTCGAGGCTCGGCCGAAGAGAGCAAACCGATCCCTTTCGGTCGGAAGCTGTTCCAACGGGGCAAACGGCAAACGATTGCCGGCGATCAAGTCAGGCGAAGCGCCGGATGGAATTTGCGCCGCTACGGCCGAGCTGAACATCGGGATGTGGCGATACGGCTTCGATGTGTCGCCTCGGACAAACTCACCCGTCGCTCCGACGACGACCACGGTGCTCGCGTTGATGACGAGCGAGACGCCCGCATCGAGCGTGTGACGATAGATGTCCTGGCTGAAGACCTCGTGCGGCGTCTGCGCTTTGCCCAAGATGTCGAAACCAAAGTTGTACGCGAGGGTCGGAGTCACCATCTTGCTGTGCAGATCGGTGCTCAGGGCCAAACCCACGCTTCGCGCCGTGTAGTCGGGCTCGATCGAAACGGCACCATTGAGTCCAACCCGCACGGTCTTGATCTTCACGTCGCCGGACAACGTTCCTGCGTAGCGAACTTCATTCCAACGTCGTGACGCCGTCGCCACGATGTCCGGTGATGCTGCCGAAACGACGTCCACAAGGAAACTCGCGCCGACACCCCAACCCGCCGTCGGGTTTTCCCCGGACAAGAACACGGCCGGCGAAACGACGGTCGTATTGAAATTGTCCGAATAGAACATCGTTTCGAGGCCCGCTTTGAGCGTAAAACCTCGACCTTGGCCGCCCGTGTCAATGCAGCGCTGCATGTCCGCCGGCGAGCGCGCGGCCTGCATGCATTGGAATACGGCGCTGTTGTTTCCTCCGGCGCCGCCTTGATCGACGTTCACCGTGATCTGTTCGCCGCGGTCGAACGCTTCCGTCGTCTTGAATGCCGCCGGGAACTTTCCGCGCTTGCCCTTGGCTTCGATCGTCGCCTTGCCCGGGTTGTGCGGAATCGGCTCCTTCAGTTTGTCCTTCGGAACCGCGACGCCGTCGACCTTGACCTCGATTTCACTCCACGCGCTCGGGATCTGAAGGGTGATGGTCGGTGTATCGGCCTTGAGTTGTTCGAGGACGGCGTTGGCATCGCTCTCGACGGCCGAGTTCGCTTCTTCCTGGGCAAACTTCACCGCAAGCTCGGCATCGCCGCGAGCTTCGAGAAGCTGCCCGAGTCCGTCTTCACACTTGGCGAGCATGAGTTTGCCCGCGGCGAATTCGGAGTCGGCAATGAGAGCCGCCATGCATCCGGCAAAGTCCTTGCTGCCGAAAGAGGCTTGCGCGGTCGCGACAGCCGCGAGCTGGGCTTTGGTGGCCGGTGGACGCGTGGGTTTGGCGACGGCGGTGCGCGCTTCGCCGAACGCTTGCTCGAGCTCCTTCGTCGACCACTCTTTGTCGAGAGTGACTTTCGGATCTTCGGTGAGCGCTTTTTCAAAGGCCGCCTTGGCGTCGGGAAGCTTCTTCTTTCCGACACCTTGAACCACGCCGATCGCGACGTGGATCTGCGCGCGGATGTTGGGTTCGCAGGCCTTGCCTTTGCAGAGCGCGAGGGCCGCGTTCAAACGATTCAACGCTTTGTCGTATTTCGCTTCGACAAACTCGTTGTACGCGTCGGTGACGGCTTGTTGGCCTTCGGCATCCTTCGGCCCGGCGGACGCGGCAGGCATCTGCCAAGCCATCGCCACGGCGAATCCCAGTGCCCACGCACTCAGCGCACGCAGGGACCATTTGGAGCTTCGGGTCGCCACGGGCGTCGTTTGTCCCAAACCCCGCCGTTTGCTCAGTTGTTGGGTGCGCCGCACGTGATCCACTCCGCGATCTTGTTGACTTCAGCTTGGGTGAGGTAGTCGTCGGCGACCGTGTCCATGGCGGTCACCTTGGGCATGCGCGGTGAACAATCGCCATACGCATTCAGCCCGGTCATTGCACCAAGCTTCATGTTGCAAAGGATCTTCGACGCAGCCGTGTCACAAGGCGCGATGTACTTGACCATCGGATCCTCGTTGAACGGATGCGCAATCAACACGGCATACGAAGCTGCCGCATCCCCCGCAGTAATCGCCGGCGCACGCATCGCCGCAGGCGCATGACACTCGGCATCCGAACACTTCCCCTTCGTCTCGAGGATCGGAAAAATATCGTTCGCGAAGCTCACGGCACACCCCGCATCGGGGTCGCACATGCCACTCGAAGAACCGGATGCTCCGGACGAACTGCCCGAAGATCCCGCCGTGGCTCCCGCACTACCGACAAGATTCGCGGGATCACCGTACTGAGGTATCTCCTCGGTCGCGCAGCCGCCGAACATGGCCGCCGACAAGGCACTCGTGACTAGCAGTAATCGGGTTATTTGATGCATGGGGTGTCGCTATCTTCGGCATCATAACCGCGGGCGCTAAGTCGGTACAAGCTATCGATCCGAGTTCTCTTGCGCAATTTCGCGCAACGCCGACAGCACATCGTCGATCGAATGCACGCCTTCGAGACGCCGCACCTCACGACCATCCGCATTGACAAAGATGATCGTCGGCACGCGTCGGACACGAAACTCTTCCGCCAAAAGCTCCGCGTTCGGACCGTCCGTCACGTCGACTCGAAGCGGCACGATCTGAAGCGGATAGAACAAGATCCGCGGATCGGACCAGACCAGCCGATCCATTTCGAGCGCCCCCGCCGACCAATCCGCACGCACATAAACAACGAGCGGCAACCGCTCACGTCGCGCGTGAACACGGGCATCATCGAGGTTTGTCTCCCAAGTCCACATCCGACGCGAAGGCGACGACGTCACGACAGCTTCGGGAGTCGCTGAGGACAAAGCCGCGGCGGTCGCCGACGCGATCGGAACGACGACCGTAGGCACGGGGCGAGGTTCAGCCGGGACACACCCGGTTGGAAGACCAAACCCAATGGTTGTCAGGACAATTTGATACGGGAGTGAACGAAAGGGCGAAGGGGGCGAGTGACGCGTGCGCAGGGCGAGGTCACTTCTTCTTGGCGGAGCAACGCATGTTGCACATCAGGTCGGACGGAGCGCATCCGCAACCACCGCCCCCGGGCTTCGGACCGGGTGCCGGAGCCGGAGCCGGACCGGGACCAGGCGCAGGCGAAGGACCCGTCTTGGTCTTCGTTCCGCCGCCACCCGTTCCCGCGACCTTCGTGGGCGTCTTGTTTGTCGCGACCGCAGAAGAACTCGCTTCAGGCGCTGCTTCCGTCTGCGTCGGTGCAGCCGTGGGCGGCGCGGTGTCGAGCGGAGGCGGCGTGGTTGCCGCCGTCGGCGTGGTCGTCGCGGGCGTTTCGACAGGCGGCGGACCGCTCGAGGCCACGACAAACACCCCCACCATCGCGGCAATCGCCACGACGGCGCCGATCCCGATGTACATCGGGGTGCGGTTTTTCTGGGGCTTCGCAGGTTCGGGAGTCGAAACCGTAGGCGCGGCCGTCGCCGTCACCATCGACGGAGCACCCATTTGGAACAACCCACCCGGATCATCGAGCAGGTTTGGCGTGGACGACTCCTTGGTCGCCGCAACACTCGCCGCAAGCGCCTTGAGATCGATGAGACCCGAGTCTTCCGTGTTGAGCGGCTTGGCCGTCGAGGACGATGAAGCCAGCGCACTGAGGCTCGGACCGGCGCTCGCCGACGGGGACGAACCCACGCGCGACGTGAGCGCACTGAGCGAAAACAGCGCCGATTGTTCTTCCGTCCCCGCACCGATACGAGCGGGAGCAGGAGCTTTCGGCGCTGTGAACAACGGTGCGTCCGCTTGCGCATCACCACCGAACAAGTCGCGGGATGCTCCACGTGCACCATCACGCTTCGCAGCAGGACGAGCAGGTTCGGGTGTCGCAGCCGCAGCCGCTCCACCGGAACTGCCCAACGCATCAACGATCGATTGGACTTGAGCAATCGGCTGCCAATCAGCCATGCCATCAGCCCAAACGTACGTGTCGCGAGAAATCGTCGAAGCATTCACGGCTTGAACGAGTTCCGGCAGCGACATCGAGCGTTGGTCGCCCTCGGCAACGTTGACGAGGTACGTCGGACCCTCACCACCGGCTGCAGCATCAGCGGCAGCAACGGCAGGATCCGAGGCGTTCGTCGTGGTCGCCCCGCTGCTGTTGACCAAGATTGTCGCGCCACACTTGCGGCACTTGATCTTGACGGTCTTCCCTTGGACTTTTTCGTCCGAAACCGTGTATTTCGACTGGCAGGAGTTGCAGGTGATCTTCATGTCGCGTGTAGCTCGGCGAGTCGACTGAGGTTCATATCCAGATGGGGCAGCCGAGTGTATCCCGACTGCTCCCGATTTCGGACACTTCCTGACGCATGATCAATGAAGAAGTTCGGATCTAGCGAAAAGAATGCAGCAAAAGAAAAAATTCTTCTCCGCGTCCAAGAATGTTCGTGAATCCGTGTTCAATGCCGCCCCGATCCTTGACGCGCGTTCAACTTGCCGGCTGCTCCGTCACCGCAACAGGCAAGACAGCTACATCGTTCGAGCGTCCTTCGTTCGATGAAGGCTCGTTCACTGCGGACACAGGCTCATCCGGCGCATCGTTGGACGGTTCGGCATCCGCCGTATCCGCTGCATCCTGAGCCGCACCCACGTGCTCGCCATACGCTTGCAGCTTCGAATAAAGCCCACGTCGACTGATCCCGAGCACTCGCGCCGCTCGTTGCTTGTTCCCGCGCACCGCTTCGAGCGTCAACAAGATGAGCTTGCGCTCGGCATCCGCCAATCGCGTTCCAACCGGCAAACGAAGCACCAACGGATGCTCCGCAGCGTCTCGATGCTCCGCCTCCCCGGGCGTTTGTAACGACGAACGATTCGACGGCGGCGGCATCGATGATGACGGTTGCGCCACCGCTTCGACGAGCACCGTCGAGACATCCGCCGGCTCGTGCTCGATCACGGACGCAACCGCCGACGACGCCCCAAGTTCACTCGCCGCCGCCGGCACGATTTCGTGTTCGACAGGTGCATGCACGACCGCGGGGACTTCCGTTTGCAAAGACGAACGACGTCCGGTTCGTCTTTCAATACGGCCTTGCCCGAGCTGCACTTCTTCCGCGGCAACGACTTCACTTGCCGCAAAGAGCGCAGTCTGTTCGACGACGTTCCGCAACTCGCGCACGTTGCCCGGCCAGTCGTGCGCATAAAGTCGCTGCACCGCGCCTTCGGAGAAACGCTTCGCGAACGTGCCGTACCGCCGCGAATACTTCACGAGGAAACGCTCCGCGATCGGGAGAATGTCCTCGACCCTCTCACGCAGCGGCGGAAGGGTGATCGTGAAGACGTTGAGGCGATAATAAAGGTCCTCGCGAAAGATATTTTCGTCGACGAGATCAAGCAGATCCTTGTTCGTCGCCGCGACGATGCGCACGTCCGCTTCGATCTCTTTGCGACCACCAACGCGCGTGAATCGGTACGTCTCGAGGACACGCAGGAGGCTCACCTGCACCGCGGCATCCATCGTGCCGACTTCGTCGAGAAAAACCGTGCCCGTCGCCGCCGCTTCGAACTTGCCTTCGGCGGATGCAAACGCGCCGGTGAAGGATCCCTTTTCGTGACCGAAAAGCTCGCTGCCGATGAGCTCGCGGGGGATCGCCCCGGTGTGTACTGGGACAAACGGCCCCGATTTCCTCGGACTCCGGTTGTGAATCGCTCGCGCCACGAGCTCCTTGCCCGTTCCGCTTTCCCCCACGATGAGCACCGGAGCCATCGTCGATGCGACCCGTTCGATACGCGTGAAGACGTCGCGCATAGCGCGCGAGCCTCCGACCATTCCTTCGAACACCAACGGATTGGCGAGCGCTTCGTCGCTCTCGCCTTCCGCCTCGCGCACGTTGTCGGAGTGGAGCAGCTCGCGCACGAGTGACACGAGGCGCGCCGGATCGAGAGGCTTTTGCATGTAGTCGGCTGCGCCGAGCTTCAACGCGTCGACCGCATTCGAAACGGATCCCGATCCCGTGACGACAATCACGGCCGGCGTGGCCGATCGGTTTGTCTCTTCGTCCGCGATCTGCGGAGCCAAACGCCGGATGAGATCCATCCCCGTCATTCCGGGCAAGTTGAGGTCCGTCACCAGCACGTCCGAAGGCGTGCGATGCTGAATCTCGATCGCTTGCTCGCCGCTCGAAGCAACGAAGACGTCGAGCCCTTCATGCCGCAACACGGCCTCGAGAATCGCCGCTTGATCCGGCTCGTCCTCGACGAGAAGAACGCGACCGGGACCCGGATGGTGCCCCATCATCGCCCGATGTGCGCGGTGCACCGCCCACCTCGCTTGCACTGGAGTGCTCGCAGCCAAAATGTCCCCCTCCCCTGCGTCGCAATCGCACACCGTGAGGTGTCCTGATCAACGATGGTTGAACTCTAGCGAAGCCGATCAGACACGCCACCTCCCATGCGCAATTCGGAGCGACCGACAAGCCTCCACCAAACACACGGGTGAACGCGACGCACACTCGAACGTCCACAACGGCGCACGACTGCGCATGACGTCGATGCACCGGACATTCACGCTGAAGGAAGGGTTTATCGCGTCAAACAGGCGACGGCGACGAGCCGCTCACGACCGCTGCTCGAGCCTCCGGATGGCTGAATCATGATTCCACGTTGTTTCGAAACGCCTGCGGCGCCGGAATGTCCGACGCCGCAATTCATCAACGTTGGGAGGCAGGGACGTCAGGGTTTCTTGGAACCCTTCTTCGCGCCCTTCTTCGCTGCTTTCTTCGAGCCCTTCTTGCTCTTCGTCGCGCCGGCTTTCGCCACCTTCTTTGCGTCCGTGCCCAGCGCGATGTCGAGCCTGTTGCCCTTGGATTTCGCCATGTACGCCGGTACGCCGTCCTTGAACTGAATGCTGATCTCGGCGCCCGTCGGATTGTTCACGATGTTGAGCGAAGCGATGCGTTTGTCTTTCCGCATGAGCTCGGAGGCGGATGATTTCACGCGCCGGCCGGGCAACGAGATCGTGAAGCCCATCGCGCCCGCTGCGCCGTTGACCGTCTCGATGTCCCCATCGGTCTTGATCTTGAGCGTGATCGGGCTGCGCACCGAACCGTGACCGAATTGCTTGCCGTCGCCTTTGGCGTCGTCGTCGCTGTCGTCATCACTCGATCCCGCAGCTTCGGGAGCTTCGGCTTGAGCGGCGTTCGGATCCGCAGCTGCTGCCGTCGGCGCAGGCGCGATCGTTCCATCCGGTTGCGTCGGCATCGCCGGCACGGGTTCGGTCGTCGACAGCGGCGTCGCGCCGAAGAGCGGAACATTGGCCACGGGCGTCGCTGTTCCATCAGCCCCCGGCGTCGGCGCGGTCGGAGCGGGAAGCGCCGCAGCACTTGTCGCCGCTTCCGGTGCTTGCGCATCGGCCGTCGTATTGTTTTGAGAACCAAAGAATCGAGCGCCGCCGACCACCGCGAGCACGGCGGCAAGACCCAACGCTCCACCAATCAGCGCTGCTTTGCGCCGAGATGCTGCCTTCGCCACACCGTTCACGCCATCACCTTCTTCATGATCACGAATGAGTTTCCGCCCGGCGGCACGGAGTGCACCTGCCGGAGGCGCCGAGGTTGTCCGGCGAAACGTTTGTCCTTCCGCCTCACCGCCGGCTTCGCGACGTTTACGAATCGCCGCCAAAAGACCCACGACGGCACCTTTCGCGCGCGAACCGAACTTGCCCATGGCGGGTCCAACCGCACCCATGGCCGCTCGCGCCGATCCCGAGGCCTTCGAAGCGACGTTACGAACCGCCGCGCCAACGTCCTTCTTGCCACTCGGCGTCTCGTCGGCGTCTTCCGTCGCGACGCCTTCCGAACGAGCTTCCTTCGCTTCGACCGCCGCATCCTCACGCGACTTGTCGCTCTCGCTTCGAGCGGGAACCGACGGCAAAGATGCTCGCGCCGCAGAGGGACGAGGACGCAACGTCGCCGCTACGCTCGCCAATGACGATGTACCTCGTGCGCCGGGCGCTTCAGCGTCCTTGGATTCTTTTGCATCCGTACGATCTTCGTTCGACTTCGTCGCGCGCCGCGCGATCGCTCCGAGCGTATTGAGCGCGTCTTTCGCCGTTTCTTTGACGTCAAACTTTTTCCCGTCGAGACCGTCGAAGCGCAGCGACACGACGAGTTGCGGAATTTTCGTCTGCGAATCGACTTCGACCTTCACCGAATCGACGATGGCCGGGCGTTTGTCCCCGTGGTCCATGTCCTCGAGCTCCAACGAACGACCGACCTTGAGGAATTCGAGGTTCGAGCCGACTTGGATTTCTCCACCGAGCGAGTCGCGTACGCGCGCCTTCATGGGCGAGCCGAGTCCCTCGATGTGCAGTCGAACGCGTGTGCCGGGAACCGCGATCGGTCCGGCGCTGGGATCAGCCGTGCCGTTGATGCGGGCACACATCGAGCGCAGCGTTCCCTCCGCATCCGCCGTCTCGAACTTGGTGAATCGCAAACCGAACTCGCCCCCGCGAGAAGCTTCGCGACGCCACGTGACTTCACCTTCAGCGACGATCTCGCCGACATCGCCTTCGAACCGGCACAACAACTTCTCCCCGACATCGGGCAAATACGCCGTGCGAAGACGCATTCCTGCTTGGGAAACGTCGACCGATTCGGCTTCGAACCCACCGGCGCCATTGGCATCGCCGACGGCAACGAGCGCTTCGAAGCTGACTCGGCTCTTGCCTGCCCGCCGATCGGAAGCGGACGAAGTTGCTTTGGCATTTTGACCGAGGCCCTCGCCGACGGTGTCCTCTGCGCCTGGCATGCTCATGACAAACCTCCAACGGGTGCGATTTCTTGTTTCACACCACGGCCGCGACCAGCGGCACTCAAGCTCCATCCCCCCATAAGTCAGCCGAAAGTGACGGGCCAAGTTTCGTGACATTTCGATTCGTCGCGGTCGCCGGGCTCGACACCGACGCCTTCGAAACTTGTTCGCAGCGGAGCCGAAGAATGCCTTACGGAGCGCTTCCGAAGATGCCACGATGTCATTCGTGAACGACGAGCGAGAGTCCCCGAAAGCAGCCGAGCCAAACTCGGATGCGTCGACAACGCCGGCCACCGTCAACAAAGACGTGGTCATGATTCACAGCCCTCATGACGACGGCGAGGGCTACAACGTCCTGCGCATGCGTGACGGCTCGCTCGAACTCGGCGCCATCCGCAACATCCGCGAAGGAGCGCCCATTCACGGCGATGTCGTGAGTTTGACGCAGCGCAAAGAACACGAACGACTCTACAACGTCGAAACGCTCGTCAAGGCCCCTCGCCCCCCCGAACCTCCACGACAAGGCCCCGCGCAAGTCGCCACCGACAAGTACCGGACAAACTGGGAGAACATCTTCGGAAAAACCCGTTCGTCCGAGGGCAACGACGCCCCCAACTGAAGCGGCATCATCACGCGGGTTTGGCGCGACGAATCCCCGCGAGGCCCACGAGCATGGCCAGCACGTGGAAGCCGATCTGCGTCACGTAAAGCAAAAAGACGAACGCCGCGCCGCTCGCGCGAAGCGAAGTTTCCGGCACGTACATCGCCAGCGCGGCGTACGTCGACAATTGAAACGCACCGAAGTATCCGGGTCCCGACGGCACGAGGATGCCGATTCCAACACACGCCATGGTCACGGCTGCTTCGGCGAGGGTGGTGGTTTGGAGTCCCGAACCCCACGCGAGAAGCCACACGCCGCAGGCGTTTGCCACCCAATACACCGACGTTTCGGCGAGAAACGGTCCGAGGTGTTTCGGCGAAGGAAGAAACCGCATGCCTTCGGCGACTCGTTCGACCACGTTCGCCAAGGTCTCCGCCAAGCGCTTCGACACGACGCCGACGATGCGCAACGTCAAGCGTCGAGCGAACTCACGCGCGAAGAAGAAGAGCCCCATCGCGACAAACGCACCGACGAACACGATGAGCGCTCCGGTTGCCGCCGCCGGCACCGCAGCAACGGGTACGGGCAAGTCTCCGATGTGATCGGGCAAAGGATCGAGAGGTTTGGCCAAGCGTAACCCGAGGAAAAGAACGACGCTGACCGTCAAACCATCGATGATCCTTTCAGCACCAACGGTTCCCGTGGCTTCCCAAAGTTTCACCGAGCTGTGGCGCGTGATGAGGTACGGACGGACAATCTCGCCGCTGCGCAAAGGCGAAAGTAATATCGCGCCAAACCCCACCCAAGCGACGCACACGACATTCCAAAGCGAAGCTTCGCCGATGGATCGCAAAAGGTGGCGCCACCGGGCGGCGCGAAACCAATGCACGACGGCCAAGGAAATGATGTAAACGCCGACGGTCCACCATTTCACCGCCCCAAAGGCTTCTTTCGGTGGAAAAAGCGGCAATCCTCCGCGTAGTGCGATCCAGACAAACCCCCCGGCCAAGATCAACGATAAAGCCAGGCGTTCGAGCCATTGACGTTGATTCGTGAGAACGGGGGGATTTTCGGAGGAATGGTTTTTCACGGAAATGGGTGGAAAAACGCGCCGCGCGTGGAGCTCAGAGGCGAACGACTTTGGAATGATCGCCAGCAACGCCTCGCAAAACGTCGCGAGTATCCACGACGATCTTGGCTTCCGCGAGCACGCGAGCGTAATCGACGCCCTTGTGATCGGTCACGATGACGACGGCGTCGTATTCACCATACGCGACCGGATCGGCCACCGATTTCATGACGATGCCCGCTTCCTCGACCTCCGGAACGTGCGGATCGAAATACTCCACGTCGGCGCCGAGGTTTTTCAGGGAATGGATGACATCGAAAGCGGGTGATTCGCGATAATCCGCGACGTCACGCTTGTACGCCACGCCCAAAACCAAGAGCCTCGAACCATTGGGCGCTTTTTTCACGCTGTTCAAAGCTTGCTGAACGAGCATCACGACGTAATCGGGCATTCCGCTGTTGATTGAATCGGCAAGCTCGATGAAACGAGCCTGATACTTCAACGTGCGCATACGCCACGACAAGTAGAGCGGGTCGATGGGAATGCAATGACCTCCGAGGCCCGGTCCCGGGTAAAACGGCATGAAACCAAAAGGCTTCGTCGCCGCCGCGCGAATGACTTCCCACACGTCGATCCCCAATTTGCGGCTCATGAGCGCCACTTCATTCACGAGGCCGATGTTCACCGCGCGGAACGTGTTTTCCAGGAGTTTCACCATTTCGGCAGCGTCGGTGCTGGAAACAGGAACGACTTTTTCGATGATCTTGCTGTAAAGCGCCACCGCCACTTCGAGACATCCCGAAGTCGCGCCACCGAGGACCTTGGGCGTATTTCGCGTCCCGTAAATCTGATTGCCCGGATCGACTCGTTCGGGGCTGAAAGCGACGAAAACGTCTTTGCCCAATTCGTATTTCGACCCGGTCAATTGCGGAACGAGCACCTCGCGCGTCGTGCCGGGATACGTCGTCGACTCGAGGACGATGAGCATGTTCGGGTGCTGATGAGCGGCAATTTCTTCGCTCGCCGACAGGATGAAGCGCATGTCGGGATCTTTGGTTTTGTTGAGCGGCGTCGGGACACAAACAACGATGGCATCCGCAGTGCCGAGCACCTTCGGATCGGTGGAAGCCGTGAGTCGACCTTCGGCAACATGCGGCGCCAGCGCGGAAGACGGAATGTCTCCGATGTACGATTCGCCTTTACCCAAAAGACGAACTTTCTCGGCGTCCTTGTCGTATCCGGTGACTCGAAACCCTGCTCGTGCAAATTCGACGACCAGCGGCAAACCCACGTACCCGATACCCACAACGACCACGTGGGCCGTGCGATCCTCAATCTTCTTCAGCAACTCCTGCACGACGCCTTCGTCCTTTCTTCGCAAGCTTCTGTTTGTCTAAAGAAACTACTTCAAGTCACTGCGTATACCCGGCAATGCAGCGGCAAACCTTCACTCGATGCGTCCTTCCAAAATATCTCGCGGACCGTCGATCAACATGGCCGCCGCGTCATGTTTCCCGATCGCTTCTTGCATTTTTTCAATGCCCGCGGCGACGTCGTCGACATCCTTCGGAGCGTGAGCGTCGCTGCATGCCGCATCGTAATAACCTTGATCCAAGAGCTTTTGCGCGCATGTTCGGACCGTACGTCCGTACTTGCCGGCCAACGCGGCCACGTCGAGGAGCATCACGCCGCCCGCATCAATCAATGAATCGAGGATCTTCATGTCGTCCCAAACCCATTCGTACCGTTCGGGATGCGCCACGATCGGTCGCAAACGCTTGCGACGCAAATCAAAGAACCTCGCCGACAACTGCACCGGAAATGCTCGCGGGTAAAACTCGACGAGGATCGCTTTGCCTCCCGGATATGGAAGCCCCTCGCCCCGCATGATCCGGCCGAACACGACGTCGTCGAAGTAATGTTCCGAGGACAAACCTCGCTCGGGCAAACCCGTTGGATCACCAAGCAATTGCTCCGTCGCGGCGTAAGCACGGACGAGATCGTCTTTGGCGTTCTCGAACATGCCCGGACGCATGTGCGGCGTCGCGACGACTTTGGAAAAACCGATCTTCGCGAGCCCCAAGAGGAGGTCGCGACTGTCGCGGGAAGTCTTGACGCCATCGTCGATTCCCACGACCCAATGGCAATGCAGATCGATGTATCCGGTCATCGGGCGGCGCAAAAGCTAGCAGCTCACGCCCGAACGCGCTTGCCCCATAGCCCTCCTCCAGAAACGTGATATGAGGGCGAGCGCGTGACGGTCCCCGAAGCACAACGTCCAACAACACCGGGCGGGCTCGGCTCGCTCCTTTCCTCTCGACGCGTGCTTCTCGTGGTCGGATGTGGCGGCGTGGGCAAAACGACGACCACCGCGGCGCTCGGTCTCGCCGCTGCTCGTCGAGGTAAGCGCGTCTTGTGCTTGACGATCGACCCGGCGCGGCGTTTGTCCCAGAGCCTCGGCATCGAGGAGATGAAGACCGAGGCGCAGACGATTTCGCCCGCTGTCTTCGAACGAGCGGGCATTCGCGTCCCCGGATCGATGACCGTCATGATGCTCGACACGAAGAGCACGTTCGACGGGCTCATCCGTGAACTTGCGCCAACGCCCGAGCAACGAGATCGCATCCTCAACAACGTTCTGTACAAGTACATCTCCACGTCGCTTGCGGGCACGCAGGAATACATGGCGATGGAGAAGCTTCACGCGACGAAAGCGGACCAGCGTTACGACATCATCCTGCTCGATACACCGCCCACGACAAACGCTCTGGATTTTCTCGACGCCCCGGAACGACTCGTCGGAGCCATCGACAGCGCGGCGACGCGATGGTTGGTCGAAGCGGTACAGAGTTCGGGCACGTTTTCGCTGAACATTTTGGCCAAGGGAGCGGCGGCGATCGTGCGGGGAATCGGCAAGCTGACCGGCAGCGGATTTCTCGAGCAAATGGCCTCGTTCATCGCCGAAATCAACACGCTCTTCGGGGGCTGGAAAAAACGCGCCGATGATGTGAGCGCCGCGCTCCGCGGCCCCGATGTCGCGTACGTGCTCGTCACGACGCCCGATCCTTTGGCCGTTCGTGAAGTGATGTTTTTCGCGGATCGTTTGCGCCAACAAAACATGCGTCGCGACGCGTTTGTCGTGAACCGCGTTCATCCGACCTACGGGCAGGTCCCGGAGACAACGCAGATTCAGAGCGTTCTCGACGCGCGCGAAGTGGCGCTGGGATCCGATGGAGCGCAGCGGCTTCGTCGAGCAACCGAAGACGAACGACGCATGGGAAAACTCGATACGCTCCATCTCATGGGCCTCGAATCAGCTCTCGAAGATGAAGCTTCGGGTGGAAGCCTGCTCGCGCACGTGCCCGCGTTTCCTTACGACATTCACGACATCGATCGTCTCGCGCGCATCGCGGACGTGCTCGCGCCGAGCTGACATCGCCCTTTCCGTCGAACGCGAGGTCGTGGCATCTTCGTTCACATGGAAACACGCCGGAAAACGATTCGCAGCGGCTCGGTTCGTCACGTCAAATGGGCCCACCTGATTCTCGCTGCGACACCGCTGCTGGTGGTCGTCGGCTCGTTCGTATCGGCGTGCGGCGATAACGAAAATACGCTTCGTCGAGGTTTGGCCGGAGATACTTGTTCACGCACGGACGATTGCACCGAACCTCTGCGTTGCGTGAAGAGCATGTGCAGCGAACCACCGTCGAGCATTCCGGATGCGGGGATCAATCCCGACGCGTTTGGTCCGGGGCCTGGTCCAAGCGCGAAAGACGGGCCGTGGAGCCAATGCGACATGTGCCTCGAAGGTGAATGCGCCACGGCAGAGAAAAACTGCGGCGCGGATTGTCAGGCCATCGAAGCGTGCATCGAAACGACCTGTGTGCACCTGAGCGAGCTTGGTTCGCCCGACGAAGGCAACTGCTTCACGCAGTGCCAGGGCAAACACCCGGCGGGCAAAGATCAGCACCTGGCGTTGGTCAACTGCGCCGTCGACACGAAGTGCCAACCCCCCTGCACGTTTTACCCGCAAGACTACGACTTGTGCCGGACATTCATGAACAACGGCGATTGCTACGGGCTCAACAACGCCTGTGAAGCGAGCCTGAACTGCAAGAATTTCCGCGACTGCATCAAGTTTTGCTCGAGCCTCGCGGATTGCTTGGCTTGTGACGACACGCCGGAAGGCGCCGAGGGACGCGCTCTTCTGGAAGCGTACGAGACGTGTGTTGCCAGTGAATGTACGACGGAAAGTTGGATCCCGTAAGGTTTGCCTGGGAACATGCGTTTGCTCAGACAAACCGAGGTTTGGGGCGTCAAACGCCGACGGTGACGCGACTACCCAAACGTTCGACTCGGATCACGGACAAGCCATCATGCCGGTGATCGACTTGCAGTACCCGGCGGCGCTGATCATGTCGAACTCGCAAAGCGACGTGCAGGTATCGCAATAGACGCACTTGTCGAGCGCGAGGAACTTGTCTTTGGATGCTTGCGGCGTGGCGAGATCCGTCGCGCATTTCAACGTGCAGCAACCGCCGGCAGCGTCGGTGGTGCACTTGTTGAACGAACAGTCGAACAACGCCGCGCACGCCGGATCGGCATTACACGCCGCAGCTTGCGCCTTGCATTCCTTGTCGTACGCGCCCGTAGAGATGTTCGTGCAGTCCGAACAAGCGGCATACGGTCCGCCGCCGCTCGATGAAGACGAGCTCCCTCCTCCGGACGAACTCGAAGACGAGGTATCTCCGGACGAACTCGACGATGACGAAGTCATCCCGGACGTACCGGACGAACTTGTCGAACTGGACGACGCGTTGCCTGTGCCGTTGGGCGTCGTCGTATCGTCGCCGCAAGCGCCGAGCGCCAGCAGCGCAGTTACACCAACAAAAACTCCGCATACGCCAAGATGAAGCTTCATAGATGTCGTCTCCCTCGACCGCGCACGTCTTCGCGCGAGCCCTACTTTCGCGCTTCATTCTATGCGGCTCCCCGGACAAACACGAACATTTGCCGACGTGGAACGGTGTCCCATCTCCGCGCGCGACGCCGCCTTCGGGCACTGCTAAAGGAGTGGCCCGTTTTTACGAGGTCGACACTCATGGGCAACATCAGCGTCAGTGGTCTGTTCGTGTATCCGATCAAGGGTGCTCGAGGCATCGAAGTGAGCCGGGCGCGTGTGACGCCTTTGGGTTTCGAGCACGATCGGAGATTTCTCGTCGTCAACCCACGTGGTCAATTCATCACGCAACGAGAATTCCCATCGCTCGCGCTGCTGCATACGACCATCGACGGTGATGCGTTGATCATCAAAGCGCCGCAACATGAGCCCTTGAAGCTGCCCCTACGGCCTACCGGAACCGCCGATCGCACCGTGCAAGTGTGGGGCACTCGTTCCGTTGCTGTTTCGCTTGGACAAACCGCCGCGGAGTACCTGAGCACCTACCTGGGCACGTCGGTCGAGCTTGTGTTCATGCCTGAGGACGAGGGTCGCGAGGTGGATCCGGACTACGCGCGCAATGGCGAAAAGGTGAGTTTTGCCGATGGATTTCCATTTCTTTTGACCACGGAAGAATCCTTGTCCGATCTCAACGCGCGGCTCGCCGAGGGTGTGCCGATGAATCGGTTTCGTCCGAACCTGGTCGTGCGCGGATCGCCCGCGTGGTCCGAGGACGCATGGACGAAGTTTGCGCTGGGTGATGTGGTGTTCCAATGCGCCAAACCCTGCGCGCGATGCCAAGTGATCACGATCGATCAAGCGACAGGGGTTCGCGGCAAGGATCCGCTCGCGACGCTTTCGACGTTTCGTACGCGCTCGAACAAGACGTATTTCGGTTGGAACCTGTTCGTAACGGGTGACGGCGAGATCGCCGTGGGTGACCGGGTGAGACTGCTCGCGTAGGGCGTTTGTCGGTTCGTACGAGCAGCAAGGATCTCGTGAACCGGGGTCCGTGTCACGGGCGCCGTACCCGCTTTGTCCGCGCTTCGGCCGCGCGTGGGCTCCTTGTCTTTCAATCTGTTGCCAAGGCCCGAGCTTATTGATGTTTTGCCTGCGTCGACTGGATCTGAGGCAATCATGCCGTCGACCAGGAAAGCGGCTCCGCAGGATATGGCGGGGACTCCCATCGCGAGAGAAGACTTCCATCGGCCAATGGAATTGAATTGCATTGATCGGGATTGCATTGAAGTCGAGCCGTGAAGGGAATCGTTTGCGACAGGGAAAATGCGCAATGCGGCGTGTTCAAAAATGTGCATTACGCCGATCAATGATTAGCCCTGGTCCGTCTCCGACGCCGTCAGATGCAGGGTACGTTCGACTTCTTCGCGGTCTCGCTCCAGCTCTTTTCTAAGCTCGTCTTCGGTTGGCAGGTAAAGCTGGTACCGGCCGGCGTGGATCTGCTGGTTGTCCGCCGGCAACGTGATCTTCACCATTGCGTCGTTTTTGTCGGAGCACAGCACGATGCCAACCGTAGGCGCTTCGTATTCTTCACGTTGGTAATGATCGAAGTAGTTCACATACATCTGCATTTGGCCCAAGTCCTGGTGAGTTAGCTTGCCCAGCTTGAGATCAATGAGGACGAAGCAACGGAGCAAGCGGTTGTAAAAGACCAGGTCGACGTAAAAGTGGTCGCCGCCGACAGTGATTCGCTTCTGTCGAGCGACAAAGCAGAACCCCTTCCCCAGCTCGAGCAAAAACGACTCGAGCTTGTCAATGATGGCTTGCTCGAGATCGCGCTCGTGCCAGGCCGACCGTTCGTGCAGCTCGAGGAATTCGAGTACGAACGGGTCCTTGAGCACATCCTTGGGGCCCGTAACGGTTTGACCCTGCTTGGCAAGCGCGAGCACTTCCTCCTTCTGACGGCTTTTCGCCAGACGCTCGAACAGCAAGGTGGCGATTTGGCGTTCCAATTCGCGAATGGACCAACTCTCTTTGACCGCCTCGATTTCGTAGAAAGCCCGAGCATGGTCGTCCTGCACCCTAAGGAGGACCATGTAGTGGCTCCAGCTCAAGGATGTAGGAAAAAGCACTGGGTCACCAGACCTAAATTCGGTCAACAGTGTTGACCGAATTTCTAAGCCAGCGATATCACGAGGAATTGTGGTACCGTTCGGGTAGGTGAGGTAGAAACGCCGGATCCGGCGCAACGTGACGACGCTCATTCCACGACCAAAACGCGGACTCAAGCGTGTGGCGAGGTTTGTGATGAGTTGTTCTCCATAACTCGCGCGGACCTCGCCACGCTGCTCGACCTCGACGATCTCACGCCCGACATGCCACTATGCGTGAACCATCGCCGTATTGACCGTGCGTGCAACCTGACTCCGCGCGGTTTCGAGGATCTCCGCAACGCGTCGGTAAAGGTCGTCTTCCTCCTGAGTCAGTTCGGTCCTTGCAATCCCCGGTGTGTTTCCACATTGATGCACCCCTCTTGCGCATCATGTCGGGTTACTTTACGCCAAACCCATAACGTAAACAAGCAAAGACAACGGCTGGTTCAAAGACGATCGTTTGCGCGATTTTCGGGAAAACGCGACCAAGAAGCGCATCGATAACGTTCGCAGTTCGTCGCCGGACCCATCACTCGCCCCGCCAAACCCAATTGTAATGGTTTTCCCTGAGAGCCTTCACGGCGCGCCGCCAAGTCATTGCGGCAGACCACACGACAACCCCTCGCGGATGAGATCCACTCGCGACATTCGTGAATTTGCTCCCCGCATCGATGACCCTTCGCGCGGACGACTCGATTCGTCGTAAAATGCGCCCCACGTGAAGGGCCTCATCAAAGTCGGCTACGCGTGCAACGAAAACTGCACCTTCTGCCACACCGCCGACATTCGCCATCTGGACGATTCGTCCGAGCGCATCGAATGGAAGATCGACCGCGCCAAACGCCTCGGGTACTCGATGGTGGTCCTCAGCGGGGGCGAGCCGACGATGCGCCCCGAGCTGTTACGCTGGGCCAAACGCATCGCTTCCCGAGGCCTGGATTTGGGCCTCGTCACGAACGGCTTGATGCTCGCCTACCCGCACGTGACCGATGAACTCATCAACGATTGCCGACTGAAATACGTCTACATGTCGCTCCACGGCGGTGACGCGAAAGTTCACGGCTCCGTGGTCCGCGCCGACACGTTCAGCAAAGCCGTGCAAGCCATCACGAATCTTCACGGACGCATCGAAGACCTGACCATCAACTGCGTCGTGACGACCGCGAACGTGCATCACTTGCGGGGCGTCGTGGACAAACTCCTCGGTTTTCCCAAGCTCTGCATCAAATTCTCCATGACCCAACCCAAGGGCGGCGGAGCCAAGACGTTCGACATCATCGTCCCGGACGTCGAAGAATGCGCCGCGAAAGTCAAAGACGCGATCGAGTACGGTCAGGCCAAACGCAGCGGGGACGAACCTCGGTTTGCCCATGATGGGATCCCGTTTTGCCTCCTCCCAGGCCTCGAACACCTCTACGACGATCTGAAAACGCACGGTTACGCGACGATGATCGAAGCCGATGAAAACGACTTCGTTCCCGTCGACGATGTCGCCAAGATCCAGCCCGCCGCGACGTGCGGAGACTGCGCGATTGCAGGCGCATGTCCGGGCCTGTATCGCGGTTATTACGAAAGCCGCGGCGCCGCGGCCCTGCGACCCATCTTGGACAAACCTCGCGCCAATTCCTACAACTTCATCCCCGAACGCGACATCGCCCGTCCACTCGGAACCCCCTGCCCGCTGCGCTCCGATGGTACGACGCCGTATGATCGCGGACGAACCCTCTTCGTGCGCCTCAAGGATCGCATGCGCCTCTTTCGCACGGACACGCGAGACTTTTCCGACGTGGAACTCGAGGCGATCAAGGAAAACGCCGGTCAGCTCTACATCGACATCTCGACGAAACTCGCCCCCGACGACTTTGCCAAAGACCTGCGCAAGCTGCGTTTGTCCACGGAGTGCACCGTCTGTCCGGAACGACCTCGCTGCACGGGTTGTTACGAAGCCGTCAAAGACGACGTCTTCTCGACAGACGACGCCATCGTGAAGGAACTGCTCGCCGGTTTGTCCGGCCGAGTGCTCGATTTGGGATGCGGCGAAGGTCCGTACTTGAACGAGCTTGCCAAGAAGGCCGAATCGGGATCCATCGAATACGTGGGCGTCGATCCGGATGCGACGAGTTTGTCGGTGTTGGCTTCGCGATATCCGTTCGCCAAATTCGTCACGGCAAACGCGGAAGCTCTCCCGGAAGACCTGGGCCTCTTCGATCACGTGCTCGCGCTGCGCAGCGTGAACCATTTCCGCGATCCCGCGCGCGTGTTCGACAGCGCGCTCACGCGCCTGCGCCCCGGCGGCACGCTTCTGCTCGTCGACAACGTGGCATTCGGCCTGGTACGCAGTCGTCAGCATGCGGCCCGAGCCGAATCATCTTCGACAAACCGCCTCGAACACTACCGCAACGACGACGCCGAACGCTGCGCGCAGCGCCTCGCGGGAAAACCCGTCAAGCTCGTCCTTCGGCACGATGTTACTCCTTTGACCAGCAACCAATGGG
>WBZU01000409.1_pt1 | contig 37640 bp, 31 predicted proteins | sample 5204311 | NCBI WGS metagenome assembly WBZU01 (sample SAMN12344359, study PRJNA552823) | activated sludge metagenome | biome: Activated sludge suspended growth; feature: Nitrification reactor; material: Wastewater; isolation source: activated sludge from nitrification reactor of wastewater...
AATCAGCGCATACGGACCCTCGACGCCGGCAAGCCGCAGTTCGCCGACCGCCCGCGCCACCGCATCCGGATAACGCTTCACGCCCGGCGACAGCGGCACGGCCGGATTGCTCGCCAGGTTGCGAATTCCGTCGATGCCGGCGGCGGCGTAGCCGTCGAATACCGCGCGGTCCTCGGCAAATGCGATCTTGCGCATGGCTTCCTTGACGGGCGACCAGTCGCTGTCGAGCGCGCCGCGCTCGACGTCGTCGATGGCGCTGCGTGAAAGCTGGAAGGGCACGCGCAGCTCCACCAGCGGCTTCACCTCGCGCCGGAGGGACTGGATGCCTTCGCCCGGCGGCGCGATGGGCAAGACATGGCCCGTGCCGACTGCCGACAGACCGGGCCCCGACGGACCGACCATGTCGACGACGCGCCGGGCGGCGAGATGGCGCTTCAGCGTCCGCGCGGCCTCTTCCTCGATCCCGGCCCAGGCGGCCTCGGAAATGGGTGCGAGTTCACGGTGCAGGTTATTCATGGGAAACCCCTTTTTTCAGAGAGCCTATGCCGAGCGAGCCGTCGCGGCGCGATGGCGGTGGTTCCGGTGCGGCCGCAGCCGGCGCCACGGAGGTGGCCGCCGCTGCATCCGGCGTCACCGTATCGAGAAACGAAGCGGAAGGAATGAAGAACAGGCTGCCGGTGACGGCGCGGCTGAAATCGAGCAGCCGGTCGTAGTTGCCCGGCGGCAGGCCGATGAACATGTTCTCCAGCATGCGCTCGATGCGGTGCGGCGAGCGGGCATAACCGATGAAATAGGTGCCGAACTCGCCCTTGCCGACATCGCCGAAAGGCATGTTGTCGCGCAGGATCTCCAGCGGCTCGCCGTTCTCCTCGATGGAGGTGAGGACATTGTGGGCGTAACTCGGCTTGGCCGCGTCGTCGAGCTCGATGTCGGAGAGCTTTTCGCGGCCGATGATCCGCTCCTGCTCGGCAACCGGTACGCGGTTCCAGGCCGGCAGATCATGCAGGTATTTCTGCACGATCACATAGCTGCCGCCGGCGAAGTCCGGGTCCTCGTCGCCGATGATCGTCGCTGCGACGGCCGCACCGTCGACGGGATTTTCCGTGCCGTCGACGAAGCCGATGAGATCCCGGTCGTCGAAATAGCTGAAGCCGTGCACCTCGTCCTCTGTGACGACGAAGCCGGCCACGCGGCTCATGATATGCGTTGCAAGCTCGAAACAGAGGTCCATGCGCGTGGCGCGGATGTGGAAGAGCAGGTCGCCGGGCGTGGCGACGGCGTGATGGCTTCCGCGGATTTCGCGGAAGGGATGCAGGTCCTTCGGCCGCGGCGCGCCGAACAGGCGATCCCAGGCATCCGAGCCGATGCCGAGCACACAGGAAAGCCCGCCTTCCAGATCGCGAAAACCGACGGCGCGCAGGAGACCCGAAAGATCGGCGCAGAGCTTGCGCATGGCGCTTTCGGCCGCGCTGCCGGGTTCGAGTGTCACCACAAGGAAAATTGCCGCCTTTGTCAGGCGCGCGGCGACCGGCTGCGGGACGACGGAGGGGAGGACTGCATCCATGCGGGTTCCATTCGGCAAGATCTTGAAGGCGGCAAGCCGGCAGAACGCCGGCTCAATCCATCGCCTCGAGGGCTTTCACCACATCAGACGGTAGCGCGTCTTTTTCCGCCGTGCCATCGAAAATCCAGTTCTTCGCATCGGCAATATCGGGCAGGCCGGCGCCGGCACGCATATAGAGGCCGATCGCCGGCTTTTGCGGGTTTAAATAATGCTCGTTTTCCTCGATGGCCGCCAGTTTGCGTTCAACTTCGGGAATGGTGCTGCAGGCAAGCTCGCCCGCCTTCTGGAATTCGCCCTTGCGCTGGGCATTGGCAAACTCCGTGCGCAGGTGTTCGAGCTCACCCTTCAGCCGCTTGGCATCCGCTCCGCACCGTCGAGCGTGAGATGCTGTCCCTCCTCGGTGAGGCGGATCTGCCTGAACCGATCCAGCCGAATGACAACGTTCTCAAATAGAATGCACCGGCCTCCCCAGGAAGACCGGTGCATCCAGGCGGTGACATTGACTGCGCGCAAGCCCTTCACCAAGCTGTTATCGGCAGAGGTTTGGGGTGCGACCATCTCATGCATGAGGAGATAAACGAGGGGTCAGCGGACGGAATGGCCCGTTGGATCCTGACGAGTTTGCCGATCTGATATTTTTTCATCAATGCTTGAGGTTTGGCGGTCTCTTCGGCAACTCGCTGGGGTGCATAGTGAGATCTTGATGGGAAGCGAACTATCAATCTCGCTATCTTCTCATCGTCGGTCGTTACGGCAGCTTCGGGCCAATAGAGCGACGACCTCAAGTCTCCCATGCGCCGGTAGCGGTCATGGTAAAACCACTCACCGACGTTCTTTCACGTTGGACCTCGTCGCTTACCAAGTCTCGGGCCCCTCATTGTTACCGACGCGCTTAGCGACAAAAAGCCGTGCGACAGTTGCGGCAGGCTTTCCATGTCTTCGACAGGGTGAGCGGGAGTTCGACCCGCGGATCCTGCTGTCAATCCATGAGTTCACGCGGAACATTACCGCCATTTTCGACCAACTTCTGGAGAAGCGCCTCGTGTTCATCGCTGCGGAGTCGTGAGCTTCGCCTGGGTAGCCCACCTCCGACGCCAATTCTTTTCGCTCCTCCAAGCTCTTTCCACGCCGTCGCGCATTGCGCCAGCCTTGCCCTTATCTCACTGAATCCTTGGATTTGCAGGCTTTCTGCGTCGATTTTCTCGCTGTCCTGCTTGGCGATATCGACAAAATTCTGATTGATTGAGCAATCAAATTGTTGACACGGGAAGGCCGTGCAAGCAATAGTCGCGCCAACGGCACTCTCTCTCGACGACCTCGTCCCCGAGAGGACTGAGGGCCAGCCTGCAAACAAAGATCGCCGGTCAGGCGATGGAATCAAAAGGGTGGATGCAATGCATGGGGCACAGTTGGATGCTATCGAGCGAGAAGCGGATGCCCGCCGGCATCTTTTGTCGCCGGCTGAGGAAATGGCAAAACTCGGTGAAGAAAGCCGGCCTCTGCTTGCTTATGGCGAAGGCATCTACGTGGTCGACACGCGCGGCCGGCGGCTGATCGACGGCCCTGCCGGCATGTGGTGTACCCAGGTCGGCTATGCGCGCCAGGAGATTGCCGATGCCATTGCGGCTCAGGCAATGAAGCTCTCCTACAACTCGCCCTGGTACACGACGAATTCGCCAGCGGCCGAGCTCGCCGCCCGCATCGCAGAAATGACGCCGGGCGATCTTAATCGCATCTTCTTCACCACTGGCGGTTCGACCGCTGTGGATTCGGCACTGAGGTTCACGGAATTCTACAACAATGTCCTCGGCCGACCCGACAAGAAGCGGATCATCGTTCGCAAGGACGGCTATCACGGCAGCACCAACCTGACAGCCGCCTGTTCAGGTCGCGCCGGCAATTGGCCGAATTTCGATATCGAGCAGGATCGCATCGTCTTCATCTCCAGTCCCAACATGCGGCTGGCCGACGGAAAATCGGAAACCGAGTTCCTGGATCATCTGGTCGCCGAATTCCAGCAGACGCTTGAGGAACTGGGTGCCGACACCGTCGCTGCCTTCCTGGCCGAACCGCTGCTGGCCTCCGGTGGCGTCATCATCCCACCGAAGGGGTATCACGCCCGGATCAAGGCGCTCTGCGAGCAACATGACATCGTCTATATCTCCGACGAGGTCGTTACCGCCTTCGGCCGTTGCGGCGAATGGTTCGCCTCCGAAAAGATGTTCGGCGTCGTGCCCGACATTATCACCTTTGCCAAGGGCGTTACGTCGGGCTATGTGCCGCTGGGCGGCCTTGCCATCTCGGAAAAGCTTCTGGCGCGGGTTAGCGGCGAGAATGCCAAGGGCAGCTATTTCACCAATGGCTATACCTATACCGGCCATCCCGTGAGCTGCGCCGCGGCGTTGGCGAATATCGCGATCATGGAAAAGAGCAACCTGCTCGATCATGTACGCGCGATGTCGGAACATTTCGCCGCCGGTCTGCGCTCGCTAGCCGACCTGCCGCTGGTCGCCGATGTCAGGTCGAACGGACTGGTGGGCTGTGTCGAATGCCTTGCCGACAAGACGCATGTCGTGGCCGACGATTTCGACCGCAAGATCGGGGCGCGGATCGATGCGATCTGCTTCGATCTCGGGCTGATCGTCCGGCCGATCGGTCATATGTGCGTGCTGTCGCCGCCTCTGATCATCACACGCGAGGAGATCGACCGCATGATCTCCATCCTGCGCCAGGGCATCCTGCAGGCCGCCGACGAGCTGGCACGCGGCGACATCAGCCAAATCTGACACGAAACACCACAATGGAGACTGGGAATGACCATCCAGACCACCAACTGGCATGACAGGGCAAAAAGCGTGACGCTGCCGTCGCGCCCCTTCATCGACGGCGCCTATGTCGATGCGCGCACGAACGAGACCTTCGACTGCATTTTCCCGGGCGATGGCCGGCTTCTTGTGAAGGTCGCATCCTGCGGCCAGGACGATGTCGATGCGGCCGTGAAGTCCGGACGCGCGGCTTTCGAATCCGGCGCCTGGTCGCGCATGCCGCCGATCGAACGTAAGCGAATTCTGATGCGGTTTTCCGAGCTGATCCTTGCCAATCGCGACGAGCTTGCCTTGCTGGAAACGCTCAATGTCGGCAAGCCGATCGCCAACAGTTACAATGGCGATGTCCCGAGCGCTGCCAATTGTATCGCCTGGTACGCCGAGGCCATCGACAAGGTCTATGGCGAGGTCGCCGCCACCAGTCATGACATGACGACGCTGATCGTCCGCGAACCCCTCGGCGTCGTCGCCGCCGTCGTGCCCTGGAACTATCCGCTGTCGATGGCGGCCTGGAAGCTCGGTCCGGCGCTGGCGACCGGCAATTCCGTCGTGCTCAAGCCGGCAGAACAATCGCCCTTCACCGCGCTGAAGATTGCCGAACTGGCCATCGAGGCCGGCATTCCCAGGGGTGTGCTCAATGTCGTGCCCGGGCTGGGCCACATTGCCGGCAAGGCGCTCGGCCTGCACATGGATGTCGATTGTGTCGGCTTCACCGGTTCGACCGAGGTCGGCGGCTACTTCATGCAGTATTCCGGCCAGTCCAACATCAAGCGTATCGGGCTCGAGCTCGGTGGCAAGTCGCCACAGGTCGTGCTGGCCGATTGCGACGATCTCGATTTCGCGGCCCAGACCATCGCCGCCGGCATCTTCGGCAATTCCGGCCAGGTCTGCAATGCAGGCTCGCGCCTGATCGTCGAGGACAAGATCAAGGACAAGCTGCTCGAAAAGATTATGGCGCATGCCACGGCCCTGACACCGGGCGACCCGCTCAGCCCCGAGACGAAGCTCGGCTCGATCGTCACCGAAGAGCAGATGATGCGCGTCCTCGGCTATATCGATGCCGGTCGTGCCGATGGCGCGAAGGTCGTCGCCGGCGGGCGCCGTGTGCGCAGCGAGACCGGTGGCTTCTTCATCGAGCCGACGGTGTTCGATTCCGTCGCCAACAATATGAGGATCGCCCAGGAGGAGATCTTCGGGCCGGTGCTGTCCACCATCACAGTGCGAGATTTCGATGAGGCGATGACCGTGGCCAACGACACGATCTACGGCCTGGCCGCCGGCGTCTGGACCGGTAGCGTCAAGAATGCGCATCGCGCCGCCAAGACCATCAAGGCCGGTGTCGTCTGGGTCAATTGTTTCGATCGCGGCCTGTTCTCGGTGCCGTTCGGCGGCTTCAAGCAATCCGGCTTCGGTCGCGACAAGTCGTTGCATGCAATGGACAAATATTCCGACCTGAAGGCGATCTGGTTCGCACATTGACATCGACGGCCTCCCGGCGACGGGAGGCTGTCTCCACGGCGAGCATGACGGGAATTCAATGATGGGCAAGAGGCAAGAAGTTCTGGCGGCTCCGGTACCCGCCTATGCGGAGCGGCGGCGCCGGATCGAGGCCGAACCGCTGCCGGCCAATATCGGCGCGCTGATCGACGCGGCCGCGGACGAGGCTGGCGACGCCCTGCTCTGGGACTTCTTTGAATCCGGCGAAACCATCACCTATTCCGAAATGCGGCGGACCGTGAACGGGCTTGCGACACGGCTGGTGGCCCTCGGCATCACCAAGGGCACGCATATAGGCGTCATGCTGCCCAATATCGCCGCCCTGCCGCTGACCTGGCTGGCGATCGGCCGGATCGGCGCAGTCATGGTGCCGATCAATGTCAGCTATCGCGAGCGCGAACTGGCGCATGTCGTCAGCAGCGCCGACGTGACCTGGCTCGTGGCTCACGAGGACTGCCTGCCGGTGATCGATGCGGCACGCGCCCACGGGCAGATTTCGATTTCGCCATCGCGGGTCATCGTCGTGGGCGACGCCGATGACGAAATGATTGCCTGGAAGGACCTCGCTTCCGACCCGCGCGACACGTTCGCGGCCCCGGCGCCGGTCGGCCATGACGACCTGCTCAACATTCAGTTCACCTCCGGCACCAGCGGCTTTCCCAAGGGCTGTATTCTAACCCAGCGCTACTGGATCAGCGCGGGCAAGGTCAACGCCTTCCGCGACGGCCGCCGCTATCGTCGAATCCTGGCATCGACTCCGTTCTTCTATATGGATCCGCAATGGCTGCTGCTGATGACCATTTATCATCGCGGCACGCTCTATGTCGCCGCGCGCCAGAGCACGTCGCGCTTCATGGAATGGGTACGGCGCTACCGCATCGAATTCTGCCTGCTGCCCTGGGTGCTGCACAGCCAACCCGATCACCCCGACGATCGCAACAACGAGGTCATCCGCTCCAACATCTACGGCGCGCCGCGCGACCTGCATGCCAAGCTCGAGGACCGCTACGACCTCAATGCCCGCGAAGCCTTCGGCATGACCGAACTCGGACCCACCATGTTCATGCCGATCGAGAAGAGCGAAATGGTCGGCTCAGGCTCCTGCGGCGTGCCCTGCCCGTTCCGTGACTGCAAGATCGTCGACGAGGCGGGCCAGGAACTGCCGAACGGCGAGATGGGCGAATTGCTGGTCCGCGGCCCCGGCATCATGGGCGGCTACTACAACAATCCGCAGGCCACCGAAGAGGTGTTCGCCGATGGCTGGTTCCGGACCGGCGACCTGTTCCGCAAGGATGAGGACGGCAATTTTTTCATCGTCGGCCGAAAGAAGGACATGATCCGGCGCAGCGCCGAAAACATCGCGGCCCGCGAGGTGGAGTCGGTCCTCAATGCCGTGTCCTCAGTGGCCGAGGTTGCGGTGATCGGCGTGCCGGACCCCCTGCGGGGCGAAGAGGTCAAGGCCTATATCAAGCTGAAGGATGGCTTCGACCGCTCGGACGCCACGCTCGGCGCTATCATCGACGAGGCCCGCAAGGGTCTGGCGCCGTTCAAGGTGCCGCGCTTCTACACATTCGTCGACGATTTCCCCCGTACTGTCTCGCTGAAGATTGCCAAGCCGCAGATTTCCGCCGGCATTTCCGATCTCAGGGCGGGCAGTTTCGATCGCGTTGAAAACCGTTGGATCCAGGAAGGCTGAAATGAGCAGGCAATATGATGCGATCATAGTCGGCGGTGGCCATAACGGCCTGGTCTGCGGTGCCTACTTGGCGCGCGCCGGCGTCAAGGTCTGCGTACTGGAGCGCCGGTCCATGGCCGGCGGCGCGGCTGTGACCGAAGAGGTCTGGCCCGGCTACCGGGTCTCGACCGCATCTTATGTGATGGGGTTGATGCAGCCGAAGGTCATCCTCGATCTGGAACTGCAAAAATACGGCTTCGAGGTGATCCCGGCCGCGCCCATCACCTTCCCGCTGGCCGACGGCGCCTATTTCACCATGTGGGGGGATCCGGATAAGTTTCAGGCCGAAATCGCACGGTTCTCGGCCAGGGATGCGGCCGCCTATCCGGCTTATCGCGCGCATATGCTGAAGCTTGCGCCATTCATGAAACAACTCATCTTCGAAATTCCGGTCGATCCCGGCAGCGGCAAGTTCGGCGACGTCAGGCGTCTGGCCGCATTCGCCTGGCGGTTCCGCAAGGTCGGCGCCCAGTTCTACGATATCTACAATCTGCTGACGCTCAGCGCCTACGACTATCTCAGCCGCTGGTTCGAATCCGACGAGGTCAAGCTCGTCATGGGCTTCTTCGCTGGCGGCGGCGGGGCGAATTCCAGCCTCAAGACACCTGGCTCGGCCTATATGCTGGCGCGCGGCATCGTACGCGACAATACCACTGCCGCCGGCCCGTCGGGCTTCATGAAGGGTGGCATGGGGGCAATCTCCGAGGCTATCCGCCTTTCCGGGGAGGCACATGGCATGGAGGTGCGCACGGACGCGGAAGTGGCCGAGATCCTCACCACCAACGGCGCTGCACGCGGCGTGCGCCTCGCATCCGGCGAAGAGATCGGCGCCAAGATCGTCATCGCCAATGCGAACGCAAAAACGACCTTCCTCAAGCTGGTCGATGGAAAGGGACTGCCCGAAGGATTCCTGCGCGACATTCGTTCGATCCGCTGTGAATCGACGGTTTTCCGCGTCAATCTGGCTCTGGACGGCCTGCCCGATTGCCCATCCTTCCGGCCCGAGATCACCGGTTTCCACTATCCGATCCAACTGACCATCGCGCCAAGCATCGATTATATGGAAGACGCCCATGCCCAGTCCCGCCGCGGCCAGATGTCGGACAACCCGTTCCTGATCATCAAGGTGCCGACGCTCGCCGATCCGTCCATGGCGCCCGAAGGCAAGCATGTGCTGAGCATTTTCGGCGGTCATGCGCCCTATACTCTGCGTGAGGGCACCTGGGACGAGCGGCGTGACGAGCTCTATGCCAATGTGCTTCGCATTCTGGAGGGCTATTTCCCCAATATCCGCAAGCACATCCTGCATTCCCAAGTGCTGACGCCGCTCGACCTCGAGCGAATTTTTGACCTGCCGAATGGCCATGTCCATCATGGCGAGATCAGCGCTGACCAGATGTTCTTCCGCCGCCCGGCAGCGCAGTTCGGCGATTATCGCAGCCCGATCGCCCGGCTCTATCAATGCGGCGCGTCCACCCATCCCGGCGGCGGCGTCACCGGGATGCCGGGCTACAATGCCGCGAGGGTGATCCTTGGCGACAGAAAACGTTGGGCATGACCATGCTGATCGATTTTTCCAGCCGCCCGCCGGCACCGGGTTTCAATGCAGCGGCGCCGCATCTACAGAACTACCGGCGCATCTATGCCGCCAGCGAGACACGCTCGGCAGAGACCGGCGCGACGGCCGATCTCGACGCCTATCTTTCCCTCTACGAAGAGATTGGCGCCCGGCATGTGGTGCTCAAGGCCCGCGACGTCGAGACCACCTTCGGCTTCAAGATCGCCAATGAAACCGTCGCCGATTTCTGCAAGGCCCAAGGTCCACGCTATCTCGGGTTTGCCGGTGTCGATCCGCACAAGGGTGCTGCGGCGGTGGCAGAATTCGACCATGCCATTCGCACGCTCGGATTGTGCGGGCTCAACATCCAGTGTTTCGAACTGAAGCTTCGGCCCAACGACCCGCTGCTGTTTCCCCTCTATGAGAAGGCACTTGAACTGGACGTGCCGGTCAACATCCATTGCGGCATCAATTTCTCGACCGCAACGCCGATGTCTTACGGGCGGCCCGAATATATCGACGAAGTCATGGTGGCCTTTCCCGGACTCAGAGTCTGCGCCTCACCGCCTGGCTGGCCCTGGGTAACGGAACTGATCGGCGTCTGCTGGCGACATCCGACGCTCCATATCGGTGTGCTCGCCGTGCGGCCGAAACTGCTGGCCAAGCCGCATTCCGGCTACGAACCGCTGTTGCAATACGGACGCAGCATCCTCAAGGACAAGATCATCTTCGGATCCAGCTTCCCGATGATGTCGCCGGTCGATGCCATTGCGGAAATCGACGCACTTGGCTTGGATGTCGCCACCCGGCAGAAATGGCTGCATGACAACGCCGCCCGGTTCCTTAAACTTGACAGTGTAGGCTGAGACGATCGTCGCAAGACATGCGACTGATTGACATTCTTCTGCCTCCGCCACAAGTAGGGGCGGGAATCTTTGCGGCAACCGCTGCAATTTTGGATCGCCTTATACACGTCACCATCGGATCTACTGCACTATGGCTCGCAACGCGCTGGGAAAAACAAAGTCACGCAGCACCCAGTCTTCCACCCGCGAAGATCAGGTCGCCGAGCGTCGCCGCAGCCTGCTTGATGCAGCCGTGGCGGTGATCGCCCAAAAGGGGCTGATCGGCACGACGATCAACAGCATCGCGACGGAAGTCGAGTGTAGTTATGGCGTCGTATCGTTCCACTTCAATTCGAAGGAGGGCATCATTCTGGCCGCCCTCGATTACCTCGTCGACGATTACGACCACACGCTGATGCGCGAGACGGACAAGCCCGCCGACCGCCTGAAGAACATGATGGAGAGTGACTTCTCCGGCAAGGTGGCCAGCGCGCGGCGCATTGCCGTGTGGGCCGCTTTCTGGGCGGAGTCGGTCCGGGTCCCAACCTACCGGGAGCGCTGCGCCGAGGTGAAGGCCCGTTATGTGGCCGTCGTCAAATCCGATATCGAAACGCTGGCCGAGGCACGCGGTCTAACGGTGGACGCACTGCAGATTTCCCAATCGCTCAATGCAATGATCGATGGCTTCTGGATCGCCAATCTCGTCAATGGCACAACCGGCGTGGCAGGCCAGACGGTGGCAAAGCAAGCCTGCCTGGCCTATTTGCGCGGCATCTTTCCCGACGATTTCTGATCACAGAGGCCCAACGCGCAATTTGCTGCGATCGGCGAGCCTCACGATGTCCATCGGCGCCGGGTCGACCGGCGGCGTGTCGTTGCGGACCAGAGCGGCCATCAACTTGCCCGCGCCCGGTCCCATTCCGAAACCGTGGCCGGAGAAGCCGGTGATGAGGTGGGCGCCGGCCACGGCGAGCTTCGAGACCACCGGAATGGCGTCCGGCGTCACGTCAATGCTACCAGCCCAGCGCTCCTCCACAGCAGTGTCCCGGAATGCCGGGAAATCCTGCGCCAGCGCCTCGAGCACATGATTTGTCAGCGGCGCATCCGGTGCCGGATCGAGCAATCTGAATTCCGGATGCATCTTGAAAATATTGCGCCATTCGTTGAGCGAATGGCCGGTTGGTTGCAAGCGGATCCAATGTCCGTGCGCCCGCAGGGCCGGCAGGAAATCCGATAGGAACCGGAAACTGTCCGGCGTCAGTTCGGCCCGAATCCGGCCGCCACCGCCGACCGTATAGCCGCCGTCGAGTCGCTTCCTGATCGCGTAGAGACCGGCGCGCAGCGTAAGTTCGGGCAATCCGGAAAGCGGCGCTGTCCGAAAAACGGTTTCATTGACGATCAGTTGCGGCATGCGCACGCCGATCATCCGGCAGAGCTTGGTGCTCCAGGCCCCCGCCGCGATGACGACCGCCTTGCAATCGATCCGGCCCTGCGACGTCTGGACGCCCGATATGGCGCCGCCACTGGTCTCGATATCGAGCACAGTGCAGTGGCGAAGGATTTCCGCGCCGCTGTCGACCGCGGCCTCGGCAATGGCCGGTGCGGCCAGTTTCGGCTCTGCGCGTCCGTCGTTGCGCGAGATCAGGCCACCCGTCCACTGTCGCGTGGCACCCGGTGTGAGCGCTGCGCATTCTGCCGGAGTCAGCATGTCGACCGGCTGGCCAGTGGCCTGCGCATCGGCAAAGGCCGCCAGAAGCCGCGTCATATCCGCTTCGTTGCGGGCCAGTGTAGCAATTCCGGAGAGGCGAAAGCCGGTGTCGCGGCCGATCGTCTCGTTCATCGAACGCCAGAGGTCGAGGCTCATCAGCCGCAGTTCAAGCTCGCGCGGATCGCGGCCGAAAGACCAGCACCAACCCCAGTTTCGGCCGGACTGTTCCTTGCCGATCTCGCCTTTTTCGCAGAGGATCGTGCTGACGCCATCTCTCGCCAGCCACAGCGCCGTGCAGACCCCGGCAATACCGCCGCCGATGATGACGACGTCGGCTTTTTTCCGCATCTCGTTATGGCTTGACGAGGATAGCACGGCATGTCTCCAAAATGGCAGTGGCGCGGCCGGGTCAGGCCACCGCCTTGAACCCGCTCAAAACGTTGACGGCGTTGACGCCGATTTCCTCGACCGCATAGCCGCCCTCCATCACGAAAACTGTGGGCAGCGAGAGCCCGCCGATCGCCTGGCCGATACGGGTGAAATCGTCACTGACCAGCTTGAAGTGGGAAATCGGATCGCCGCCGAACGTATCGACGCCGAGCGAGACCACCAGCGCCTCTGTTCCATGAGCGGCAATACGACCGAGCCCCGTCGCCAGCGCCGCCCCGTACCCGGTATACTCCGTGCCCCACGGCAGCGGCAAATTGAGGTTGAAATCGGCGCCGGCGCCCTCGCCTGTTTCTTCCGCATATCCGCTGTAATAGGGATATTCGACCTGCGGATCGGCGTGAATCGATACAGTCAGCACGTCTGCCCGATCATAGAAAATATCCTGGGTGCCGTTGCCGTGGTGATAGTCGATATCCAGCACAGCGACCTTGCCATAGCCGCGGTCGCGGAAAGCCTGCGCTGCCGCCGCCGCATTGTTGAGGAAACAATAGCCGCCGAAATAATCGCGGCCGGCATGATGGCCGGGCGGACGGCAGAGCGCGAAGGCGGCGTGATCGCCACCGGCGACGATATCGACCGCCGTTACGGCGGCATCCACCGCCGCCTTGGCGGCCGTCCATGTCCCGGCCATGATCGGACTCGACATGTCGATGCAGAAACGGCCGAGCTCGGCCCCCGGACGCTTTGTGGCGCGACGCGACGCGCGCGGCGGCGGCCAGGCATTGGGAAAAGCGTCGATTTCGCCGTTTTCTGCCGACCACGCTTGCCATGCCGTCGACAGAAACGTGACGAATTCCGCATCATGCACCTTGCCGACCGTCTCCAGGCCGTAGTCGCCGATGCCGACAACCGGGCCGAGCGCCACCGCTCGCACTCTTTCGAGAACGAGTTCGACGCGGCGCGGCATTTCAAAACTCGCAACACGCTTGCCGCGGATATATTCGGCTTCTGCGTGTTGCAAGCCATGCAGATCTGAGTAGACGGTTTTCATCATGATCCCGTTGCAATCGTGGTAACGAAGCGCGTCAAAGAGCCGGGCGGCTTGCTGCATCGGCAAACCAGCCGCCGACCGCCGTTTCGAAGGCCAGCCCGGCGCGGAAAACGTCGGCGTCGCAATAGGTCTTGCCGACGATCTGGATACCGGTCGGCACGCCGTTCTCCGCGTGGCCCGAGGGAACGCTGAGCACCGGGCAACGGCTTAGCATGTTGAAAGGATAGGTCATGATCCAGCCATGGCGAGGATCGACGGTCTTGCCGTTGATGGTCAGGCCGTCGACCGGCTGGTAGTCCGCCTTGACGGCCGGCAGTGCCAAGGTCGGGCAGACGAACACGTCGAATTCTTCCATCATCGGCCCGAACGTCGAATACATCTCGCCAGCGGTATAGAGCGACGCCAGGAAATCTTGCGCCGTTACCGACTGCGACGCCTGGGCAAATGCGCGGCTGTATTCGGTCAGCTTTTCGGCACGCTCGTCGAGATATTCCGCCACCCAGGCCCCGAATATGGTGCGAAGATAATCGTCGGCAGCCTTTTCGCTCTTCTTGGTCCAGCCAAGATCGACTTCCACGACTTCGGCGCCAAGCGATCGGAAGATATCCAGCGCTGCGAGCGTGTTGCGACGTACGTCCCCATCGACTTCGTAATAGCCGAGGTCAAGCGAATAGGCGATCCTCCAGCCCGATACGCCGCCGCGATCTATGGGCAGTTCCAGTTTCGGCTTGAGCGAGACGATGTCCTTGGGATGCGGCCCACACATGACGTTCTGCATCAGCAGGCAATCTTCGACGCTGCGCGCCATCGGCCCCGGATGATTGTAGAAATCTAGGTTGAAAGGCGGCGTCGCGGGGTTGCGCCCGTAAGGCGGCTTGTAGCCGACCAGGCCGCAGGCCGAGGCCGGGATGCGGATCGAGCCACCGATATCGGAGCCGGTCGCAAGCGCCGCCATGCCGGCAGCCAGCACTGCACCCGAGCCGCCCGACGAGCCGCCCGGCGTATAATCGAGGTTCCAGGGATTGCGGGTCACGCCCCACAGGCGCGAATGCGTGAAGCCCTCCGAGGAAAATTCCGGCGTCGTCGTGCGGCCATGGACGACAACGCCTGCGTCGAGCAACCTTTGCACCACCGGCGTCGTGGATGTCGCGACATTGTCTTTGTAGATCAGCGAGCCAAAGGTGGTGACCTTGCCTTCGATATTGTTCTCGTCCTTGATGCCCGTCGGCAGGCCTTCGAGGGGCCGGAGATCGCCGGCATCCGCCGCATATCTTGCTTCCGCCTTGCGCGCTTCAGACAGCGCTTCCTCGGCATAGAGCGCCGTGAAGCCGTTGACGGTATCCTTGATCTCTTCCGCCCGTGCGAGATAGGCCTGCAGTAATTCGACCGGCGACAATGTACGGTCCTTGAACCGACGAAGCGCCTCTGAGGCAGTGAGATAGCAGATGTTGAGATCGGACATCAAAATCCCCGGCGATGAAATGGAATGGATCGAACACGGGCAGTAAGCAAAAAAATGATTGATCGGTCAATCAAAATTTTATTGACAGCCGCGTTTCTCGATTCTAGCCTTTTTCCCAAGGCGGCACTGACGACCGCCATCCGAAAAATCGCATGGTTTCTGCCGGCGCGTAAGTCGGCCAATAAAGGGGAACTGAAAATGTCGGATGCACGTATTCGTGAAATGAACTTCTGGGCTGATCGTTATCGCAATGGCGGTATCTCTCGGCGCGAATTTCTTGGTCGGGCTTCGGCCCTCGCAGCAGTGTCGGCCGCCGGACTCGGCTTCAATCCGGCGACGCTTCTCGCGTCGGAACCCAAGCAAGGCGGCTATGCGCGCTTCGGCATGTCGGATGCCTCGCAGCAGGACACACTCGACCCCGGCACATGGCCTACCAGCTTCGCCGAGGCGGCGTTCAACGGCTCGCTGTGCAACAACCTCACCGAGATCGCGGCGGACGGCAGCATCGTCGGCGACCTCGCCGAAAGCTTCGAGCCGGCCGATGGTGCCAAAAAATGGATCTTCAAGATCCGCAACGGCATCACCTTCCACGACGGCAAGAGCCTGACGATAAAGGACATTCAGGAGGCGTTCCACTATCATATGGGCGACAAGTCGACATCCGGCGCAAAGTCGCTGCTGTCGCAGGTGGAATCGATCGACGCCGATGGCCCGAACACCATCATCTTCAACCTCAAATCCGGCACGGCCGACTTCCCCTACCTGGTTGCCGACTTTCATCTGTCGATCATGCCGGCGAAGGAAGAAGGCGGAATCGACTGGCAGCGCGGCGTGGGCACAGGCAGCTTCATCCTCGAGAATTTCGAGCCGGGTTCGTCGGTCAAGATGAAGCGCAATCCGAACTACCACAAGAACAACAAGCCCTATTTCGATGAAGTCGAATTCATTGCCATCATGGACCAGACGGCGCGGCTCAATGCCTTCCTCACCGGCGAAGTCGACTTCAGCGGCGATATCGATGTCCGCAACATGGCGCTGATCGATCGCAACCCGGAACTTGAGATCCTGCGCATCCCGAGCCTGCGCCATTTCACCTTCGACATGGACACCACGGCCAAGCCCTTCGACAATCTCGATGTCCGGCTTGCCATGAAATATGCGCTCGATCGCGACGACATCCTGCGCAAGGTCTTCCTGAATGAAGCCAAGAAAGGTAACGACACGCCGGTCGCCTCGGCCATGCCGTTCTTCAAGGATCCGACGCCACAGTTCGACTATAATATCGAAAAGGCCAAGGAACATCTCGCCAAAGCGGGTCTGAAGACTCTCGACGTCGACCTGTCGGTGTCCGAAGCCGCCTTCCCGGGCGCGACAGAGTCGGCGGTGCTCTACAAGGAGCACGCTGCAAAGGCCGGCATCAACATCAATATCATCCGCGAGGCAGACGACGGCTACTGGGAAAACGTCTGGCTGAAGAAGCCTTTCAACGGCTGTGACTGGTACGGCCGCGCCACCTGCGACTGGCTGTTTTCGACTGCCTATGCCGCCGACGCCTCCTGGAACAACACACACTGGAACAATCCGCGTTTCAACGAGCTGCTTGTTGCCGCCCGCTCGGAGACGGACAATGACAAGCGTGCGGCGCAATATGGCGAAATGCAACAGCTGCTGCACGATGACGGCGGCGTGATCACCGTTGCCTTTGTCAACTGGGTCTACGGCCTGAACAAGAAGATCGCCCACGGACCGGTCAGCGGCATCTTCCCCTGCGATAACCTGCGCATGACCGAGCGCTGGTGGATGGCCTGATGCCTTCGCCCGGCCGCCCGGCTCTACTTCGGAGGTGACAGGCGGCCGGATTTTACATTGAATGAGAATAGCCGCACCCACGCGGCGTGACCGCCCCCGATCTCTCGTCGTCATCAGGGACGGTCACCATTCTCATCCAGCCATAAAGGAACATCGGTTTGGTTTCGAATTCGCATCCCATTCTCGGCATGATTCTGCAGCGGCTCGCCCTCGGGCTGTTGAGCCTGCTGATCGTGTCGATCGTCATCTTCACGGCCGTCAGCATGCTTCCGGGTGACTTCGCCAGCGCCGTTTTGGGACGGTCGGCGACACCCGAAACCGTCGCCGCCTTCCAGCAGAACCTTGGTCTGGACCAACCGTGGCCGCGGCGTTACTTCCAGTGGCTCGCTGGCGCGCTGATCGGCGACTTCGGCAACTCCTTCAGCAACCGGCCGGTCAGCGCCGTCATCGGCTCCCGGCTGTTCAACACGCTGAAGCTGGCGGCCTTGACCGCGATGATTGCCGTACCGATTGCGGTATTCCTCGGCACGATCTGCGCACGCTACCGCAACAAGCCGATCGACCGGTTCCTGAGCGCCATCACGCTCGCCTCGATCTCGCTGCCGGAATTCTTCATCGCCTATGTATTGATGCTGTTCCTAGCCACCAAACTGCACATCTTCCCGACGTTGTCGAGCATTCGGGGAAGCATGGACATGTTGGAACAACTGCACCGCATGGCCCTGCCGGTTCTGACGCTGATGTTCGTGACCCTCGCTCACATGATGCGCAATACCCGAGCCGCGCTGATCGGCATCATGTCGCATCCCTATATCGAGATGGCCCGGCTGAAGGGCGAGCCGGAAATGCGCATCATCTTGCGCCATGCGCTGCCCAACGCGATCGGACCTATTGCCAGCGTCATCGCCATCAATCTCGCCTATCTGATTGCGGGCGTGGTGGTCGTTGAAGTGGTGTTCGTCTATCCGGGTATCGGCCAGACAATGGTCGACGCTGTCCGCAATCGCGACGTGCCCGTGGTACAGGCCTGCGCCCTGATCTTCGCTGCAAACTATATCATTCTCAATCTCGTTGCCGACCTTGTTTCCATCGTCAGCAATCCGAGACTGCTCCATCCGAGATGAGGCGATGATGTCCGAATCCAGCCTTTCCGCTTCGCCCGCATCTGCACCGGATCGCAATATGGTCCAACAGATCATCCATGCCTTAAGACAGGCACCGGTAACCGCGCTGACCGGCTTGGTCATCGTCGGCATCTATGTCGTCGCTGCCGTCTTCGCGCCCTGGATCGCACCCTATGGCGAATACGAGGTCGTCTCCGACATTCCATTTGCGCCCTGGAGCGAAGCCAACCTTTTGGGCACCGATCAGCTGGGGCGAGATTTCCTTACCCGAATTATTTACGGTGCCCGCAACTCCATCGGCATCGCCTTCGTAACGACCTTGCTCGCCTTCGCAATCGGCGGCTTCTTCGGGATCATGGCCGCAGCGCTCAGGGGCTGGGTCGACCAGGTTTTTAGCCGTCTCGTCGACGCGGTAATGTCGATCCCCGATCTCATCTTCACCCTTCTCCTGCTGGCAATCTTCGGCTCGTCGGTGCTGAACCTGATCCTGATCATCGCCGTTCTGGATTCGACCCGTATCTTCCGCATTTCCCGGGCATCCGCCATGAATGTGGTGACACTTGATTATGTCGAGGCGTCCACCGCGCGTGGCGAAGGTCTGTACTGGAGGATCGTGCACGAAATCCTGCCTAACATTCTACCGATTCTGATCTCGGAATTCGGCATGCGCTTCTGCTTCGTCTTCCTGGTCATCGCCGCGCTGTCCTTCCTCGGGGTCGGGCTACAGCCACCCATGGCCGAATGGGGATCGATGGTGCGTGACAATGCGGTGCTGATCAATTCCGGCGACATCACGCCACTGATCCCCGCCAGCGCGATCGCGCTGCTGACCGTCGGCGTCAATTTCGTCGCCGACTGGCTGTTGAGCAAATCGAGCGGACTGTCCAATGAAGAGTGAGCCCCAATCGCCCCCCATCGTCCTGTCAGTCACCGATCTCAGGATCGAGGCAAAGGCCAACGACGGTTGGATCGAGATCGTCAAGGGCGTGAACTTGACCTTGCGCCGCGGCGAGGTGCTGGGTCTGGTCGGCGAGTCCGGCGCCGGCAAGTCGACGATCGGCCTGGCCGCTCTCGGCTATTTCCGCCCGGGATGCCGTCGGACCCGCGGCAGCGTGCGTTTCGGCGAAACCGACGTGCTCGGGCTCACGGAAGCGAAACGCCGCACATTGCGCGGTACCCAGGTCGCCTATGTTGCGCAAAGCGCGGCCGCGTCCTTTAACCCCGCCAAGCGACTGATGGACCAGATCGTGGAAGCGGCGGTGACGCGCGGCGGCATGCAGCGCGCCGTGGCCGAGCAACGCGCCGTGGCGTTATTCCGATCCCTGCAACTGCCAAATCCCGAAATATTCGGCAAACGCTATCCGCATCAGGTCTCCGGCGGCCAGTTGCAGCGTGCGATGACGGCCATGGCGATGATCTGCCAGCCGGATCTGATCGTGTTCGACGAACCGACCACCGCGCTGGACGTGACGACACAGGTTGAAGTGCTGGTGTCGATCCGCCGGGCGATCAAGGAACATGGCGCAGCGGTGCTCTATATTTCTCACGACCTGGCAATCGTGGCGCAGATGGCCGATCGCGTCATGGTGCTGCGCTACGGAGAGGCCGTCGAGGAAGCGCCGATCCGCCAGATCATGGAGGCGCCGAGCCACCCTTACACCAAGTCGCTCTGGGCGGTTCGCAGCCTGCAGACGCCCGCAAAACCCGAACTCGAGCCGCTGCTTGAAGTCGAGGGCATATCGGCTGCCTATGGCAGGTTCAAGGCGCTGGAGGACATCGATTTTTCGATCGGCAAGCGCCAGACTCTGGCCGTGGTCGGCGAGTCCGGGTCGGGCAAATCGACGCTCGGCCGGTTGATCGCCGGCCTGATGCCGCCGGTCAAAGGCACAGTCAAGCTCGACGGCAAGTCTCTGCCGACGCTCGTGCGCCAGCGCGACAAAGACATGCTACGCCGGATCCAAATCATCTACCAATCGGCCGACACTGCGCTCAATCCGCGTCATACGATCCGCAAGATTCTCGGCAGGCCATTGACATTCTTCCAGAGCCTGCGCGGCGCGGCGCGTGAACAGCGTGTCATCGAGCTGCTGAAGATGGTGGAACTCGATCCGGGTTATGCGGGTCGCTATCCGGCCCAGCTTTCAGGCGGCCAACGACAGCGCGTAGCGATCGCCCGTGCGCTGGCCGCCAATCCCGACCTGATCATCTGCGACGAAATCACCTCGGCTCTCGACCAGCTCGTCCAGGCCGGCATTCTGCAGATGTTGGCGGACCTGCAGCAGCGGCTCGGCGTATCCTACCTGTTCATCACGCACGACCTGGAGATCGTCCGTGCAATCGCCGACCGCGTCATCGTCATGAGCCAGGGGCGCATCGTCGACCAGGGCTCGCGGGCCGAAGTGCTCTCGCCGCCTTATCCCGACTACACCAAGCTGCTGCTCGATTCAGTGCCGGAAATGGCGCCCGACTGGCTCGACCGCCTGTTGACGAAACGCAGTTCCGCCGTGAATTGACGCATCGCAGCAAGAGGGGCGAGTGCTGCCTGGCCCATACCGCCTGACGGATGAAACATAAACGATGGATATCCTGATTGAACTGAGGTCAGCACGGGCGCGAAGGGATTGCTGCCCGGTAAGGACAGTGATCCCGGACGTTCCGCCTACGACAATCGTCTCTTCCTTGAGGCGATCCTCTGGAAGGTCCGGGTCGGCGCGCCGTGGCGCGATCTGCCGGATGAGTTCGGTCCATGGAACTCGGTGTTCAAGCGGTTCCGCCGACGGGCGAAGAAAGGCGTGTTCGAACGGATTTTCAATGCCTTGTCTGGCGAACCGGATTTCGAATACGCGATGATCGACGCCACGATCATTCGCGTTCATCAGCACGGGATGGGAGCAAAAGGGGGGCTTGCCATCAGGCCATCGGGCGCTCACGCGGCGGACTGACGACAAAGATCAGCGCGCGTGGAATGAGAGATATGGCGTTCCACGCGACGGGCGACGCGAGCAACGGCACGGCGTTTGCGATCACATCCGAAGACGTTTCTCGACCTCATGCTCCCGGAACGCCACAATACAGAGACGGAAATCCACGATATGGTATCGCCGTCCTGAGGTCGTGCTGGGAAGGATTGGGATGAATCGAGCCCAAGCGGGCGACACGCTCCCGGAGCTGCCGGCGACTATCCTGTTGCGCGAGATTGTTCCCGTGCCGAAGCCAATCCCCGGGCAATGTTCTCCGACACCAGCAGGGCATGTTCGGTCACCTGGGGCAATCCCATCAGCTCGCCGAAGGTCCCGCGCGCCAGCGGGCCGGCGATGAAAAGCGTTTCGGCGGCCTCTCCACTCGTGCCGACGGCGCGGCTGTCGTCATCGACCGCAAGGCCGAGGCCGACCGTATCGAGTTGCAGCACACCCGCCGCCGCCAGCGTTTCGAGGAACGGCTGGCTTGACAGGATCGCACGATGGCCCGGCCCCGTCGTTACCACCACAGCATCGTAATGCTCCTCGAACGGTTGTCCGCCCCGGCGCGAGCGAAGTGCCACGGCGATCGTGCCGTCCTGCCGGAGAACAGCACCGGTGAGCGAGGCTGCATGGATGTGCAATGAGCCGGCGGAAAGGCGGCGGTCGATGACGGCCTCCACCTGCGGCGCAATGCGGAAACGGTGCACATCCCAGTAGGGCCGCAGATGGCGGACGAGCCGGCGTCGTTCTGCCGTTGGCAAGGTGCGCCAGATCGCGCCGCCCTCGCCACGCAGCCTGTCGAAGACAGCATGCCAGGTGATGCCCTCCCCCGCTGCCTGTTCGAGCGTGCGGCGAACACGGCGGAGAAGCTCGCGCGCCGAACAGGCGGGAGAGGTCGTGAAGTCGCCGAACGGCTCCTGCGGCAGAAGTGTATGCCCGCGCGAGCGCAGGCCCCGGCGCGAGACGGCGGTAATCGGGCCCTCGTGGCCCGCCGCATCGAGCGCCGTGATCACGTCGGCGGCAGTGAGTCCCGTGCCGACGACGAGCACGCGATCCTTGCGGGAAATGCCGGCAAGCGCGCCCGGCACCGTGGCATCGGGAATATAGGCCGGATGGCCGGCAAGGGCCCGGTCGAGGACGGCGGGCGCCTGCGGGCTCGGATGGGTCGTGGCCACCACCACGCGGTCCGCTTTCACGACGGAACCGTCCGCCGCCGTGATCCGCCATCCGCCGGACGTGGCCGTCACGACGCGAACGCGGCTGCGGCGGTGCTCGATCCGACCCGCAGCGACGAGCGGCCGGAGCATGGCATCGACGTAACGCCCAAAGGTTGAGCGGCGGGCGAAGACACGCCCGTCCTCGGTCACGGCCTCGCGGTCATCGGCAAGTGCGCCCGTCGCGAGCAGCCAGCGCTCGAAATGTGTATCGTCGCCCGGAAGAAGCGTCATGCGCGCGGCCGGCACGTTGATGCGGTGGACTGGCTCGTCGGTGTCATAGGCAAGGCCGCCGCCGAGCATGGCGCGCGGCTCGTAGACGACGATCCGCGCCGTGCCTTCGGGCAGCAAGCGGGCGAGATGGTAGGCGACGGCCGCGCCGGTAAAGCCGCCGCCGACGATTGCGACGACCGGCACGGATATCGCGCCGACGATCATGTCAGGCGCCGACGGATTTGAGGGTCGGAACCGCTTCGGCCTCGCGTCGCTTCACCGCTTCGATATCGCGGTAGCCGTCGGCGGGGTGGGTCTTCGGCAGGTAGGGACCTTCGCCGAAAAGTTTCTCGCGCAGTGTCCCCGGCCGGTAGACAGTGGGATAGGCACCGCGCTTCTGCAGTTCCGGCACGATATGGGCGACGACGTCCTCGAAGCTGTCCGGCGTTACCGCATAGGCAAGGTTGAACCCGTCGACATCCGTGTCGTCCACCCATTCCTGCAGGATATCGGCGATGCGCTCCGGCGAGCCGACGAAGACCGGCCCCATGCCGCCGATGCCGCCGAACTGCGCAAGCTCGTCGATGGTCCAGGATTTGTCGCCGCCGGCGATGTGTTCGACGAAGGAATGGATGGCGTTGGTTTCGATCTTCTCGACGACATCCGTCGGGGCATACTGGCCGAAGTCGATGCCGCTCCAGCCGGACATGAAGGTCAGCGAGCCGTCATAGGAGACGTAGCTCCTGTACTCCTCGAATTTCTTCTGCGCCTTTGTCTCGTTCTCGTCGGTGATGATGGTGACGAGCGTGTAGATATAGACCTTCTTCGGGTCGCGGCCGGCGGCGGCGATACGCTGTCGGATATCGGCGACATAGGCCTTCAGCACCGCTTTCGTCGGCGCGGCTACGAAGATGCATTCGGCATGGGCGGCGGCGAATGCCTTGCCGGGGCCGGATGCTCCGGCCTGGTAGAGAACGGGCGTACGCTGCGGCGAGGGTTCGGTGAGGCCGTAGCCCGGCACCTCGAAATACTTGCCCTTGTGGCCGATCTCGTGAACCTTTTCCGGATGGGTGAAGATGCGCCTGTCGCCATCGCGCACCACTGCCCCCTCCTCCCAGGAGCCTTCGAGCAGCTTGTAGAGCACCTCGACATATTCGGCCGCGACCTCGTAGCGGTTGTCATGCCGGCGAAGGCCGACCTGCCCGACATTCTTCGCGCCGCTCTCCAGATAGGAGGTGACGATATTCCAGCCGACGCGCCCCTTGGAATGATGGTCAGCCGTCGCAAGGCGCCGGGCGAAGGTATAGGGATGCTCGAAGGAGGTCGATGCGGTGATGCCGATGCCGAGATGTTCGGTTGCGAGCGCGATGGGGGCGGCAAGCTGGAGCGGATCGTTCACCGGGAGCTGCGCGGCCTGGTGGATGGCGTGATAGTTCGAGCCCTTGTAGACATCGTAGTAACCGATGACGTCGGCGATGAAGATGCCGTCGAAGACGCCGCGCTCCAGCGTGCGCGCAAGATCCTGCCAATAGTCTAGGTCCTTGTATGTCCAGGACTTGTCGCGCGGATGCGCCCAGAGACCGGGTGACTGGTGACCGACGCAGTTCATATCGAAGGCGTTGAAGCGGATGGGACGGGCCATGGGTCTCTCCAGGATAGCGAAGATGCCGGACGGCATCGTTTGGAGGCGATGATAACGCGGGCACTCCATAAATACAGAAATTCTATCTTTTATATAGACTAATTTCGGAAATGCCTTTTCTCGCTGCGGTCCTGCGCCTCTGGGAAGATGTCCGGGCGCGGCGGGACACCCGTCCGCCAGCCTTCATCCCTCCTTGCCGTGGCGCCTGCCCGGAAGGAACCCGACCGCAGGAGACCACCATGACTGTTCCACACCTCGTCAAGGAGCCCGATCCGCAGGCCGACCGGGCCCGCCTCTTCGCGAAAGCAGGGGAGATTTCCGCCGATCTCACGCGCCGCGGCGCGCAACTCGATGCAGAAGGCAAGCCGCCGCTGGAGGAGATCGACCGGCTGAAGCAGGAAGGACTGCTGGCGGCGCTGCACCCGGCCGGGATCGGCGGCGGCGGACTCGACTGGGTGGACGGGCTGCGACTGGTGCGCATCCTGGCGCGCGGCGAGAGCTCGATCGGCCAGCTGCTCGGCTATCACTTCGTCAACAGCCAGTATGTCTACTGGGCCGCCGACGACCCGGACAAGGCCTGGACCCTTGGCGCGGAGACCGTCGAAAAGCGGCTCTACTGGGGCGCCGCCGTCAATCCGCGCGATCCGGGCCTGACGCTGACCCGTAGCGGCGACCATTACCTCCTCAACGGCCGCAAGACCTTCTCCACCGGCGCGCATGTCTCTGACCGCATCAATGCCAGCGCCGTCTTCGGCGAGACCGTCGCCAGCCTCGTCCTGCCGACCGACCGGCCCGGCTATGTCGCCAATGACGACTGGGACAATATCGGCCAGCGGCTTTCCGACAGCGGCAGCGTCGATTTCCGCGACTTCCCCGTCTATGAGAGCGATTTCCTCCTGCCGCTCGCCGCCAAGGATGCCGCCCCGCCGGTACTGGCGACGTTCAACACGCCGCTGATCCAGCTCGTCTTCGTCAACTTCTATCTCGGCACGGCGGAGGGCGCGCTGGCCGCCGCCACCGATTACGTGAGGACCACGACGCGTCCCTGGATCACCTCGGGCGTCGAGAAGGCGAGCGAGGATCCCTATATCCTCGAGCGGATCGGCGAGTTCCGCGCCGCGCTGAAGGCCTCCGCGGCGCTTGCCGACGCCGCCGCGATCACGGTTCAGTCAGCGCTTGCGCGCGGCCGCTCGGTTACCGCACGCGAGCGCGGCGAAGCCGCGATCGAGGCCTATGAGGCCAAGGTCAACGCGACCCACGTCGCGCTCGACGTCACCGGCCGCGTCTTCGAGCTGACCGGCGCGCGCTCGACGGCCTCGCATTACCGCTTCGACCGTTACTGGCGCAACGTGCGCACCCACACGCTGCACGATCCGGTGTTCTACAAGGCCCGCGAGGTCGGCGATTTCGTGCTCAACGGCCGCGTGCCGGAGCCGAGCCTTTACAGCTGAGGCCAGCCCCGGACCCGCCATCCGCCGGCATGCCCGGCGGATGGATACGCTCCACATACTGCTCATCCACTCATGTGAGAAAGGCCGCAATCCCGAAGGATTGCGGCCAGCCGCCCCCCCCACCACGAGGATTGATTTCAGAGTGCGCCGCTTCTCGGCGGCGTGACGCCGTTGAGGTGATAGTTGCCGACGACGTGGTACTTCCAGCGTACCGGATCGTGCAGCGTGTGGGTGCGGGCATTGCGCCAGTGGCGCTCGAGGTTGAGGCCGCGCCTGGTGGCGGACGTGCCGGCCAGCTCGAAGAGCACGTTGGTGGCGTCGATGGCAAGTTCCGTGGTCAGCACCTTGGCAGCGGCCACCGCCAGCGTCGCGGCGACGGCGTTTTCCGCATCGAGGTTCACCTGCGCCTGGTCGACCTTGCGGCCGGCCCGCTCCAGAGTCGCCTCGGCAGCCTCGACGCGGATGGCGAGTTCGCCGATGCGCGCGATGGTCTGCGGATCGTCCGCGGCGCGCTCGACGCCGCTGTCCGTCCACGGCCGTGCCCTGTCGCGGACGTAGCCGATGGTCTCCTTCAGCGCCGCGCGCGCGATGCCGAGATCGATGGCGGCATGGATGATCTGGCCGACAGAGCCGATGGTGCCCGGCCGCTCGAACCCCTTCTGGTGCGGTACGACGGCATCGGCCGGCACGTAGACGTCGCGCAGGATCGTGGTGCCGCTGCCCGTCGTGCGCTGGCCGAAGCCGTCCCAGTCGTCGACGATCTCGATGCCCTCGGTCTCGCGCGGGGCAAACGACATGGTGAGGAGCCCTTCCTCGTCGAGCGCGAAGATCGCCACCCAATGGGCGAAGAGCACGCCCGTCGAATAGAATTTCCGCCCGTTTATGCGGAACCCCGCGCCGTCGCGCGTAATGCGGGTGTTGTAATCGCCCACCGTCTTCGTTCCGACCTCGGAAAGGGCATTGCCGAAGCGATCGCCGGCGAGCGCCCGGCCGAAATAGAAGCGCTTCTGCGCCTCGCTGCCGTCATGACGGAGGGCTTCGAGAATGTAGAAATGGTTCTGCGGGATCTGGCCGATCGAGCTATCGGCCTCGGAGAGGATCGCCGTGACCTCGGCGAGAACCGCATTCGACACGTCGATGCCGCCATATTCGGCGGGAACGGTGATGGCCAGCAGGCCGGAGGCGGAAAGCCTGTCCAGCTCCGTGTGCGGCAGCGCCCGCTCGTAGTCCCGCCGGCTCGCCCCGCTGGCGAAATCGGCGGCAAGCGTGCGGGCGACGGCAAGCGCCTCCTCCTCGCTGGCGATGCGGTGGGCGGTGTCCTGGTGTTCGGCGAGCCGGGTGACGCTGCTCATGAAGGATCCTTTCGAGATATCCCGGATCAGGCCCGGGCGGCGGCCTTGCGGTTGGCGAAGCCGATGGCGAGGACGGAGAAGATGAGGAGGCCGGTGCCGACCTGCTGCCAGTAGAAATTGAGACCCGACAGCAGGAGGCCATTGGCGACGATGCCGAGCAACAGCACGCCGAGAACGGTGCCCGGCACGTTCGGCCGGCCGTGCCGGTCGTAGGTGGTGCCGATGAAGGTCGCGCCGATGGCATTGAGGAGGAAGGCGTTTCCGGAGGAAGGAATGTAGACCGTGACAGTCGAGGTGAGGATGAGGCCGACCACGGCAGCGATCGTCGAGACCAGGATATAGGTGGCGGCCGTGATGCGCGGCAGGCGCAGGCCGGAATAGCGCACGACGCTGGCCTGGATGCCGGTGGCGAGCGCCACCCGGCCGAAGCGGCTGCGCGAGAGAACGAGCCAGGCGCCTGCGACGACGAGCGCGGTAACGGCGAGCGGCACGGGAATGCCGGCGAGCGTGCCATGGCCGAGGAAGCGGAAGGCTTCCGGCACACCGGCCGGCGGCAGGTAGACCGGGTTGCCGCCGTTCGTCAGCAATTGCTGCACGCTGCGGCCGACGAAGAGCGTGCCCAGCGTCGCGAGGAATGGCGAGATGCCGATCCCGGCGATAAGCACGGCATTGAACAGGCCGACCAGCGCGCCGCCGGCAAGCCCGCCGAGAGCCGCGAGCGCCACCGGCTGGCCGGCGAGCACGAGGGAAACGAAGGCGAAGCTCGCGAAATCGATTGCCGTGCCGACCGAAAGGTCGATGCCGCCCACCGAGACGGCGAAGGTCATTGCGATGGCGACGATGGCGAGCAGGGCGAAATTGTTCACCAGTACGCTGAGGAGATTCGCACCCGAGAGGAAACCGGGCGCAAGCGCGGCGAAGAGGGCAAAGACGGTGGCAAGCGCCGCGACCAGCGCATAGCGGGCGACGCCGCGGCTGAAGGAGGAGAGAGCGACGGTCGCCATATCAGGCATTCTCCTTGCGGCCGAGCAGCGTGGTGGCGGAAACGACGAGCAGGATCAGCAGTCCCTGCACGCCGCTGACCAGCGTGCTGGAAATGTTGAGGAGTTGGAAACCGTTGACGAGGAAGCCGACGAAGAGCGCAGACAGCAGCGTGCCGGTGATCGTCGGCACCAGCCGGCGGGAAAAGACCGTGCCGAGCAGGGCCGTGACGACGACCGGCAGCAACATGTCGCCGGCCCCGGTGGTGCTGCCCGAAAGATAGGAGACCGACAGGATGCCCGCGAGCCCGCCGCACAGGCCGCTCGCCAGAAAGGAGCCCGCGACGAAGGATCTGACCGGCAATCCCGCCGCGCGCGCCGCATCGGGAAACGCGCCGACCGCATAGAGGCGCAGGCCCAGCGGCGTATATTGCACGATGGCGGCAACGACGAGCGTGAAGCCGAGGAGAATATAGGCGAGCACGGGAATGCCGAGCGGTCCACCGGCCGACAGCGCCGACAGGAACTCGCTCGACGCCGGGACGACGGTGTTCTGCGTCAAAACCAGTTCGAGGCCCGCCACGACATTCATCACGGCGAGCGTCGCCAGCAGCGGCACGATGCCGGCCAGCGTGATGGCGGCGGCATTGACCGCGCCGATGGCAAGGCCCGTGACGAGCGCGCCGAGGACTGCCACGCCATCGCCATGCCCCGCCTGCGCCAGCGAGGCGTAGACGGCGGCGCTGAGGCCCATATTGGCGGCGAGCGACAAATCGATGCCGCCCGTCACGACATTCGAGCCGCCCGCGATGATGACGATGGTGAGGCCGATGGCCAGCACGCCCGATATGGCCGACTGACCGAGCACATTGCCGATATTGCCGACCGTGAGGAAGAACGGCGCGGTGACGGAGAAGACAATGAGAACGCCGAGGAAGACGGCGAGCGCGCCGCCCCGCAGCGCCAGCGCGGCGAGGCGGCGAGCGAAGGCAGGGCTGGTTCGGGCCGGCTCGAATGCCCTCTGCGCTTCGACTTCGAGCGCGGTCGCGGGAATATAGGGAACATCAACCAGCATGGAGAAGCGTCTCGTAGGCGCCCGTCACATCCGCAAGGACCTGATCCGGGCTCGTTTCGGAGGAAATGAATTGTCGCGTGACGCGGCCACGGAAGAGGACGAGCAGGCGATCGGTGACACCGAGCAGTTCCTCGATATCGGAGGAGAGCACGAGGACGCCTGCCCCGCGTTCGGCAAGTTCCCCGATCAGCCGGTAAATCTCCACCTTGGCGGCGATGTCGACGCCGACCGTGGGCTCGTCGAGCAGGTAGATTTCCGACTGGCGGCTCAGCCACTTGGCGATGGCCACCTTCTGCTGGTTGCCGCCCGAAAGCGTCTTCACCAGCGCGTCGACACCGTCGGTCTTGATCTGCAGCCGCTGGACGAGATCTTCCGTCTGTCGCCGTTCCGCGCCGCGGTTGATGAGGCCGTGGGAAAAACGGCCGAGGCTGGCGAGCGTGGTGTTTTCCGTGACGGAAAGGTCGAGCGCGACACCGTCGCTGCGGCGGTCCTCCGGCACCAGCGCAAGACGACGCTCTGTCGCGGCGGCGGGATCGGCGGAGAACACCGTCTCCCCTTTGACGGAAACGGTTCCGCCGGTCGGCCGGTCGAGGCCGAAGAGCGTGCGCACCACCTCCTTGGCTCCGGAGCCGACGAGGCCGGTAAGACCTAGAACCTCACCCCTGCGCAGCGAAAAGGAAACGGCCTCGTAACGGCCGGCGAGCACCAGATCATCCACCTGCAGGATCACTTCACCCGGCGTGACGTCGGACTTCGGGTAGAGCTCGCCGATATCGCGGTTGACCATCAGCGCACCGATCTTGGCTGCGGAAGTTTCCGCGACCGGCAGGGTCGCGACGTCGCGGCCGTTGCGCAGCACCGTCACCGTATCGCACAGATCGACGATCTCGCCGAGATAGTGAGAGATGTAGAGAATGGTGACGCCTTCTGCGCTGAGGCGGCGGATGAGCTGGAAGAGCAGGTCCGCCTCGCGCCGGACCAGCGCGGCCGTCGGCTCGTCGAAGACCAGCACCTTCGGGTCGGCAATGAGCGCGCGGGTGATCTGCACGATCTGTTTCTCCGCCGCCGAAAGCTCGGCGATCAGCGCCGAATGGGGCAGCGAGACACCGAAGTAGCGCTCAAGGATCTCGGCGGATCTGCGCCGCATCGCCGCGCGGTCGAGGAAGGGCGTGCCGGGAATGCGCGGCTCGCGCCCGAGGAACAGCGCCTCGCCCACCGTGAAGGTTGGAACGAGCAGGCGATCCTGGTGGATGAAATGGATGCCGAGCTCTTCCGCGAGATGCGGCGTCAGCCGGTCATAGGACTTGCCGTCGATCTCGACCGCGCCCCCGTCCGCCCGGTGAAGGCCGGCGATGAGCTTGATCAGCGTCGACTTGCCCGCTCCGTTCTGGCCGACGAGGCCATGGATCGAACCGCGCGCGACGGCCAGCGACGCGCCCGACAGGGCCTGCGCCCCGCCGAAGCGCTTGACGATGTTTTCGAGACGGATGATCGCCTCGCCACTCTCTGCCATGGCCGTGCTCCCGATTGCCTGGAAATGAGGCCGCGGCAAAACCGCCGCGCCTCTCCGCGAACATCAGCCGAGGCCGAGCTTCTTCGAGATTTCGCCGACATTCTGCTTGTTGGCGAGAAGCGCCGGCACATAGTGTCCGTTCCAAAAAGGAGCGAGTGATTTCAGCAGGTTATGATTCAGTCGGATTTCTGAGATTCGACGGAGATCACGATGGCCTGGACCGAAACCACTCGCCGGCACTATGAGCGCCGCAGCGCCCGTTACGCAAGCGATTTGACCGACGCGGAGTGGGCGCTGATCGAACCGCTGATGCCGTCGCCGAACCGCATCGGTCGGCCGCGCAAGACGGCGCTGCGCGAGGTGGTGAACGCGCTTTTGTATATGGCGTCGGCGGGCGGCGCGTGGCGGCTCTTGCCGAAGGATTTTCCGCCGTTCTCGACGGTGCAGAAATATTTCTACCGCTGGCGTGACGAGGGTCGGCTTCGCGCCATCAACAATGAACTGGTGATGGTGGCACGCGAGCGCGAAGGCAAAGAGGCCAGCCCCAGTGCCGGCATCATCGACAGCCAGTCGGTCAAGACCACCGAAAGCGGCGGAATACGTGGCTTTGACGCGGGCAAGAAGGTCATGGGCCGCAAGCGGCATATCGTCGTCGATACGCTCGGCCTCATGGTCGGGCTGGTCATCCATGCCGCCGACATTCAGGACCGCGACGGAGCGCCCGCCGTCCTGAAATCGATCCTCAAGCGCTGGCCGTGGCTGCGCCATGTCTTCGCCGATGGCGGCTATGCCGGGCCGAAGCTGAGGGGAGCCTTGCAGAAGGTCGGCAAGTTCACGCTCGAAATCATCAAGCGTTCCGACAGCGCCAAAGGCTTCGAGGTCCTGCCGCGCCGTTGGGTGGTCGAGAGGACATTCGCCTGGCTCGGACGATGCCGCAGGCTCGCAAAGGACTTCGAACGAACCATTGCTTCCGCCGAGGCATGGGTCTTCATCGCAAATATCCGCATGCTCACCCGCAGGCTCGCAAGGCCTTGAAAACATGGCGGTCGTTACGATTCAGACTCTGAGATGCGAAGCATCACAAAACCCACACTCGATTGCTATGGATGAAACCTGCCTATCTGTGGTCTTCAACAGATGGCGGACCTGCTGCAGCCTTATTCCTCGGCAGGCGATCGAAGGTGAAATTCCTAGAGACGCTTTGAATCGCCTCTCTAAGAGCTTCTTATTTACTTGGAGTTTGCTCGCAATGTGCGCGACAGATAAGGGAGCGTCTATGGTCTGCTGCATAAATAGCAGTGCTTTTTTTACTATCGGGTCGTGTGTTTTATAGATGAGCGGGGGCCCTGGTTGCGGCGCTTCTCCCGTCTCGGCCTCACTGATCATCATGATGTGCAAGCTCTTCATAGCCTGCGACTTGCCAACATGACGGTCCACCAGGAATGCCGCCAAATGGGCAGTACTCGCGCCGCCCGAACACGTCAGCCGATCACGATCGACGACAAAAATCTGGTTTGAAACCAACTTCACGCCTTCAAATTGGGCAAGAAAGTCGGCGTCGTGAAACCAGCTTACACAGCAACGGTATCCACTCAAAAGACCCGCTTTGTGCAATGTGAGGGACCCACTGCATAGGCCAATCAATGGAACTGATAAAGCAGCCGCTCTTCTGAGGTAATCATCGACCATCCGTACTCGTTTGTGATCACCAGCTACGAGGCCGCCGACAATAGCAATGTAGTCGAATTTGGCCGGATCCGTGAGCAGGTCTTGCGTTTGAACTACAATGCCGCAGCTGGACGTAGCTGGCGCGAGATCGTGCGAGATCAGCTGCCAGCTACATTGAACCTGACGACTCCTATCCCCGTCATCCGCGGCTAGACGCAACACGTCGACGAAATTCGCTAAGGCCCCAAGCGTGAAACGAGGCTCGAGAATAAGCCCAACCGAAAGCCGAGGGCCATGGTGCGGTTTCCCCTCTACTTGAGAAGTTCGCCGTGCGATGCCTTGCATACCGACCGTCCCATTTATCCTCTAAAAATGTCGCAACCATCCTTTAGTATTTATCGCGGGCGATTAATAGTGGCGAATGCGTGGATCGGCCAACACTCGGCCGTATTCGGACCACGGCCTAATAGAAAGAGTCATTTTTCAGATGAGCGCCGCCCACAAAGCACCTCGTACAATTGTATTCCATCTACTTCCGCAGTTTACTTTAATTGCATTTTCAAGTGCCGTGGAAGCGCTTCGATTGGCGAATAACGTCCTCGGCTTCAATGCCTACAGCTGGAGATTTGTTTCCCTCGATGGTGAAAATGTGACGGCCAGTTGCGGTCTGGAAATCGCCGTTCACAATTCGATTGCTGTCGAACGAAGTCACCTGGGCGGAGACAAGCACCCTACGATGGCGATCGTGTGTGGCGGCCGCAATGTGGAAAGACACAACAACAAGGCTGCAATCGCTTGGCTACGCGAAAGCCGACACAAAGGTGTCGCGCTGGGAAGTGTTTGTACAGGAGCCTTTTTTTTAGCACTGTCAGGGCTGCTCGACGGAAAGCGTTGCACCATCCATTGGGAAAACTACCCAGGATTTGTGGAACGATTCTCGAATGTTCATGCGACTACTGGTATCTATGAAGTCGACGGCGGGTTCTATACCTGCGCTGGCGGAACGGCCTCCTTTGACATGATCTTGCACCTCGTCAGCCAGGAATTCGGCGACCAGGTGCCTGCAAGCATTTGCGATCAAGCGCTCGTTGAACGCATCCGTAAGCACGACGATCGGCAGCGACTTCCTAGATCAATCAAGATTGGCACAACCAATCCCATTATTCTGAAGCTGGTGGAGAAAATGGAGGCAACTCTTTGCGAACCCATGCACGTGGACGACCTGGCTTCGTATGTTCGCCTGTCAAGAAGACAAATTGAACGCCTATTTCGAACAGAGCTCAAGTGCTCCCCTTCGCGCTATTATATGGAACTCCGACTAGAGCTCGCTCGGCAATTATTGGTTCAGACAGCGATGCCGGTGGTTGAGGTTGCAATTGCGAGCGGATTTGTTTCGCAGTCTCATTTCTCTAGGTGTTATCGTGAGGCATTTGACTATTCGCCGCACGAAGCTCGGCTTCCCCACCCTACCCGGTCATTCCAAGTGCCACCGTTGCGCAGGGATCCATTGTTTGAAAAGGCTCACCATTTCCCGGCGGAAAGACATGGACAATTGGCTTGACACTTGAATCACGCGAAACCGGTGTCGCCTTCAAAACCGCCATATGGTCAGCCGTTAGCAGCCTTTGTCGCTGTCGGCGCCGCGCTCCACCAGGCTCGTCACGAGGCCGAGGCGCATGCGACGCCGAAGCTCGTTTGCCTCCATCGAAAGCCGCGCCGCCAGGAACGCCGGGTCCAGGACGAAATCTCCGGTCTGGTCAAGCTCGAGCCTCATCTCGCCTCCCATTGCAGGTGTGTCGGCAGCGTGCGGCACAAAGATATAAATGTTTTAATCCGCATGGTGAAGCTGTTGCACTACGGACCTATCATTGTTGCACGGCCGAGGGCCGCATCAGCTTGGCCGACAGCGGAAAGCAGACATGAGCGAAGACGCAGAAGAAAAGCCAACCATCGTCATCGACGGCAAGGTGCTGACCGAGCAGCTGGACGAGCGGATGATCCACGACGTGGTTAACGGTTTCTATGACGAGATCCGCAAGGACACCCCTGCTCGGGCCGGTATTCAACGGCGCCATCGCCCCGTATGACTGGCCGCGGCATCTGATGACGATGTGCGACTTCTGGTCGTCTTTGATGCTCTGCACCAGCCGCTACGACGGCGTCCGCTGCCTCCGCATCTGGCGCTGCCTAGGGGACCAGCATTTCCGGCGCTGGCTGGGATTGTTTCGCTCGACCGTCCAAAGCCACTGCCCGCCCAAGATCGCGGCGCTGTTCATGGAGCGGGCACTGCGCATCGTGCACTCGTTCCGCCTTGCGCTGGCCTACAATCGCGGCAAAAACACACTTGCCTTCGAGCCGATCACGGCGGACAGCCTGTGACCTGACGGGACAGCCGGCAGTGGCCGGTGTGCGGCGGAGGCTGGAGCGACATGCGGCTGACGAGTTTTTCCGACTACACGCTACACATGCTGGCGTTCGCGGCCGCCGCCGGGGACCGGCTGTTCACCATCGAGGAGACCGCGCGGGCCTTCGGCGTGTCGAGGGCGCATCTCAACAAGGTGGCCAACACGCTCACCCGCGCCGGGTACCTAACGGCGGTTCGCGGCAGGTTGGACGGGCTGACGCTCGGCCGCCGGCCGCAAGACATCCGCATCGGCGACGTGATCCGGCTGACCGAACCGGACTTCGCCCTGGTCGAGTGCTTTGCTACCGGCAACCGGTGCACGATTACGCAGTGCTGCAAGCTTTCCGGCATGCTGCATGATGCGCTGTCGTCGTTCCAGAACACGCTTGACCGCTACACGCTCGCCGACATCGCATGGGCACCCAGGGATTTCCTGGACGACGCATCACGCATCTAACCGCGACGGTCAGATCAGGATTCAGTGACTGGCGAATTAAACCTCATTCTACTGGCGATAAGTGTCAACGGCGGCGTAAAAGTCGTCCACAGTGGCGCTCGCATGAGACCCTCGGGGAGGGCGTAGCCCGAGCGGGGGTCTCAAGCTGTCAAACGGCTTCCAAAACGGTTCTTCCTCAATCTGTGTGGCGCGGCGGCAGCATTCGCGCCCTCAGCAGTTCGGGACCTGCCCTGCCGTACATTGCGCGCTTGAGGGTCTTGAGCCGGTTGATCTGGCCTTCGGCCTGTCCGTTGCTCCAGGGCAGTTCGATGGCGTTGTTGACGGCATCAATGTCTCTGCGCAAGACACGGGCGAACCTCATGATGGGAATGAGTTCGGAGTCGATTGCATCGTCGATCCAGGGGTCCAGTGGTGCCGATCTCTTGCTGCGAAGGATGCCGTTGAAGCGCATCGCTAAGTGTCGCATCTTGGCGAAAGCGTCAGATTCCTGCTTCAGGGCATCGACCTTTCTTGCCTGCCGGTCTGCCAGCAGGCCACGCGGCTTTATGCATAGCGCCGCGGCGACTACCGGCGAGATCGCATGACCGGTATCCGGATCTCGGACCGGCTCCAAGTTCAGGTTAAGCGCGGGAGACGTGATGTGATCGGCCTGCTCTCTTTCAGCTCGCCGCCAGGCTCCCAGCAGGCGTTCCAGATTGGCGAAGCTGCCGGTGTAGCCGCGCTGCTTGACGTCATGAAACAGATGCCGCCCGCAGCGGTTTCCGTCCTTCCAGCACTGAGCAAGGAACGTTTCGAAATACCATGGTGATGTGGGGTTCAATGCTGCTCGCCGCCTGTCTGGCGGAGCCTTGAACTTGAGCCAGTTCGCTACACTGCGACGCTCATAGCCGGTCCGCCGGGCGATCTCGCCGTAAGACAGACCCTGCTGCCGGAAGGCGTGGAGCATCTCGAATATCTCCTGGCGAGATTGCCTATGTGCGAGACGGGCGCGACGGCGATGTGTTGCCTCGGATAGGATGGCTCTTCCTGAAGCACGGCCGGAAAGGCACATCTGTTCTTCGATGGCCGAGCGAAGGTTTTGAATCAGATGAAACCGATCGGCGACCTGCCGGGCCTGCGGTGCACCCTCACGGACGGCCTGAGCATACAGGCCGCAGCGGTCTCGGCTCACGACCTCGACGGAGGGATGGTTGCGCAGCCACCTGGCCGCACTCTCAACGCTCCGGTCATCGAGAATATCGACAACAGAGCGGCGCTCGAGATCCACCATGATCGTCCCATAGCTTGTCGCCCGCCGCCAACTCCAGTCATCGATGCCAACCACGCGGATCTCGCTATAGCAATGAGCGACCTTCGCATCCCGCTTCAACTGCCGCAGGATGGTGTCGTCGCTGACCGGAATGCCCAGCCGTTGCATCAAGCGCTCGCCAGGACGGCCACCAGCGCTGAGGCCGAGCAGGACGACAATTTCCGCGACCCTAGTGGATTGATCGGAACGAAAGAGTCCGGGTTAGGGATTCCCCTGGACCTGCTGGCATGCGAACCTGTCGCATGCGCAGCGACATCTCCTTCACCGTATTTCCCGGCGACCGACAGCGGTTGCGCGCCATCGTCGCGGACCCCAAGAGCCCACAGAAACACGTCTGGCGGGCTCGGATCGTCCTTCTGAGCGGCGACGGTTTGGGCACCTCGGCGATCATGGCCGAGACGGGCAAGTCCAAGACCTGTGTCTGGCGCTGGCAGGAGCGCTTCATGCACGAGGGCGTTGGCGGCCTGCTTCGCGACCGGTCCCGTCCGCCCGGAAAGGCCCCGGTTCCACCGGAGCGTATCGCCGAGATCATTCGCCTGACGCAGGCTCCGCCGCCGCACGAGGCAACCCATTGGACGTTGCGCGCGATGGCTAAGGCCGTGGGCATCGCGGCGTCGACGGTGCAGAGCATTTGGAAAGCCCACGGTCTCAGCCCGCACCGCTGGCGGCACTTCAAGCTCTCCAACGATCCGGCCTTCGCCGAGAAGCTCACGACCATCGTGGGCTTGTATGTCGATCCGCCAGCCCATGCCGTGGTGCTGTCGGTCGACGAGAAGTCGCAAATCCAGGCGCTCGACCGAACCCAGCCCGGCCTGCCGATGAAGAAGGGCCGCGCCGGCACCATGACGCACGACTACAAGAGGCATGGCACGACGACGCTGTTTGCCGCCCTCAACGTGCTGGACGGCACGGTCATCGGGCAGAACATGCAGCGCCACCGCCATCAGGAGTTCATCCGCTTCCTCAATCGCATCGAGCGCGAGGTGCCGGCGGACAAGACCATCCATGTCATCCTCGACAACTACGCGGCGCACAAGAAGGACAAGGTTCGCGCCTGGCTCGACCGCCATCCGCGCTGGACCTTCCACTTCACCCCGACATCCTGCTCCTGGCTCAACGCCGTCGAAGGCTTCTTCGCCAAACTCACCCGGCGCAGGCTCAAGCACGGTGTCTTCCATTCCATCGTCGACCTTCAGGCCGCCATCAACCGCTTCATCAACGAATACAATGCCGAAAACCCCAGGCCCTTCATCTGGAAAGCCGATCCCGACGACATCATCGCCGCCCGAAACAGAGGGTTCCAAACGTTGGAATCAATCCACTAGTTGTCCGGCGCGCATATTGGGAAGCGATCGTCGGCACTCGGTCGGTGAACGTCTGTCGCTCACATTTCTGATGCGCGCACCGCCAACAGTTCAGCCGGAGCTTCACCGTCACGGGCTCGCCCTGGACCGGCAGATCCTGAAGGCTGCGATTGGACCAGCCGTGTCGACTTCGGCTTCGCCGGCCGCAATCGGGACAGATGCCGATCGTCGGGCCGGCAGCGGAAACAACCCAACCGTGACCTCCTATTTCGCGATGGAAGCGATCGTCGAGAACCGGCCTATCCCGCTCTGATGCAGGTCAATGAGTTTTGATCGACATTAATAGCAGAGTATCTATTTATACTTCTAAGTTTTCATCATATTGTGTCTAAAAATTGATAAACTTCACATGCCGTCTAAGGTTATGATTGTGGCCTGACCCCTTAAGGTGGTCCGGTTTCAGTCTTAATGCATGATCGGTTTTCCCGCCATTGCCTGGGCGGATGGTGGTGCCGATCGCCGTGGCGGTG